>JABUBL010000059.1_pt1 | contig 23015 bp, 21 predicted proteins | sample 7240371 | NCBI WGS metagenome assembly JABUBL01 (sample SAMN07256343, study PRJNA390944) | subsurface metagenome | isolation source: Methane hydrate marine sediment | place: Pacific Ocean: Eastern North Pacific, ODP site 1244 | collected 2002
ATTGGAGGGGATGAGGGACGCCGACTCCTGACTGGGCCAGAAGCCACGTGGAGATCTACGAGGCGCCGGGGTGGCTCGACGACTGCTTCAGGAGCGGCCTCTGGACCCTGTTCCAGTCAGCGGCCTCCCAGAGCCTCACCCCTGACCCCGGGGTCAGCGGAGACCTGGCCACCATGGCGGTCACCGAGGGGGCCTCCCCCACGGGCTGCGGATACAGGAAGGACATCAGCAGCGAAGGCCTGGGGACGGACACATTTCCTCGCCTCAGGGTCAAGCTCAGGGGCAGGGGGACGACGCCCCAGTACAAGCTGGGGGTGGAGTACACCGACGCCTCCTCCAACGGGACGGGTTGGCTCGACGCCCCGTCGGAGATGACGGTCGATGTCCTGGAGTTCATATCGGGGAAGACCGTCAAGTACGTCAAACTCTACGCCAGGTGCAACACGGCCTTCGGGACGGCCTACGTCGACTGGGACTACGCGGTGGTGGTCAGGAATCCGCCCCTCGTCCCTGTTGAGGTGCTGGGCCTCGAGGCCGACCTCCAGACCACGACCAGGGTGAGCGGCCTCAAGCTGAGGATACTCAACGACGTCCTCCTCGGGGTCACCGCCAGGAGGTACAGCCTCGACGAGGGGGAGGGGGGCATGGCCTACGACCTGAGCGGGGGCAGGGGGCACGCTGACCTGGTGAACACGACCTGGAGCACTCAGGGAAGGTTCGGGGGGTGCCTCTTCTTCGACGGCTCGGACCGCATGGAGACTGGGTACAAGACCGTCGTAGGGGCATCGGAGGCCAGGACAATCGCGTTCTGGGTGAAGGCCCCGCCGGGTCTTTCCGGGGTGATCTGCGGCGTCGGCCAGACGGTGGGGGGCGGGTGGAGCCGCATCCAGCTCAACTGGAGCAGCAACAGGGTGAGGCTCTACGTCCGGGACGACGCCGGGAGCGTCCGCCAGTACACCTCCACGGCGACCGTGGCGGACAACGCGTGGCACCATGTTGTGGGCGTCATCGACCCGTCGGGAGACGCGGTGGGGCTCTGGGTGGACGGGGAGTACGACGGAGGCGCCTCGGGGGCCTTGGGGCAGATCACCGTGGATTTGTACGACCTGACATGGGGCTGCCTTCACAACGACGGGGCCTACTCCAACTACTCGGTGGAGTACGTAGACGAACCGACGGTGCTCACGAGGGCCCTGGACGGGGCGGAGATACGGGGCATGTACCGTAGGGATCCGCCTCCCAGCGGGGCGGCGAGGGCTCGAGTGGGGAGTGTCGTGATGGTGTACTTGGCCCACTCGTCGGAGAGTCTGGTCTACAAGCTCTTCACTGGGAGGGTCATCGACAGGTTCACATACGGGGATCCTGATGAGCCGGTGCTTGAGCTGGTCTGCGAGGACCTGGGGGAGGTGATGCACGAGAGGACCTTCACCGGGGAGTACGCGATGGCCACCCAGATCAGCGCCATCGTGGACGACGTCAGCGACGGGAGCCTCCCGGAGCTGTTCCACGAGATAGACGCGACGAACAGGGCTATCGCCAACAGGTTCAACTTGGAGAACGTCTGGAGCCTCCTGGGGAAGCTCGCCGAGACAGTCAAGTTCTCCACGGGGGAGACGGGGGCCAACTTCTACGTCGACCCCGGAGGCGCCCTCAGGTTCAAGAGGTACGGGGCGTTCAACTGCCCCCTCTCAGTCAGCGACGGCAGCGACGGGAGCCCTGCGAACATCCTGGACGTCAGGGTCCGGGAGACGATGAAGGGGCAGCCCCGGCTGGTCAACGACGTCCGGGTGGTGATCTTCGAGGAGGAGGCGCTGCCCAGGGACGAGGACAGCCTCACGGAGAGCGCTGAGGGGTGGAGCAGCCCCGACCCCACAGACATGGGCTACCCCCAGTCCGACTCGGGGGACTACCAGGCGGGGACGGCCAGCGTCCGGTTCAACACGACGAACCCGGGGGCCCAGTACAGGATGAGGTGCGAGTACACGGAGCTGGACGTCTCGGGCTACGACTCCCTGGTGTTCCAGATGAAGTACGGGGCGGGGCTCAGCGTGGACAGCTTCGAGGTGCGGATCTGGAGGGGGGGCTGGCTCTGGGTGACGGACTACCTGGAGAAGACGGGGATCTCCCCCCAGGGCTCCGGGGCGTGGCACGAGTACTCCGTGGACCTCTCCGGGATGTCGGTGACGGGGAACCCGGGGAACATCGTGAAGAACCTCCGCATCAGGGCGGTCCACTCGGCGCAGATCGGCACCGGCGGCTTCCTCTTTGACAAGCTCAGGTTCGTCAGGGACGAGAAGTACGGGAGCCACGGTGATGCATTGAGCCAGGATGAGTATGGGAAGAGGACCCTCCGCGTGGTGGATAAGTCCATCACGGACATCGACTTCGCCGACTACGTGGCGGAGAACATCGTGGAGCACAGGAGGGACCCCCTGGTGATGGTGGAGGCCACGGTCCCCGGGAGGGGCCAGGTTGGCTACAGGCCGCCTCAGATGGTGGTCTTGACGAGCCTCAAGGACGGCGTCGACGGGGAGACGTTCCAGATACAGAGGGCCCGCCACGTCTACACACCCGGGGAGGGGTACACCTGCGACCTGGAGCTGGTGGCAGCCCGGAGGCCGGATGGCTCCTACGTGGCGGAGGTGGCGCCGGTGATGTTCGATCTGGCTGCGAGCATCGCGGAGGTTAGGAGGGCCATCAGGGACAGGGAGCTGAATGTCCTGAGGACGGGTTGGATGTGAAGGTGGAGCGTGTGGAGATAGGTGACTTGGAGAAGGGGGACTTCATCATGGTGCGGTGGCTGGACGCCTCGGAGCTCCGGTGCAGCGTCGACGAGCACGAGGGGAGCCCCGAGGTCTACTGCAAGGACTGGGGGGTCTACCTGGGGGTATCGGGGAGGAAGAGGAGGCTGCTCCTGGTGGGGAAGGACGTCGTGGAGGTCCACAACGACTGGGGGGCGGTCCGGATCCCCGTGGAGCTGGTTGACGAGGTGCTCCTGGTGATGCCCCGAGGGGAGGTGCTCCGGGCCATCCGGGAGGTCGGCGTGCTGGGGCGCCGGGTGAGGCTCCGCAGGTTCAGGAGGGATGAGATTGAGAGGTTCAGGGTGGTATAGGCGGCTGAGGGCGGCGCTGGTCCGGAGGAGGACCCTGGAGGTGGGGCCCGTGAGGAAGGTCAGGATAAGCGAGGATTATCCCAGCGACAGGTTCCTCGTCATCGTTGTCTTGATGATCGTGTTCTTCGTAGGCCTCTCCCTGCTGGAGGTGATCCACATCGTCTTCCTGGGCTCGTGGAACGAGGTGGTCTTCAACGGCATCATGCTCATCGTGGGCACCATCGTCGGGGCCATCTGGGGAAGGCAGAATAGTTGAAATGAAAAAAGGGGGGACCTATATAGGTAAAATAATCATCGGTCAGGCGCTGGGACATCTGTATCTTTTGCTTCCTTGTACTGATAATTATCCCTCTTTCCGTTGCCGTCTATTGTGAAGACGATCGAGCCCTTCGAGGTCTCAAGGATGTGTGTGTTCACCTCTTCCAGTATTTTCGTAGACAGCTCGTGGGGGAAGTCATGGGTAGAGGGGTCACCACACGAGATTGCGGCCCAGTTAGGCTTCAGCTTCTCGATGGCCTCCAGAGCTGTACCGTGCTTGCTGCCGTGGTGTGACACCTTCAGGAAGTAGCAGTCGAGGGGGTAGTAGCCCTTGTCTACCTGTATGTTCTGGAACGGGTCCTTAGTCTTCTCCATGTGGGGGAACTCCTCTGTTATCTTGGCCCAGCTCTCGAACTGGGCGTCTGCAGCGAGGATTATCGTCCGTTTCTTGTACGTGAGCTTGAGGACGATTGAGGAGTTGTTGATGTTAATCCCGTATGTGTCGTAGCGGTTTCTCAGGTTTATCGAGGGGGCGAGGACTGTGATCTCAACGCCGTTCATTACGGTGGAGAGCCCTGAGGTCGGGCGTATGAAACTGGTCTGCTGCTGTTTTCCTAGGATGTACTCTATCAGGGTGTACCAGTCGCTTGAGGTGTGCCTGAAGCCGCTGTCCCAGAACTGCTCCACGGGTCCGTCGAAGTCCTCCATCACCTTCTTCAGGCCGAGTATGTGATCCCGGTGCGGGTGCGTGGCGACCACAAGCTTAAGGACCTTGGCATCCAGGGCTTTCAGGTAGTTCACCGTCTTCCATCCGAGGTAGCTGTCAACAACTACGTGGCCCCGCTCTCCATTCATCTCGGGTAGCTCGATGACTATCGAGTCTCCGTCACCCACGTTGAGTATGTGAACGGAGAGGGTGTCCTTGTCTAGTTTCACCGGCATCCTTAGGATCCCTCCCTTCTTCTGGATGGGCTGAGCTCACGCTCCAGGAGCTTGGTGTAGATATCCTTGCTTACCTCACGGACGTGCTCGGTGATGTTGAACGTCTGTCCCTGGACCCTGACGAAGACCTGCCTCTCGATCAGCTCGTCGGCATCGATCTGAAGCAGGTTAGAGACCTCATCCCGCTTCGGGTATTTCTTTCCCTCCTTGCCTCCCTCTTGGAAGAGTTCCTCGTCTTCGTTCCAGACGTTGAACTGTGCGAGCCCCTTGCCTCCGTCTTTCTTTGGCACGGTTTTCTTAAGGTTCGCGACCAGGATGCGATACCTTTCCCCGACTATTGAGTCGATGGTGAACTTCTCAGCCTCGGATATGGCCTTCCCCTCGAACTCATTTTCAAGAAAGTCGGAGAGCTCCTTTGCCTTCTCCTCAACTAACTTTTTCACAGAAATCTGCTCCAAAACCTGTTGAATAAGTTAACTTTTAATTGTTATTAAGATTATCTCAGCCCATGTGTCATGTCATAGGCCTCTTGGAACGAAGTCGTCTTCAGGAAAATGTTAATCCCGTTTGAGTCGTCATTTGGGCGTCTGAGTCATTTATAGCAGTCAAGCTCAATAGTCTTATATAATATTGTACTATATGGTACTATCGATTGTTATGGACGAGACGGAAGCCAGAATTCTCGGCCTCCAGCTCATGGAGGTCTCCGAGATGGTCTACTTCACCACGGTGCAGCCTGACGGCTACCCTCACACCCGGGCCCTCTGGAACCTCAGAAACAGGAGGATGTTCGGACGCCTCTGGCCCCTCTTCAAGGAGCACAAGGAGGACTACCTCGTCCTCCTGAGCACCAACACAAGCAGCAACAAGGTCCCCCACATCAACGCGGACCCCAAGGTCTGCGCCTACTACTGCGACCCCCAGGACTACCGCGGTCTCACCCTCACCGGCGATGCCGAGGTCGTCGAGGACATGACGATCAAGGAGGCCCTCTGGGACCCGGAGTGGAAGTTCTACTACCCCGGGGGGGTGGGGGACCCCGACTTCACGGTGATCTCCCTGAAGCCGGGGAGGGCCAGATACTACCACAAGCTTGAGCGCTGCGAGTGGACTCTATGAGGAGCGAGGGCGGCTTCCTACTCTCCAAGGCCCACCAGCTCATGGGCAGGGTGTTCAACAGGCTCCTCAGGGAGCACGGCATAGGGTTCAACTCCGCCCAGGGGCGCATCCTATTCGTCCTCTGGGAGCGGGACGGCATCCCCATCACCGAACTCGCCCAGGCGACCATGCTCAGCAAGTCCACCCTCACCAGCATGCTCGACCGCCTCGAGGAAACGGGCCACCTACGCAGGGAGCCCAGCCCCGAGGACCGACGTGTCACCCTCATCGCCCTCACCGAGAAGAACAAATTGCTCAGGGACAGGTACAATCAGGTTTCGAAGGAGATGACGGGGCTCTTCTACGAGGGCTTCACCCCAGAGGAGGTTACCACGTTCGAACGATATCTCAGACGCATACTTGAGAACCTGAGTGGCAGCGAATAGGTGGGTAGAGACCTCAACGGCTACCTTGATTCCCATATACGTATACGGTCTCTAGGCGAGCTCAAGAAAGGGCTCTACTCCCTAATTCACTGATGTAAAGGTTTGTCACGTACAGTTCGAGCCTGGATACCCTTTCCCCGGTTCCAGACGAAGGCGATCAACGCGACGGCGGATATGACCACTAGTGTCGTCGTCATTAATCCGAGAGTCGTGAGGATGGTGAGGGACATGGCCTCGATTGCGAAGACGGCGATGGGCAGGCTCAGCTTCTCTGACACGGTTCACACCTCTCCCTCCTACGCCGTCTCTTCGATATAATACCACGGAACAGAACAGTAGATGGGCCTCCGTTCGAGTCAGTAGAACGGCCTCCCCCTTCTTACCCAACTCTCATCCGAACCTCAACCTAAATGACACCTGCGCCCGCAGTTGGAGAAGGTCATGGAAGAGAGAGGTGACTACCTGGAACCCTCCGAGGTATGGCGCGCAGACTAGCCAGCACGCGCGAGAAAATGTCAGCAGCCGAACTCACGAGATCTTTATCCGGTCCTTCCTGTAGGTGTCCAGCTTGTCCTCGTCGAGCTCCACGCCGAAGCCCGGCCCCTCGGGGACCCGCACAAAGCCCCCATGGAACTCCACGGGCTCCTTCACGACGTCGTCCCCTATCCACTCGGGGTAGCCCGAGAGCTCACACTTGTGGGTGATCACGTGCCTGTACGCCGTGATTATGTGGGTCGCCGCTGCGAGGCTCACGCTCAGCTCTATGTCGTCATGGAAGAGGCATGGAATATTCATCACCCGGGCCATCTCCAAGATCCTCCTGGCGCCGGTCAAGCCCCCCCATGGCCGATACGTCTTGAGTCCCAGGACGCCGAGGGCACCCGCGTCGAGGAGGTTCTTCACGTCCGAGAGGAGGTAGATGGACTCGTGAGGCATTATCGGCGTGTCGACGGCCTTCGCCACCTTGGCCAGGGACGCGAAGTCCCACCAGATCGTCGGCTGCTCGACGAGCTCAAGGTCGAAGGGCTCCATCGCCCTGATGATCTTGATGGCATCCGAGGCCGAGTAGCCCTGGTTACAGTCCACCCTGAGGGTGACCCCGTCCCCGACGGCTTCCCTGGCAGCCTCGAAGCACTCCACATCATAACCCGGACCGATCTTGATCCTCAGACACGTGTACCCCAACTTGGCCATCCTCCCCGCTTCTTCGGCGACCTCATGGGGCTCCCCGATCCCGATGAGCCCAGTGTTTGGGATGTCCTCCGGTGCGGACCCGCCGAGGAGACGGTACACGGGCATATCAAGGCTCTTCCCCCTGATGTCCCAGAGGGCGTTATCCAGCGTGGCCTTCGCCATGGGATACGTGGGGGCGAGGAAGTCCATCTTCTCCCAGATGGCCTCCACCTCGAAGGGATCCATCCCTATGATGTTGGGGGCCAGCCACCTCCGCAGGACGTCGATTACGACGGGCTGTGACTCAGGTGAGAGAGGGGGTAGCGGGGGGCACTCACCAACGCCAGTGAACCCCTCGTCTGTGTGGACCCTGACGAGCACGAACTCGAAGGGCGTGCCCTTGCCCAGGTTGCCGTACCTTGCCAGGGTGAGTACCTTCTTGCGGGGCATGTCAACGGGGATCAGCTCCACTTCAGTGATCTTCAACCAATATCCCTCTGAAATGATATCAGGTTCAATCGCCGTTTATCATTTTTGCTCGAAAATCCCCCGCGCGCTGGGTGTGCTCGTGAAGAGGGGCCTCATCCACCCACCATGGTGGACGATCTACTGTCTGGGGCCCTCGTGTTTTTCTGGGAGTCGAGTGCGTCCACACCTCGCCCTACGTGGCCCAGTGCGTCAGCGAAGGATTCGCGATACTGACCTTCTGACTTAGGACCTTGCGGGGGTTCAATCTATGATCGGTCTTTAAAATGAAACACATGTACGATTTACGAAGAGGGATCGGGTACTCAATTGACAGATATGACACCCAAGGAGCGGCTTTTCAACGCGCTGAATGACCGGCCAATCGACAGGATACCCACTTTCTGCTCGGGGTGCTCCCAGACCGTCACCGTGGAGAGCATGGAGGCTATCGGGGTCTACTGGCCTGAGGCTCACCGAGACCCCGGGAAGATGGCGGAGCTCTCGGAGTCCACGTATGACCTCACGGGCCTGGAGGTCGCCGGGGTCCCCTACTGCCTAACCATCGAGGCCGAGGCTCTGGGGTGCTACACCGACTTCGGGAGCAAGAGGGACAGCATCCCCCTGATAACGGGTACTCCCTACACGGACTTTGACGAGGTCGTGATCCCGGAGGACCTCCTCATGGCGAAGCGGGTCCCCGTTATACTGGAGGCGATCAGCATCCTCAAGGAGCGGGTGGGGGACACCCTCCCCGTGGTCGCCGGGATGACGGGTCCCTTCACCCTCGCAGGCCACCTAAGCGGCATCGAGCCCTTGCTCAAGGGTCTCCTCCGGAAACCCGACAAGTACATGGGTTTCATCCAGCTCGCCGCCGAGATTGGATCCATCTACGGCCAGGCTCTCAGGGAGGCCGGCGCCGACGTGGTCTCCATCGCCGACCCCAGCGCCTCCTCGGACATGATCAGCCCCCGGATGTTCCGGGGGTTCGTTAAGCCTGCCATCGCCGGGATGGTGGAGGCCATCGGCGGGGCTTCTTTCCTTCACATCTGCGGCAACTGCGCCCCGATACTCGGGGACATGGCGGAGACCGGGGTCGACTCCATCAGCATCTCCGACAAGGTGGACGCCCGGCAGGCTAAGGAGCTGGTCTCTGGTAAAGCCAAGATCACGGGCAACATCTCCACCACGGTGACCCTGCTGCTCAAAGGGCCCGAGGACGTGCGGGGGGATTGCAGGGCGGCCATCGAGGCAGGAGTGGACATCTTGGCCCCCAGCTGCGGCATCGCCCCGGTGACCCCCAACAAGAACATCAGGGCCCTGGTCGAGGCCGCGAGGAGACACCCGTTTCCCCCGTCAGGTGCGCCTTAAATCATCTAGGACCATGTTAGAGTGAGGCCCATGAACGCCTTCGATCGTTTGACCGCCATCCTGAAGGGGAATAGGCGAGACATTGATCGGCTCCCCGCTATGAGCTCCGTGGGAACCTACACCCTGGACTCCATGGAGGCCTTCGACGCGCACTGGCCTGACGCCCACAGGAACCCCGAGAAGATGGCGAAGCTCGCCGCCGGCCTATCAAAGCTCGCGGGCCTCGACAACATCACGGTTCCCTTCGACCTGACTCTCGAGGCCGAAGCCTTCGGCGCACCGGTCGACTTTTTCGAGGGCCAGGTGAAGTGGCCCACGGTGACGGGATTCATCGCCGATGATGCCTCCGATCTCCGGATCCCCGAAGACCTCCTTTCAGCCGGGAGAATCCCCACAGTGCTGAAGGCCCTGGAAATCCTGAGGGAGGAGTACGGCGGGGAGATCCCCGTGATCGCGTACGTCAACGCTCCCTTCACTAGCATCGGGAGCTACCTTGTGGAGCCCAGCGAGTTCCTCAAGTGGATCAAAAGGACCCCCGAGAAGATCACCCAGCTCTGCAATGAGATGTACCCCCGTTATGCCGAGGTCGCGAACGCCTTCGTCGAGGCCGGAGCCGACATCATCACGTTCAGGGAGGAAGGGGCCTCCCTCGACAGCATCTCCCCCCGCCACTTCGACGATCTCATCAAGCCCTACCTAAAGAAGATGATGGCCCTCACCAGGGCTCCCAGGATCATCCACATCTGCGGCCAGTGCGTCAGCGGTGACCTGGAACTCATCACCGGGATGATGGAGTGCGGAGCCGAGGCTATCACCATCGGGGAGACCACCTCGATGCGGGCCGCGAAGAAGATCGCCGACCGGGTAAAACCTGGCTACCCCATAGGAGGAAACGTCAGCGCCTACAACGTCATACATAATGGCCCCGTTGAACGAATCAGGGACCACGTAAAGGTTGCCATCGAGGAGGGGGCAGACATGGTTGCCCCGGGATGCGACTTCTGGCTCGAGACCCCCACGGAGCACGTGAAGGCATTCGTCGAAGCGGTGAAGGAGTTCGGGAAATCGCCGTATGGGAGATGATGGGCAGTGTTCAAGTTTGAGACTCCCCAGAAGATCTACGAGATCGGGGGAAAAAGGATCGGAGGACAGCCGGGGGAGCTCCCGGCAACCCTCATCGGATCAATCTTCTACCAGGGCCACAAGATCGTGGAGGATCCCAAGAAGGGGGTCTTCGACAGGGCCCGGGCGGAGGAGCTCATAGTGAAGCAGGACGAGCTCTCCGATCTCACCGGGAACCCCTGCATGCTGGACGTGGTCTGCACATCCATCGAGGCAGCTAGGAGCTACATCGACTTCGTCTCTGAAGCCACCGAGGCTCCCATCCTCCTAGATGCCTACCCCAAGGTCCGTCTGGAGGCTCTGGAGTACGTCACGGAGATAGGGCTCACTGACAGGATGGTCTACAACAGCATCTACTCCCCCAGCGAGGCCGAGGTCGACGCCATCAAGGACTCGGGGATAGAGGCCGCGATACTCCTCGCCTACAACGTCGAGGACAGGACCACCGAGGGCGTGCTCTCTCTCCTGAGTGGAACAGATGAGAAGCAGGGGCTCCTCGAGGTCTCCGAGAGGGCTGGCATCACCAAGCCCCTGGTGGACACCACAATCTTCACGTACATCCCCAGCATCGGCATGGGGGCTAGGGCGTGTCTCAGGGTGAAGGAGGAGCTTGGGCTGCCCGCCGGGGGGGCTCCGGGGAACGCCACTGCGATTTGGAAACAGCCGGAGGAATGGGGGTCGGACGTTGCGAAGGTCAACTACGTGGCTCCCCAGATGGTTCCCCTTGCTCTGGGAGCAGACTTTCTCCTCTACGGAGTCATCGAGGCTGCTCCCTGGGTCTTCCCGGCGTGTGCCGCCGTCGACGCCATGATCGCATCCACCGCCCAGATCGAGCATGATATAGAGACCCTGACCGGCGAGCACCCTCTCTACAAGCTGTTCCCGGAGTTTGTCGAGAAGATCGATAAAGCCCGGGGAACTTGACCGATACGCATACAACCATTCACGGTAATGTGATCCATAATGGCCTCGTCGTATGATCTGTTCATGGCGGTCCTGGATGGGAGGCCTGGAGATGCTGACAGGATTCCCTGTGTCAATACCACCAGCGTCGCCACCCTCGAGTTCATGGATGCCTACGACGCCCACTGGCCCGCCGCCCACCACAACCCCGAGAAGATGGCGAAGCTCGGCTCCGCAGCCCACAGGCTCTGCGGCCTCGACAACGTCTCGGTCCCCTTCTGCATGACCGTTGAGGCCGAGGTGTTCGGTTCCGTGATCGATTTTCACGAGGGCTCGGTCAGGTGGCCTTCGATAAGGGAGTTTCAGATCACCGAGCCATCCGAATTGGAGTTCCCCGAGGACGTCTCTGAGGTCGGGAGGGTCCCCGTGGTCGTCGAGGCGATCCGTCTTCTCAAGGAGGAGTTCGGTGGAGTCGTCCCGGTGAACGCGTACTTGGCCCCGCCGTTCACGAGCATCAGCAGCTACCTAGTGGACAGCATCTCCTTCCTGAAGTGGCTGATGCGGTCCCCCGAGACCGTCCACGAGTTCTGTAGGGCTACCCTCGACACCTACGTGGAGATCGCGAACCTCTACAAGGAAGCCGGGGCCGATGTGATCACCCTCCACGAGATGGGGGCCTCCACGAACATCATCTCCCCTGCCCACTTCGACGAGTTCGTGAAGCCCTACCTCAGCGAGATAACCAGACGGGTAAAGACGCCCACGGTGTTGAACATATGCGGATCGACCACGGTGATCCTCGAGTCGATGATGGACTGCGGCGCAACGGCGATCGCGGTGGACGAGAGAACCCCCATCCACGACGCTAGGAGACTAGTCGACAGCAAGAGGCCCGGGTATCCCATTATCGGCAACATCCCTGCTTATGATGTGATTCACGCTGGGCCCGTCGAGAGGATCGGAGAAGCCGTCGATAGCGCCATTAGTGATGGAGTGGACATGGTGGCGCCCGGATGCGACTTCTGGCTCGAGACCCCGACCGACAACATCAGGACCTTCGTCGATGCTGTGGTCAAACACGCGAAGACGTGAAGCAAATCATTTTATCCGGGGTACAGATAATAGTACCATCTCCATCGAAATACGATTTGATGTTCATGAGCGAGAGCACCAGGGAGAGAGTCTTCAAGAAGCTGATAGAGGCAGTTGACCTCGGCGACGAGGACCTCGCGGCGGAGGGGGCTAACGAGGCGCTGGCCGAAGAGGTGCCCCCCTACGATGCCATCGTCCACGGTCTCGCCGAGGGCATGAAGCTCGTAGGGGACAAGTACGAGAGGAATGAGTACTTCCTCCCCGACATGCTCATATCAGCCGACGCTATGTATGCCGGGCTGAACATACTGACGCCGCACATCCCCAAGGATGCATCGAGATCCAAGGGGAAGATCATCCTCGGGGTCGTGGAGGGAGACGTACACGACATCGGTAAGAACATCGTCAAGGTGATGCTCACCGCCTCGGGGTACGAGGTCATAGACCTGGGGAGGGACGTCCCCACCCCTGAGTTCATCGAGAAGGCGAAGAGCGAGGGGGCTCAGGTGATCGCGATGTCCACGCTGATGACCCCCACCCTCATGTCGATGCAGGACGTCGAGAACGGCTTGGACAAGGAAGGCATGAAAGGCAAGGTCAAGACCATCATCGGGGGCGGCTCCGTGAGCGAGGAGTGGAGGCAAATGATAGGCTCCGACGCCTACGGCAAGGACGCCACCGAAGCCGTCAGCAAGATCAAGACACTCATCGACACCATAATCGCCGCAGCCGAGTCTATGAAGGAAGAAGACGGATCCCCGTAGGAGCGTGAGCAGATTTGACCCCCCCTGAGATCGAGGTCACATTCCAACCCCACGGCAAGCGAGCCAAATTTCCCCCTGGCATCACCGTGATGAAGGCAGCCCAGAACCTCGGAGTGGATATCTCGACCCTCTGCTCGGGGAAAGGTACCTGCGGTAAGTGTAAGGTCAGGATCATGGGCGACGCCGGGGCGGGCCTAGAACGGACCGAAAGTGAGCTGAAGCACCTCTCCGAGGACGAGATTCAGGCCGGAATCAGGCTTGCATGCATGACCCGCCTGGGGGCGTCAACGGTGGTCTACGTGCCCCTGAGGAGCAGGGTGGGCACCCAGAGGCTCCAGACGGAGGGCTTAGACGTCCCCGTGGAACCGAACCCCCTCGTGAGAAAGTACTGGGTGACCATGCCCAAGCCCCAACTCCACGACTCCAGAGCCGACGAGGACAGGCTCCTGACTGCTTTAACAGAGCAGCACGGCCTCCCAGACGTAGGGATCGACTTCGAAGTATACAAGAACCTTCCCATCACCCTCCGTGAAGCCGACTGGGGCGCCACGGCAGTGGTCTGGAAGAACCAGATCATCGCCCTGGAACCCGGGGACACCTCGGGGCGATGCTACGGGCTCGCCGTGGACGTGGGGACCACCAAGATCGCCGGATTCCTGATTGACCTCGGATCGGGGGCAGTCGTGGGCGTCGCCGCCCGGATGAACCCTCAGATCCCCTTCGGGGAGGACATCATGTCCCGGGTCACCCACGTCATGATGGGGGGATGGGATGCTGTCCACGAGCTCCAGAGAGCCGTGATCTCGGGGGTCAACGAGATCATCGAGGAGTGCTGCGAGAAGGCAGACGTGAAGCCCGAGGAGATCTACGAGCTCAACTTCGTCGGCAACACGGTGATGCAGCTCCTCTTCCTCGGGGTCTGGCCTCGCCACATCGCATTCTCCCCCTACACCCCAGCCGGCAGGAGGGGCGTCGACGTCAAAGCCACCATCTTGGGCCTTAAAGCTCATCCAGGAGCCAACGCTCACCACCTCCCCGTGATAGGGGGCTTCGTGGGGGCCGACAACGTCGCCGTGATTCTGGCGTCCAAGATGCTGGAGTCCGATGAGATGATCATGGCCATCGACGTGGGCACCAACACCGAGATCGACCTCGGGAACAAGGATCTGGTCATGGCGGACTCCTGCGCCTCGGGGCCCGCCTTCGAGGGGATGGAGATCAAGTTCGGGATGAGGGCCACCACCGGGTCCATTGAGAGGATCAGCATCGACCCCGACACATTCGACGTATACTACAAGACCATCGGAGACGCGCCCCCCGTCGGCATCTGCGGCTCGGGGCTCGTGGATGCCCCCGCGGAGTTCCTCAAGACGGGCCTCATCATGCCCCGGGGCAACTTCGTCACTGAGATGACCAAAGAGACGGACAGGCTCCGAAAGGGGCCCAGCGGCTGGGAGTTCGTGATCGCCTGGAAGAAGGAGACAGGGATCGACACGGATATCGTGGTTACCCTCGGAGACATCAGGGAGCTCCAGAAGGCGAAGGGCGCCATCCACACCGGTGCAGACCTCCTGATGCAGAGGATGGGGGTTACCGATGAAAGCATCAGCAAGCTCGTGGTCGCCGGTGCCTTTGGTAACTACATCGACCCCGAGAACGCCCGCATCATAGGGATGTACCCCGAGATACCCCTGGATCGCATCGAGTTCGCCGGGAACCTCGCGGGGACGGGGGCCAGGATGACCCTGATGTCCGCTGAGATGAGGGAGTACGCCGAGGAGATCAGCTCCAAGGTCAAGTACTACGAGCTCGCGGCGGACAAGAACTTCCAGAAGGAGTACATCGCCTCCCTCTATTTCCCCCACTCCGATTTATCGAAATACCCCGAGACCGTGGAACTCCTCAGGAGATTCGGTCAGAAGATCTAGTCCTGAAGTAGCGCCCCAAGGAGAACTTTCGTGTATTTGAGCCCATCAGCATCGGGGTTCACACCGTGAGAGGTTTTATAATATTCTAGAAGATTCGTTAATCCATGTCGATCGATGAATCAATTATCACGTTAAAGGATGCCATCGTGGGCCTCGACGAAGACCTTGCGGAGAAGATCACCGAGGAAATCATAGCCACAGATTTCGACATAAACGATATCATCGAGAAAGGGATCACCGAGGCAGCGAGGATCATCGGTGAGAAATTCGAGTCCATGGAGTATTTCTTGGGGGAACTCCTGATCGCTGAGGAGATAATCACGAAGTCATTAAACAGATTCATCTCCGTTCTCCCCGCGGGCGACAGGGTGGAGAAGAAGGGGACCGTTATCATAGCAACGGTCTACGGAGACATCCACGACATCGGGAAGAACCTCCTCTCCCAGATGCTGAAGATTCACGGCTTCGAGGTCCACGACCTCGGGAACAACGTGCCCAGCATCCAGGTCGTGAACAAGGCTATGGAGACCGGCGCAGACATCATCGCCCTCTCCTCCTTGATGTCCACCACGATGCCCTCCCAGAAAGAGGTCATCGAGATGCTCACCGAGTTCGGGAACAGGGAGAAGATCAAGATCATCATCGGGGGAGGCTCCACAAGCCCCGAGTGGAACGAGATCATCGAGGCCGACGGCTGGGGCGAGACGGTTTGGGATGGGATCGCCATGGCAAAGGCGATAATGGGGGTTGAATAGGGATGCCCGTGCCACCCTGGCGAATAACATCGGTTCTCCGACGATCAGAGACGGGCCCCCTGGTCACCGAGAGGGACTTCGACAGACGGGTGCTGGTCCCCGAGATCAAGAGGGTCGTGAAGGAGTACGACATCAAGTATGACCCCGAGAACCCGGTCCCCTCAGACGACTCTCTGGCGAAGGACATCTGGGACGCCGGAGTGGACTTATTCCTCTCCGTGGGGGTCTTCTGCACCTCCACCAGCAGGAGGATGATATTTACCGACGACGAGCTCAAGGAGGCCCTCTGGAACTACCATGACAGCATCGAACTGGGAATGGGCCAGGACCGGAAAACCTGGTCCCCCCGGAGCATCGAGGACCCAAAACGCCCCGGATGCCTATTCTCCCCGGTGGGAGTCCGATGCTCCGAGAAGAACTATGTTAAACTCGTCATGGCCTACATGCAGGAGCCCCTCGCAGACGCTGTCTCCACCCCCATCCTGGAAAAGGTGGACGGGGGATACACCAGGACCCACAGCCCCTTCGAGCAGCAGGGAGGCTCAGTCCACGTCCTTAACTCCCGCCAGGCCGCCATCCGCGTTGGGAGGCCTGGGATGGCTATCTGCCTTACGGGGACCGCCCTCTCCGCGGCTTCCCAGATAGCCTCCAGCAATCCTGTCTGGGGCGCGAGGCCCTCCGACATCAGGCTGGTATCCGTGATCAGCGAGCTCAAGGTCGACTACGACCTCATGAACAAGGCCCTCCACTTCAGGCAGAACGGCGCCAACATCGGCACCCTCACCAGCCCCCTCTTCGGGGCCTACGCAGGCATCGAGGGGACCACGGTCCTGGGCATCGCGTCCCACCTCCAAGGTCTCATGGTGAACCAGGGGAACTTCACCTGTTACTTCCCCATACACATCAGGCGCCTCAACAACACGAGCAGGGAGATGCTCTGGCTCGTAAGCCTCAGCTACCAGGCCCTCGCAAGCAACTCTAGGCTCATCTCGGGCTCCAACGGCTTCGCCGTGGCGGGCCCCTGCACAGAGATGGTGATGTACGAGGCGGGGCTCCACGGGATGGTGAGCGCCGTCTCGGGGGCAGCAGTGCTCTGGGAGATCGCCACAGCCATGAATAAGCACTTCGAGCGCACCACCCCCATGGAGGCGAGGATGGGCTGCGAGACCGGCCTTAGCGCGGTGAAATCGAAGCTCAAGAGATCCGACGTCAACGAGATCGTCAAGGAGATACTGCCCAAGTACGAGGACAAGCTGGGCAGTGCTCCCCTGGGTAAGACCTTCGAGGAGTGCTACGACCTGGAGACCCTGGAGCCCTCCAAGGAGTACCAGGAGATCTACGGCAAGGTCAAGGCGGAGTTCAGGGACCACGACATCGACTACATCTACTGATAGGGGATGGCTGGCCCTCACGAGCCTTTCACCACCATACATAGGCTGGCAGACTTCTCCAAAAATATATTACTACTGAGTCGAGATGGAGTTTGGGTCGCCAATTTTGACTGAGAATGCGCTCATTGAACGGCTGAAGGAGAGTATCATCGCGTACGACGAGGACGAGGCGAGGAAGGTCGCCGAGGAGATCGTGGCGGCCGACATCGATCCCCTGAAGGTCATCCAGGAGGGGATATCCGCAGGGGCGAACGTCGTCAGCGACAAGTTCGAGGCTGAGGAGTACTATCTCCCCGAGCTGATGCTAGCGGGGGAGGCGATGCAGACCGCCTCCGATGTCCTCATGGGGGGGCTGAGCAAGGAGAAGAGGGAGGAGATGGATGCGAGGACGGTGGGGACAGCGATCACGGCCACGGTCTTCGGGGACATCCATGACATCGGCAAGAACATCTTGAGCATGCTCCTCACTGTGAACGGGTTCAAGGTCATCGACCTCGGCAGGGGGGTAGACTCCATGGAGATCGTGCAGCGGGCCCGGGAATACAAGGCTGACATCATCGCTCTCTCAGCCCTCATGACCACCACGATGCCGAGTCAGAAGGAGGTCATCGACATCCTGGAGGCAATGGAGACGCGGGACGAGTTCATAGTGATGGTGGGTGGAGGCTCCACGAGCCTGCTCTGGGCTGACGAGATAGGCGCTGACGGTTGGGCCGAGATCGCTCCGAAAGCCGTGGAGCTCGCCAAGGAGCTCGTCGAGAAGAGGAGGAGGGCCTGACTATGGTGCCCCCGTGGAGGCTGAATCAGCTCCTGGAACGGGTCGAGACCGGCCCCATATGCACCGAGAGGGACTTCGACCTCCGGATACTCTACCCGAAGCTCCGCTCCCTCATCAAGGAGTATGACCTCAAGTTCGACCCTGAGGAGATAGTCCCCAGCGACGACTCCCTCGCCGACGATCTCTGGAACGCCGCCTTGGACCTCTATCTGGATGTGGGGACCTTGTGCCTAAGCAACCACAGGAGGATCCTGTTCGAGGAGAGCGAGATCAAGGAGGCCATGAGGTTCTCCTCCAGTGAGATCACGGTGGGGACCGGCAGGGACGCCAGGAGGATGGGGAAACGTGAGATCGAGGACACGAGGACCCCCCACTGCATTCTGAGCCCCGACATCACCTGCGATGAGGAGATATTCACTCCCTACACCATCGCCTACCTCCAGGAGCCGTTGGCGGACGGGGTATGCGCCCCTATCCTGGACACTATCGAGGGGATGCCCATCAAGTCGGGCTCCCCAATGGAGGTGAAGGGCTCCATCGCCCACGCGATGATGTTCAGGGAGGCAGCCCGGCGGGTGGGAAGGCCGGGCCTCAACCTCCAGAGCGTGGGGACCGCAGAGTCGGACGCCGCCCAGATCGCGGTGAGCAACCCTGAGTGGGGGGCGAGACCCACAGACACCCGGTTCGTCGCCACCCTCTCCGAGCTCAAGATCGATTACAGCCTCCTCAACAAGATGGTTCACTTCCACCAGTACGGCTGTATACCCGGCACCCTGGTTGGCCCCCTATATGGGGGGTACTGTGGGGGAGCTGAAGGGACAGCTATAGTGGGCATCGCGTCACACATCATGGCCCTCATGGTGAACCAGACCTTCTGGACCCTCTACTTCCCCATCCACTTCAGGTACTCCTACAACACCTCCAGGGAGCTCCTCTGGGTCCTCAGCGTCACATACCAGGCACTCTCCAGGAACACCCCGTTCATCTCCCTCTCGGGAGGCTTCACAGACGCCGGCCCCTGCACCCCAATGGTCCTCCACGAGGCCGCCGCCCACGGCCTAGCGAGCACGGTCTCCGGAGCCAACCTCTGGGAGATCGCCACGGCCGAGAACAAGCACAAGAACAGGGCGACCCCAGTCGAGGCGAGGCTGGCATGCGAGGTGGGATACGGGTCCGTCGAAGAGAGGCTGAAGCGGGAGGACGTGAACGAGCTGGTGAAAGGGATACTTGCCAAATACGAGGACAAGCTGGGTAGCGCCCCCCTGGGGAAGATGTTCCAGGAGTGCTACGACCTGAAGACCATCACGCCCACTAAGGAACACACGGACCTCTACGAGAGCGTCAAGAAAGAGCTCGGGGACATGGGGGTCCCCTCCATCTAACCCGCTTGATCCATTATCCGTATTCAAAAAAATCTGATAGATGACAAGTTTTTTCGCCCATTTTCACAGCCCAGATGGACCTAGACAACCAATGTTATATATTATTTATAATAACATGTTAAATTGGACATTGAAAAAAAATGTCAACGAGAAGAAAAACCAAGAAACCTGAAAACACATCACTTCAGAGCGAGTACCCGATAACCGATCAGGAAGCCAAGGCCGGATTCGCCTCCGGCCCCGGATTCATCAACAAGAAAGTCGACTACATAGTCCTCAACGGGATGGCCCTAGCTGAAGGCGACATCGCCCTGGGCACCGAGGAGGAGATGGCGAAGAGCAGCGACGTCGAGGAGATCACGAGGAAGGACGCCCAAGAGGATACAAGGCGCGCACAGTTCGCCATGGAACAGCCAGCGATGGCCGGCAGGATAGCCGGTGACCAGTACCTGTGGCCCAACTGTACCATGTATTATGTCCTCGACTCGAGCGTCAATAACCAGGCTCGAATCACTAATGCAATGAACCACTGGAACCAGAAAACGGGCATCAAATTCGTGCAGAGGACCTCCCAAGCAGACTACGTCCACATCCTAAACGATGGATCCGCATGCTGGTCCTACGTGGGTCGCCGAGGGGGCAGGCAGGACATGTCCATCGCGGACTGGGGAACCGATGGGACCGTGATCCATGAGATAGGGCACGCTCTGGGGCTATGGCACGAGCAGAGCAGGAACGACAGGAACAACTGGGTCAGGATCAACTACCAGAACATCTGCGGAGGCCTATCGAACTTCGCCCAGTACCTCACTTCTGGGATAGACTTGGGAGACTATGACTACGATTCCATCATGCACTACGGCCCAACGGCATTCTCTTGCGACGGCGTGGCGATAACGATCACCGCCCTCCAGCCTGGAGCTGGGAACATGGGTCAGAGGATCGGCCTCAGCCCCAAGGACATCGCAGGGATCAACACGATGTACCCCAACTGCACCACGGACCCCTGCGCCAAGTACAAGAAGTTGGCCCTCGACTGCCTCTATAGGTACAGGAAATACAGGAGCCTCCAGTATCTCATCTGCTTCTACATCAATGCGATCCGGTACTACATCTGCAAGTATAAGCTCACCAGGGACTACCGGTTTGTCACTCTCATTAATAAATATCGTACAATGTACTATCGCCTAAGGCCCTTCGATGTCGACGACGTCCCAGAAGATGTCGCCATGGAGGAGATGCCCCCCGCCCTCGAGGACGAGTTCGATATGCCCTTCGAGGAGCCTCTACCCGAACCGAAATACGATGATGAGATGGACCTGGAACTCGAGGACGAACTCCTAGGCCTGGAGATGGTGGATGAGTTCGAGCCAGAGATGGAGGAGCTCATAGAGTTCAAGCCCAGGAGGCCCTGCGAATCATACCGGGAGAAAGCGTACCACAACCTGTATCTCTACAGGAAGACCCGCATGAGGAAATATCTCTGCCTCTACTATCGATACTTGGCCGAGTATTTCTGCTGCAAATACAAGCACACGAAATGGCGCTTCTACTACTATCTCTGCAAAGCCTACCGACTTAGAGCCGAGAGGTGCCGGGAAAAATAACCTCCCCCTTTTTTTCATCAGGAAAAACAACCTAAAAATTCGAGGCGTGTTTCAATTATATGGGGTGAAAGGTTGAGCGACAGGGGTTTCAAGGTCACCGGGACTGTGAGGCTGCCCTCTATCTCGAAGCCGTTCCAGAATGCGGCTGCGCACGTCAGCGTGCAGGATGTCAGCAGGATGGACGTCTCAGCGACGATAGTCGCATCCGAGATAACTCGTTTGAGCGTCTCCGAGGATGATATCAAGTCGGGCCGGGAGATCAGTTTCGAGTTCACGATCCATGGAGAGATATCAGACGAGCGAAATATCTACGTGGTGAACGTCCACATAGATGTAGACGGCAATGGAAAGATCAGTAAGGGCGACTACATCACCACAGGTCTTTACTCCGTCTTGACCCGAGGGTATCCGGATCGAGTCGTGGTCAACGTAGACGAAGTTTGATAATATGGAATGGGGAAACGTTTTAATCCCATTTTAGCCCGCAATCTCTGAACTCGGCCTTCACCCTGGATATGAGCTCCCCGTACTCCGGACTCGGCCTGTGGCGCTGGAGGTCGTAGCACTCGGTGATCAGCTTCCCCGGCTCCGGGGTCGAGTTCTCCCTGTCCGCATATACGAGTTCCTTCGACTCGTCAAAGACGAAGCTGAATTGACTGATGCCCAGCGTCTTCATCCCTGGCACAACCCTCATAGAATCGCCGAGACGACGCTTCAAACCAAGCGTTCCCACGGAGCAGCACAGAGCCAGCACCGCGTCCATTCCTTCACATTGATCAGCAAGTCTCATGTCAGCGTCTCCACCGCCATTCACAGCTCCCGGCAGATCTGGTTCCATAGCCCTGATGCATGGGGCTCCGTACGTACCTATCTTGACGTGTTTTCCCTGGGCTTCAAGCAGGCCTTTAATCCTGTTTGACTCCCCTGTAATCGCTGAACGTTCATATATGGTCTCGCCGGTGGTCTCATCGACTGTCTTTCTGAATGCGGGGATGTTCTTCTGGTATCCTACACTTAGATTGCCGCAAACAGGACATACAATGATTGCTACTGAATTGTAGCTCTCCACTGATTTGATGAGTGCGGAGTCTGGAAGTAGGTTAGAATATATCAAACGATCATTCCTCCGGGGTATATTATTTATTCACTCAGCATTTAGCTTTCTACATTCTTAACTCTGGCCAATGTACATTAAACAATTTGTTTTGACCCAGCTCTCCCCTGTTCTTCACCCCCATACTCTTTTCATAAACCCTTTTCTTTGGAAAATATTCTAATAATTTAACTAATTAAGCCTAAAGAGGTGGCATTTGACCGCTGAAGCTCCCTCACACGAGGTCATCCCCGTCAGGACCGAGAGGAGGACCCGCAGATACGACAAGGAGAGGGGCTGCTACGTCTACGACATCAGCTTCACGACCCGGGTCCCCCTCACCGACAGGACCGCGGAGGTCGCCAGGGCCTTCGGCCTCGGCGTCGACGGCAGGGAGCACGTCCTCTACAGGGACTTTGAGCTCCGCCTCGCTGAGGGGGACGTCGCCTACGTCACAGGGGATAGCGGCTCCGGGAAGTCGGCCCTCCTCAGGGCGCTGCGGGAGGATCTGGGCGACGAGGCGGCGGACATCGACGAACTGGAGATCGACGAGGACAGGCCCATCGTCGACACCGTGGGGGGCAGCTTCTCCGAGGCCTTGAGTCTCCTTAGCCGGGTGGGGCTCAACGATGCATTCCTATTCCTCAGGGGGTATAAGGAGCTCAGCGACGGCCAGAGGTACAGGTACAGGATCGCCCGGATGATCGATGAGGGGAAGCCCTTCTGGCTCGCCGACGAGTTCTGCTCCACGCTGGACAGGGTCACTGCGAGGATCGTGGCGTTCAACATCCAGAAGCTGGCGCGGAGGAGCGGGGCAACGCTGGTGGTGGCGACGACCCACACGGATCTTGAGGACGACCTCGCTCCCTCCATCTGTGTCAGGAAGGGGTGGGGGGAGGAGATCGAGGTCGAGTACAGGGGTGGTGTCGAGGTGCAGGCGTGCACCGTCGTCGATGGGATCCAGATTCGGGAGGGTACTAGGGACGATTATCGGAGGCTCGCCTATCTCCATTACAGGGACGGGGGGTTCCCTGTGCTGCGCCGTATCTACGTCATGGAGAGGATGGGGGAGGTCATCGGGGTCATAGTTTACTCGTATCCGCCTGTGCGTGTCGCGGGGAGGAGGAGGGCTGTCGGGTACTCGCCGGATATGGATGAGCTTAATGCTGGCTGGGCGGTTATTAGCAGGGTCATTGTGCATCCCAAGTTTCGGACCATTGGGCTGGGGTGTAGGCTGATCCGGGAGACGTTGCCGTTGCAGGGCTGTGATCACGTGGAGCTGGTGGCGGTGATGGCGCGGTATAATCCTTTCGCGGAGAGGGGGGGGATGAGGCT
>JABUBL010000060.1_pt1 | contig 22960 bp, 33 predicted proteins | sample 7240371 | NCBI WGS metagenome assembly JABUBL01 (sample SAMN07256343, study PRJNA390944) | subsurface metagenome | isolation source: Methane hydrate marine sediment | place: Pacific Ocean: Eastern North Pacific, ODP site 1244 | collected 2002
GTACCAAACTCCCAATCTTGATAATCCTCAACTACTGTCCCGTAGGGGTTTTTCACAATCCAGCGAATACCCAGCTTCTGACTGGTAGCCACGTCGTTGCGGCCCCAGACATGGACTAGCCCTCTTTCATATCGAGGAACATTGGAGACCGGGATTGCTCTTTGAGACTCGTTATACTCCAGCTCTTTTTTGCTTATCGTGCCCTGCGTTGGGGGAGCTGTTACTTTTTGGAAGGCAGCCACGACCCACCAATTTGCCGTCATTGCTATTTGGATACTGCGAGATGTAGACTGAATGCCGGGATAGGGTGGCCAGCCTCCCCAGTGGTCAAACTCATACCCCGAGTAGGGATAGGCGGTTAAAGTCACCTTCTCGCCCGCTGAGTATGCAGCCTTCCTCGGCGATATCGAGACATATCCAGCCCCGGGTGGCTCAACGGTGACCTCTAAAGTATATTCGGCCACGGGCACCTTCTCAAAGTAAGCCTCCACATTTTTGTCGCTATTCATATAAAGGTTGTAAGTTGAGCTTGTCCCACTGGCATCTCTTCCCCAGCCGACAAACTGATAGCCAGAGAGAGGATAAGCTCTTAGAGTTATTGTGGTATTGGTGGGGTAGTCCCCGCTGCCAGGTTGAACATAACCACCCGTCGCCCATGCAGGGACAAGGACGCTAAGGTGAAAGGTTGTTGGTGCCGCCTCCTTCACAGTACACAGAACCCCAGCGTAGCTGGCGACAGTGAGCGGGGAAGTGGGATTCATCGCCAGGGATATTGATATAGTCCAGGTTCCAGGTTTATTTAGGTCGAACCGCCCGCCGATGAAATGGTGGTCGCCACCAGGGCCGGTAGTACCAAACTCCCAATCTTGATAATCCTCAACTACTGTCCCGTAGGGGTTTTTCACAATCCAGCGAATACCCAGCTTCTGACTGGTAGCCATGGCGTTGCGGCCCCAGACATGGACTAGCCCTCTTTCATCCTGAGGAATATTGGAGACCGGGATTGCTCTTTGAGACTCGTTATACTCCAGCTCCTTTTTGCTTATCGTACCCTTGAAGTCAGGGACTACTTCCTCGATGGTTATGATGTTTGGATAGTACCCCGAGTAGATATCGGGTCCAGGGACATCCCTTATGCTCGAGTATAGACCATAGTCAGTGCCAACTTCGCCTGAAGGCACGAGTAGGTCCATCGTTACAGTAATATGATTCCCCGGTGAAGGGCTACTGGGGATAGAGAAGCTTTTATTCCCCCGTACAATCTCATCGTGGGGGTCAAAGAAGCTTGGATGCCAGATTGCGCTGATCATCCTAGCACTAAGTGCTGGGCCAACATAGTCAAATTCGGTGACGACTCTTACCCTATCACCCGGGGCCACAGTCAACATTTGCGGGTATACAGCTAAGTTTATAGTATGTACTGCCATAGTAACCCCTAAATTTTTGTGTAGCTGGCAATTTTCAACTCGCCGAATTGTGCTCCCAAAATGGTTATGATATTCTCGTAATAAGGAGTGTAGATATCCGCCCCGGGGACGTCTCTTATCGAAGAATACAGACCATAATCATCTCGATAATCCGCTACGGGCACGAGCAGGTCTATTGTGACAGAGATATGTTGACCTGGCGGGGGACTATCAGGGATATTAAAGGTCTTTTCCCCACGAACTATCTCATTGTGGGGGTCAATTAGGGATTTGTACCAGATCGCGCTAATCATCCTGGCGGTTGCTATCGCGGGGCCGATGTAGTCAAACTCGGTGATGACCCTTACCCTATCACCTGGTAGCACTGGGGCTAATCGCTCTGGGTACACAGCTAACTTTGCTTCTGTTACCATTGTCCTCCTCCTAGATTTTCTGGTATGAAGCTATTTTGAGGTCCAAATATTGTCCTTCGGGCTTCTCAGAGATTCTCATCTTCATCATATCACTTTTACCGGTGATGGGAAACATGCCAACGACGGGGAGAGCTAAAGGAGCTGGGGTAGCTATAACAGTAACCTCATAATCGCTTTCCTTTTCGGGCTTGAAATCAATGCTGAAGCTTCCGGTTACTGGTATTGGGAAGCCCCTCTCGTGGCTGACCTCTTCAATGAATTCTGGCTTCCACCATTCCTTTCTCCTCACCTCGGCATAGACCCAGGGCGGGGCGCCTACAGCATCAAACATCTTGACTGTTCCCTCGATCTTGTAGGTCATATCGACGGCCCCAGTATCAGGCAAGGGCTTGGTTATTTCTATCTCTACCAGCTCTTCAAGTGCAGCCATATCAGTCTCCTTTTGTCAATGCCCGCATCATAGCAAGTGTTGCGGGGGCTATTTTGTCCTGTTTGATAAACTCGTCGTATTGCTCCATTGTGAGTATATTTCGGAGTTCGGCGAAGTGCAAGTCCTCTACCACATCAGCAACTACATCACCCACAACCGGAATTAAACCTGGCACCATTGACCCATCAATGGCAATAGCATGAAGCATGGCGCTTCTACTCTTCTCATCGAAGGGTGGTGGCTTAGGTAGCCTTACCTTATACTCGGGGAGGTGCACGGACCCAAAAGGTGTGGGAATGGTGGTCGAAGGTAGTGTTGGCGGCCATAACTTCGGGGGTTCCTTTTGACCTGGTAGTGTCGGTAATTTAACCATCGTATCCCCCCTAAACAGTAATCTGAGCCCGGTCTGTCATTAGTTCAAACGGAACTAATCCTACTCGTATTTCTAGCACAGCGGGTTCGGTGGTGTCAAGCGTCAACCTCCAGTCATCGGTGCTGAAGGGGCCGATGTGGTCGGTTTTTTCGATGTAGTCGGTGAATGAGTCATAAGAAGCCTTGACGTATATTCCGTAGAGGAGAGGAAGAGGCAGCCCGTTTCTTACCGCAAAGAGAAGGTGTTTCTTGCCATTGGCTAACTCAGTGCTGAAGTCGCCATAGAACTTGAGAATAGGCATCGGCGGCCGGGCAAGATACTCCGATATTTTCTCCCCAAGGCTTTTGGGTCTATCAACTTCCCGTAATAAAATCATAGGCTCTTCGCGTATTCCTCGGCAGCATCCCTGTCCCCGTAGTAGATTTCAGGCTCCATCTTCCGGTACCCTTCCCTCAAGATTATAGGGACTTGCGGCTTACTGTTCAACATGTGGTTCCAAGTATTAGAGTATAGTACCCCAGTCCAAGCCTGCCTCCCACTGTAGTGTATACTGCTTTCATACAGGTTGACGAATGAATAATTCCAGGGGTAGATAACCTCAGTCTCCGTTATCTCAATACTCTCAATATCAGAAGTTCTACCTAAAGTCCATATCCTGTAGGCGCGATACCACTCATCCAATAACTTCGTTGGTGCTATTTCATCTCTAAAGACAAGGTGGTTTTCGCCTGGTGCTACGAAGATAGCACAGAGTTGGCCTCCCTCGGGCTCAATTAGAGGCTGGAAGACAACCGGCACAATTTCAGGACCCAGCTTGACCCTGAGCCGAAAAAGCTCCCTCTGGCGTATCTGAAAATCTAAATCCTCTTTGATTATGAGGTTTCTCACCGGTGAGGGTAATTCCAGTGCCAGATATTTCATACTGCCACCTTAATCTCTACTAGAATTCCCTATAAATACACTCTAAGTTTGGGCTTTTTTCCAGCATATCTGGTGTTGGATAGACAGTTTGCGGGACAAGTTCAACACCTAAGTCTTTCCATACCATCGTTACAAAGCCAGTGCAGAGGGCAGAGTTCAAGTCTAGAGCTGGAGGTTGAGAATCTAAAAAGCGGACGAAATGAGAATTTACCCACCATTTAATAATGCTGGGGAGTGTTGTAAAAGCATAAAAGCTCCGGCCAAAAGAATCAGCAACCATTTCAACCTGTCTTCCGTCTGGTCTGCTTATAGCCTTGACACGGTATACCCTAATGGGAACGTCACCGTACATTTGGCTTAACAATCCAACGGCTACACCCTTGCTAGGTATTGCCTCCATTATCTCATAATCGACCCTGGAACCAATTAAGACGGGGTGAACCACGAGCACCCAGTGGAAGGTCTGAGCATTCAATAAATCGCTAGCAAATCGGCTAATGGGGTCCGCCGGTGGTGTAGCAAATAGGTCGCCAGGCATAAGTTCTGGTAGCATTCTCTCATTCATTTCCGCCTGCCATTATAATCTACGGCCAGCGCCTCTCATTTTGACTGCCAAGAAGCGAGGTATTGGGGGGTTGGGAGGGAGTGCAGGTAAAAGACTCCAAATAACTTCTGGTACTGTTTCCATTACTGGCCCAAGCCTCTTCCTAAATGCTGGGGGCAGCTCGCCCTCACCATAGATTTCTGCGTGTCTTTTGGCTCTTTCAGCTTCAGTTCTGGGGGCTCCGAATGGCATAATTTACCTCCTTCTCAATTCCTCTAGTAGCTCGGGTTTGGTATAAACAAACCGCGGCAAAGGTAATCCCTCCCAGGGGAGGCAAGGTCTCAAGTCGCCTAGAGTGAGCTTCGAGCCAAGTTTCTCAGCGTAATGAAAAGCCCCATAGGTGGCTGCCGCTCCTACTCCTCCTATAGCACCTACAATTAGCAGCATTGGGGGAGCAACCATCATTCCTCCTTCAAACTGGTTATAAACGCCAGCAAGTCCTGGGGGGCTGTTTTCATAATCTTTTCGATGCGTTTCAGCAGCTTCTCCAGCTTCTCCAGCTTCTCGATGGGCATTGAATTGATCTCTCTAATGAGTGAAACAACCTTATCGAGCTCCGGGGTAGTCAGAGAGACCCTCTCAGCTGTTTCCAGCACTTCTCTGATTAGTTTGAGCTGTTTGGCATCGGGGAATTTGTCAAGGGATTCGGTGACCTTGGATAGCGGAGGGAGGCCGAGTTTGCGTTCAGCCTCTTTAGCTAGTTGCTCTATCCTCTCTATCACCATGATACACCTCCTTAATAAATTCTAAACTCGGGAGGGGGATTAGTCAAGGACGATTCTCTTGGCAGTCTCCTGAATGAAGCTCTTGCTGATTGGCGGGGAAAGCTGGAGGTTGCTGGGGAAATTATCACCCTGAAGATAAGGGGTAAAGGCAGCAGTCATCTTCTGAAATGCTGCCTCGATGGGGGTTGGCTTAAACTCCGGTTTGAACTTCATCCTGACCATGATGAGTTCGCCAATCCAGTCGGCTAGTTGCTGCAGAGTCGGTGGGTCAGGGTGAGTCAGCCAGAAAGTGCCGGCTTCCTTAATGTTGGCTATACCCCTGGCCACCTGGTCAATCTGAATGAGGTTAAGTTTACCTTCCGGGTTACCCCTTATCCGAAACAGAGGCTCGATTACAGGGAGACGTAGTGACCCCTCGATCTTTCTCCGGATAAGCTCCGCCCTGCGGTGAGTTTGTATTACCGCTGATATGAACCGAGAGAAGTGCCCCGGGTAAGGATGCTCAGCCGTTCCCATAACTATTGACGGCTTGAGGATGGTCACCTCGAGGTTGTGCTCCTTAGCAAACTCAGTTATAGCACCTTCGTTCTCTATTTTGCTTAACCCATAGGGATTAACCGGCCAGGTATATGCTGTGCTGGTGAAAATGAGCTTTCTAATGTTATGCTTTAGACAGAACTTCAGGACATTTCTGGTGCCCTCCACATTGGTTTTCCATATCGAGCCATCCTTATCTTCCTGGCGGAGAGTGTGAATGCCAGCCAGGTGGTAGATGGTGGTAATATCCTTAAGCGGCTCCATCTCAATCAGGCCGAGGTTAGGCTGAGTTATATCGCCCACCAGGGGGATAAGGTTGTCAGCAGGTTCAGGTGGGTGCCGGGATAGTCCATAGACGCGCTGGCCCTTTTCCAGCAGTTGCTTGATAAGAAAACTACCAATGAAACCGGAGGCGCCAGTAACTAATATTGCCATTATTCAATCTCCCCAATGTAAAAGGGTGGCGCCTGCGGCTAAGCCAGCCCCGAGACTGACCACCAGGCCCCAGTCCCCTCGCTTTACATCTCCGCCCATAAGTAGTTTCCCAACAATGCCAATCGAACTGCTACTACAGTTCCCAAACAACCTCAATACCTCTCTGGAAAGCGCCATCTTTTCCTCGGGGATCCCCAGCTTATCCTTGAGGTTATTGAGGACGGCGCTACCTCCTGGGTGGATAACCCACCACCTTATATCGTTTAGTCTCAGAAAATGTCTCTGGAGTATCTTCTCAACGGGGGGGCGTACTACTGAAGGAACTATCTTTGGTATCTGCCGTGACAGTAATACCCTCAGCCGCCCATCTTGCCAGACAAAGCCCAGGTGCTTCAGGTTCTCAGGGTCGAAGTAAGTCTCGAAGTCCACAAGGTATGGGTGGCGGGGGTCATCATCAAAACCTATGAGAGCAGCGGAGGAACCGTCGCCGAAGATGGCATTGGCTCTTAATAACTCCCAATCCCCGCTGGGATCAGGCTCAGGCTCAGGGAAATGGCAGACGCTACAGATTTCACATGATATAGCAAGGGATTGCTGCCCGGTTGCTAGGGTGTGGTGGTAGGCTCTCCATAGCGATGGCGCTGCCCCCTCGCAACCAGTTCCCAGAATAGGCGTGTAGACAACATTGGGGGAGAGCCCGAGCTCAGAATGAAGCCGGTGCATTATGCTAGGACACTCATAACCGGTACAGCTGGCGAAACTAACCGAACCAATCTGAGACACGTCCCTCCCATCCAGACAGGCCTTCACCGCCTTCCTGGATAACCAAGTAGCCCCTTTATTGTATTCTTCACACGCCTGCTGCCAGGTGAGCTCCGTCTCAAATGGGAGCCAAAGATGTCGCTTATCAATATCGGCATCCAAGAAAATACGCCGAAATTGACGTGGATAGCCTAGTGCCCGAAAAACTTCTTCTTGCGTATAACTCTGCTCGGGTACCGCAAACCCTATAGAGATTATTTTGGGCTTCAAGTCAGCCTCCTATAATTTCTCCAACCAGTAGCAAAACTGGGTATAGTGCTGCCACTATAACGAGAATGGCCCCCACCTTTCTGAAGTTTGCTTTCAGCAGCACCAGGCAGGCGATAAAGCCGGGAAAGGTTAAAAAGGTAAGCGCGGTCATTGGAGATAGGATACCTACAGCAATTAGAAAAACCTGGTAGACGAATACGAACAGGAACCAGGACATTAGATACCACTCCAGGCTTATTCCGTATTGCCACACCTTGTAGGCCAGGCTTTTAACACCCTTCTTTAAGTTGGCTTCGGCATCCGGCCACTCATCGAACGCCAACCCGAGGTAGGCCAGTATTATGGCAACCGGGATACTGACTATTAGGCCAGTGACCCATGGGGGGCTGGGGTTAACCGAGAACATACCAAGTAAACATGGTATCGGGCCGACCCCAACAGCCAGGGCAGTCTCATGAGTCCAGTTGAATTTCCCTCGCGCATACCAGAACGTAATCAGCATACCGGCAAAGCCTAGGAGTAAGATAACCCAGGAGATATTTATCGCCAGGTAGATTAGAGGGGCGAGAGCCAGAACATACCAGCCGGTGGCATTGAGGGCTACCTCTTTTAAGCTGACAATACCGTTTTCAATAAGATTTTGCCCACCGGTGTAGTCTTTCTCAGCACTGCGGTCCTCAACTTTTCCTTGGTCTAAACCACTTTTCCAATCCAAAAAACTATTGAAGGAATGCCCGCCGGCCATTAGTAGCAGACCGCCAACAAGGGCTATCCAGGCATTGGCGCCAAGACCTCCTGCCAGCACGGCACCCATCAAAAGTGAGGACCCAAAGAACGGTGCTGCAAACCACCGAGGCAAGGTAAGGAGATGAGCTTTAAGTTTCTCTTTCATCTAAGACCTCCTATTGAAGCTAAGATTCCAAAAAGCACAACAGCACTAACCACTGGTATTGCCCAGTTATCATCAGCCCATTTAATAACCCCGACATCGCCACAAGCCCACTCGGTTATCGTGGCCACTAACGCAGTTATAGCCCCCGCCCAAAATGGTGAGATGAACGCCCAAGCGATTATGAGGCAGGATAGAAACATAGCTACCGAGCCCCAGAGACCCTTAACCGCCCGTCCATATATCCGAGAGCGGACAATACCGGTGCAACAATCACCCCAGGCCATAAATAAAAGACACGATATCGCTACAAGTGGCTTGTCCAGCCAGATCCAGCCTAAACCAATAACTGGAAGAGAAGCCAGTGGAAACCAAACCTCAGCCATAGCCTCAGTTGGACGGCCAGTGCCACCAACACCACGGAAGGTATTAGGCTTAATAAACCTAGCGCCCCAGAGCATTATCACAAAACCAGTGGCGATTATGAGAGGCCACCAGCCCGAGGAAAACAATAAAGCGCAGAGCAGAAAACCTAGTCCGCCTGCAGCATGCCCAATTTTGCGTGAAATATAATGAGGGACTTTTAAGTCATAAAGTATATTGCTGACGTAAAGCCCGACCAGAACTGCCCCGGCAATCAAAAGAGCAAAAGGTGCTTCAGCTAGCACGTCGCCCTCCCAATATCGTCCGCATCTCAGCGAGGAACTGCTCAAAAGCCTGAGCAAATTCTTCAGTATCGTAAATTATCTTATCGGTGTTAGCTCTGAAATACTTTCTGCTAATTGCCGCCCGTGGCGACAGGCTGCCATCAATAACATCCAGGAGCACCTCATCACCACTGGGATAGTTCACCAGATCACCATCTATTAAGAATTTATCCACTTTCTCATGGGGCACCGGCGGAGCCTGGTCAAGTATCTGGAGACGCTGCCCCTTGTATTGAAAATACAAAACACCTCCTTCAGGACCGGTTACCCTGAGTTCAGCGTATTTGCTCTCGACCTCAACTAGCTTGCGTTTGGCCTCCTTGGATAGACTATCAAAGAAATGCGCCTGCCGGGCCATAAAGCGCCTAAACATGTCTTCAATCAAGCCTGCCATCTATAGCCTCCTTACAATTCCTTTAACTACCTTTCTCTTGAGCCTTTTTACCAGGGTAATATCCTTTAGCACCACCGGCTTCGAGTTGACAACTTTATCAGCAAGGTCTGAGAAGTAGGGCTTTATTTTCTTGCTGTCTCCAGTCTGAGGTATTGAAGCTAGGAAGGGTATCCCTGCTTTTTTGGCAATCTCTTTGAGGTCAACTCCTGGGGAAAGGAACTGGTATTCTATCTCACCGTGCTTACAGAGGAAGCCGTCCTGATTACCTACCAGACCAATGATGGGGATCTGCCGGACCCTCAGCAAGTCAATGGTTCGCTGTAATCCAGTGTTTGAGATAGCTGATGGCTGGGAAACGATAAACACACCAAAGAGGTCGTTGACCTGGTCAAAGAAGGAGAACATCTCGTGGCTAGTGCTGGGGGGTAAATCAGCTATAAGAAAGTCAAGCGGCTCTGGCCAGGTAACTATATCCGGGGAAAGTAGCTCTTTGACAAAACGCCATTTGCTGGAAGCCAGAATATCGTCAATTTGCTTTTTTAATGATTTTAGGTCAGCCGTCTCCATGGTGTCTCTAATCTGGCTAAGCTCCTTGTGCTGATCACTCTCCCACAGCACAGCATATTCCTCCCCGGTATAGGAAGCAATGGATAGAAGCCAGTAACCATTTACCTCAGGCACGACTATTTTTTCGTTTACACTATCAAGGCCATACTTTGGTGAATGAGCAAGGCCCAGCGCCGAATAGAGATTAGAGCCGGTCACATCCAGGTCTATGAAGCCGATCTTATAGCCCTTGTCAGCAAGGGCTAAACCTAAGCCCGCAACGACTGAGCTCTTGCCTACGCCGCCCTTTAATGCAGTCACAGCTATCGTTTTCATTTCGTCTATAATAGCACTTTGTCAGCCCTTCGTCAATTCCATCACTTCTGCTTTGTCGCTTTTTTATAATTCCTCCCTTGCATTTTGTCGTAAACGGTGCTATAATTTTGGATATTCTAAAAGAGAGGGGTGTTATGGAGCAGCAAAGCGAAACTACCGTAGAGGCTATAGAGCCTGTCGAAGTAACGGAGGCTAAGCCCGACTATGACCTTCACATCAAAGTCCCGGCTGAAATGAGGCAGGCGCTAAAGGACTCAGCTGAGCTTGCCTTCAAATTGGGCGATATCTCCAAACCTGACCTAGTTGACCTAATGAACCTCTTTATAGGCTGGGGCTTACAAATCCAAAAACAAAAATGGCTTGACCGCGTTGGCTATCGTTAATCGGTGTGAAGCCTTTGTTTTATGGGATGATGCTACTAGAAACATACTCGTCAGGGGTAAAAGGGATACCCCCGATTGATACCTAATCTGGGGGATAACTATTGAGTCAAAGTGAAGCTAGTGGATTTGATCTAACCTTGAGTCAAACAAAGCTAGAGGGTTTGAGTCAACTTTGATCCAACCTTTAGTCAAGCAAAGCTAGAAAATGGAGGTAAGGGAAAATGGAAGAGTTCAATTGTCCGGTAGAAGGATGTGAGCATGAACCTTTTAAAACTGAGACGGCATTAAAAAGCCATTTGAGAAGCAAGCACCCGGATTTTGCACCAACAGGGGAAGCAAGAGAGGTGCCCATAGTTGAGGAGGACTTTGCCACGTTGCTCCGGAAATTCAAGATAAAAGGAGACCTGGCAGCCAACATTGCCGAGAACATCTCTCATACCGGCGGCCCCAGCGTCTTTGAGGACCCGGAGCTTCTCTTCAAACGCCTGACTGCCTGGAGCAGTGACGTTAATCCTTCCAGGCGAAAGCTTATAATCGAGCAGTGGTTTGCCGAAAAGGGGATAGCCATTTCTCCTGAAATCCAACAGAAAGCAGGAATGACAACAGAGCAACTTGGCAAGGTAGAAGAGGAGACAAAAGGAGGTGCTGAGGTTAGATATGTCTACGATGAGGAGGCACACGTCGTTAGGATGGCAAAGAAAGATGAGAGGGGAGGAACACTAGCACAGGCAAAGGAGTTAAAGAAAATGGCAGAAGAAGATGAAAAAGCGGGGGCCGAATCACCCTTCATGCAAGATGGGGACGGTCGTTGGGTGCTCAACCCCAAGGCGAGGGTCACTGGGGTGGAGCTTATGGCTGTTCAATTTATGCAACAATCACAGCAGAAGGGCGAACCCGCTGACCCTATTACGGCAATGACCCGAGCTGCGGAGACATGGAAAACCCTCCGAGAGGGTCTTGGTGGTGGAGCCAGTGCTATGCCCGCGTGGATGACGGACCCCGTTGCCTTTGTCCAGGCAATCAAATCCATTACCGGTGAAACCGGAGGCGACAGCGCACTGAAGGAAGCCCTGACTGAAATGCGCCAATCAGTGAATGAGCTGAAAGAGGAGAGATATCGAGACCAATTTGCCGGCCAGCAGAAGCAAATCCAGGACCTTTCCAGTGTTCTTAAGCAAACGCTAGAAACAATCTCAGACCTGCAGAAGGGTAGGGTCGGCCGAAGCGAGATGGACATCATTCACGAAATCGTCACTGGCGCTAAGGAGGAGCTATCAGGAGCGAGGAAGGATGTAAGGGAAGCACTTACTAGCAGCTCCCTGCCTCCAGGCAAGAGTGCCGAAGAGAGAGAAGGCAGAAAGAAACGAACGAGGAAAGCCCTCGAAACTGACCAGGAGATCGAGGAAATTGGTAAGCGACTCTTCTTCCCCCAGGGTTGACATCATCCTGGAGCGGAATTACAATTAGTTTTAGGTGAAGAGAAATGTCGCCAAGAATACCTAAAATAAAGTTGCCAACCCACCCCCTGGAGCCACTCCGGGAAATAGTCCGCGGAGGTCGTGAGCGACTAGAGAAAGCCGGCGGCGATATCCATTCTATCGCCGAAGACCTACATGGTAATATCCCCAACATAACCCCTATTATTCAGGAGACCGAAAAAGCCCCTGAAATTGAGCCACAGAGCCGCACAGCAGGGTCTGGGGTAAGTACCGAGGAAACAATCGCCTACCAAAGGAGAGAGCTCGGTAAAGAACTCCTCCTCTTGGAAGCACACCTCAGGGAAGGGTGCCGCATCCCCCCTACCATCGGTGAGCCCTGCGATTGCTGTTCACCTAAACACACCATCACTATCGAGGCTCTTGCCCTGGAAACCTATGGTATGACTGGAGACCCCATTTATCAGGAATTAACTAAGTGGGCTGAAGAGATAGAGCGAAAGACTACCATACCCGAAATTGAAAGCGGCCGGCACAACTACGGAAAAGATGCTGTCGAGGCTAGAGGCTACCGGAAAAAGCTGCTCGGCTCCGAAAGTCTTGGAGCCCTTTTATCCACGTCAGAGCGCAGTCAAATAGCTGAAAGGGCAACTAAAATGGTTGAGGAGGAAGAGTTATGAATGACAAAGAGATTGAGGAGATTGCCACCAAAGTTGCTGAAAAGCTAAGTGAGGATATAGCGGTCGGCAACTTGTTGCTCCACTCCGTCCCTTACCAGGAAGGCTCTCCGGGGATCGTTGTCAACGAAGCCACGGCTATGGCCTCAGCATGCCGCTGCGTTGAGTACCGCCCAGGGAAGAAACTCTGTTTCTCTAAAGGTATTATCGGTGCCCTCTCCGACGAGCAAGAAACAATCTACTGCCCGGTTACAGAAAAGCTGGAGAGTCCTGGACTTGAAAAACGGCTCCAGGACTGGATGGAATCAGTTGAGATCTGCAAGGCAGAGATAGCCCCGATACCCAAAGGGGAGCGACTGGAGCCATGGCTTGGATGTATGTCTCGCGAGCTGAGAGCCCACAGTATAGAGGCTTAAATTTGAAAAAGAGGTGTACAAAGTAGTCCCTACCGTGAATTGCCCACAATGCGGTACCCCACTTGATAATAACGGGTGCTGCCCCAAGTGCAAAGCTTGCCCCCTGCCTCAACCGCCAAAATAACTTAAAAAAAAGCTTCTCCCCCTCTTGACAAATGATACCCCTTATGTTACCCTTTTAGTGAAGGTGATGGCGTAAAGCCGCCTAAAGCCATTATAGTAAGGCTTTACCCCCTACGCTAAGCACCACCGGGAAAATCTAAAAAGGAGGTAAGACTAGTGGCTGGAGTGTACGCAAATCTTGCAGCTATCATGGCGAGCCGCTCGATGTCCCTCTCCCGCACCCCCTTCAACCCGGATATCGTGGTAATCAAGAGAGCCAGCTTCCCCAAGGGAACAGTTCCCAAGCACCTGACTGGCTTCTTGATCAAGAAGGGTGAATGTGCCGGCAGGACTGGGACCCTGGTTCACAAGGGCAGACTGGTACCTGCGACTGCCGTTTGTGTCGCTGAGAAGCACGGCAGATAGCTCGCCTGAGCACGTCTAACAATTCAACAAGAGGAAGAGCAGCCTTGACAAAGGCTGCTCTTTCCATTTATAATGCCTTATGGTAATGGCATGGATGAAGAAATCAAGCTACAGAAGATAGAATACTACCGCCAGGTGAAACCTCCAACGCTTGCACAGTATGTCTATCGCAGGGCGGTCCGGGAGGCTATGGGTAGGATAAAGGGGAAGGTTGGTGTAACTGTCAACCCCGGGACAGGAATACCTATTCCGGAGTCGGCCTTAGCCGCCCAAGAAGCACTAAAGGGGCTCACCGCGGAGCAAATACTCAAGGAGCACCCGGAATGGAGGGAGGACTATGAGAAAGATATATCTTCTCGATGATGAGGACTGCACACCCTGTGAGGAGGTAAAGAAGGAGCTCGAGGAAGAGATTAAGTCAGGCAAGGTTGAGGTCCTGCAGGTTACCTCGGAAGAAGCCCTGCAGCTCCTTCAGAAAGCCGGTGCCACTGACCAGGTCGAATTCCCATCAGCCCTGGTTGAGGATGATAAGGGGGTAAGGCTCTGCCAGATCTACCGGACCAAGGACCTCACGCTCTCCAAATGCGGGGAAGAAATAATAGCCATCAGAGAGCCTGAAGAGGAGACTCCCGCTACCCCTCCGACTGAAACACCGCTTCCATAACCCACCGGTTAATATAAGACTCGAAGTATGACCGCTTTGAACCGCGAGCAAACCCGGCATATCGCCCCGAGGCACTCACCACCCTGAAACCATTCACCTTGTCGTCCTCAATGGTGACCTCAGCTGTCGCCTCAGCTCCCCTCGGTCGCAGGGTTAAGCGGCTGCCATTATCCTCAATAGAAAACCCGTTGATGCTGGCCTTCTTTAAGAATTCACCTCTGCCTTTATCATTCATTGCCGGCAGCAACGCAAAGACCGGCGCAGCCTCTACCTTTCCCCTCTTTTTCTTTGCCTCACCCTTGAGAGAATTATAATTCTCCAGGTAGCTATCATTAGCAAACAGCCCGCAGCGGCAGCGACCAAGTTCTTTGATATCCTCCTTAACAAAAGCGCAGGGACAACTAGGCCGACCTGGGACACAGGGGCAACCACCTGCTACCAAAACCTGAGTAGCCCAGTCATGGGGATCCCGCCCCGGGTGGATCTGGAGTTTATTCAGCTCAGCATATTTAATGATGCTCTTAGCAATCTGCTCTCTGGTCCTGTCCATAATTCTATTATACTCCTTTCTACCAGTCTTCGCTTGACATTTTGTGGCGGACATGTTATATTTAGATTACCTATTATACCCCAATTGGGCAGGAGGTGTCAAATGGAAATTAGTGAACCTTTAGAGAATCTCAAGCTGGTCCTGACCTCACCACGACCCCGGGCCCCGAGCACCCTTACCAACTATCTCTCCATGGCTGGTCAGTACTTGAACTGGCTGGGGGACCGGCTTCCCCCTGGGGAGATGGATCTGCGCCGATACTTTGTCCATAGACGTGAGGGGGGAATGAATGACAACAGTCTCAGAACCACTTTTGCTGTGCTCGAGAAACTTTATAAAGCCAATCATTGGGACTGGCCCCTAGAATCGAGGGACCGTCCTGAGGCACCATTACAAGCAACTACCCCTGCGTTCACCAGGGAAGAAGTAGAGCAGCTGATTCAAAAACATGAGCTCTACTCTAAAGGTGAGTGCTTTTACCTGGCAATGGCCACCATCTATGCCCCCAGGAGGATTGAGCTAGCCCGAATCAAGAAACGGTACCTAAAAGATAATACCATCTTCATAGACACCGCTAAGGGGGGAGAAAAAAGAACACACCTAATCCCCGACGAAATAGTGCCCTATATTGAGGCTTACCATCCCAAGGAGCATAGTGTAAGAGCATTAACATTTATGTTTGACCGGATATGTGTCAAAGGACTGGGGGAGAAGAAGCCAGACTATGGTTGGCACAGCTTCCGCCGAACCATAGATACCCTGCTGCCGATAGCCCTGGCTAAAGCCGATAAGCCACTAACATTGGTCGGCTACTTCCTGCGATGGAGCCGCCGCTCCACCGGTGCCAGGTTCTTGGGGACACCGATAGGAGGCGTATATGCTAGACCAGAGATACTAAGTTCCGACCCCTACTTTATTGACAGGGAAGTGTTTGAGGTTCACCCTTTCCTGAAACACTGGGTAGCAAACCATTGATGTAACCTGAAGACCGCCCAGATTTTGATTACAGGGTGTCGTTTCTCAATTAAGAGAGGCGACACCCCTTTTTTATTCCATTTTTATATCTAACTCTATCAATTCTATATCTAATTTATTCAGCTTAAAAATAAATATCAAAAAATATCAAAAAACACTTGACAAATGTTGGGGGTCTGTGATTAAATATAATCGTATCTGTATTGCCTCTTATTATAGTAATAGGAAGTAGTAACAGATACCTAGAATTGAACCTTAAAAAACACCACCACCACTAGCGACCTAGCTTGACACTAAAGCTAGTGGGCAAAGCTACAAAGCGAATAGGGGTTAAGCCTGAAAGCGTGTAGCCTAGTGGTCATAGAGTTTCAGAGCCTAGTTAGGGGGGGCTATCCCTTTTGGAGGATAATATGAAAGAAACCCCTAACTATATCAAGAGCCTGTTACTACCCAGCACCAAAAGCCCGACAGGGCGTAGAGTGTGGTCTATTGACCTTGAAACGGTGTGGTTGCCGTTCTTGACCGCCACTAACACTATGGGCGACACCGCTATCCCTGCTGACGCTTTAGGCTGTCCTATCCGTTTAGCTTTTGACAGAGATGGCTCTGTCAAGTTTAGTAAATCTGGTAGACCAGTATCCAGAGTTGCTAAACCTATCTCTAATAGTGTAACCCTTATTCGGCAGAACTTTGTTGCTCATCTTCAGCAATATGCCGAGCAAGTCGCCACCGATAGGCAAAAGGATTATGCGACACAGATAGAAATGGCTACTATTGCGGGCAAGCCGATTATAGCCCACGATAAGGTAGAGCTAGACAAGGCTATCAAACTCCAACTTGAGGAAGCTATGAGGGTAGCAGAACAGGAAGCATCACAGGAAACACGACAGGAAGCACCAGAAACCACACCAGAACCCAAAAAAGAACTCGCAGGAGTTACTAGCTAAATAGGGAACTAGCCCCCCCTTGCTAGGCTCTGAAACAAAACGAAAGGGGGGCTTCGGTATGATTAGAACCGATACTCTGCCGAAGTGGGCAACCCTTGACCGCAGAAATGTCCTAGCTTTCATCTTAACCGATTATCTAGCTAGTAAGGGCTGGAAACTAGACTTGATAACAGGCGAGTGTTACAACCTTGATTATGAGGCTAGAATTAAGCCCATTATAGCTGATTGGAAGCAAGAGGACAGAGAGCAAAGCCGAGCCGAGTGGGAAGTTGAACGCAAGGCGTTACACTCACTAGGCGAAAGGGCATACCCCATTAGAGGGCGGTTTTCTGCTATATCTAGGGACATTTACGCTGAAAGTCAGCCCCTATACTACTTTGAGGGGCAAGCGGTAAGCGGTGTAACTCTCACGCCTTTTGTTAGAGTGCGTATAGCGTCAAGCTACATTAGATTATATGTAGATTTGGGCGAAGCGTTAAGGCAAGTTAGCAAAAACAAGAGGCGTAAAGCTATCCGATACGGCAAGCCGTTACCACAAGAGACACAAGGGATAATCAGGCGTAAAGTGTTGGAAGCGGTCAGGGATTATATCTAGCCCACTAAAGGCAAAAAAGGGAAAGACACTTCCTATACGGGGGTGTCTTTTGCCTTTCAACTGGTAAATTAGAAAGCAAAGGACACTTCCTACAAGGGGGTGTCTTTTGCTTTTCAGACCGCTAGTTTAGTCAACGGGCGATACGAATAGTATCGCCCACCTTTTTATGGGAGAGAAAGAATAAACTAAAGGGGGTGAATTTTGGTCAGAAGCTATCGTAGTCGGTGGCATCTGCTCCCGACAGCTCGGCAATGTCGGCGTATCGCCAAATACTGTGGAGTCTCAGACCGCCGAGAGGCTCAAGCTTTAATCAAAGAATTGAAATGTAAGGTGAGCAGGTAAGCTCAAAAAGAAACTAAAGCAAAGGACACTTCCTTTAGGGGGGTGTCTTTTGCCTTTATACCGCTAGTTACTCAACGGACAATACGAATAGTATCGCCCCTAGCGTAGAGTTGCCAATCGTAAAATGCGAACAAGGATAATGCTTGAAGAAAGGAGGTGAGACAATGGGCGAATACGGCAGAGTAGACGGGCAATGTAGCACCTGTCTCTTCGCCAAAGAGTTCGGCTTCGCCGATAGTCCATCGGGTCCGGAAGACGGAGTTCATTGTATCAGCATAGAGCACGCCAAGTTTAATGATGAAAACGAAGGCAATAATCGCTGGATGCGTGAGCTAACTGAATTGGGATTTATGGATATGTGGCGGCTGGAAGCTATGGCCGAAGCAGATTACAAATGCCCACAATGGCTCTCTAAAGAACGTGAAGTCTATGAGCAAAGGCTACCGGCTCCAGATGAAGCACCATTAACAGACTGCCCCGGCTGTGGTAAGGAATACAACATTATGGAAGAAGAACGGGACGACTATGTGAAAATAGCCCCGCATATCTTCCGACACACCTGCGGTCAGCTGATAACTTTCACAGGAGGGTAGAGCACAAGGGAGAATAGTATGAGATAGCCAACGGCAGATGAGTGGTTTCTTATTGTCTTCCTGTGGCGTCATAGATACGAAAAAAGGGGTAGCTCCTGGTCAATTCAAGGCTGGGGGCTTCTTTTTGGGTTTTCAGCTCCCCGAAAACATTTTCAAAAGTTTAATAAAAAAAGCTTGACAAAGCCCCCCGGGGTGTAATACACTATTTCAGATATGGAAGGAGCGATGAGAGCAGACAACAGCTTGATCAATCTCTCAGAAGCCAGTCGGCAACTGGAGATTAGTTACGTGACTCTCTGGCGATGGATAAAGAAGGGGAAGGTTACCCCTGTAAGAATTTTAGGGCTACCCTACCTATCTCTAGGCCAAATAGAGAGTCTTAAAAAAGAAAAAAGCCACTGAGCTTACCCCTCGGTGGCTTAATTTCAGGGGGTGAACGAAGTGCTGGCCTCAATCACCTGTTTTATTCTACCACTGTCAGCCACCTCCTTGTCAAGGAGGTGGCAAAAAATGTCTAGAAAGAAAACCCCCACCCTGCGAGGATCTCTGGGGGTAAGATGATGGAGCAACTACATTTTACCACTCGAGTACTCGGTCCTGTTGCTGCCTCCAGGTTAGAGAATCGTCAGATTACCCAAACGCTGCGCTCTGAGAGTGGGAGTATCGCTAATGCGGTTCTTCTCGGGCGAGTTAGTGCGGGTGACAGACTGGAAGTGCTCCTGGACAGCCGCTTGGTAGGACGGGTGGAGCTCATCTCCATGGATGAGGTCACCTGGGTAGCCCTCGGAGTTGACGATGCTCAACGTGGGGGATTTGACACCATGGCTGACCTGGAGCAAGCACTCAAGCGAGCTGGGTACCGCTTTAAGCCCCTGAACGATTACCAGCTCTATCGCATTCAGTTTTCCTGGCTCGAGGAAAGAAGAAAGGAAGTGAATTATGGCTGACAAGATGGCGGAGTTGCGGCAAGCTCTAGAAGGGATGTCGGATGAGGGGTTAAGGCTGGTTTGGGAGTTTGCCAAGTTTCTAAAGAAGTATGGCCCACCCCCACCTGCAAAAAAGAGGGGAGCGCAATGACCTTAGACAAAGCTATCGAAATCCTTAATGACATACTTCGCTATGTCAAACCAGGTGACCCCCCAGACGAACACGACGCCATCAAGCTAGGCGAAGAAGCCCTAAAAGCTATCAAGCTCCAGCGCCAGGATCCCGACAACAACTACATCGATGATCTACCTGGTGAGACCAAAGACCAATAGAGGTAAAAGTGAAATCAGTTGAGGAGTTCTTAGGGAAGTTTGATAAGGTAAGAAAATTAGGTAATGACCGGTGGATGGTTCGATGCCCAAGCCATAATGATGGAGAGAGACCCGACCATTTTAGCCTTTCAGTAAAAGAGCTCCCAGACAAAATTCTGATACACTGTCAGGCCGGCTGCGATTATAAGTCAGTCTTAAAAGCCCTCAAGCTCACGGAGAGCGACCTGTTTTTTGACAGCCCCAAAGCAAATACCTCAGCCCTCGATAAGCGTGGAAAGATTGAGGCCATCTATGACTATGAGGACGAAAACGGAAAGCTAATACACCAGACGGTGCGCTACGAACCAAAGAAGTTCACGCAACGTAGGCCCGGCAAAAAAGGCGAATGGATTTGGAATCTGCAGCGCATCAGGACGGTTCTCTACCATTTACCCCGGGTGAAAGAGGCGATAGAGAAAGAGGAGACCATATATTTACCAGAGGGGGAGAAGGACGCCGATAATCTAATCAGCCACTTCGGGGTTGTAGCCAGTACCAGCCCTATGGGGGCGGGGAAGTGGCGCGACCGCTACACCCAGATGTTAACCGGTGCTAAAGAGGTGGTAATCATAGCCGACAACAACTCCCCAGGGCAACGCCATGCCCAGGCGATTGCGGCTTCATTATTTGCCGTGCAGGTCCCAACTAAGATACTCGAGATGCCGTCAGCTGATATTATGGACATTAGCGACTGGATCAGTGCCGGCCTTACCGCGGACCAGTTCAAGGAGCTTCTCGACGGGCTTCCTCCTTACGAACCCCCACCGCCAGTCGACACCAGTGATTTGCCTGTTATTATTATTACCGGCAGGTTTCTAAAGGACAAAACAAGAGACACCATAGCAGCCGTGGAAAAGGCCAATCAACCGCCCCGCCTTTTTGAACGTAGCGGCAGTATGGCTCGAATATCACATGATGAAGACGGAGTTCCCTTCGTCGAGGTAGTAACAGAAAATGCGTGCCGTGGTTTTCTTGAGCGAGCTGCAGCTTATATGAGTTTAGACAAAGAGGGTAATGAAATACCAGTACCAGCACCCCCACTGAATATCGTCCGGGATTTTATGAGCTTACCCACCCAGGATTTTATGGGCTTACCCTATCGTAAATTGCCCGGTCTATTAAATGTTACAGAGGTACCTATACTACGCAGTGATGGCAGTATACTAACTAAGCCTGGCTACGACCAAGACAGCCGCCTTTACTACGAACCGGCGGCGGGGCTAATGATGCCATCGGTGCCGAATAAACCCAACGAAGAGGAGCTCCACGCAGCGGCATCCTTCATCCAAGAGCCGCTCAACGACTTTCCTTTCGACTCCGAAGCAAGCAAAACCAACGCGCTGGCTTTGCTGCTTACTCCAGTCTGCAGACCTATGATAGATGGCCTGGCTCCCCTGTGCTTACTTGATAAGCCACAGCCGGGCACAGGGGCAAGCTTGCTAGCTGATGTCATTGCGGTCATTGGTACCGGGAGACAGGCAGCCATGATGGCGCCCCCGAGAAGCGACGAAGAATGCGAAAAGCGAATAGGCAGCTTCTTGCTCAGCGGTCAGTCCATCCTAATCATTGACAACGTGGAGGGGTACCTCTACTTTGCATCACTAGCCATGTTATTGACGGATCCTACCTTTCAAACCCGCATTCTGGGACAAACCAAAATTGTGCGCCTGCCTAACAGAGGAACTTACGTCGTTACCGGTAATAACATAAAGCTCGGTGGTGATATGGCACGGCGTTGCTATCTTAGTAGAATGGATGCCCACGAGGCTAGGCCTTGGATGAGAGATGCTGAATCTTTCAAGTACACGCACCTCATCAAATGGGTGAAAGAAAATCGGGGTCAGCTGCTGGGTGCCATTCTAACCATGGCTCGAGCCTGGGTAGAAGCGGGGAGGCCGATCCCCAAGGAGCTGCCAACAATAGGAGGATTCGAGGAGTGGGCTAAGACTATCGGTGGTATATTAGCGCATGCCGGCTTTACTGACTTTCTTGGCAACCTGGACTTCATGTATCAGCAAGCAGACGTGGAGACCCCTCAGTGGGAGGAGTTTTTAGCTGCATTGCAAGAGGTGTTCGGCTCCGAACCTCTCCTCATTGACACCATCGCAAAAAGCCTCGATGAAAACGAAACTATCTCAGGGGCTCTACCGGACGGAGTAAACCGAGACCCAAAGAAAATCAACCGGAGTTTGGCCGGCGCATTGAGGCGCCGAGCCGGGGTGCGCTATCCCAACGGCCTGATGGTTATTAAATGCGACTTCAAAGTCCACCACGCTGTCCCCTGGCAGGTCATAAATTACCGGGAAGAACCCGAAAAAGGGGGAGTTAGGGGAGTTAGGGGTCAAAAATCCTTTAGTCTCAACGCAGATACGAAAGGGGAGTTAGGGGAGTTAGCATCCCACCCAGACGCACTTTCAAAAATAAGTAAGGTAAAAGAAGGTAATAAAACTGAAAGTAAGAATACGCGGGACCCTAACTCCCCTAACTCCCTTTTAGCTACGAGCCAGATACAAAATGCTAACTCCCCTTTTTCTGAGGAACTCCCCGCATCGGAGCTGAAGAAAATGCTGGAAGAGTATGTCGAGCTTACCACCGCGAAAATAATAAAACTTTGGAAAAAGAAGGGGAGCCCTGAGGTACCCCTGGGCCCGGGTGTCAAAATCGGGAACCTGGAAACCTACCTGGCGCAAGGGATTATCGACATTGACCAACTTGGCGCCCTCTGCGAGGTAGTAAAAGAATGGAAAAAGGAACAGGGGGAGGGAGCTGTCACGAAAAAGAGGAAAAGAAAAGGTGGATAAAGTAGCCATATACGCCCGGGTAAGCACTGAGGAGCAGACAGAACAGAACCAGGTGGAGGTCCTCCAAAAGTGGGCTGATACCCGGGGCTTTGAGGTATATGAGGTATACCGGGAGCAATCTACCGCCTGGAAAGACGGGCACCAGCAGGAACTCGCCCGGCTAATCATTGACGCCCAGCATGGTCACTTTAATTTTGTGATGGTGTGGGCCCTCGACCGATTATCAAGGGAAGGCGCTCTACGGATCCTCGAGCTGGTGAATAAATTCAACCGGTGGAAAGTTAAGGTGCTTAGTTATCAGGAAACATGGACGGAAGCACCTGGGGAGCTGGGGGAAGTCCTCTATGCCCTTACCGGATGGGTTGCCAGGATGGAAAGCCAGCGCCGGAGCGAGAGAACTAAGGCCGGCATGGAGAGAGCTCGGGCCCAGGGGATACATGTGGGCCGGCCGAGGAAAAATAAGTAACAAGAAAAAGGGTCCCCCAAAAATGACCGCCCCCTTTATATTGGCGAAAAAGAAAAAAAAGGGGGCAGAGAAAGGGACCCCTTTTTACGAGGGGATATTGGAGGAGGTGAATGATGTCAGAGGAGCTTGAAACGGGATTGACTCAGGAGGAACACACTAGGTTGCAGAAGTACAACGACCTCGTCAAAGGCAGTGCTGGACGGATTGACCTACTGACTGGAGACGAGCAGCGTGACATGAAGCAACTGCTCAAGAAGTCGATGCTCTATCAAGGTGTTCATACCGAAGATGAGCTGGCGGAGCTGTGAGGTAACCAGAGGGTTTTATAGTGTTAACAGCTATGTTAAACCGCTGGGTAAGGGGTGTTAACACTATAGTTAAAGGTAGAAGCCCAGTGTATAGTGTTAACAGTTATGCTAAACTGCTGGGTAAGGGGTGTTAACACTATGACTAAAGGTAGGAATACAACAGTAATTGGGGTTAGAGTTCCCGATAGTGTAAACAGTAGGATTAAGGCTTT
>JABUBL010000062.1_pt1 | contig 22765 bp, 23 predicted proteins | sample 7240371 | NCBI WGS metagenome assembly JABUBL01 (sample SAMN07256343, study PRJNA390944) | subsurface metagenome | isolation source: Methane hydrate marine sediment | place: Pacific Ocean: Eastern North Pacific, ODP site 1244 | collected 2002
ACATCCCCCCCCCAAATTCGCCTCAAGCGCAAGCTGAAGCTCCCCCCCGCGATGTCTGAGCTCGAGGTCAAACGCCACGTGCAAGCGATACTCGCGAAAAACACACCATTCACCCAAATGCTCTCTTTTCTCGGGGGAGGTGTCTGGCCCCACCACGTACCTGCACACATCCGCTCGCTCGTGCAGCGTTCTGAGTTTCTCACCTCCTACACCCCCTATCAACCCGAGGCAAGCCAGGGCATGCTCCAAGCGTTGTTCGAGTACCAAAGCATGATCGCCGAGCTCGTTGAGCTAGAGGTCGCGAACTCCTCTATGTACGATTGGGCCACGGCGCTGGGCGAGGCGGCGCTCATGTGCGCCCGGGTGACGAGGAGGCAAAAATTCATCGTCCCCGAACTCATCTCCAAGGATCGCCTCTCCGTGCTCCGAAACTATGCATCGGGTCCGGGCTTGGAGGTGGTCGAGGTCGGATACGATCGCCGCACGGGACAGCTTGACCTCAAGCAGCTTCGCACAGAACTCGGTGGGGATGTCGCAGGAGTTTACATCGAGAACCCCAGCTACCTTGGTTTCCTAGAGACGCAGGGTGACGAGATAGCAGCAGCAGCGCATAAAACTGGGGCACTTTTTGTAGTTGGGGTTAATCCCATTTCGCTCGGCTTGTTCAAGGGCCCCGGCGAATACGGTGCCGACATCGTCGTGGGTGAGGGACAGCCTCTCGGCAATCCAGTCAGCTTTGGGGGCCCATCGCTAGGGATCTTCGCGTGCCGCGACGAATCAAAGCTCTTGCGACAACTACCGGGCAGGCTGATAGGCGCGACGACGACACTTGACGGAAAGGCGCGTGGCTACTGTATGGTCCTACAGACGCGTGAACAGCACATCCGGCGCGAGCGGGCAACTTCGAGCATTTGTACAAACGCGGCGCTCTGCGCGGTTTCAGCCGCGATTTATCTTGCTTCGCTCGGGCCACGAGGATTGCGCGATCTCGCTGAACTTTGCGCCAGCAACGCAAGCTATGCGATGAAAAAACTCAACACGATCAAAGGCTTGAGGGCACCTATCTTCGACGCTCCTCACTTTAACGAGTTCACGCTGAACTGCGATGACACACATGTATCAATACAAAAACTCAACGCCGGGCTGCTGAAGCGCGGCATCCAAGGGGGCAAACCCCTTCGCGCGGAGTTCCCAGAGCTGGGGAAGACGGCTTTACTCTGCACGACCGAGCTGCACTCGCGCGATGACATCGACCGTCTGGCAAGTGCGCTAAAGGAGCTCTTGGGGGGGAAAGGATGAGCTATCAGCAAGCGCGATGGGCCGAGCCGCTGATTTTCGAGCTCAGCAAGCCGGGGCGCGTTGGGTGGACACTGCCCGAGAAACCGCGCGAGCGTATAAACGTGCCAAAGGAGCTCCTGCGTGAAAAGCTAGAGCTGCCCGAGCTCTCGGAGCCGGAGGTAGTTCGGCACTACACCCGCCTCTCGCAGATGAACTACAGCGTTGATTCCGGCTTCTACCCGCTTGGCTCCTGCACCATGAAGTACAACCCGAAGGTCTGCGAGGAGCTTGCTGCACTCGAAGCCGCGAGCTACATTCATCCTCATCAAGCCGAGGAAACAGTGCAGGGAGCGCTCGAGTTAATTTACAGGCTAGAACGCTGCCTTGCTGAGATTGCTGGCGTGGCACGTGTTTCCCTGCAGCCCTCAGCTGGCGCCCACGGCGAGTTTGTCGCGATGTTGGTCACGCGTGCTTATCACAAATCTAAACGCGACGACAAACGGAATCAGGTCATAGTGCCCGACTCCGCTCACGGCACGAATCCAGCGAGCGCGGCGATGGCCGGATATGAGGTTGTAACCGTGCCGTCGAATGCTCGTGGACGCGTCGACCTTAATGCTCTGAAAGCAACAGTTTCCGAACGCACTGCAGCTTTGATGCTGACGAACCCGAACACGTTGGGCCTGTTCGAGGATCAAATCATCAACATAGCTGGAGTGGTTCATGATGCTGGAGGCTTGCTTTTCTACGACGGCGCGAACTTGAACGGTATCTTGGGTAAGACACGCCCGGGTGACATGGGTTTCGACATCGTTCACTTCAATCTGCACAAGACCTTTGCAACCCCTCACGGTGGGGGCGGCCCGGGGGCTGGACCCGTCGGCGTGCAGAGGGAACTCGAGAAGTTTCTCCCCGTGCCGCTGGTAGAGTACGATAAAAAGAGGAGCCGCTATTATCTCGACTACGACCGCCCACACTCGATAGGCAAAATCAAGGGATTCTATGGAAACTTCGGTGTGCTTGTGAAGGCATATGCTTACCTCTTGCTTATGGGCGGCGAAGGATTGAATGAGGTGACCGAGGCAGCGGTGCTCAACGCTAACTACATCATGCGCAAATTGCTCGGGGTCGAGGGCTATGAGCTGAAGTACGATGCGAGTGGCCCTTGTAAACATGAAGTCGTCTTCAGTGCCGAGTCACTGAAGCGCATGACAGGCATCGGGGCGCACTTCGTCGCCAAGCGATTGCTCGACTTCGGCACGCATGCCCCAACCTACTATTTCCCACCTATCGTCCCCGAGGCGCTGATGATCGAGCCGACCGAGAGCGAGTCTAAAGAAGAGCTTGACCGATTCGTGGATGCCTTGAGGACGATATTCGAGGAGGCGAGATCAGATCCCGACAAGGTATGCTCAGCCCCCACTGCAACCGCGATAGGCAGGCTGGATGAGGTAAAGGCCTCGCGCCAACCTATTTTGAGCTGGCGCGCGTATCGTGAATTGGCGAAGGAATGAAAAAGCTCGGTCTCATCGTAAACCCGATCGCAGGCATGGGCGGACGAGTCGGATTGAAAGGCACGGATGGCGCGGATACGGTTGCGAAAGCTCTGGAACTCGGCGCTGAACCGGTTTCTCCAGCTAGGGCTGTAGAAACGCTGCGGGGTTTGAAGCGTGTTGGGGTGGAGCTCCAGCTGATAACTTATCCAGTAGAGATGGGGGAAGCAGAAGCAAGCGAAGCGGGTCTGGAAGCTCGGGTGATTGGGCACATAACATCAGGCAAAACCACCGCGAATGACACTAAGCGCGCTGCTAGAGAAATGTTAGAGCAGGGCGTCGACCTCATCCTCATTGCGGGCGGCGATGGTACGATGAGTGATGTGATCGAAGCGATAGGAACTCAAGTGCCGACTTTGGGCATCCCGACCGGCGTGAAGATGCACAGCGCCACTTTCGCTAACACACCTCAAACGGCAGGTGAAGTTGCGGCACGTTTCTTGAGCGAGGGACTGCCGCTGCGAGAGGCAGAGGTCATGGACATCAATGAAGAAGCTTACCGTGAGAACCGTCTCGTGGCGAAGCTCAAGGGCTATGCGCGGGTGCCATACGAACCTGTCATGATGCAGGCGACCAAGGAGGGAAGTACCGGTTACGAGCTCGCCGACCAAAAAGCGATTGCGCGCTGGGTGGTCGAGCTGATGGAACGCGGACACATATACGCACTTGGCCCCGGAACAACCACGCGAGCGGTTGCGGAGGAACTTGGCATTTATGACTCGACCTTGCTTGGTGTGGACTTAATTGAGAATTACAAATTGCTCGCACGCGATACGAATGAACAACAGATCCTCGAGGTGATTGGGAAAAAACCAATGACGATAACCGTGAGCCCGATAGGAAGGCAGGGCTTCATTCTAGGGCGCGGCAACCAGCAGCTCAGCCCGGTCATCATCAAGCGCGTTGGAAAGGGGAACGTCTGGGTACTAGCGACTCCCCACAAGCTGAGGGCAACCCCCACGCTAAAAGTCGATACCGACGACGCAGAGCTCGACCGCGAGTTCCGAGGCTACATCCGCGTGATCACGGGCTACCGCCAGACGTGTATGGTCAAAGTGGTTTGACGGTGCAGTTTTCGCCGGCAGGTTTTACAAAAAGCAGGCTTCTTCTCGTCCACGTCGAGAATGGAGTTTGAGAACGACATGACGCAGCTTGGGTTCGCGCAGTGCCAGAGCCCGAAAGTGTGCCCGAGCTCGTGGATGACTTCCTTTGTCGCGCGCTTAAGGAAAAGCTTGCGGTCTGGCGGTGCCCCATAGAAGGTCGGGTCGAGACGGCAAAGCGAGACAAGCGCAGCCCTGCCCGGACACTGAGCCTGGCCGAATATGAAGTTGAGGTTGCGCGAGCGGGTGTAGAGGTCGGTGGTGAGCAATGCTAGCACCAGGTTTTCACCAGTTATCCTGTGTAGCACCCGATCCAAAATCAAGTCGGCGTTGTACTGGTTGCGTCGAGCGTTGTATGCGGCCGGTGGCATTTGGAGCGAGGCGCCGATGAGGCAACTTTCGACGAGCGGGGCGTAGGCTTTTGTGAGCTCGCGAGCCAAGTCCTCCAGCAGCCGGCGCTTGACCTCGCCTATCGTGATAATTTCGATTATCAAACACTTCACCAACTATCTAAAAATTAGATTTATATGGAATAAACGCGTGTTGTTCTCTTTGGCGTCATCATGGCTTTGGAACTGACATTTGTCCCGGCTCTCTTGATGATACTCGTTATAGCGGGACTGGGCAGGCTTCTATCGAAGGGATTAAGGCAGCCCGCGATCTTTGGAGAGCTGTTCCTAGGAATGATTTTTGTAAGCTTTATAATTCTAACCGGTCTGGCCGAAACGGGAATATCTGATATTCTAACGGATTCGGCCGAAATGGGGATATCTGACATGGCCAAAATAGGAATTTTACTTCTGTTGTTCTCCACCGGTCTCGGCACAAACTTCGAGGAATTCAAAAGGCTCGAGGTCGCGTCCAGCGTTGTCGCAATCTCTGGCGTAATTTTGCCGTTTACCCTCGGATACTTTGCCACGATCTTATTTTTTAATGACCACCTCATCGCGTTGTTTGTCGGCGTTGCTTTAGTTGCAACCTCGGTTGGGGTCGGCGCTTCGATTCTCACTGAGTTAAGGATGCTACGGACCAAAATCGGCTCCCTGATAATGGGCGCGGCGGTCATAGACGACGTGATCGGTATAATGCTTATGAGCGCTCTCATAAGCGTGGCGATAACTGGCAGCATATCCCTCGCGGAAATATTTTTGTTAATCATGTTCGTTGTTCTATTTTTCCTAATTTCATTAACCATCGGGATTAAACTGTGTAAAAAACTCGCAGAAAAAATCCACATCGGGCGAGAGGACCTCTTGTTGCTAGGCCTAGTCATAGTTCTCGCATTCGTCCTGATATCCGAAGAATTAGGAATAACAGCGATCATAGGTGCCTTCATAGCGGGATTGGTCGTCGGTCAAACCCATTTTGCTAGGCACCTCAGGCCACACGTTTCGCTAATCGGGGGCGCATTTTTCATACCTATTTTCTTCGTGTGGATGGGTATGAGCTTCGATGTTTCAGCATTCGTAACCGTTGGTTGGTTTGCCTTGGTGTTAGTGATCGTGGCTATCGTTGGAAAAGTCGTGGGGTGCGGAGCAGGCGCGCTGGCAGCCAAGCTCGGCGGTAAAGAATCCCTTGCCGTTGGGATTGCAATGATGCCGAGGGCAGGTGTGGAATTAATCCTAGTCAAACTCGGTCTTGACCACGGCATCATAGGCGCCGATATAGCCTCCGCCATCCTCGTGATGGTTATAATCACTACCCTCATCACGCCGCCATCGTTATGGAAGGCTCTAAAGATGGCCAAACACAAGAAAGAGGTTTAATAGTGTTGTAAGAGTTTTAGTTGAGGAGAAAGAAATGGAGGAACCAAAAAGAGTAGGCCCTAAATTCTACGAGCTCAAAGTTGAAAAGATTATGCAGAAAAGAGACGTGCCCCTCATCGAAAAAGACGCGCCCGTCGATCGCGTTCTGGATATCTTATCGAAAAAGACTCATGTGTGGGTAACCGAAAGTAAAGAAAGCAAAAAAATCGTTGGTGTGATAACGGAGCATGATATCTTGAGTATTTTATCCCCCAGAAGGGCTCCTTATGCTTTCGGACTCCCAGACCTAAGGGCACTGCATTGGGGCACCGCTGATAGCATCATGCATAAAAGACTCGTTAAGTGCGGCCCAAAGAATACGATAGGGGATGTGCTAAGCAAGATGATGGAACATGGGATAAGAAGGCTTCCGGTGACAAAGCGAAATAATATCATAGTCGGCGAGATCAGGCTATTTCACATCATAAAGAGATATTCAGCCGCCCTAAAGGAACTCAAATGAGGCTTAGTTCGTGCCACATCTTGTTGGCGTTTGTTTTAACTGCAATCTTCTGTAGCCCAACTTTGGCCCAGGGGGGAGAGGTTTCAGCCGATCGAGCTTACGGGCATGTGGAGAACTTGGTGAACATCGCTCCCCGCCTCGCAGGAACTGCAGCCGAGGCAATTGCCGCGAGCTACATCGAGAACGAGTTTCAGAGCTACGGGCTAGAAGCATGGATTGAGAACTTTACCATCGAGAAATCATACGTGGTCGAGGAAAATAGGCTTCGCGTGATATCGGAAAATTCGACGTCCTACAACGTCATGGCGCTGCTGCCCGGGCAGAGCGATGAAATCATGATCATCGGCGCCCACCATGACTCCGTTCTGACCCCTGGTGCAGTCGACGATGCCTCGGGGGTGTCGGTCGTACTCGAGATCGCCCGCGTGCTATCGACGGAAAACCTCTCACGCACCATTCTTTTCACAACCTTCGGAAGTGAAGAACTTGATCTGTTGGGGAGCGAGGCATTCGTACGCGAACACGCTGAGAACAACATCGTCGTTACAATCGTTTTCGATTCAATCGCTCCTGGACCCGATAATGGGTTGCGCATTGGGCTCAGGGACTCGCAGGAGGTTGCCACGACCGAATGGCTCGATGCCTACGCTCAAGAGCTGGCGGAAGACTTGGGTTTCTTCGTGAAATCAGAGCACTTGTCAGCCGTCGAGGGCTACAGCGATTACGCGAGCTTCACTCGCGCGGGCATCCCCGGAACGTGGATTTACTGGGTCAACCCGCAGCACGGAAATATCCTCTGGCCGATTCACACCCCGGCCGATAACCTCGACGCCGTGGATAAGGTAAGGCTGGGACAGGTGGCCTCGTTTGGGACCCAGCTCGTACAGCAGCTGGCGGGGGAGGACCTCGGGGCACTGCGTCGGGCGTACGAAGAGTTGCCCCTCATTCTTGCAGCGTTCACTGTGGTGAGCGCGGGCGCGGTAGTCCTCTCGATTGCGGGAGGTTCATTCATGCGGTACAGGCGAGGTTGGAGCTGGTCCCGAGTTGCGCGGGTCTTCTCGTTCGTCACGGCAGCGGTCGTGGCTGCTGCCTACATCTGGTTGCTGGCTTAGGTAGCGCTTTAATGTTACAAGCGTGATAAATCTGAAAAGGGGCAGAATGTTCGGGGAAATCTTTGAGGAGGAGCTCGGCCGTGAGTCGGTTTTCCGTGATGCGAGCAAGCTCTTGCCCGACTATGTGCCCCGTGTCCTCGTGCACCGCGATGATGAGTTCCGTCACCTCACGCGAGTTTTCAAGTCGGTCATCGAGAGCCGAGCGAGCCAGCGGGTGCTCATCACGGGTAGCGTGGGTGTGGGAAAGACCGCGCTCGCCCGGAGGTTCGGAGAGGAGCTCGAGCCCGCTGCCAAGGGGCGGGGGCTTGACCTCAGCTACCTCCACGTCAACTGCCGCAAGGATAGGACGCCCTACGCGGTGCTGATGAAACTCGTGCAGCACTACAACCCCAGTTGGCCCGCCCGTGGATTGGGCCCCGAGAAGCTCCTCGACATGGTCGTGGACTATTTAAACAAACACGACGCCTATCTCACGCTCATCTTGGACGAGCTCGATTACTTCGTCCAGCTTAGCGGGGCCGACCTGCTTTACTCGCTCACCCGCGCGGCCGAGGAGTCGGGGGCGCCTAACCGCATAAGCATCATGGCGATCGCGCGCGACAAGGGCTTCCTGCAATCACTCGATGCAGCAACCCAAAGCACCTTCATGCACAACGTGTTGACGCTGGATCGCTACACCGCACCCCAGCTTATGGATATCCTTAACCACCGGATTCGCGAGGCGTTCAAGGTGGGCACGGTCGACGAGGATACGGTGACGCTCATCGCCGACATAGCCTCGCGGTGGGGCGATGCTCGACTCGCGCTCGAGCTCCTCTGGCGCGCCGGGCTGAACGCGGATGGGAAGGGAGCTGACACCGTAATGCCCGAGCACGCGCGTCAAGCCAAGGCCGAGGTTTACCCCGAGCTCAAAAAAGAGGTGATCCGCGACCTTCAACTTCATGAGAAATTATTCCTGCTGGCGGTAGCACGGAAGTTAAAGGTTTCGAAGCGGGCCTACGCGCTGACGGGCGAGGTGGAGAAGAGCTATCGCGTCGTTTGCGAGGAATATGAGGAGGAGCCCCGAAAACATACTCAGCTCTGGGAGTACCTCAATCGGATGGAGGGACTTGGGGTGGTGGACCTCCAGCCCTCGGGCAAGGGGCGCCGTGGGAAGAGCCAGCGGATAAGCGTGCCCGACATCCCAGTGGCAACGCTCGAGAAAGAACTCGAACGGCTGCTTAAAGCGGGCAACAAAAGGTAAATGTTTTGATGGTTTAGTTTCCTCGGGGTCGTGGGGTAGCCTGGTCTATCCTGCCGGCTTCGGGGCCTTCGGGCGGAAGAGCCGGTGACTCGAGTTCAAATCTCGGCGACCCCACCACTATTTCCTCCTTCTCAAGACCCGTTTCAGCTTCGGCGGCCTCAGGCGGGTCAGCCCCCAGAGCGCGAGCACAAGCAAAGCTATAATAAACAAGTAGATAACACCTTTCCCGATATCACCCCCCGCAACCGTGCCCCAGCTCCCGAAACAGTAGAGCTTGCCCCCACTCGTCCCTACGAAGACCTTCCCGTATGCAACAGCTGGTGAAGCCCTCCCAACTTTTCCTATGTGGTGTTTCCAGATCGGGGCCCCGTCAAGCGTACGGAGCGCGTAGAGATAGCCGTCCTGCGAGGCGATAAACACCTTGTTATCCGCGACCGCTGGCGAGGAAGTGATTCGGTTGCCAAGATTTCTTTCCCACCAAGGCAGCCCAATTTCCGTGTGGATGGCGTAGACGTATCCATCGCTCGAGCTGAAGTAAACCCAATCTTCGACGACTGCAGGCGAGGACTCGATCTCGTCACCAGCTTTAAAATTCCAGAGGTTCTCGCCCGTGATCGCATCCAGCGCGTAAAGGTACCCATCGCTCGACCCTATGTAGACACGCTCCCCGACGACCGCAGGCGAAGAGTTTTCAAACATTCCCGGCCCCCCAACTTGGTATTGCCATACTCCAACCCCATCGCTCGCACGCAACGCGAACACGCGTCCCCCCCAACTGCCGACAAAAACTATGTTATCAGCAACAGCAGGTGAGGAGGTGATTCGGTTACCAAGATTTTTTTCCCATGATAGCAGCCCAGTTTCCGCGTTGATGGCGTAAACATAGCCGTCGGTTGAGGTCACGTAGACGACGTTGCCGACGACGGCTGGTGAAGAGTATATTGCATCGCGCGTCTGGTAGCTCCACAGATTTTCACCTGTAGTCGCATTCAAGCAATATATGGAATTGTCACTGGAGCCGATGTACACGCGACCATCTGCGAAAGTGGGTGATGCCACTTCACCCCCAGCTTTGAATCTCCAGACCATCCTGCCGTTGACCACGTTGATCGCACGAAGGTATCCGTCTTCGGACCCGACGAAAACTTTGTCGCCCACGACCACTGGTGATGAAACAGCCCCCCCAACGTCGAGTGTCCATGCGACCTGATCGCTTTCGGGAGCGGGCGAAACCGTGTAGCCGGTGCGCTTGGCGTCGTGACCGAAAGTTGGCCACTCCTGAGCTGAAGCACCACCTGCAATCAAGCATAGGAGGATGAGGCCTGCAATTATTTTCATCAAGTCCCCAAGTTCCTTGGTTGTGGATTTAAATAGGGATGCCGGGCACAAATTTTAAAGGTCGATAGCATGGACTGGGGTCGCTATAAGAAGGTCGCGGAAAATGTGACCGAGCTCATCGGCCTTACGCCGCTCACCAAACTCCGCAGGCTCACCGAGCACGCCGGCATGTCAGAGCTTGAGCTCTTCGGGAAGGCGGAGTTTATGAACCCCTCGGGGAGCCTGAAAGATCGAATCTTGCTGAAAATAATCAAAGACGCAATGGAAAAAGGAGAACTCCGCCCCGGGATGACGCTGGTTGAAAGCACTACTGGTAATACCGGAATCTCGACTGCGATGCTCGGGGCTCACCTCGGCTTCCACGTATTGACCCTAATGCCTGAGGGGATGAGCGAGGAACGAATGAAGGCGATCCGCGCGTTCGGGGCGAAGATAATGACCCTCCCCGGGGCCGAGTCGGACGTCGACCTGGCGGTGAAGCGGGCAAGGGAGCTTGTATCGCTCGACCCGGAGCGGTATTTCTGGGTAAACCAGTTCAACAACGAGGCGAACGTTCAGGCCCACTATGAAACTACGGGACCTGAGATTTGGGAGCAGGCCGAGCGTAAGCTTGACGCGTTCGTCGCTGCGGTGGGCACGGGCGGCACGTTAACTGGAGTTGGGCGTTACTTGAAGGAGCAAAATCCGAACATCAAGATCTATGCGGTTGAGCCCGCCGAATGCCCGGTGGTTTCCAGACAGCGTTGGGGGACGCATCGAATAGAAGGCATTGGAGATGGGTTTATCCCCTCGATCTTTGACCTCTCGTTGCTCGACGGCGTGATTTTGGTTTCCTCGGAAAGAGCTATCTGGATGACGAAGCGCATCGCTTATGATGAGGGACTTTTCCTCGGAATCTCTAGCGGGGCAAACGTGGAAGCGTGCTTGAAATTGCACAAACGCCATCCCGAGCTTAAGCGCGTAGCAACGATGCTCAACGATCATGGGTTCCGCTACTTCTCGACGCTTCTCTTCGGGGAGATGAAAGAGGTTAGCATCCCGGAGCGCCCGCACGTGATTGAACTCACACCCAGACAACGTGAATTGTTGTCCAAAATCGAAGTGATCGAGTAGTTCAAGCTTTGGCTTTGGTTATTATTCCCCTCGCCGCAAGCAGCCCTGTTGCGGCAGCAGCGACGATGCCCCGCGAGAGACCTGCTCCATCTCCGGCGACGAATAGATTTGGCACATTTGTCTCCATGTTTTCGTTGACGTGGATTTGCATTGCGTACAGTTTAACTTCGGGCGCGTAAAGTAGCGTTGAGTCCTCAGCAACGCCTGGGACAACTTCGTCCAAGCGTTCAAGCCCCTCGATGATATCCGTCACGACCCTGCCAGGCAGAGCCATCGAGATATCTCCCGGAGTGACACTCCGTAGGGTCGGCTTCACGTGCCCTCGCTCGACTCGCTCCCATGTCGACCGTCTCCCCCCACGCAGGTCGCCAAGGCGTTGGAGCAGCGGGCACCCGCCGCCTATCGTCGTCGCGAGGTAGGCTAACGATTGCCCGTAAGCCGTGGTGTCGGTGACCGGCTGTGTGAGCCCTATGTGGACAAGAAGCGCGAAATTTGTGTTTTGTGACTTCTTCGAGCGAAGGGACTGCCCATTCACGCCAACGTGATCGTCGTAGCGCTCCTCCATGACCCAACCCATCGCATTTGTGCAGAATGTGCGAACGAAATCATCGAAAGTTTTTGTGCGGATGTGAAATTTCGGGTCGCGATTCACCTTGACCACAGGCTCGTAAACGACCGCCGGCACTTCCACGCGCACGCCGACATCGATGGGGCCGTGGGTGAGCTTTACCTCCAAGTTTCGTGCCTGTTCAGTGAACCAATCGGCGCCCACCCGTCCGGGCGCCGCGAGGATGTACTTTGCGTGAATCCGCTTCCCCTTGACGAAGATCTCGCCCTTTCCGATCTGCTCAACCTTTGAGTTGAACATGAACTTTACCCCTTGCTTTTCAAGTTTGTTCCTGAACGAGTTGATGATATCGGGGAGATACTCGCTGCCTATGTGGCGCTGGAGGATTGGGATAAATCGAACGCCAGCTGCAGCTGCACGCCTCGTGAGCTCCTCTACCTCCTCCGACTCCTTGCCGTGGACCTCCTTAGGGGCACCGTGCTCGACGAAAATGTCATCCACTTCTTTGACGAGTTTTTCGGCTTTCGGGATGCTCTTGGTCAGCTTGCTGAGGTCGCCGCCTATATCGTAGCGGAGGTTTAGGATGCCGCTCGACATGCCCCCCGCGCCCCCCAAACCGCACATGATATGGCAGGGTTTGCACCCTATGCACTTTCCAGTCTCGACGGCCGGGCAAGTGCGCTTCTCTATTTCCCGCCCCCAATCAACAACGGTCACAGAGAGCTTCGAATTTTTTGATAGCTCGTGTGCTGCGAATAATCCAGCAGGACCAGCCCCAATAATGAGCACATCCGCCGTGTAATCCCTCGAAGCCTAACGTTGCACCCATATAAAAGCTTTTAGAGGAGGCACCGTTTTACTTTCTCAAATCGCATACCTTACCCAAAAAAGTGCCGTCCAACAAGTAGGCCTCGGCTTCATCTAATTTTACGACACCGGACTTGAACATCGGTCCAATCAATTTTTTAGGTATCCCTCGATTCACCGCGGCGCCCCCAACGAGCTCGCTGAACGCTGGTATCACGAGCAGCTCCGGCGGTTCGCCCTCGATTTGCTCCTGAAGCCTTTTCGGGAACTTCGACGCGTCGAGCTTTGCGCGTAGCCAGACCGGCTCTATTGTTCGCCCCCCGAGCTCGTCACGGAACTCGACTGCCGGATGATTGTGCGCTGCCGCGAGCAGTTTTGTGTTGAGCACTTCCGGGGAGGGCCAAGTGTGGCCGTGCATCAGTCCCACGCGCTTTCGCTTGCCAAGCACGATGCCCCGCGCTCCGTGAATTTTTACCTCCCGCGGCACCATCCCCTCCAGCCCGCCGTCGTGGTTCCCGCGGATGATCTCAACGCGGACCAGCTTCGCCAGCTCCTCAAAGAAGCCGGGGAGCTCACGCCACTCCTGCCAGCTGGCGATAGGAACGTTGTGCTTGACGTCGCCCAAGAAAATCAGGCGGTCGGGCCTTCGCCTCTTGATGAGCTCTAGGAGCCGTTCCTTAACCTTTGGAATCTGGCTGGGCAGCGAGACGCCCTTGCTCGCGAGCTCCCCTTCAATGCCCAAGTGCAAGTCTGCGACAATGAGCGAGCGCTCTCTAGCTGATTTGATCAGAAGTGCCGGGGTGCCGCGAATTGGGGTTGCGACCATCGAACTAATTTTAGCGCCGTGGCGAATAACTTTAGCCTACCCTCTCCATAATGCTAGAGCAAGGCCAAGCAAGAATCCGGCTGAAGAGTAAGGTAAAATGTTTTTCAGCGTTTCGCCCTCCCCAATTAACTCCGGCAGGACCTCCATCGCTTTATCGTAAATATCTCGAAAGGTCAGGCTCAAGGTCCCTGTTGCGACGAGAACTATCACGAGAGCGGCAACGGCAAAAATTAGCTTCAATGTACGTTTTATCACAATACCGACCAGTAAACCGAGGATGAACGGTATAACAATTGGAATTAGCCATGCAATTTCTGATGGGAATTCCATTGACGACCTCCTAGTTCAATTTCTCTATTACGTTTTTAACTCTATTGGCGAGGGTCTCCTTCCTTTAGAGAGGGAATGAAAGCCGAATACTTTCGGTGACATCTCTCCGAAAACGGTACGGAGGTAAACAACATAGGACAAATGGGAAAACAAGTGAGAAGACAACAAATAACCCTTTGAGGTAAATCTATGCTTCTCTACCTTTTTGGTGTTAGGCCTTGAACCTGAGCAAGGCCGCTGCGCCACCCAGCGCCAGCAACTGCTTCCCCCCGTCGTGATCGGTGCTCACTACAATTACTTGACCCCGCGTCCTTCGGACCCGCTCGAGCACTTCCTCGACGCCGGCCTCACGTTGTCGGAGTAGCTCATCTGCCACCAGCAGCTTCTCGATGGCGCCGAGCGATGCAGCTCGCTCAACATCGGCCTTCCCATAAGTTGCAAGCCCTTCCTTCGCGATTTCAGCCATCAACCGTTCCATCAGCGATGTCTCGAATGAAATACGGTCCTCTCGTGAAACCCGCTCGACTAGCCCGCGGCGCACGATCTCGTAGAGTCCGGTTCTACCCCCTGAGCTGATATCGTCGCGCCTGACTTTCGAAACAAGTTTGGGATACTTCTCGCGCAGGAAAACCATGAACGCATCCTTGGTGAAACCGGGACCCGCAACTATTGCAGCCCGAATGCCCTCACGCGAGATAATATCATTCATCGCCGCAGCCAGCTTATGGAAAAACTTTCGCTCGTCCGCTTCCCGCTTGACCGCGTAGCGCTTCCCAGCCCGTGCATGGGAGATTATTCCCAACTCATCCAGCCCGTACTGCCGAACCAACGCGAGCTCTGCCGAAACCTCATCAAGCGCTACAAGAAGGACACGTGGGCGACGGCTAGCCCGAACGGCCTCCTTGATGCGATCGAGGTGATCGGGGCGCCAAGTTTTTGTGATGGCGAGCGTAGAGCCGGGCTCCAAGCTGAATGAGTGATGTTTTCCAACATCGGGCCCTCCGACGATCGTGCCTAACAGGCGGAGGCGGTTTGCATGTTTATGAAACTGGGTGCCTTCGACGCGAATGGATAGCGTTACGCGCCGCCTCTCAAGCCGCTCCGGCCTGATCTTACCTTTGACCTCCCGCTCGCGGCGCCAAGTTTGGGCAGTCGCAATGTCGTTGGGTTCGACTAGGTGGTGGAGGTGCCAGAGGTCGTCGAGTGTTTCGACCCTGAGCTTGATTTTTCCGTGCTTCAGGTCCTTGTAGATGACTCGCATACGTAAGCCACCAATGTCGGACGTTCGACACGCTACCTGCCGCGGAATTCTCGGAAGGCGCGGCTTATGCTATCGTTCCAGAAGCTAGGTAAGCTGTGGCGCACGAGCCCCTCGAAATCATCAGAGTAGACATAAAAGTGGTTCACCCGCTCGCTTAGCTTCTTGAACGTCTTGTCGACTGCGTTGAAGATGTCTTGCAATGCCTTTCGCTCAAATCTCGCCTGGAGCAGCGATGGCTCTTTGAGCAGGAGCACATCTGCCAAGCGAAGCACGTTCAGCTCGATTAAGGCCGAGCTTTGTGTTATCAGTAGCATACTGAGGTTCTTGTGGCGCGCGATGCTCATGAGCTTGGTGAGCATCTTATTCATCGAGGTCATCGATTCCCGTGAGAAAAAGAGGATCGCAGCCTCATCGACGAGCACGACAGAGTCATTTGGGATTTCTTCGATCCCTTTTGCCTTGTGGATCCACCGCGGCAGCTTTGCGGCATCGTAGCCTATCCCATAGCATCGCCTACGGGTCGAGTGGTTGTACCACGCGAGGAACTGCATCCCCAACGCCGTCTTGCCCGAGCCGCGCTTCCCGACGATCAGTAGGATGAGACCGTACTTAAGGAGCGCTTTCTCGAAGTCGGCGTAAGAGCCCCGGCGTTCCACCGCGACCTCGAAGGGTTTGAACCTTGATGGGGGTTTCGGCGGCCCAATTCCAAACGCATCGCGAATTCGACCGAGTAAGCCCATTTCTTCCCCCTATACCTTGCAACTTACTAGGTAGCGAAGGCGTCCGTCCCTCGAAATCTTGAGGTCGATGCCAAGCGAGCTACCCGAGCGGTCCCAAGTGAAGCCGAAGCGCTCGAAGAGGTAGGCAACGGTGTATTCAAAACGAACCCCCCGGCGCTTGGGCGTGACCATCCCATCTCCAAATGATTTTATCCCCATTCGCTTAAAACATAGTTGAGGCAATCCTATGGCGGTCCAGCGGCTCGTGAGGATAAGGGATGTGAAGTCGAATGATATGCAGGCAATTCTGACCATAGAGTACAAGTGCTTCAAGGACCCCTACCCGCTAAGCCTGCTAAACCGCCTGCACGCGATGCACCCCGATGGTTTTCTCGTCGCGGAGGCCGAGGGCAAGATCGTCGGCTACGTGATCGGGGTGCTCCGATGGGGGGCGACGGGCCACATTTTAGCCATCTCCACCGACCCGCCCTACCAGAGACAGGGCATAGCCTCGGCCCTCATGGATAACATCATCAGCCGTCTCCGCGCGAAGGGGGCGAAGCTCGTGCGGCTGGAGGTGCGAAGGAGCAACGTCGGGGCGCAACAGTTCTACCTTAAGCTCGGCTTTCGGCAGCGGGGGGAAGTCCCTTACTATTACGAGGACGGCGAGGTGGCCATGACGATGGACTACAAGCTCGATTAGCTACCTTCGGTATCTCAATTTTCGGAGATCATCCAAGGTTAGGACGCGCACGTTTGCCGGCACCGCTTCAACTCGTGAGCGCATTCCCACGATGTATTGCACGCCGCGTTCGGCTGCCATGCCAGCGAGCTCCTGGGTCACAACCCCATCAAACACCACGGCTTTAACGTTCGAGGCTTGAGGCAATCGTTCCTTCAGCTCCCTCACTTGGACCTCTTCGATTTGCTCGAATTTTTCGCTGAGTAGTTGTGCCCTCAGGGTGCCGCGCAGCCCGCTGATGACATCCTCCAGTCTCCGGAGCCCTTGGCCTTCCCCTTCGGCGGCGGGCGCAGCCTCCGGCACGGGCTTACCTCGGAGCTTAATCGATGCGGGCCCGATGGACACCTTGCTCCGCAGCATCTTGATCACCTCCTTTCGTGTGAGGTCCTCCACGCTGCGGTTCTGAGGCGGCCTTGCGACGAAGTCGATGTCGGCAACTTGGAGCAGCTCCTTCAATATTAGGTCCCCGCCTCGGTCGTTGTCGAGGAAAGCTGTCGTCTTCTTGTCTTTGCTCAGGTCTATCACCGCCTTAGGCACGCTCGTCCCCTCGATGGCGATGACATTTCGGATGCCCGCACGAAGTAAGTTTAGTACATCTGCGCGCCCTTCGACGATTATCACCGCATCGGATTCCCGCACCCCAGGGCCGGCGGGTAAGCCCTTGTATTCGGCTATCTCCTCCAGGCGCACGGACTCCTTGACCCGCTCGGCTATCTCCTGGGTCTCGGGGGCGGCCTCCTCGATGGACTCGAGGATCTCCTTGGCGCGCCCTACGATGAACTTCCGCTTGGCGTCGCGCACATCCTCGATTCGTTCGACCTTGATCTTTGCCTCACAGGGCCCCACGCGGTCAATTGTTTCAAGTGCAGCGGCGATGATCGACGTTTCGACCCGATCGAGACTCGAGGGTATCGTTATCGCGCCCGACGATTTTCCCTGGGTTGAGCTGATGTTCACCTTGATGCGCCCTATCCTGCCGGTCTTGAGCAGCTCACGCAAATCCAGCTCATCCCCCAGCAGGCCCTCGGTTTGTCCAAAAATCGCCCCGACGGCATCGGGACGCTCAGCCACGCCATTCGTCTCTATTTTGGCGTGGATGAGATACTTGGTCGTACCAATAGCATCTCTCATAACGCTAACCTCCTTTTTGCCGATTCGCTCGGCTACCAATTCTTGCAGTTTTTTTCCTTCCAAGGGCACCACGCCCTCGAAAAGCCAGAATGAGCCTGATGGTGATTCTGGCTTGATTTGATGATCAATCTCTAATTTTCGCGCCCTTGCCTAAAAAGGCTGCGGTTTTAATTGTTATATTTATAACAAGTCATGTGCCCTAAAGAACCTCTGAGGAGCGCGCGAGCTTCGCGTCCGGGTGCTCCTCGAAATATCGTCTGACGGGCTCAAGCACCTGAGCCAGCGCCGCCCCGACCGCCGCCTTCAAATCAGTGGGGTGTAGCTTGCCTGCTGCATACAACTTCCGGAGCTCGGCCGCGCCTTCTATCTCAAGCGGGCCCCCATGCTTCACTTCTCTTGAAACCCTAAGCCTGCCGAGTGCCGGCAAGACGACATGCTCGGCGTACTCGATGATTGGGTTATCTTTGACGATCTTTGGCGGGCAGAATGCCTTTTTCACTTTTTCCTCGATCGTTGCCGGCCCGTCGTCGATTGCAATAAAGTTTCCCTTCGATGATGACATCTTGGCGGCGCCATCAAGCCCGTGGAGCAAGGGAATGTGCACGCAGACTGGCTTTCGATAACCCAGCGCCGGTAATTTCTCGCGTGCGACCATGTGCACCTTTCGCTGGTCGATGCCCCCGACCGCCACATCCACATCGAGGTGGGCCATGTCTACCGCCTGCATGAGCGGGTAGAGCACCTGCGCGACATCCGGATCCTTTAGGTGGCGGGCTATCTCGGCCATGCTGCGGCGGGCGCGGAGCAGCGTGGTGTCGACGGCCATGCGTAGCACATCGAGCGAGAACTCCGGCTTGAGTTGGAAGTCGGAACCGAGCAGGAACTCCGTGCGTTTGGGGTCGAGCCCGAGGGCGATGAAGCAGTGCCGGTTGTACTCGGCTACGCGTCGGATCTCCTCGAGAGTTCCCTTGTCGTTGAGGTAGGCGTGGAGGTCCGCGAGCAGGACGATGACCCGCGCCCCAGCGGCTTGGAGGTCCACCAGCTTTTGAACCGTCAACGCGTGACCGAAGTGAATCTTGCCCGAAGGCTCATAGCCGCAGTAAGCGGCTGGCCTTTCCTTCTTCAAAAGCTCGCGTAGCTCGGCTTCCGTGATGATCTCGGTGGTGCCGCGCGCGATGAGGTCGAACCTCTCCTCCATTCCTGCCACCACTCGAAGAAACGCGTCAAACGGCTAAAAGCTTTCGTGGACAATTAACCGCCCGTCAAACCATATGCCCTTGATTTCCACTCGAGGCCTTTCTCCTTCTATCCTACAGTCCCAATTTCAGCTCTTAAACTGGGAAAAATGGTGAATACTTTTGGTGCCCTCTCTCCCCCAAAGCCGCTAAAAAAGAAATTGAGATTGAGCAGTTGGAAAAAGCAAAAACTTGAAAACGCTATTAATTAATAAATATAGTATGTTACAATAGTATCATAAAAAGACAGAATATATTAAATAAAGTTCGACAGGAAATCAAGGGGTAGGTCATATGGAGGAGCGAGAAAAAGCGACTCTTGCAAGGGTCTTCAGCTTTGATGTTAAGTTTACCAGCACTCGCAAGACGCTTTTTTACCGCAGGTTCTTTGGGTATTCAAGCTCCACGAAGCGAGAGCTGAAGGATGGTTCCACGAAGACCTACACCCACGTTGCACAGGGCCTGCTCGGGAGGATCCCCCACGTTAAGCTTGGGAAGAGCGTCATAGCCGTCCCGAAGGCGGCAGCCGCCCGCATCGAGGCATTCTTCTCGGACCCCCGATGGCAGCCCCTCGAGCTCCACAGCTTCGACGCCATCCTACCCGCCGAGGTCAGGGCCCGCGCGATGGATGAAACACTCGCTTCCCTCGCAATCGGACGGGAGCGGGTGGGGCTTGCCGCCGAAATTGAGGAACTCTCGGTCGCGCTCAGGCAGGGGGAGCTCGCCCCCGAGCTCGCCGAACGGGCGCGGCACGTTCTGCGCGCGGCAGAAGAACTTATTGCCATTGACTGGACTGATGAGCAGGAGTTCTCGCACAAGCTCGAGCCTCACTTAGCTCAGTTGAGAGCAAAGGTACTGCTACAATAGTATCAATATTTTCGGTGACCTCTCTCCCCTAAAGTGGCTTAAAAAATCCCCCCAATCGCTCGTTTGAGGGAGGAAGATGGACTACTACAGGCGCCTGGACGTGAGACAAACGATCTTGGATTTCGCGCGTGCTAGTGGTGGCAGTGGCGATCGGGAATGCGCTTTCTACAATGCCCGCATTAAAGGCTTACAGCGTCACCTCAGCGAGTACCCCCTCGTCTTGGACTCAGCTGCGGCATTCGACCGGGCTTTGTCCTCGGGGGCGACGGCATTCTACTGCTCCTACTGGCGTTATCCCAGTCAGGACTACTCTCGCCCGCTGGGGCACGACTTGGTATGGACCGTGTGGGCGAGGCGTGGAGGGCTGAAGTTCGCCAGGACAGTGACGGCTTTGGTGATTGAGGCACTGGCAGATGATGGTGTTTCCGAGCCGTGGGTCAAGTACTCCGGCCGACTTGGGTTTGACTTGTTGATACCCCTCGAAGCCATCCCCGACGAAGCTTGGGCGGGGGACGGCGACACGCTGACAGACCTGCAGATGAGACTGACGAGTTATATCGCGAGCTATTTAACCGAGCGCCGTTCGTGCATCCACATCGATGGCGCTTCTTCCCCCCTTGAGATAAAGCAAGGGACGGACACCTGCCTCCTTTCTGAGCTTCGGGTGAGACGAGGCCTATTGCTGGCGCCGATGAGCCTCAACCCGGAGTCGGGCTTGGTTTCAGTCCCCATTGCCCCAGATAAAGTGGCAGAGTTTTCCGTGCTTGATTCTAGCCCGGCTGACGCGCGAGCGTTTGAGTGGGTACAATCTTCAAGGGTGGCACGCGGGTTGGTGAAGTACGCCCGCCCGTGGCAGCTCGCTCCAGTCCAGACGAAGCTCGCGATCGCCTAGCCTGAGCAATGCATTAAACAGTTTGTGTCATCATAAAGTTGGGGCAAGTTAGTGAGCGCGGATTTAGTGGGCAAGGTAAATGAGCTGAGGCGAGGCAAGGTAGGCAAACTCATAGCTCGGAGAATTCGAGAGTTCAAGGGTCTCGGCCGCAAGGGCAGCGAGGAATGGTTCTCGGAGCTTTGCTTCTGCATCCTGACCGCGAACTCGACCGCGAGGCTGGGGATGAAGATTCAGCGCGAGCTAGGCTGCGAGGGATTTTTGACGCTCCCGCTCGAGGAGCTCAGGCACAGGCTAAAGGCTGCGGGGCATCGATTTCCGAACACCCGGGCATGTTTTATCGTCGAGGTACGCAAGTTTCGCGACATAAAGGGTATCACTGAGAGATTCACGGATGCGCGGCAGGCTCGTGGGTGGCTAGCCGAGAACGTGAAGGGTGTAGGCTATAAGGAATCGAGCCATTTTCTGCGCAACGTGGGATTCAGTGACGTGGCAATTTTAGACCGGCACGTGCTCAGCGTGCTGCACGAACATGGAGTGATCGATGGATTACCCCGCTCGCTAGCGCGTGGACGATATCTGGAGATAGAGAGAAAGCTAGAGGAGCTCGCGCGGAAGCTCGGGCTCACACTTGGCGAGCTAGATCTTTATCTTTGGTACTCGAAGACGGGCGAAGTCTTGAAATAAATCAACTTGAAATTAAATGACTCCCGTCGCAGCTCGCACCGGTCGTCAGCTCCCGCAGCCCCTCGCGGCAGGAGGCGAAGGTCAGACCATTTTCATCACACGCTCTTTTGACCTGCCCCATGAGATCGAGCCTGAGTTCGCGCGGCAAGTACCAGCTGTTGTGATGTTGTTCGCCACGCTCGAAGTACAGCGGCGCGAGCTTGGCGGTGGCTTTGGGAAAAACCCGCCGAACGCGATGCCAGCTATCGGGGCGGGGTTTGAATGTCGATGAAGTTACATGTTTGGCACCATTAGCATCAGCAGCTTTAACGATTTGTTCGATCTCAGTGTCGTTTAGGCCGGGGATGATCGGGTCGAGGCGCAAGCTCACGGGCACGCCAGCATCCGAGAGTTTCCTCATTGCCGTTAATCTTCGTTCGGGCGGAGGCGCTCGCGGTTCGAGTTTTCGGCCCAAATCCCTTTTGAGGGTAGTTATAGTGAAGCTGACCACCGAGGGCAGCCGCGAGAGTAAGTCGACATCGCGGGTAACGAGGCCAGATTTCGTTATCACCTGCACCCGGCAGCCCTCACCCAGGAAGAGTTCGAGACAGGCGCGGGTCAGCTTGAGCTTCGCCTCGATCGGTGGGTAGGGGTCGGAGCTGTTGGACATGCTAATGACCCGGCGCGTGTCCATCTGCCGGAGATCGCGTTTGACTCGTGCGATCAAATTTTTTTTCACTCGACATTCGAAAGCTCGCGGGATATAGGAGGTGATGTAACAGTAGACACATCGGTACGCGCAGCCGGTGTAGGAATTGAAACCATATTTTTTCGGGCAGGTACAGAGGGGATCGCCCCAGGGGTCAAATTCGCGGATTACATCCACACACGCACCACATTTTATCAAAAGGCGCGCCGAGATAAGAGCCGCGAGCCACTCGATGACTGTAGATGACGTAGCCCGTCCGAACCACTTTTTGGGCAGCCCGCCGAACCACATCGCTCCGATCCTTCACAGACCGTGCGGATTTCCCTTACGAGTTCTCCACGCCACAACCCTTCGAGCGCTTTTGAATCAACCTAGACAGCCTGCTGTTCAGGTCCCCTTTTGAGCTAGCTTAGCTCCATAAGGCACCTATCCAGTGGGATCCACCAAGACCGATTCTAGAGGCTCTTCCGGTTTGCTCTCTCGGCGCGTGAAAAAATTAGCTTAACTTCCATAAATAACTTTCCCAAAATCTTTGAAAGCCTTAAATAAATGATTTTTCCTTATATCAAACGAAATCTCGGTGGGGAGAAATGCCGAAGTGCTGTTTTAAGTGCTACATGTACGATGAGTGCGAGAACCGGAACGAGTGCTGTCCAGAGTGCGACTACTACTCGAACAGCGAGTGCTTCTACTCAAAGTGGCACCCTACGAGGAACTGATAGAGGAGTAATCGCCAAGCGCAGTTTTAATTTTCCCACGGTGGGGACACCCGCGCCCACTCCTAAGGTATAAGTGCCAGCTGAAACATTTGATTTTGGTGGGCAGATGGTGCACGATCCGTTCGACGATGAGTTCTTCAGGCGCCTGTGGCGCATGCTCAAAGGGTTTGATCGTGAGTTCAGGGAGATGGAGCACAAGTTCAAGATAGACCTCCGTGAGTTCGAGCGAAGGCCGGGGGTTACAGGGTTTAAAGTGGAGATAAGGGACTACGGCGAAGGCAAACCCTTTGA
>JABUBL010000063.1_pt1 | contig 22544 bp, 21 predicted proteins | sample 7240371 | NCBI WGS metagenome assembly JABUBL01 (sample SAMN07256343, study PRJNA390944) | subsurface metagenome | isolation source: Methane hydrate marine sediment | place: Pacific Ocean: Eastern North Pacific, ODP site 1244 | collected 2002
CGAGGGCAGTGCGATGGAATATTTGTAGATGCCCTGAAGGAACGACACGTTCACAGCCTGTTCGAGCGTCAGGTCTCTTCGCATCCCGTCAAGTAGCTCCTCGTCCGCATAAATTCGTACTGGCACCCGCATTCCGCGCTTGGAGTCCTGAGGGATTTCCCAGCGGACCTTGTCGATCTGTTTGATTTTTCCTGTCCACACCATTCTACCGCCTAAGTAAAGGAGGTACCACGCTGCTAATTACCTTTTGGTTAAAAGTGCATCATAATGGGGGAATTATTGGGCATCTAAATATCAACAACCGCTTGCACCGAACAGCGATCCTTTTCGTGTTTGATCTCCATGAGGTGATAGGTTACGGCCTTGACCCCAACCTTGGGCTTGTGCTTGGCCGGGTCGAAGCGCTCGCCCCATGCTCGAGCCTTGATTCGGAGCCCGCCCTTGGTGTGGGAGAGATCCTCAACCTCGAATTTCGACATCACAAGTCCTTGAGTATCGTGCAGGTACAAAAATCGCTCGAGCCAGTCGTAGAGCAGGGCTTTTTCGTCCTCAGCCTCGAGCTCGACCTCCACTTCCTCCCGCGGCTCGACCTTGCTTGTGCCGACCATGACCTCGAAGAACGCGAGCGCAGCGTTTTCGAATGCCTCAGCTAAGTCGCGGCCGTACGCACGAAAGCCGATGTCCGAAGGATGCTCGACCCACTCGAAGCGCTTCATCCCATCACCTAGCGCCGGGGAAGGGATTCGAACCCTTGAGGCCCAAAGGGCCACCGGATCTCAAATCCGGCGCCTTACCTAGCTTGGCTACCCCGGCACAATGACTATTGGAAGATAAATGGACATATAGTTTTATTTGGGTTTTCAGGGGAGTGGTGAGATAATACCAAAAGGAGAACATACGAGGCTTGGCTTCGCAAGTTTAATTTTGGGAATAATAGCGGTTCCTACTTATTACGAATTTATCTTTGGGCCATTTACCTTTGGACTTCTAGCAACAATATTCGGATATGCGTCTTACTTTGGTAAACGCAAAGATAGCTTTGGCCTTGTTGGATTTATTTTAGGCCTTATCAGTATCATTTACGGTGCTGTAATCTTAGTTGGTTTAACGGGCATGCGCTAGGAAGTATTGCACATCGTAGATTTCTTTTAGCCTTTTAGGACTGAAATCTGTGTAGTGTCTAGCTAAAACTGATTTTGGTACCCCATTACAGAATACATCCACATATCTACTTTCCAACTCAACAACTGGAGAGCTATGTCTTGAGCTCGATCTCGATCGTGACCTCTTCGGGCACTTGGATGCGCATGATTTGCCGCATCGCCCGCTCGTCGGCTTGCATGTCGATCAAGCGCTTGTGCACACGCAGCTCCCACCGGTCCCACGTCGCCGTTCCCTCACCATCGGGCGATCTTCTCGTGGGCACCACTATCCTGCGCGTGGGGAGGGGGATGGGTCCCGAGAGCTTGATGCCGACCCGCTCCGCTATCCCTACGAGCTGCTGGCAGACCTCGTCGAGCTTCTTCAGGTCGGTGCTGGAGAGCCTTATGCGTGCCTTCTGCAAGGGTAACCCTCACCCTACCTAAAGGGGAAGGGATGATAAAAGACTTGGGACTATTTCGCGGGTGTCAGGTCGATGCAGACCCCAGCGGCGATGGTCATGCCCATGTCGCGCACGGCGAAGCGGCTCAGCTGCGGGAGGTCGCCCGCCTTCTCGAGCACCATGGGCTTGGTGGGCGTCACCTTGATCGTCGCCATGTCCCCCTTCTTTATGAACTCCGGCTTCTCTTGGATCACTTCGCCGGTCTTCGGGTCGAGCTTCTGGATGATCTCCGAAATGGTGCACGCCACCTGCGCCGTGTTGGCGTGGAAAACTGGGGTGTAGCCGGCAGCTAATGCCGTCGGGTGCTGCAGGACGGCGATTCGCGCGGTGAACTCCTTGACCACGGTCGGCGGCGCTTTCGGGTGCCCCACGACGTCGCCTCGCCTTATGGCGGTCCTATCGATGCCTCGAACGCTGAAGCCTATGTTGTCTCCAGGCTCGGCTTGGGGTATCGTCTCGTGATGCATCTCGATCGTCTTGACCTCTCCGCTCACCCCGGCCGGCTCGAAGACGATGGTTTCACCGACCTTGAGCACACCCGTTTCGACCCTTCCCACCGGCACGGTTCCCACACCGGTGATTGAATACACATCCTGCACGGGCAGTCGGAGCGGTTTGTCGATTGGCTTCTTGGGCACAGTGAAGGTATCCAACGATGGATATAAGACCGGCCCAGTGTACCACTTCATCTTTTCGCTGGGCTTGACCACGGAGTCCCCGTGGAACGCCGAGGTTGGAACAAACGTGAATTTTTCCGGGTTCTTGTAGCCGACCGTCCTCAGCAGGTCGATTATTTCGGCCTTGAGCTTGTTGAACACGTCTTCCTTGCATCCAACGAGATCCATCTTGTTGATCGCCACTACCAGCTGCCCCACACCCAACGTGAAAGCGAGCGCCGCATGCTCCCGTGTCTGGGGCATAATCCCGTCATCCGCCGCGACCACGAGTATCGCAGCATCAGCTTGGCTGGCACCCGTGATCATGTTTTTCACAAAGTCCCGGTGCCCGGGGGCGTCGATGACGGTGAAGTAGTACTTGTCAGTTTCAAATCTCTTGTGTGCGAGATCGATGGTAAGTCCCCGCTCGCGCTCCTCCTTGAGGGCGTCCATAATCCAGGCGAACTTGAAGGTCTTACCCTTGTCCCCCATCGCCTCGAACTTCTTTATATCCGCCTCCTTCACCAAACCCTTATCGTAGAACATCCTACCTACCAACGTGGACTTGCCGTGATCCACGTGCCCGATCGTTATGAGATTCAAGTGCGGTTTCGCCATTCTTTCCTCCTCCTTTTAGCTAATTCCATTTCACACGTACATTTAAAAAGGCTTGCGCTACCTTGCTCCCCTCGCTATCCGCTCGCTTTCTTCCCTGCGAGCCACGGCGAAGCTCTTCGTGTCGTTGTCAGCTGCCATGATTAGCTCCTCGGCCAGACACTCCTCAATTGGCTTCTTGTTCGAAAAGGAGGCCGCAAAGGCGCCAGCCGCAAGGTTCTTGAGCGCGGTGTCTAGCCTCCGCTGGGGGGCGGCATCGACGGCGATATAGTAACTTATCCCCCCGTAGCTTATCCGGGTCGTCTCCTCGCGGGGGGCTGAATTCTGTATGCCATCTACCAAAACTTGAATGGGATTTTTCTTCGTCCGCTCCTCGACAATCCCAAATGATTTGCGCACGATGTTATACGCCTTGTATTTCTTGCCACAGGCTTTGGCGCTGCGGATCAGCTTGCCCCTAAGCTTCCTCACGCCCGGCCCCGAACGCATGATCTTATTCATCAGCCGCTCGACGATAGGCGCGCCAGCTTTTCCAAATTGTTTACGGGAATGTCTTCCGCCGCCATGCAGAACTCTGCTCGGCCCCAGCCAGATGTACCGCTTCAGCCCTGGGTCTTCTATTGCGATATCATCGACTGACCATTTGTCGAAATACTTGGACGCCATTCCATCACCGCGTGGACTTCTCCTTTCGCCCCTTCACGAGTTCATTTAGTGAAACATCGTTCACTTTGATTACCTTGTAGCGAACGCCGGGGATATCACCGTACGAACCACCCCTCGAACCCCCTATCCCCTCGATGGTAACCTCGTCGTGCTCGTCGATGAATCCAATTGCACCGTCACCCGGGGTAAATGCGGTGACTTGGCGACTATTCTTGATGAGCTGAATGCGAACGCATTTCCGAATCGCGGAGTTTGGCTGTTTGGCTTCGACCCCAACCTTTTCGAGGACGATTCCTCGGCCTTGTGGAGACCCTTCGAGGGGATCAGCTTTTTCGTCTAGCTTGAGCATCCGCCGCTTGTACTCGGCGCTCTTCCATCGGAACCGCTGTCGTCTGAAACTCAGCTTTCGAGCCGCGAATTCCCCTCTAGAACCTTTACTCACGTTACCCACCTAAAATAGTATTTCCCTTCAAACCTAAAAAATCATACAAGTGAGATATCTTGAATCCCGTGGTGGCGGAGGACGAGTTTCTTTGCGCATCGGATCCTCTTGCCCTCCCGGCCGACGGCTATCCCCCGGTCTTGTTCCTCGACATCTATAAACGCGATTTTCTTGCCCTCACGTTCCACAATGTTGACTCTCCTGACCCTCGCGGGCGCTAGGGCATTTTTTACGAACTCTACTGGATCCGCGGAGTGTTCAACGATTTCAACGCTTTTCCCGATTACTCGTTTTGCCTTCTGAATCGTATTTCCTCCCTTCCCTATGGCGAGGCCGATATCTCCTGCTTTCACGACGAAAGTGAGCTTGGTATCGTTCTCGTGGATTATACAATCGTAAACCTTCGCCATGGTCAGACCCTCGAAAAGGGCGATGTAGCGCATTTCGTCAGCCCCGAGTTTGATGCTCATCTCGTTTCCCCCAAGCTTAGGATATTTGAGTGCCCAGGCTCCAGAACCGCGAGCACGCTTACCAAAAACAGTTTACCGCAGGCAACCCCCAACTCCGTGCTATCCCTCTCGAAAATGTGAATTGGGATGTTGCCCAACCCACCGTAACGCTTGATATTCTCTAAAACTTCTGGCTGGCAGTTCGATGCAACAATCACCAATTTCGCCTGTCCGAGTTTAACCGCTTTCAGTGACTTATTCCTGCCTAAAATGACTTTACCTGTATCGACCGCTTGACGTATTGCCTTATTTATGTCCACCCTCACCTTCCCTCCGCATCGTTAGCTCCACTGAACCCGTGCCCAGCGGAATCGGCTGCCCCGCGATGATGTTTTCGATTATGCCGTCGAGTCTATCGGTTTCACCATGGATACACGCATCCAAAAGGTGCTTGGTCGTGATCTCGAACGAGGCCCGCGCGAGCACGCTGGTCTTTTCACCGCTGACTCCATGCCTACCCACCTGCTTCATCGTGCCCCGTGTGGTCATCATGTCGGCGACCAACATGATGTGCCTTATGTCGACATCGAGTCCTTGCTCATCAAGCGTTTCCACCGCTTCGTTGATTATCGCTTTGCGCGCCGCTTCCACGCCCAGAACATCCTCGATTTCGTGGATGTTGTTGGTCACGGTCCTCGTCTGATCTACTTCAGGCATCGTCAAGATTTCAGAAAAGTTGGAGCCCTCGGTATAAACAACGTATTCATTGCCCTCCATCTTCACGACCACCCGATTGATCCCCTTAACGCCGTGGAGCGGCAGTGCCCTTACCTTCGCAGCGAGCCTGCGCAACTCGGACAAGCTCTGGGTCGTCGGTTTTATACGCAATTTATACCCGTCGATTAGCGCATCTACTTTCAGCGCCTCCTTGATAGCGGAGGCCACCTTTGATGGGGTTAGCTCTCTTCGCTGCATACGGGAACGGTCGAGGGTGAGGCCCAACACCACGTTGATGAGGTCCGTTTCGGTTTGTAGGACGACATCCTCAACCGTGGTCAGCTCAATCTTTTGGGCGAACGTGCGTGCCTTTTCCTTGCTTCGAGCGTACTTTTCCTTCAGGTAAATCGTCGTTAGGGCGGCAGAGGGGACCCGCCTCGCATCGATGATTTCGATCAACCTGGGGAGCCCCAGGGTCACGTTCAGTTCAGCTACGCCCGCGTAGTGGAAAGTTCGCAACGTCATCTGGGTGCCGGGCTCGCCAATCGATTGCGCGGCCACCGTACCGACGGCCTCCCCGGGCTCGACCATCGCATTTACGTATGCCTGCTTGACGCCCTCGATTATCTTGCTGAGCTCCTCGCGCGTTATCGCCCCCGCCTTACTAACGCGCAGCAAGCTTCCCTCTAACTCCTTGACCACCGCTTCGGAGACCATTTCATCCAGCTTGCGGACTTCGGCCTTTATTGTGTCAGGAGAGACACCCGCCATACACTATTCCCCCACAACTCGCTCGATTATTTTTTCAACGTTAACAGCTTTTCCGTTGTCGCTGTGTGCTGGGTCAACGCCATCTTCCCCGTACACGAACTGCACCACCGCACCGCGATCGTCGCGTACGGTCCCATCGTACTCAACACGAAGGTCTTGGAGGGCGTTGATCAGGCGGCGCTGCATGTAGCCGCTCTGCGCGGTTCGAACTGCGGTGTCGACCAAGCCCTCCCTCCCACCCATAGCGTGGAAGAAGAACTCGAGTGGTCGGAGACCGTCTTTATAGCTGGAACTTACGAATCCGCGGGCTTCAGCACCGAGGTTCCCCGATTTGAAATGGATGAGGGTGCGCCCCCTGTAACCTCGGCTCAGGCGTTCGCCCCGGACGGACTGCTGCCCCACGCAAGCCGCCATCTGTGTGAGGTTGAGCATGCTGCCTCGCGCACCGGTCCTGGCCATGATAACGGCATTATTGTCAAGGCCCAGATATTTCTCGGCGATTTCCCCCGCTTTGTCCCTGCCCCCCGCCAGCACTTCCATTATGCGCATCTCGAGCGTTTCTCGAAGGGATCGCCCGGGAAATGGCTCGAGTTCTCCAGCATCATAAATCTTGATCAGCTTATTCACCTTTTCCCGCCCATTATCGAGCACCTCGCTTATCCGCTCCTTCGCCTCGGGAGGGATATCTTCGTCGTCGATGCTCGTTGTGAATCCCAGCATGGCGGCGGCAGCTATCGAGAGCTTTGTAATGCGATCCAGAAATTCCCGAGCAGCGGTCGTGCCGTAATCTTTGACAATTCTGTCCAACACTTCACATCGGTCAAGCGCTTTGTGGCTCCGCGCGTCCATAACCCCGTGGAGCAGCTGACCATCCCGTATGACCACGTATGCGTCGATCTCGCACTCCTCTTTCTTGCAGCGGGTGCGGTTCTCACATATCTTGGCCTTGAACGTCAAATTCAGCCCCTTGGGGAGGATCATGCTGAAGATCTGCTTGCCGGTCCAATGCTCGGTGCCCTTTTCTTTGACAGCTGGCTTGGGCAAGTCGGTGAATATCCCCGCAGCCGCCAAGAGCTGTTGGCTCTGTTCCCTCGTCAGCAGCGTACCTTTACGCGTGAGCAAATATGCACCCGTTATGTGGTCCTGGATGCCTCCTATGATTGGGCCCCCGAATCGTGGCGAGAGGATTTGCTCTTGAACTCTCATCAGGATGCGAGCTTCAGCTTGGGCCTCCTCGCGCTGGGGGGCGTGCACGTTCATTTCATCGCCATCAAAGTCGGCATTGTAGGGTGGGCAGACGCTTAGGTTAAGCCTGAACGTTCGTCCGGGGAGGACCCTAACCTCGTGGGCCATTATCGACATGCGGTGGAGGGAGGGTTGGCGGTTAAACATCACGATATCACCATCCATCAGGTGCCGCTCGACGGTGAATCCCGGCTCAATGGTTTTCGCTAGTTCCTCGCGGTCGGCATAGCGCAAGTCGTAGCGCTTGCTATCGGGACTTATCATGCAGTTCGCGCCTGGGTAAATGTCGGGTCCCCGGCGGATGAGGTTGCGGAGCCCCTCGATATCATGTTCGGTCGCGCGAATGGGCACGCTCAGGATCCTCGCGATGTATTCGGGCACGCCTATCTCGTTGATGCTGATGTTCGGATCCGGGGAGATGACCGTGCGTGCGGAGAAGTCGACACGCTTGCCTGAGAGGTTTCCCCGGAAACGCCCTTCTTTCCCGCGCAGGCGCTGTGCGAGTGTACGCAGGACGCGACCTGACCTGTGCCGCGCCGGAGGGATACCGGAAACTCCGTTGTCAAAGTAGGTCGTGACGTGATACTGCAGTAGCTCCCAGAGATCCTCGACGATCAGGTGGGGGGCACCGGCTTCGATGTTTTCACTCAAGCGTTGGTTGATCCGTATGATGTCCACTAGCTTGTGAGTGAGGTCGTCTTCAGATCGTACCCCAGACTCAAGGGTTATGCTCGGTCTGACGGTCACCGGAGAAACGGGCAAAGCCGTTAGAACCATCCACTCCGGCCTAGCGACTTTCGGGTTTATACCCAACAGCATTATGTCATCATTTGTTATGCGTTCGAGTCTCTCCCGCGCATCGCTGGGTGTGAGGCGGTTTTTACCCTCGACAAATGAGGTGGGTTTTTCAAACTTCAGCGAGGCTTGCTTTTCGCCGCAGTGGGGACACTTCTCCGTGGTGGATGCGCTCTTAACGATTTTGTTTGTCATCTCCCACCATTTCTGTCCGGTCTCCTTCATCTCCGTGATCCACTTGTGATATTCCTCAAGTTTTGACTCCTGTAACAGCACCCTGCCACATTTTCTGCAGGTCGCGCGAATGCAGTTGTAGGTGGTATCGATGTAGCCCACATGGGCGACGGGGCGCGCCAGCTCGACGTGGCCGAAGTGGCCTGGGCAATCGCCCGCCCGCGCGCCGCAGGTTCGGCACCTCAGGCCTGGGTCGACCACACCTAGTCGGGAGTCCATGAGCCCCCTCTCTATTGGGTAGCCGTCCTCATCGTAGGTGTCGGCGGTGACAATTTTTGTTACCGATATTTTGCGTATCTCGTCGGGCGACGTCATGCCAAAGTCCACGTGGTCGATCAGTTTGGGGATGCGCATCATAATCATCACCTAGGCCCTATCCTTCAGCCGCAAGTGTGGCGACATGCACATCGACCTCAGCTCGTCAATGAGTAGCTTGAACGCATAGGACATCTCCACCCCGTAAATCTCTGAATCCTCGTCGCAAACCGGGCAGTACGTACGATCTCGCCGCCTGTCGTAAACCGCAAAGCTGCCGCACTTGCCGCAGATTAGGCTGGTGTACCTATCCGAGGCGTCTAGGAGGCGTTCCTTTAGCAACATCGCCGCGCCATGGCCGACCAAGCAGTCACGTTCCATCTCACCAAAGCGCAACCCACCCTCGCGCGCCCTACCCTCGGTCGGTTGATGGGTTAGAACTTGTACCGGCCCTCGAGCGCGAGCATGAATCTTGTCCGCTACCATGTGGTGCAGCTTCTGATAATAGCAGACGCCAACGAAGATGTCCGTGGGGATCATCTCGCCCGTGATCCCATTGTACATGACCTCTTTACCCGTGTGCTTGAACCCGTAAGCGTGCAACATCTCGCGCAGCTGTTTTTCTGGCGTTCCCTTAAATGGGGTGCCATCGACTCGCTGCCCCGCCATCGCTCCAACCTTGCCGGCAATCATCTCCAGCAACTGTCCAACTGACATGCGTGAGGGGATGGCGTGCGGGTTGATTAGGACATCAGGCACTATTCCATTCTCAGTGAACGGCATGTCAGCGCTGTCGAGGATGATCCCAATGACGCCCTTCTGACCGTGCCTGGATGCAAGCTTGTCCCCGGTTTCGGGTATGCGCAGATCCCTGACCCGAACCCGCGCGAGTTTGTTTCCCTCCAATGTCGTGCTCAGGAGGACCATGTCGACGATTCCTTCCTCGCTGTGTCTGACCCTCATCGAACTTTCCCGACGTCCATGCTCGACTGCTATGCCAAACTCATCTATCTCCTCTAAGAATCTCGGTGGGCTGGTTCGCCCGACCAAGACATCCTCACCCCGGACTTCAGATTCAACCTCAGTTATCCCATCGTCCCCGAGGTTCCGATAGAGGCTCGCGTCAGCGTACCCCCGAATCTCCTCGCTTGGGATCTCAAACTTGTCCTCTTGCCCTCCGGGGTACCGGCCCTCCTCGGCCTCATAAACCCTGCAAAACGTCGTTCGCCCGAAGCCGCGGTCAATGGAATTTCTGTTGACGATGAGGGCATCTTCCATGTTGTAGCCGCCGTAGGTCGCAATCGCCACCACAACATTCTGCCCAGCAGCCCTGCTGTCGAAGCCTACCGCGTCCATCACCTTGGTCATAATAAGTGGGACTTGCGGGTAGTGCAAAAAGTGACCCCGCGTATCCACGCGGTTGTGAATATTGATTACTCCGACTCCGAGCGCTTGTTTGGACATGTTTGCACCGTAGGTATTTCGTGGGGATTGATTGTGTTCGGCATAGGGGATGAGGGCGGCGCTTATCCCCAAGATCGCTAGCTGGTGAAGCTCCAAGTGAGTGTGGTCGGGCGTCAGCACCTCTTCCGAGACCGTGACGTAAGAGTTTTCCTCCTCCTCAGCATCCAAATACTCAATTACACCCTCTCGAATTAGGTCACGCCAAGTGAGCTCACCACTCTTAACTTTTTCGATGTGTTCATCGGTCAGGAGGATTTTCCCACCTTCGACGACGATTAGCGATCTGCGCACTCGTCCGGCGTCCGTATTCACCCATACCTCGTTTGTGCCCTCCCTGTACGCTATGTTGATCTGCTCGTCGATGCCCCCCTTGCGACGGTGCCGCCGGAGTTCCTCCGCGAGCTTTTTTCCGTCTTCGACTATGCCGATTAACCGCCCGTTGACATAGGAGGCGCCCTTGCCTTTGCGCTCGCTACCCTTCTGAATCTTTGTGACGCCGAGCTTGTACAGGAGTCGTTCGACCTTTCCCTCTTCGGTTCCAGTTGAGATCTCAGCCGTCAGCGCGAGATTTTTTACTAGTCCACAGTTTGGGCCCTCCGGGGTCTCACACGGGCATATCTTTCCCCAGTGTGTCGGATGGAGGTCACGTGCCTCGAAGTGGGGTTGGCTCCTGCTCAGCGGGGAGACGACGCGGCGCAAGTGTGAGATGGCGGAAATGTAGTTCGTCCGGTCCAAGAGTTGGCTCACCCCGGTTCGCCCGCCAGGCCAGTTGCCTGTGGCCAGGGCGTGTCGGACCCGCTCGGTCAGCACGTCCGCGCGCGCGGCAGTCTTGAGGTTGAGATCCCTACCTCTTGTATTTGCCCGCTCCAGCTGATACTTGATGTCTCGGGTGAGGTTGAGGAAGGCCAACCTGAACACGTTCTGGAGCAAATCGCCCGCAAGTTTCAGACGCTTGTTCGCGTAGTGGTCCTTGTCATCCACATTCCTCCGCCTAAGCGCCAGTTCTATCACCTGCTCAGCCATTCTGCCAAGGTAGTACATCTTGCTGATGCGGTCGGTCGGACGGGAGCCTATGTGAGGTAAAAGGTATCGGTCTAAAACCTCTTGGGCCCGCTGTAACCGATATTCTTTGGTCTGCCCGATGGCCACCCGTTTTCCTATAAGGTCTAGAGCATCCTCACGTGTTTTTACTTCGATCGCTTCCTGGAGGTTCTCGAAGAGTTCTCGGACGAGTTCGGGGTCGTCGGAAACTGCTTCAACGATTTCGCGGTCACTCTCGAGTCCCAAGGCACGCATCAGGACCACGAACGGTACTTGCCCTGGAACGGCCGGGAACGAAACGCGCAGCAGGCCGTCGCGCTTTCGCTCGACCACAACGAGAGCTCGAAAACCGCGCTGAGTTGAGAACACCTTTGCAACCTCAGTGCTCATGCGCTCGTCGCGTTCGACCAAGATTGAGTTCGACGCAAGATCCTCTTGGGTCACGATTACGCGCTCCGAGCCGTTGGTGATAAAGTAGCCTCCGGGGTCGAGCGGGTCCTCGCCAGCAGCTATTAACTCATCCCCGCTCTTCTCGCTCAGGTTGCAGAGATCCGACTTGAGCATCACCGGCATCTCACCAATATAGACCGTCTCTGGCGGCCCTTCCTTTCCCCGCCTGACGAGGACCATGTCGAGGTGAATCGGTGCGGTGTAGCTGAAGTTGCGCAGCCTCGCCTCGTTGGGAGATATTTCAGGGCGGGAGCCATCGGCTTCCCTGACCGAGGACTTGCCCAGCTTCATTTGGCCGAACTTGACATCGACACCTTCTATGTCGAGTTTTATGCCGCTTATTTCATCGATCACTCGCTGGATTCCGTGCTCGATGAAGTCGTTGTAGGAGTCCAAGTGCTGTCTCACGAGCCCTTTTTCCCTGAAGAAAGCCTCGACCAACGGCCAAGTGTCCTGCGTGCGCATCACCTACTCCTCAATCACGAATCTGTACGCGATAGCTCTCCCTGCGGTGGGACTATCGCGGGTGATCTGGAGGATGTCGCCAGGCTTTGCGCCGATGGCTTTGACAACGGGATCGGAGCTCTTGATAAGTGGGAGCTGGTGGGGGGAAATTTTGTAGCGTTCAAGAACCTCTCGCGCCTTCTCCTTCGATAAGACCTCATGTTTTGGCACAAGCACGTGCTGCCCGATATCAAACCCGACTGACATACCTTTCCCCGCGCGCCGCCTCGCAACGGGCCCGGAGGGATTCGAACCCTCGACACCCGGCTTAAAAGGCCGGTGCGCTAGCCAGACTGCGCTACGGGCCCCCAGAAAGCGGCTATTGACTCTCCTTTTTATGCTTTTCGGTATTTAAAATCATCGGAAGCTCATTTAAGGCTTGCTCAAAGGGGGTTATGTTAACTTATTTGGCCTAGATTATTTCTACAGTTATCTTTTGCTTTGCCGTTTCATTCTCACCTTTTTCTTCGGGCGTTTCTTTTTTCTTTTCTTGAACTTTTTCTCCGCCTTCCACGCAATTCTCGTTGCAGCAAATGGCACCGTTTCTCACCCCATTCCCGTCCTTATTTCACCATTACTCTTGTTGATCGCTTGATATTTAGTCGCTAACTTGAACCTAAATGATGGTTGGGGCGACTTGATAGAGAACCCTAAAAGGAGGCGCCCTGGCCGGGATTTGAACCCGAGGCGTAGGCTCGACAGGCCTACATGTTTGGCCTCCGGAGTCATTTATTACTCCGGATTAGACCGGTCTACACCACCAGGGCCCAAATAAAACTGAACTACGCCAATAATAAGTTTTTACTTAAGTGGGCTGGCAGCGTCCTAGAGTTTCCGTGCCCTCTCGGAACACAGTACAGTCTAGATCGCTGGCAGGCTTATCTTCGGCGTTCGGAATGAGTGCCGGAGTTTCCCCGCCGCTGTGACCGCCAGCCCGATTAATTCTTGGTTTTGGAATTAAAAAGCTTGTTTAAGTGGTCCCGCGGGGGAGAATTTCCGGGCTTGAAACCCCTTTGAACTCCCGACATGTCGGTTTCGGCTTGGGTCTACAGCCGACCACTCTAACCAGGCTGAGTTACCGCGGGGACCATTAAAATTTAGATTTTTCATCTCTTAAATCTTCAGAGGAACTCATGTAGCCTGCGGATCGCGTTGAGCTTCTCCTTTCGCTCGAGCTTGGCCTCCTGAATCGCTCCCTCTAAAATTTCTGTGGTTTTTTGGTAGGTTAGTTTATCCACGGGATAGGGCACTCCATCTTTGCCACCGTGTGCGAAACTGTATTTGGCAGGATCTCGCCAGGAAGGTGATTTCCCGTAGATGAGGTCCGAGACCAGCGCGAGCGCTCGCACGGCTTTTGGGCCGATTCCCCGTATTGCCACTAGTTCTTCGTAGTTCGAGGGCTGGAGTTCGTAGGCCTTGCGAAGCGCCGCCATCGTTCGCTCGGTGAGGTCCGAGATCGTGTGCCGGGTAGGCATTATCAGGGTGAGCACCTGCGGGGAGCGCGCTAGGTAATCGTCGAGCGTCCGCTGCTCAGCTTCCCGAACGTAGCCCCCCAACCGCCTCGGGTCGTCACGCACAAGGTCAAGGCTCGTCTTTCGTGTTTCCTCACTATCGCGTGCGGTCATGTCGAGGACCACCTTTTCTCTCCGATCACCCGCGATGCCCGTGTGGGGCTCCTCGACGAAACTGCGAATGTCCTCGGAGAGCCAGTGATAGCGCCGTGCCAATCGCTCGTGCATGCCCTGCTGCACCACCGCCCAATCGCCGTCCTCGCTCAGCACGAAGCAGTGGTGGTAGAGCTGGTAACCGTCCTGCAGGCAGGTGTTGTCGACCTTTGCGGCCATCCGACTGGCATATTTTAGCTCCCCAATTTTTTTGTCTGATAAGGAAAAAACGTCTGAAAATTTTTCAATCTCGCTTGGTGTCCGCCTTGAAACTTTACCCTTTCCACCGCAGACCACTATGCCGAGCTCCTCCGGCTTTAAGGCTTCCTTGAGCGCCCCCATTGTTACCGTAGTGGTACCGCTGCTGTGCCAATCGTATCCTAGCACACAATTCAGCGCTTGGAAAAAGAAGGGGTCACTTAGCCTTAGAAGGAACTCTTGTCTGCCGTACTCGTAAACGATGATCTTACTGATGGTCCCAGCTAGTTTTTTCATGCGACCAAAAAGCCATGGCGGACATCTCCCGCCGTGTAGGGGCAACTCTGCAACTCCAATTCGCTTCATCAGAATAATTTCGTTTTTACTGAAATTAAAGCTTAGAAGAAAAGGCTTGAGGATGTAAACCTAACCGTGAATGACTTGAACCAAGAAAGTTTGTAAATGGTTCTAGAAGCGGGTCAGTCGCGGCTAGTCACTTCGTGATGTAGTAGCCTGCGGTCTTCTGTCGCGCTACTCGCCTTGCATAGCCCTTTGCGACGAGCTCCATCAGCGCGTTGTTCGTCATACCCTTTGGTAGGCGGGATGCGCGCATGACATCGTCGGCGGTCCTCAGGGCATCCGGATTCGTGGCGCCGAGCTTTTTAAGCGCGTCGTACGCCTTTTGGCCAGCAGTTGTGAGCTCTGCCATTGGGTCACCTCGATTTTCGCTTCCTTTTGCCAGCGGCGGGCTTGAAACCCTTACTCAGAGTTTCTAAATTCATGTCCAAGGCCGGAGCTTTAAACGTCATGTAGCTAGAGCTCACGATATCCACACCAGTAGCTACATACCTCGCGACGTTAGCCGGTTCAATGCCTCCAGAGGCCTCGATTAAAATCCGCTCGCGCAAGCCAGCTCGCTTCAACAGCTCAATCGCGCGTTTGACCCCGGCTGGCGGCACATTGTCGAGCATCACGATGTCCACGCCCAAACGAGCTGCCTCAAGCGCATCCTTCGCGCTACCTACCTCGATTTCAATTTTCTTAGTAAAGCTAGCTCGCCGCGCCCGCTTGACGGCTTCCTTCACCGAGCCCGCGAGCTTGACATGATCGCTCTTAATCAACACGCAATCGTCGAGCCCGAAGCGATGCGGGTCGCCTCCCCCTACTCTAACCGCACGTTTATCAAAGCAGCTAAAACGGGGCAATGTCTTGCGCGTCGCTGCAACGACAACTTTTGGGTTAACCTTCTTGGCTAGCTCGAGCATCTCCCTCGTTGCCGTTGCCACTCCGCTCATTCGCATGAGCAGGTTGAGAGCTACCCGCTCTGCTGCAAAGATGCTGCGGGCTTGGCCCTCGAGCTGCATCAAAACATCTCCCGCTTTGATCGTTTTTCCCCCTGCATTCGTCGCCTTTACACGAACGCCTAACTCCTCAAATGCGAAAGCCGCTTCTTCGACGCCAGCTAGGATGCCCGATTGCCTGGCGACGATTTCAGCTCTAGCGATAGCTCGCGCCGGCACCAGAGCTTCGCTCGTTACGTCCGCAAAGCCTATGTCCTCCGCCAACATCTCGCGAATTTTTCCCCTCGCGATTGCACTAGTCACTTGTGGCCCTCCCTGAAATTTCGAGCATGCGTTCAGTGGCCGCACGCGCTCGAGCTGCTATCTCCGGCGGCACGTGTACCACATGTTTTATATCGCGCAGGGCGAGGTAAAGCTTTTCAAGGGTGTGCAGCTTCATCTGTTCGCACACGGCAGTTTCGAGCGCGGGGATAAACTCTTTATCAGGGAATTCTCGCTTCATCCGCTCAACCAACCCGACCTCGGTGGCGATGATGAATTGCTTGGCCGGCGAGGCCTTGGCGCGGAGCAACATCTGGCTCGTGCTGCAGATGTGGGTGGCGATCCGCTGAACCTCGGGGTCGCACTCAGGGTGCACGAGCACCTCGGCATCGGGGTAGCGCTCCTTCAGCAGCATGATGTCGGCAGGGGAGAACATCCGGTGCACGTAGCAGTAGCCGCGGTCGGGGAGCGGGATTATCTGCTTGTCGCTGCGCCGCTGCACGAACCAAGCTAGATTTCGGTCAGGGCCAAAGAGAATTTTTTTCTCCTCCAAAGCGTTGACCACGAGCGGGGCGTTTGCTGAAGTGCACGTTACATCGGCCTCAGCCCTCGCTTCGGCCAGTGTGTTAACGTAGAGCACCACCGCGGCGTCCGGGTGTTTCTGTTTGGCCTCGCGCACGAGCTCGGCGGGGAGCTGGGCGGCCATCGGGCACTTGGCTTCAGGATCCGGGATGATCACGGTTTTATCGGGGTTCAGTAGCACTGCGGTCTGGGCCATAAAGTCGACTCCACATAACACGATGACATTTTCCTTGACCTTCGCCGAGTACCTCGCGAGGTCGAGCGAGTCCCCTATGTAATCGGCGAGGAGCTGGATCTCCTCCCGTTGGTAGTTATGGGCTAATATGACCGCATTTTGATCATCCTTCAGCTTCAGGATGGTTTCTTTCAGTTGTTCGGGCTTCATGTTCAACCCTCAAAAGTAGGCGAGGTTTGTGAGTTATAAAATCTATGTTCCTATCCGAATGCTCTCGCTCAAATTTCGAAGCGTTCGGATGGCTGAGAGCGCAGCTAGATAGCTCGTCTTGGGGGCATCGGGGAACGGTACATTTTTCATTTTGATAACGAACTCACCCGCCTTGCCTCGGACGCGGATTTCGTGTACGTTGTGGCGGAGCTTCGGGTCGGCGATGACGCGAACCCTTGTCTTGTCGAGCCCTATGCCCGCTAGGCTCAGGGTTGCGGCCACGTTCACACTCCGGGGAAATGCCTTGACCGCTTTTCGAGCGGGCCCATCGAACACCATGCGGGCCTTTTTCAACCCCCTCAATTTTATGCCGCTTTTTTTGAGGTATGTGCTGTAAGCCAAAGCCGCAGGGGGCTTCCGTGTGGTCAGCGTGGCCTCCTCGATTTCCCCAAGGTCGGCCGCCTTTACGCCATCGATACCGAGAATCGCTCCAGAGGGGATGTAAATTTTGTGACCGCTTAGGCCGGCAGCGCTCCGCACACTTTTCAACAGCATCTCGTCCGCGAATGCACCCACACTCATCACCATGATATCTTTACCCGAGCGAAGGACATCGGTCGAGCACTGCTCTACCGCCAGCTGGGAGGCTGCCTCGATGACCATGCCCACGGTTTTGTCGGCGTAGATTTCTGCCATGCTCTTCGCTATTCGCGGTTTTGAGCGAAGCTTTTTTGCCAGCGCTTCGAATTTTTCTGGTTTTAAATCGTAAAGCCACACGAGTTCAGCTCTGCCGGCCCTACCCTTATCGATAGCTTGAGCCAGCGCCGTTCCTATCGCGCCGCAACCAATGAGGGCGACTTTTAACCCCATCGAAGACCCTTTAAAATTACCAACAGCCAACCGTTTAATCCTTAGGATGCAGTGGGCTGATTCCCTGCTCCATCGTCTTTATTTATGGCTCAACATTCCGCTTCAACATCCCAACTACAACGCGGCCAATCAAAAACCTCTGAACCCGTTGCGACCTGAAGTAATCCAGCAAGGGAAACTTTTTATACTTGTATAACATGTCAAATAAGTAAGAAATGATAAAAAGGTGGTCAGATGAAAAAGAAAGAAGAAGTTGAGGGGATGTTCTACGGCTCCGCCACCGTTGGAACGAAAGGGCAGATAGTAATACCTGCCAAGTTAAGGAAAGATTCCAATATTAAGCCCGGCGACACGTTGATATTCATCTGCAAGTCAGGACGGGAAGGATTTGGGGTAATGAAACCGGAAAGGCTGTTACGTTTGCAGAAAGAGTTCGAAAGCTTGCAGAAGCAATTAGTCGGAAAAATTAAAAGATAGCTGAAACTCGAGTATGATCTATCCTGCGAGCCCTAAACGAAAGTTCGGAGATTTGACTGCGGTAGCATGGGGATATCTCAATGATGGATAAAATAGCGAGAGCATGTGAAAAACGCCCGTTTGTTGTGATAGGTGTAATAGCCCTCATCACGGTCTTGATGCTTACCGGGATCCCAAAGATTACCACAGAAACCGAGATGAGGACATTCCTGCCCAAGGGATATCCATCTATCGAAGCCACGCTGGAGATTGAAAATAAGTTCGGCGGGATGCAGTACGAGTTTATTTTAATCAAATCCCAAAAAGTGACGAACGCAAACGTTGTAAGATCGTTGCTCGACCTGCAGCAAAAACTTGTCACAGAACCTACATTGGAAAACTATGTCATGGAGGTCGGGAGCTATTTGGATTTTCTGCTTCCATACATAATGGTGAACAGCCAATTACTGCCGGATAACCAACTTGAGCTCACCATACAATCTCTCCTAGCGCAACCCCAAATCAAAAACATGGTAGAAAATAAATCGATAACCCATGACCAAAAAATCTGTCTATTAAGTATAAGAGTGAATTCCAATCTAAAACAAAGTGAAGCAAGTGAAAAAACCGGGTATTTCGAAGATTTTGTGAAAAGTTATGCTTCCGAAAGCGGTGCTTTTGACGCTTCGATCACTGGTGGATACTCCATTTCTAGAGACATGCAAAAAATGGTTGGTGGAGAAAGCTATATTTTGTTGCTAGCAGCGGTGATCTTTATTATCGTCGTTCTTGCTCTAGCTTTTCGCCACGCCAGTGATGTTGTGTCACCATTTGTGGTCATTGGATTGGCGATGGTTTGGGTAATGGGCATAATGGGTCATTTTGGCATTTCGTTCTCTACCGTGGCCGTCGCGATCTTGCCCCTTCTGCTGGGTATAACTATTGATTATGCTATCCATATGATCTATCGTTACAAAGAGGAAAGATCCAAGGGCTATGATGCGGGCAAGTCTGCAGTTTCGAGCATCAAAACCACGGGCACCGCAGTATTCCTCACAGCTGCGACGACGATGATAGGTTTTGGCTCGTGGTTGACTTCGGATCTTCCTCCTCTACGCGATTTTGGTTTCCTTTCCATGTTGGGGATATTCCTCAGCTTTGTCTTTGTCGTGACTTTGTTGCCAGCATTTTGGGTCATTCGTGACAGGAAGAAAGGCACAGAAAGAGCCGCCAAAGTGCCAGGGTATGGGGCATCAAAAAAAGCCAAGTCGGCCATTGACCGAGGATTAATAAAAATAGCGATGGGGGCTGTACATCACTCGGGAAAGGTGGCAATAACTGCGGGGATAATCACCGTTATTGCCATACTGCTTGCAACTCAGACAACCACTGCCATATCGTTTGAAGAGTTCATGCCCGCGGGTGTTGAATCAGTTGAGACCAGTAATGAGATCGAAGAATACTTCGGCGGACAGGACCCTTCAAGTGCCGTTATGGTCCTCGTGGAAGGCGATATAACTGACCCAGCTACCCTCGGAGCAATGATCCAGCTTGAACAGCAAACACTCTCCGATACTAGAAACACCAATATAACGAGTTCCTACAGCATTGCCGACTTAATACTGGTAACAAATAACGGGTCCCTGCCGGAGAACTCAGAAAACGCCAAAGCGATTCTTGGAATTCTCCGCCAGCAAATGCCTGAGAGAACCGATGTTTTAATAACCTCTGACAACGGGGCGGCCACAATAATGTTTATGGGAACCGCTGAGACGGATGCCGATTTGAAACTAATAGCGGACATAGTCAGGACCAATGTCGATCAAGTAGCCCCAAACACCCAAGCGGAATTTGCAGTTGGGGGTATGCCAGCAATTGCCGCTGACCTGCTGGGCAAAATATCAGAAAGCGCCATAACGACAACCCTAATAGCATTTGTCCTATGTGCCTTGGTTTTATGCTTCATCTTCAGAAGCCCGGTACTTGGCCTTATTACCATGATTCCCGTTACCCTCGCATTAATTTGGGAATTCGGCGCGCTTTATGTATTTGGCATCCCCCTAAACATAATGACGGTATTGATCTCAGCGCTCCTCATCGGAATCGGCATCGACTTTTCGATCCACATCACCCATCGATATATGGAAGAGTGGAAAGACCGCCTACGCAAACCCGAAGAGTCTGTGGGTACATCGGTATTTCACGTTGGGAGGGCGATATTGGTGGCGGCTGCGAGCACTTGCGGTGCTTTCGGTATAATAATGCTCTCAGGGATGCCGATGTTAGGGATATTCGGCGGCATAATGGCATTGGTAATCATACTCTGCATGCTCGCCGCACTATTTGTCCTGCCATCGATACTCGTTGCGTACGCAAGACGAACAGGACGGAAAAGATCGGTGTTGGGGCCCTCATTTTAGGCAAGGTTCGGTAATTTACAAATCCTCTTCCACTGTCATCCTGACTAAAGGGAAAATCATCCGAGAAACCGATTAGGCTAGAAATGTAACAAAAAAATGCTCAAATTCTTATTTTATAGAAAGTTGAGTGGTGGGGCCGCCGGGATTCGAAGCTATATAGCTACCAGAACCGCACGAAAACACTCCAAAAATAGGCAAAAGAGAGCGGGGGGACCGCCACGAGTTAGTATACGCAAGAATTTACACGCCAAGAAAAGGGGGAACGCAGCGTAATGTTTGACCCTATCCAACAAGTTGGCGAGGGTAAAGCCGAAAGACCTAGCGTAGCTCCCCTCCCAGTTTATCAGTCTCATCGCAGCGCACGATTGAAAACTTCGACAAACGGCACGCACCTCTGCGATGAATGCGCCAAAAACTACCGGGGTGATTTGTAATGACCGACATGGGTGACCAACTGCAGGGGCTCCTGAGGTGGGCACATGACGGCCTGCTCAAGCTTGAGGTAGGGAAATGACAGGGGTGAAAGAACTCAAAGTGAGTAGCTACTTGAAATTGGGTATGTTACCATGGGGCGAAGGAGCAAGCTTGGGGTCAAGGCACGGAGATTTTTAAAGCGGAACGTGTATGAAGTCTGTCGTGAATACGAAATTTTGACCCTTAGACAGGTTTACTACAGGTTGATTGCTCGGCACGATTATTATCCTCCCACGCTAGTTTTTTACAAGTACCTCTCGAGGCACCTCACCCGCTGGAGAAAAGTGGACGAATGGTTGGACGACCGATTTGTGGATCCTTCCAGACCCTTCATCCAGCCGCCGAGGCCCTGGAAGGAGGGGGAGCTCTGGCTTGAGAAGGACTCGCTAAGGGCTCTCCTCGAGAAGCTGGCGATGCGCTACCGAGTCCCCATCGTCGTGCAACGAGGGTTCGCGAGCAGAAGCATGCTGAGGGATGCTCTCCGACGCGCTAGGGAGAGGGGGGTTCGGAAGATTTTTCTGATCCTAGACTTCGACCCGAGCGGGCTTTGCATCGAGGCCGTAAATGAAAGGGAGATGGGCATAAAGATGAGCAGGGTCGCGCTTACCTATGAACAGGCGAAGGGATTGCCGTTCAGGCTAGTAAAGCGCCGGGACACCCGAGCAAAGAAATACATGGCAAAGTACGGCGACCGTTGCTGGGAGGTCGAAGCACTTGAGCCTAGGCAGCTCTTACAAATCGTAGAGCAGACGCTACGCCGGGAGGTGCCACCCGAGCACCTAGCCGAGGCGGAGATTGAGGAGGAGGCAGCGAAGGTCGCCCTAGAGCTTTTAGGTCCAATTCGTGCGAAGATTGAGGCCGCGGCCTACGATCTGCTGCGAAGGGGCGTGCCGCCCGATAGAGTAATGGAAAGGCTTGGAAGGAAGCTTGCATTTTAGGGGCATTTTAAACCTTGAGGAAGTGGGTTTAATGGTCAAAAATGTGTCGTGAGGAGTATCTGACGAGTGTTTTCCTCTCGCCCGACGATGCTGAGTCGTTGATCCGTGTGGTAGCGTTTTCTACCACTCTAACATCGAAAAAGCGTCGTGTTATACCCCACTATTTTTTGTTTTAAGTCCAAGAAGCACAAGCTTATTGATGTCTTGGTTCGGGGGTTCGAATCCCCTCCCCGCACCATTTACCGGGGATATATACAGCGTTTCAAAATCGGACACTTTTTACAAAAAAACTAGAGTGATCTTGATAATTTGGAAAATCGGCAAAAAATAAATGGTCATGAGATTAATTGGTTGGACTCTAGCAAGTCTTTTATTTTCTAACATTGATATTAACAAGATGAAAATCTATGTTCAGAAAGAAGAAAAAGCTGAAAAAGAAAAAGATCCGAAAGAGGTAAGCATATTGGGATACATGAAAGGTGGTATACATGGAAGAGGTGCTAGGAAGCATCCCAAAGAGGCTAAGGACAGACCGCTCTCTAAGAAAGAAAAAGAAGAGAGAAAAGAAAAGGAAAAAGAGAAACAAAAATAAATTGCTGAAAATGACAATTTAAATTGATTAAAAAGTCCTGAAAAAGTCGAAGAAAAATCAGAAAAAGTGAGAAAAAGTCCGAATAAAGTTGATGAAAAGTGCCTAAAGTGGTAGGTCTGGCTCCTGAAGAAGCGACTTTAGAGGAGAAGTCATCGAAAGTAATTTTGTTTTTTTGTTCATGACCCTTTAGATTGGGCTAGTATTCGATAACAGTGTTACGGGGGTAATTAGCATAAAGGAGATGACCGAGATGGGCAAGCTCAAGGAGGGGCGCTTTGTAATTATCGACGGCGAGCCCTGCCGCATCGTGGGCTTCTTCTCCCCAGCGCCCAAGAAGGATGGGCACACAGAGGTGAAGGTCGGCGCGATAGGCATTTTCGACTCCCAGAAGCGAAGCATGATTCGCCCTGCCAGCGCCAAGGTGATGGTGCCGATAATCGAGCGGGGCAGCGCCCAGGTGCTCGCGGTCGTGGCGAACAACGCCCAGCTCATGGAT
>JABUBL010000064.1_pt1 | contig 22523 bp, 20 predicted proteins | sample 7240371 | NCBI WGS metagenome assembly JABUBL01 (sample SAMN07256343, study PRJNA390944) | subsurface metagenome | isolation source: Methane hydrate marine sediment | place: Pacific Ocean: Eastern North Pacific, ODP site 1244 | collected 2002
GGACATCTACTACGTGCGCAACGACCTGGTGCTGGAGCCGGGCAACTTCCGGGTGCGGGGGGACGTAATGGAGATCTTCCCCGCCTACCTGACCCACGCCGTGCGCATCGAGTTCTTCGGTGACCAGGTTGAGCGCATCCTCACTTTCGATACTATTTCCGGCGAGCTGATCCCGAAGGATCGGGACGGCCCCGCCGGGAACGGGCTGGAAAGGATCAGCATCTACCCGGCCAAACACTTCGTCACCACCCAGGAGGTGATCCAGCGGGCCGTGGATGAGATCCGGGTCGAGCTGGCCGAGCGGCTGCAGTGGTTCCGGGACGAGGGCAAGCTGCTGGAAGCCCAGCGCCTGGAGCAGCGCACCAACTACGACATCGAGATGCTGCTGGAGGTGGGCTACTGCAACGGCATCGAGAACTATTCCCGCATCCTGGACGGCCGCCAACCGGGCGAGCGGCCCCATACCCTGCTGGACTTCTTCCCCGAGGACTTCCTGGTATTCATCGACGAGTCCCACGCCACCATCCCCCAGGTGCGGGCCATGTACAACGGCGACCGCTCCCGCAAGGAGGTGCTGGTGGAATACGGCTTCCGCCTGCCGTCGGCCTTGGACAACCGCCCCATGAAGTTCGCCGAATTCGAGGACAAGTTGAACCAGGTCATCTTCGTTGCGGCAACGCCGGGGCCGTACGAGCTGGAGCAGTCGCAGGGGGTGGTGGTGGAGCAGATCATCCGGCCCACCGGCCTGATGGATCCGGCGATTGAGGTGCGGCCCTCCCGGGGGCAGATCGACGATCTGATTGCCGAAATCAAGCGGCGGACTGCCAACCAGGAGCGAGTGCTGGTCACCACCCTCACCAAGCGCATGTCGGAGGACCTCACCGACTACCTGAAGGGCATGGACCTGCGGGTGGACTACCTGCACTCGGAGATCCACGCCCTGGAAAGGGTGCAGATTCTACGGAACCTGCGCCTGGGCAATTTCGATGTATTGGTGGGGATCAACCTGCTGCGTGAGGGACTGGACCTGCCGGAGGTATCCCTGGTGGCGGTGCTGGACGCGGACAAGGAGGGCTTCCTGCGCTCAACCACCTCGCTGATGCAGGTGGCGGGCCGGGCGGCGCGGCACCTTAATGGCAAGGTGCTGTTCTATGCCGACAATGTTACCCGGTCAATGCAGGAGGTGATCGACGAGTCCAACCGGCGGCGCGGCATCCAGGATGCGTTCAACCGGGAGCACGGCATCACGCCCACCACGGTGTACAAGTCGGTGGAGGAGGTGATGCTCACCACCTCCGTGGCCGATGCCCAGACCAGAGTGGCGGAGGCGGCACTCGGTCCGCTGGCCGGCGGATACGACCTGACCAACCTTGACGAACAGGACCTGGCCTTTACCCTGGACCTGCTGCGCCGGGAGATGAAGCGGGCGGCAGAGGACCTGCAGTTCGAGGATGCGGCCCGACTGCGGGATGAAATCCTCCGGCTGGAGGAAGAACACAACCTGGAAACAAGCACGGTGAGTTGAATGGCGAAAATATTGATTTTAGGCAGCGGGGGCCGGGAGCATGCCCTGGTCCGGTCCCTTGCCAGGGAAAACAGACACGAACTTTTCTGCACCCCCGGCAACGCGGGCATAGCCGACTTTGCCGGGAGCATAGCTGTGGACGTGAACGATCACGACGCCCTGCTGAAAGCGGTGCGAGCCGAGGGCATCGATCTGACCATTGTCGGTCCCGAAGCGCCGCTGGCGGCGGGCATAGTGGACCGGTTTCAGGCTGAAGGGTGGCGGATTTTCGGCCCCAGTCAGGCGGCGGCCCGGCTGGAGAGCAGCAAGCTCTTCGCCCGGGACTTTATGCGGGAAACGGGCATACCCCATCCAGATTACCGAGCTTGCCGCTCCAAAGCTGAGGCACAGGCCGCCGTGCGGGATATGGGCCTGCCCATCGTGCTCAAGGCCGACGGCCTGGCGGCGGGGAAGGGGGTCATCATCTGCCAGACCTGGAAGGATGTGGAGAACGCCCTGGGGCTGTACTTCGATCAACAGGTTTTCGGCGAAGCCGGGCTGGCCCTGTCGGTGGAGCAGTGCCTGTCAGGGCCGGAGATGTCGGTCTTCGCCCTGTGTGACGGCGAGAGCTTCGTCATTATCGGCACGGCCCAGGACTACAAGCGGGCCTATGACGGCGACCAGGGTCTCAACACCGGCGGCATGGGCTCCATCGCGCCCTCCCCGCTGGCGACGCCGGAGCTGCTGGACGAGATCGCGGCGACCGTCCTGAGACCCGCAGTGGATGGGATGAGGGCTCGCGGCTGCCCGTACGTCGGCTGCCTCTACGCCGGGCTGATGATCGTTGATGGCCATCCATACGTCATCGAGTTCAACGTGCGCCTGGGCGACCCGGAGAGCCAGGTGGTGCTGCCCCTGCTGGATACGCCCCTTTATGAGCTGGTAGAGCAGGCTTTGTCCGGTAACCTGCCCGATAAGGTTGACACGAAACCGGGAGCGGCGGTCTGCGTGGTGCTGGCTGCGGAGGGGTACCCTGGTAAGTACGAGAAGGGCCGGCCCATCAGCGGCCTGGACCGGCTGGATGAAGACATCATCCTGTATCATGCCGGTACGGCTAACGATAGTGACGGCCAGTTGGTGAGCAGCGGTGGCCGGGTGCTCAATGTAGTAGCAACGGGGCAGACCATCCCTGACGCAGCCCGGAAGGTGTACGAGAATATCGACAGGATCGACTTCCCGGGTAGCTTTTATAGGAAGGATATTGGGGGGTAAGGCATGACAGGAGTATTCAGAGGTTTTATGCCCTTGGCTTCCGAGGTGGAGTAATTGCGGGTCCGGCCAATCCATGATGGTGATCTGGGTAGGGGCGACTCAGTGAGGCGCCCCTACAGACCGCAGCTGCGGGAACACTTCCCGCTATCGGGAGTCTGGAGGCGCGGTAGGGGAAGAATACCTCACCCGTCGGCTGACGGACAGGGGTGAGGTCAAACCACAACCAGGGAGATTCACCATGAAACGCCACCATCTCATCACGATAGGCCTGACAGTCCTCATGCTGCTGGTCAGCGGCTGCGCCCGGCAGGGGGATAAATCCTCAGGGGTGGTCCCCGTCGACGGTGTGGAGCTGCGTTACGTTATCGAGGGCAAGGGCATTCCCTGTATCGTAACCTGTGACCCGGTGCTGCAGCAACACGCCTTATCGGATGAATTGAGAGAACACTTTAAGTTCATTTTTCTGGATCCCAGACCCAATCTCCCCTGCGATAAGCCTGACTGCTACGATGACATTACAATGGATACTCTCGTTGAGGACATCGAGCAGGTACGCCAGGCCCTGGACCTCGATAAGGTTTCCATATTGGGGCATTCCCTCTGCGGTATCTTTGCACTCGAATATGCCCGCAAATATCCTGAGCATGTTTCTCGCGTCATCATGGTCGGCACTCCACCCGGTTATAACCCCGTTATCAAAAATATTGAAAATGAATACTGGGAATCCCATGCCTCCGATGAAAGAAAGCTGATCTTAGAACAGAACCAGGCCAAATTGACTGAAGAAGAACTCGCCAGTATGTCTCCTAGCGAAGCAAAGATTGCGCAGTATGCCGCCAGCGTGCCCAAAACCTGGTATGATCCTATGTATGATATTAGGGATTTGTTTGAAGGGCAGCGTGAGAATACGGCAGGCTGGAACCACGTCTATACAACCATGATGGGTAAATACGATATTGAGAATGGAGATAGAATTACAGCGCCCGTTTTTCTCGCAGTTGGGCGATACGACTTTTATGTCCCAGACATTTTGTGGGATAGCCTCAGAGATATTACACCCAACTTAACTTACCATTTTTTTAATAAAAGCGGCCATTTCCCTCATGTCGAAGAACAGGCCCTGTTCGACAGCCTGCTCATCGAGTGGATCAAGGGGCAGTAGGTGCGGATTCAGCCAATCCAGGAAGGTAATTCGGGTAGGGGCGACTCAGTGAGGCCTCCCCGTGGCCGGGACGGCCAGGGTCGCCCCTACAGGCCGCAGCTGCTCATAAGGAATTAAGTTTATGCCCCTAGACATCGAAACCATCCAGCGGCAGTCGGGCATCCTGGGCGAGTCGGAGCAGATCCAGGAGGTGCTCCAGACCATCGCGCAGATCGCCCCCACCGACATCTCCGTCCTGATCACCGGCGAATCGGGGACGGGGAAGGAGATAGTGGCCAAGGCTCTCCACAAGGCCAGCCGCCGCAAGTTCGGGCCGCTGGTGACGGTCAACTGCGGGGCCATCCCCGCCGGGATCATCGAGAGCGAGCTCTTCGGGCACCGGAAAGGGTCGTTCACCGGCGCCGAGGAGACCCGCAAAGGCTACTTCGAGGCGGCGGACGAGGGCACCATCTTCCTGGACGAGATCGGCGAGACCCCCCTGGAGACCCAGGTGAAGCTGCTGCGGGTCATCGAGCAGGGGGAGTTCATGCGGGTGGGGGATAACGTAACCCGCAAGGTGGATGTGCGGGTTGTCGCCGCCACCAACCGCGACCTGGGTGAGGACACCCGCCGGGGCGATTTCCGCCAGGATCTGTACTTCCGCATGAAGACGGTGACCATCAACCTGCCGCCTCTGAGGGAGCACCCGGTTGATATACCCCTGCTGGTGGAGCGCTTCGGGCTGGAGTTCGCCACTCGCAATGACCTGGCCTTCAAGGGCTTTGCGCCCGAGGCCATTCGGTATCTGAAGGCCTATAGCTGGCCGGGGAACGTGCGGGAGCTGAAAAACGTGGTGGAGAGCATCCTGGCGCTGAATCCCGGCGAGCGCATCACGCCCGAAATGCTCTCCACGCAGATAAAAGCCAGTGGGTATGCCGCCAGCCAGACCCTGCCGGTGGTAGTTGACACCTCCCCGGAGCAGTCGGACCGCGAGCTGATCCTGCGGCAGCTGTTGTTCATCCGCCAGGACCTGAGCGACCTGAAGCAGCTGGCGGCGGGGCTGAGGTTGCCGGACGGCGCGGTGGACCCGTACCTGCCATCGCCGGTGCCCCTGGCCCCGCATGCTGCGGGGCTGGTAGGTGAAGGCGAAGAGGGGGTGGTTTTCACCGGTGACATCACCCATATTGAATCCCGGCCCCTGATCGATCCGGAGGCGGCGGGAGAGATCACCATGGAAGAGCTGGAGAAGGAGCTCATCCAGCAGACGCTGATCAAGTTCAACCATAACCGGCGGCGGACCGCCCAGGCCCTGGGCATCGCCGAACGAACCCTTTATCGAAAGATTCAAGCCTATGGACTGGAGAAGAAATAGCCTCCTGGCAGGGACTGTCCTCCTGCTTGCCGGCTGCGGTATTTACTCGTTCCGGGGGAGCCTCCCGCCCCATATTAACAGCATCGCCATAGCGACGGTGGTAAATCAGACCTCGGAGTTCGCCGCCACCGACGCGGCCAGCGAGCTGGTGACCGACCTGTTCGTTAATGAGAACGTGCTCCGCGTAACTGACGAGGAGCGGGCCGACAGCAACCTGCAGATCACCATTAACCGCGTGATGGACAAACCGGTCACCTATACCGCCGAGGAAATGGTGCAGGAGTGGCAGATTGACGTTTATGCCCAGGTGGTCTGGTACGACCTGACCCGCAACCGGCCCCTGTTTGAGAAATCCTTTTCGGGCTTCGGCTTCTATCCCCCCGGTGGGGATATCGGGAGTGATAATATCGACAATGACCAGGATGGCCAGATTGATGAGGATGACGAGTTCGGTGATCCCCGGGAGTTCGCCCTACGGACGGCCATCCGGAAGATTTCCGAAGACATTCTCAACGAGGTGGTTTCGACCTGGTGAAAGGACATAAGGATACATTGTTAAGGAGATCATGGCATCATTAACGACCATTCAACGGCTGGGCGAATTTGCCGGGCAGAGCGTAGAGCTGCAGGGGTGGGTTTATAATACCCGCTCCAGCGGCAAGATCGGCTTTCTCATGGTTCGTGATGGGACCGGTATTGTGCAGGGTATCATTTCCCGGAATGATGTCCCGGCGGAGCTGTTCGAAGCTTTCGAGACCCTCACCCAGGAGTCGGCCATTACCGTTCGGGGTGAAGTACGGGAAGACAAACGGGCCCCGGGTGGGTATGAGCTGCTGGTAGACGGCCTGGACGTGCACCACGTGGCCCAGGACTATCCTATCACGCCCAAGGAACACGGCACGTCGTTTCTCATGGATCACCGGCATCTCTGGCTGCGCAGCCGGCGGCAGCACGCCATCATGCTGATCCGGCACGAGATCATTCGCGCCTGCCGGGACTTCCTGGACAACAACGACTTTGTGCTGGTGGATACCCCCATCATCACCCCCAACGCCGTTGAGGGCACCACCACTCTCTTCGCCATCGACTACTTTGGCCGGTCGGCCTACCTGACCCAGAGCGGGCAGCTCTACAACGAGGCCAATGCCATGGCCCTGAAAAAGGTTTACTGCTTCGGGCCGACCTTCCGGGCCGAGAAAAGCAAGACTCGCCGCCACCTTACCGAGTTCTGGATGGTAGAACCGGAAATGGCCTATTGTGACCTGGACGGCAATATCGAATGGGCTGAGCAGCTGGTGGCCTATATCGTAAGGCGGGTCCTGGAAACCAGAATGGAGCAGCTGAAAGTCCTGGAACGGGACGTGAGCCGCCTGGAGATCATCGGGACGCCCTTCCCGCGGGTGAGCTACACCGAGGCCGTGGATATGCTGCAAAAGGCGGGGATTGATTTCGAATGGGGCGGGGATTTCGGCGGCGGCGACGAGACCGTCATCAGTGAGAACTTCGAGCAGCCCCTCATCATCCACCGCTTCCCGGCCGCCATCAAGGCCTTCTATATGAAGCGTGACCCGGAAGACGAGCGCCTGGCCCTGGGTGTGGACATCCTGGCCCCGGAGGGCTGCGGCGAGATCGTGGGCGGCGGCCAACGCGAGGATGACCTGGATACCCTCACCAGGCTCATTAAGGAGAACGACCTCCCGCTGGAGGACTACCAGTGGTATCTGGACCTGCGGCGCTACGGCTCGGTGCCCCACTCGGGCTTCGGTATGGGCATTGAGCGGGTGGTGGGCTGGATCTGCGGGGTACCCCACTTACGTGAGACCATCCCCTATCCCCGCACACTCACCCGGCTGGAACCCTGACGGGCGGGGCCCTGATCCATGCCACTTATGATCGCCCTGGCCCAGATCAACCCAACAGTGGGGGACATCCAGGGTAACCTGGAGCTCCACCGCCGAATACTTGCTCAGGTAGGGAACCGGGCCGAATTAATTATCTTCCCTGAATGCGCCCTGCCCGGCTACCCGGCCCAGGACCTGCTGTTCGAGAATGCCTTCCTGGGGGACCTGCAAGAAGCCCTGGAAATCCTGGCGGGGGAAGTGGGCGACCGCTGGGTCATTACCGGTACGGTGCGGCAGGAAGATGGCCGGTTGTACAACACCGCCGCCGTGCTGCATAACGGCCGGATCGTGGCCTGGCGAGACAAGACCCTCCTGCCAACCTACGACGTGTTCGACGAGGACCGCTATTTTACATCGGCGGATAAGATCGAGCCGGTTACTCTTACCCTGTCCACAGGTGAAAGTCTTAAGGCGGGGCTGCACATCTGCGAAGACCTGTGGGACCTGGCCTACGACACCAAGGTCTGTGACATTCTGGCCGAGCAGGGGGTTGACCTGTTCATCAACATCAGCGCCTCCCCCTTTCGGATTGACCGTGATCCCCGGCGGCGGGAACTCATTGTGGAAAAGGCCCGGCGGTTGAAAAAGCCGTATCTGTACTGCAACCTGGTGGGCGGCCAGGACGAGCTGGTATTCGACGGGCACTCCCTGGTCTGCGACGAATCCGGCGAATTGATATGCGCCGGGGCGGTTTTCGAAGAAGACCTGATCTATGTACCCTTCCCGCTGGATACCATGTCTGCAACTGCTCCTGCCAGGCTCGCCGTGGTGGCTACGCCGAGGCCTGCCACTACCACTACCCTTACCAGAGTAGAGGAACTGAACGGTGCCATTGTCCTGGGTATCCGGGACTACTTCCGCAAGACGGACCACCGGGAGGCGGTAGTGGGCTTGAGCGGCGGGTTGGACTCCAGCGTGACGGCTGCCCTAGTGGTACAGGCGCTGGGCTGTGAGCAGGTGATCGCCCTCGCCATGCCTGCTGTTTACAGCTCCAGCCAGAGCGAGACAGACGCCAGTATGGTAGCCCAAAACCTGGGCATTCGTTTAGAAGTGCTGCCCATCGAATCCCTGCGCCGGGAGATGCAGGATACGCTGGAGCCGTTTTTCCAGGGAACAGAGCCGGGGGTGGCAGAGGAGAACCTGCAGGCCCGTATCCGGGGGACGCTCCTGATGGCGGTGGCCAACAAGCGTGGCGCCCTGCTGCTCACCACCGGCAACAAGACCGAGGTGGCCCTGGGATACGCCACGCTCTATGGCGACATGGCCGGGACCCTGGCGCCCATCGGGGACGTTTCCAAGAGCGACGTGTACGGATTAGCCCGCTATATCAACGAAAGGGAAGGGCAGGAAGTGATTCCCCAGGCCATCCTGGAAAAGATCCCCAGCGCCGAGCTGGCCCCCGGGCAGGTAGACCCGTTCGACTACGAAGTGGTGAGTCCCCTGGTGGACGAGCTGGTCCTGAACCGGGCCACCGATGAGGAGCTTATAGCCAAGGGGTATGACCCGCTGCTTATTGCCGAAATTCGCGCCTTGATGGTCAGGGCCGAGTACAAGCGGCGGCAGGCGGCCCCCTGTATCCGGGTGACGGGCAAGGCCTTCGGTGTGGGACGGCGGTACCCGATTGTGAACCGGTATGGCCATTAGACCCAGACAACATCTGCGGCTGACTATGATCCTGCTGGTACTGCTGGGGCTGCCTACCTTCCTACCGGCCCAACGGGACATCACCGGCAGGACCTGGACCCGCTGGGAGGAAGGCCGGAAGGTTGTCTACCTGGCGGGGTTCTATGCCGGGCTTAAGGCCGATGCCGCCATTTTTGGGCAGGCCGAACGCGACCATCCACTTCGCAAACCCGTCGAAAAAAACCCCGCGAGCGTTGACCGCTATAAAGTGGAGCGCAGGGAATTTTACGCCCGCAAATTGAAGTATGACTTCAAGATGATCCGCAAGCTCCTTGATGTTTTCTACACCGACCCGGACAACCTCCTTATCCCGGTCCCGGAGGCCATCCGCATCATCACGCTGCGGGAGGACGGCAACCGCGAGCGGGCCGATTTTCTCCTGCTGCGGGAGCGCCGAAAAGCGCTGGAAGGGAAATGAGTGCGGGTACTCCCTCCAATTCCATTTTTCATTTTACATTGATACCCTGAACTCACTCCACCATTGAAACAATCTTACCTCAATTCCTTAGCAGGGATACTTCGTCAGCCAACGTCATACAAACTCCCCCTTTTCCGTCAGCAGCCTCTCCTGCCGATAGCCCTGGCCCTGATAGTGGGAATGGTGCTGGGGCACGTCAGTCACCTGCCGTGGGGGCTATGGGCGGGTCTGGCCGTGATTGGGGTGGCCATGTCCCGGCGCTGGGATGGCGCTTTGCTGGTGGCGGTCCTGGCCCTGGGTGGATGGCTGGCACCGGAACGCAGCCGGCCGGATGAACTACCCGACCTGGGCTCCTCCCGGCAATACCATATCCGTGGTGTCGTCCGGGACGTGCAATACCGTGAAGACCGCACTCAGATTACGGTTGATTTCCTGGATTACTGGCCTGATTCCCTGAAAATTAAGCGCGGCCTGTGGCGGATATACGACAGCCACGAATTACTCATCACCGAGAATGATGCCCTACTGCCCGGTGATACCCTCACCCTCCAATGCCGGCTCGAATGGCCCGCCGGGCGGCACAACCCCAACGGCTTTGACTACCGCTATTACCTGTGGGCGCGTGGCGTGGACGTGCTCATAAAGGAGCCGGTAGTAGTGCTGGCCGTGGAGCCGCGGCGAGGGTTTCACCTGGGGCGGGTGATAGCGCTTCTCAGGCAGCGCATAGCAGGCCGGATGGAGACCTGGCTGGGCCAGCCGCAGACCGGCCTGGCAATGGGACTACTGCTGGGCGACAAGAGCGGCATAGATGACGACTTCCGCAGCCGGATCAACGCCCTGGGGGTCGGGCACATCCTGGCCGTCTCCGGGCTGCACGTGGGGTATGTGGTTCTGGTCCTTATGGCTCTGGTCAGGCTGCTGCCTGTACGCCAGAGAAGGCGTTTTCTAGTGGTTGGTGTTGGGCTGCTCGGTTACGTCTTTCTGACAGGCGCGCCCCCCAGCGTGGTGCGGGCGAGTATCATGGCCTTCCTGTATGCCTGGGGGCGGTCCCTGGAGCGGCGGCCCGGTGGGTGGAACCTGCTTGGAGCGGCGGCTATCATCAGCCTGCTGATCCATCCCCGCAGCCTGTTCACGGCCAGCTTTCAGCTCTCATTCGCGGCCGTGGCGGGCATCCTATATATCTATCCCCGATTCCGTGCCTGGATCAGCGCTACCCCAACCGGTGAGCAGGTATACCGGCGGTGGCCTCTGCGCTACACACTCGACCTTTTCCTGATAGGCCTGGGCGCTCAGTTGGGAACCCTGCCGGTAATCCTTTCCGTATTCCATACCACTTCCGTCTATGTGCTGTTGGCCAACCTGATAATTATCCCTCTGGCGGGGCTGGCCGTCGTCGGGGAACTGGCAGCCATACTAACCGCTGTGCTGTGGGAAGGGCTGGGTGCCATATTCGCCAACGCGGCCTGGCTTTTCCTGTCAGGTATACAGTTATCGGTAAACCTGCTCTCCCGGCTGCCCTACCCGCAGCTGATCATCGGGCATCCCGGGCCGGTCGCTCTGGTGGTCCTGGTGGCGGGCATCATCGCCTTTCCCTACCTTTTCCGGCCCGGACGCCCCCGGTACCGCCTGCGGCTGGCGGCAGCTGTGCTGGTGGTGGCCAACTTGCTGGCGTGGCGGCCTGCCCTGGCCCTGGGCGGACCCACGGGGAGTCCCGGCCGTGTCTTGCAGGTGACCGTTCTGGACGTGGGTCAGGGGGACGCCATCCACCTGGCCTTACCCAACGGACGTCACGTGCTGATAGACGCCGGTATGCGGAATCCCTGGTTTGATCGCGGCGAGCAGGTGGTGGCGCCCTATCTCCGTGGCCGGGGCGTGAGCCGCCTCGACGCAGCCGTCATCAGCCACCCCCAGGCGGATCACATGGGGGGCCTGTTATACCTGCTGGAACATATGCGCGTGGATGAAATCTGGGACACCCCCAACCGGCACAGCGGTATGCTTTACGACCGCCTCAAGGGTCTGGCCGATTCACTTGGGGTGCCAATACGGTGCTTGACCGCCGGGCAGGTGGCGAAGCTGGGCGCGGTGGATGTTTTCGTCCTGTCGCCTGACACCCTATTGCTGGCGAACGTTCGTGATGTGAACAACGCCTCGCTGGTGCTCAAGGTACGGTACGGTTCGACGTCCCTGCTGCTGATGGGCGATGCTGATCGGTTTGTGGAACTACGCTTACTGACCTACAGCGACTTCCTGTGGACCGACTGGTTGAAGGTGGGACACCACGGCTCCAACACCAGCAGCGCGGCGGCGTTTTTAGAGGCCTGCCGCCCGGCCGGGGCGGTGGTCTCGGTGGGGGAGGGCAACATTTTTCGGCATCCATCGGAGGATGTGATGGACCGCCTGACACAGATCGCCCTGGTGGTTCACCGCACCGACCAGGACGGGGCCCTGGTGCTGCGCTCCGATGGGCGGCGGTGGCGGGTGGTGGACTGGCGCTAGGGTGTCGTATAGAGGAATGACTTTACCCTCGACCTGCTGCCGGAGGGCTGGTAACTTTCCCGACAATCGATGAAAATTCCGATGTCCTCACTTGGACAACCGTAGATGTAATAAGGAGACTCACTATGTCGGAACCCAAGACCAAGGCAGACCGTATTCAATTGCTCAACCCCTGGCTCTATCATTGGATGGTCAGCGATGACCGTATAGATAATTTCCGCAGCGATGCCTATGCCGTGCTGACGCCCGAAGGGAAAGTATTGATCGATCCCCTGCCCCTGACTGATGAGGCTTTGGCGGAGATTGGCAAGGTGGCGGCTATCTGCCTCACCGGGAGTCAGCACCAGCGCTCGGCCTGGCGCTACCGCAAGACCCTGGGCGTACCGGTCTATGCGCCGGAGGGGGCTGATGAGCTGGAGGAAGAGCCGGACGAGTCGTACCGGGATGGAGATTCCCTTCCCGGCGGATTCAAGGCCATCCAGACCCCCGGTTTGAGCAGCGGATTTGCCCTGCTCATGGAGACTGAAGGGGGGTCGGGGGCCCTGTTCTGCGGCGATCTCCTCGTCAGGGAAGGCGAAGGGCCGTTTCAGCTCTTGCCTGACGAGTACCTGGATGATCCTGCCGCTGCCCGTGAAAGTGCCCGCCGGTTGGCTCAACTCCAGGTGGAGATACTCTGCCCGGCCCACGGCGCGCCGTGCCTGACCGGATGCGGCCAGGCGATCCAGGAGGCGCTGGAAGGGGAAGCTGGTCAATAAGGTGGGCCAGGAACTTTAGCCCCCCGGCAGCCATAGACAGATGAGTGGTAGAACCTCCAGATACGAAGGGCCTATTTCACTATTTGGGCAGCGCGGCCCTTTTACTGTTCGGCTTGGGGGTGGTGGGTGCTCTTGTGCTGGGATTGTTTATTGATATGGATGTACCTCGCGCTTTGCCCGGAATATACCAGTACCGAACGCCCCTCAACGGCCCCGTTAGAAGGGTGGTCACCGAAGAGATGACGGTCTCCGCGGCGGGGGACAGCAGCCTCACCAGGGCGGAGACGGCTATCTATGACCGTCAGGGCAGCCGGACCGGTATCCGGCGCGACACGGTCCGCAGTACGGGATGGGAACAGCATTCTACCGATCCGGGGGCTGTCTACACGTCCCGTGATGTCGCCACAACCGCCCGCAGCTTCGGCTTCCGGCTGATCCTGGACGACGACCGACTAGGCAGCCAGCTCCGCTCTCGCTATGCATTCGACGTCAATCATCCCTACCGCTACGAACGGTTCCTTTACGGTCACAACGGCCGGCTCAAGCGGCGGTATGTCCACGTAAACGATCCCTCCGGTAGGTATACCAGTTGGACGCGCTATCGTAACGACGGCGGTTTTGATGGGAGGGACGTTACTATTTACAATGAGCGTGGCGATTACCTGGAGCAGAAGCGTTATAGCGACTCCGGCAGCCTCGATTTTCACTGGACCTATACTTACAACGACCGGGGAGAGCTGACCGAGATGGCCAGCCTGGATGAGGATGGTGTTCCGAAACGGAAGTTCGTCTACGTCTACGAGTATGATGAGCAGGGCAACTGGGCCCAGCGCACCACCCTGGGGTTTGCAGCCGGAGGGGGTGTGGAATCTGCCTTTGTTCCCAGGGTGGTGATCCGGCGCACGATTACTTATTATTAGACCTGTTCGGATGATTATTCCGGTGAAAAAAACCAGCACACGGTGGACAACCCATGGCCCATCTGATAGCCGGCATTGACGAAGCTGGCCGGGGGCCGCTGGCCGGGCCGGTGGTGGCCGCGGCGGTGATCCTCGATCCGGAGCGCCCCATTGAGGGCCTGGCCGACTCCAAAAAGTTGACTGCCAAACGCCGGGAAGCCCTGTACGAGGTGATCCTGGACCGGGCCCTGGCGGTGGGGATCGGCGAGAGCCAGCGGGAGGAGATCGACCGCCGCAACATCTTCCAGGCCACTATCACCGCCATGCAGCGGGCCGTGAATACCCTCTCGCAACGGCCGGATCACCTGCTCATCGACGGCAAGAACATCCGGCTGGATCATCCCTCCCAGGAGACCATCGTTGACGGCGACGAGACCGTACCGGCCATCAGCGCCGCCTCTATCGTGGCCAAGGTCTACCGCGACCGTCTCATGGTCGAGTACCACAAGGTCTACCCGGAATACGGCTTTGACCGGCACAAGGGCTACGGTACCAGGGACCACCTCCAGGCGCTGGCCGAGCACGGGGCCTGTCCCATTCACCGCCAGTCCTTCCGGCCGGTTAAGCAGCACCTGCCGCAGTGGCGCAGCCTCAAGGACCGCGCCACCCTGGGCCGCCTGGGAGAGCGCCTGGCCGCCACCTACTTTATCGAGAATGGCTATTCGATACGGGATATGAACTATCACGCCGCCCATCTGGGGGAGCTGGACATTGTGGCTGAAAGGGGAGCCATCACCGTCATCTGCGAGGTGAAAACCCAGGTGCCGAACCCTCACCGGCCAGGGGAATGGGGCGAGCCGGAAGAGCAGATAGGTGTTAAAAAGCGGGACCGGATCATGGCCGCCGCCCAACAGTACTGCGCCGAAAAAGAAATCGACACACAGGTGCGATTCGATGTAATATCGGTGAAGTTTACCAAAGCCGGGCCAAACATTACGCACCGGCCTGAGGGCATCCATGCGGATTAGGCGTATACTCACACTTTGCCTGGTCGTCGGACTTCTGATCCCGATAATCCAGGCCCGCCAACCCGATGCGGTAGGGCGTCGGGGCATGGTGGTATCGGGCAACCTGATCGCCTCTCGGATGGGTCGGGATATTCTTCGACGGGGCGGGAACGCCATTGATGCCGCCGTGGCAACGGGCTTTGCCCTGGCGGTCACCCTGCCCAGATCCGGGAACATCGGTGGCGGCGGTTTCATGGTCATCCGCTTCAGGGACGGCCGCACTACTACCATTGATTACCGGGAGAGAGCCCCCACAGCCGCCAGCCGGGACATGTACCTGGATGAGCAAGGCAATGTCATCAAGGACCTGAGCATCACCGGTATCCTGGCCAGCGGTGTTCCTGGATCGGTACGGGGGCTGGGGCTGGCACACGCTAAATACGGCCGTCTGTCCTGGGAGGATGTGGTTACCCCGGCTGTGGAGCTGGCCGAGAACGGCATTGCCGTTGGCTATCAGCTGCACCGGGACCTGGTGGATCAGGAGGAGAACCTCACCCGGTTTGATGAAACCAGGCGCATCTTCTATCCCAATGGCCGCCCGCTGCGGCTCAATGCCCTGTTCCAGCAACCCGAACTGGCCGCCACCCTGCGGCGGATCGCCGTCCAGGGCCCGGCTGAGTTCTACACCGGCGAGACCGCCCGGCTGCTGGCCGCGCACATGCGGCGCCGCGGCGGCCTCATCACCAGGCAGGATCTGGCCAAATATGAGGCGGTGGAGCGTCCGCCCGTGGAATTCGATTATCGTGGTACCCACATCATCAGCATGGGTCCGCCATCGTCCGGTGGAATCGTCCTGGCCCAGATCCTGAACCAGCTGGAGCTGGTGGACCTGTCCCGGATGGAGTTTCATTCCGCCGAGCATATCCACGCCATGGTGGAGGCCGAGCGCCGGGCCTACGCCGACCGGGCCCGTTACCTGGGTGACGCCGATTTCGTGAACGTTCCGGTGGAGAATCTAATTTCCAAAACCTACGCGGCGCGGCGCTGGCGGGATGTATCGCCCAACTGGGCCACGGCGAGCGAGGACGTTTCGCACGGGGATGTGAAGCTGCTCCTGGAATCCGAGGAAACCACCCATTACAGTGTCGTGGACCGCTGGGGCAACGCAGCGGCCGTTACTACTACCCTCAACGATTTCTATGGCTCCGGGGAAGTGGTCAGAGGGGCCGGTTTTTTTCTCAATAACGAGATGGATGATTTTTCCATCAAGCCCGGCTATCCCAATATATACGGACTGGTTGGCGGTCAGGCCAACGCCATCGAGCCCGGCAAGCGCATGCTCAGCTCCATGACCCCTACCATCGTTACGCGGAACGACACCCTTCTGATGGTCCTGGGTTCTCCTGGGGGTGGTAAAATCATTACGACAGTGGCCCAGATCATCTCTAATGTCGTAGATTTAAGACTTGGCCTTAAAGCGGCGGTGGAAGCGCCCCGGGTTCATCATCAGTGGAAGCCCGACGAGATTTTAGCCGAGCCCCGGGGTATCAGCCCGGAAACCCGCAAGAGGCTGGTGCGTATGGGGCATAAGGTGCGGTATCGGGAAGACACAATCGGGGCGGCCCATTGCATCTACGTTGACCCGGTGACGGGCTGGTATTTCGGTGCGGTTGACTCCCGCCGGGAATCCGGGGCGGCCGGATATTGAGAACGTAACGAGGTAAAGAGCTAAACAATGACGAAAACAGGCAGAAAGCAGAGCGACAAATCCAGACCACGGGCAGCCCAACCTGATGGCCCCTCCAGATTTCTCCGCGAACTGCGCTCCCTGGGGATAATTGTCCTGATTGCCCTGGCCCTGCGATCCACCGTGGTGGAAGCCTACATCGTTCCGACCGGCAGCATGGAGAAGACGATCATGATCGGGGATTTTCTCATCGGGAACAAATTCGTCTACGGCATGCGGACGCCCGATTGGCTGGGCATCCCCTACACGCGCCTCGGCTTTAATATTCCCTGGCTGCGGTTCCCCGCTTTCCGCCAGCCCCGCAGCGGTGACGTGGTGATCTTCAAGTATCCTCATGGTCCCCAGGATAAGTATGTCAAGCGGCTGGTAGCGGGTCCCGGACAGACGGTAGAGATTCGCGAGCGGGAAACTCTGGTCGCCGAGAAACCCTTTCACCATCCCGAACACTTGCAGTTCCTGGAGCGGAAATCCCAGCCAAGGGACTGGATCGATCCCAACATCTTCCCCCGAGGCAACGGGAATAAGGATAACTATGGCCGCCTACTGGTTCCATCCAGGGGAGATACCTTATCAGCGGTCCACGACCGGGCTGTATTATGGTATGTGGCTAGAATGGATGGGCACACTCCACACCTGGTAGGGAATCAGATTCTTGTAGACGACCAGCCGATTACCCACTACGTAGTTGAGCAGGACTATTACTTCATGATGGGGGACAACCGGGACCAGAGCTACGATTCCCGCTTCTGGGGCTTTGTACCCCATGATCATATCCTCGGGGAAGCCCTCTTTGTTTATTTTTCACTGGATTTCAAACGATTTCCTTTTATTACCTGGAACCGTTTGAAAAGAATTGGATCGGTTATCCACTAGCCCTTTTTTTAATAGTTGTGAGTTGGTGCATTTGCATTCTTAAAATGATCGGGTTTTACTGGAGATGGTTAAAGCCCGGCGAGAGCGCCGATATGAACTGCCGGGATCACGAATTAGTTCTGCGCAGGGACAACCGGGCATACTCGAAGTGTTCTCGGGAAACCTCCAGAACTGGAGTTGTGGCATGAACAAAGGCTCTGTTGAGCGGGAACCTGTATTATTGCCGAAGGCGCCAGAGTTTCTAATAAGATAAATTAAAGGTTGCTATTCACCGCAATATTCAAAAAATTCCACCCCATCTGTAACTACCTGAATCATCCGGTGTAAGGATATACATATGAATGGAAACACATCTACCCGCCAGGAGCGATTAGCGTACCTGAATGAAAAGGTGAACGCCCTTGTTGTCCAGGTCGACGAAGGATATGGAGAAGTACTGCTTGAGCAGCTTATTCATCGCATGGAATTAACGGTGCGGGATTTTGTGATAGAGGCTGATGGGTTAGTGGAGCGCTTGAAGCAAAACGCCAATACCCAGGAAGAACTTCTGGGAAAAATCAAGAGTCAAGACATAATCGCGGGGCCGGCCGGCCTGATTCCCCAAGTGTCACCGGAGGAGGAAGTACCGGAATGGGAACAGCGGCTGGCAGACCTGGAAAAGTCAGTGAAATAAACACAAATCTGAACCGGAGCCAGAATGCAAAAATTAGTCAATATACTGGTTGTCATTTTAGTAGGTTTCTCTCTGTATTACGGGATTATTGTCGATCACAACCGTGTTACTACCATGGAAGCTCTCCGTCAGAGTGATGAGGAGCTCCAGGGGCATAAGAATGTGATCGATGAAGACTATCGCCGCCTGGACCTTAAGTTTATTGGGCGTGGAAAGCACATCCAGAGAATGCAGGAGGACCTGGCGTTTCTGCGTATGCGACTCCAGACCGTGAGAGACAGCCTCGGCAACAAGATCGAGGAAACCAACTACTTCCTCCAACAGGTTGAAGAGATGCTCCGCGAAGACCTCCGGAACCTGGACAGCGAGCTCCGCGCTCTCTCCGATGACCTGGCTACCTATAAACGGCGAACCAACCGGGATATCCTTGACATGAAAGAAGTCATCAGCCGGATGGAAGACGACATTAAAGCCCTTGATGAGAAGGTGAGCCCCGAAAAAGAGAAGAAGTAGTTCCAGGCTTGCGTAGAGAAGCCTCTGATCCATTCCGGCGTGGTTCCCCAGTGGGAAATCCCCTCGACAAGCCATGCGTCGCTTTGTTTACCTGACAGCTCCGTTATTGATTCCGTTTTTCCTGGGTTGCGCGGGTCGATCACCCGGGGAACCTGCTTCCAGCCTGCCGGAATTCCGGGAATTTCAAGCCTCCCCTCAAGCTCTTTCTGATGCGGCGGCCAGGGCGGTGCATTCTTCCGGGTATGGTCTGGAACTGGATATCCGCCGTACCACTCCCAACAGCCTTATCACCCTTCAGCAGACACTTTCCCTGAAAGGCCTGAAGGCGCTGGCCTATCCCGGCAAACCTGGATTATGGGGCAAAGCGCTGCACGCCGATCTGCACGTACTTATATCGATCAGGCCGTCATATACCCGTCCCGATTTCAGACGGGTGACCATCCAACCCGTTTTCATGGTGTATATCAGCCGCTGGGGTGACCGCCGCCAGTGGATTCAATGGCGCTCAAACGGAACGCTGGAAAAGGAGCTGTTATCTTTTATCGAGGCTGATCTTCAGCCCGTAAAGCGGGAATGAGGGCCCACGCCCCGCTTCTCACTAAGCGGGGCGTGGGTTTGGCAGAGGAGGGGTATTGTGAGGGAACACGGAGAGAAAGCCCGATTAGTCCCCGACCCGATTGTCTTGATACCGTAAGGGGGACAGGAACCGGTTCGGGCTAATTAAATTCAACATATTCCCGGATGAAGTTTTCCGGGGTGATTTTTCCAGCCTTTAGTTTTGCCAGAGATTCCCGGTTGAATTGCAGGTGAATCACGGGCACTGCCTCATCGGCAGCTTGAACCTCGACGTGGAAATTGTCCACACGGTAGGGCAAACCATCCTCAATATCGACGAGATTGTCCACCGCCAGCCAAACGGCCTCGTCAAAGCTGCGGGTGCCCCACGTTACCGTATGCCTCAGGTGATTTGCTTCGGTCCTATTCGTGGAGTAATCCTTCGTAGCCAGAAGGGCACCACCCAGGACCAGGGCCGAGGCCAGCGGGAAGATTGTGATGTTGAGTAGCTTCATTTTCCTAGTCCTTGTGTTTGAATTTTTTCATGGTTCCAAGCAATCCGAACATTAGACGTAGGAAAGGCGAAAAAGGTTGCCAATAGAAAAGTTGCTGTGCATCATGCCAGGAGCAGCAGGGAATGAGAAGAGGGCGGTCCTGACGAACGCTGGAGCCGAAGCCTTATGAGGTTGATCTAGGTGGTAATGGCGAAGTTGGATGCCAATTGAGAGGACTTATTCAGCGGGCCCTGAAAAAACTGGCGGTGCGGTGTGCTGAACTGACGCGACTTTAGTTCCGAGTTCCGAGTTTCGAGTTCTGAGTTTCGAGTCTCAAGCCTTTTTGATCCGTCAGCTGATGGATTGAAGATTGAAGAATGTGAAGTGGCCCCGGAGTGCTTAAAATCCCCAGATCAAAAAGAGCGTGCGGGTTCGCCCCGCTTACAGCGGGATATTACTGCATCCTGCGGGATTCAGTCCCGCTAAAGGCGGAAAGTCCCGCACCGGTACCAGTAGCCTTGCGGAATATCAAACTACCAGAGGAGCTACGGTTCATCAAAGCAGGTACGAAACTTTCAAAAACATTATGGTCAACTTGGATTGAGCGGAGGTATAATTGAAAGAGATTTTGATCAGGTCCCTCAGGTACTTGCTGACAGATGCGCTAAACGACCGTGTACTACCTTGGCCTGTCATCAAGTTCAGACCGATTCCCACTGATAGTGTTCTATTCAAGTAGTATTTTAAATAACCTGTCAAATAGTGGGTGGATGACGTCTCCCTATCTCCTCCACTTTCCCATGCACGTAGACGCAGGTTGTAGTGGATGTCATAGAATATCCATTGAGGCGATAATTTGCTAGTGCCTCCAGTAATATTCCAGGTAGAGGAATAATAGCCACTTTCTGACTCATAATAATCACTATGATAATTGATGTACCACGTATTGTAATCACTTTGGTAATGAGAGAACTTGACTTCGTAGACTCTATTTACCTTGCCAGAAGGTGGTTCACCGTTATCTCTTGAGGTGTAAATCACATAACGGAGGTAATATTTCCCGAAGTACGCCCCCAGACCTAGGTTTAATGCAGATTTTGTTGTAACATCAAATTTATTAACGGAATAATTTCCTCTGATATCCCATTTTTCTTTAAGAGTATATCTGCCACTCAACGCAATGCTGGTAACGCTTTCTGCGGTTGAACCACTAAGGATTATGAATCTGTTTTTATTATTAAATGGCAAAACACCTACGGGCTGGTCTTCGGAGAAGGATCTTGGGTAATAACCAGCTGATATCCCCAGAATGTTATTGCTAGAAGCGTTATAGCTAGAAGCCAAAATATCAGTAGAGAGTTCATATTCATACTGATTTTTCAACATTTTAGGCATGCTTTCTTGGCGCATTCCCTTTAGGAATGTCTCCATCATACTTCCCAGAGGGGACTTCGCCGTTGTCGGTGGTCGAAGCAGCTGTTGGGCATCAGGTTCTAATTCCGAGACCCGCGCCAGTTCCCTGGCCAGATATCTCATCTCATTCAAGAGACCGTCAATTTCTCCCCGGTAGTCCCGCATAATCGATTGCGTGATTCTCCCTGTTGCGACATCTATGGTGCGGATATCCAGGGAATAAGTGGAGCCGACTTTACCTATAGTGCCCGCCACCATGGTTGTGACACCCAGGAGCTGGCCTACCTCCACAGCGCATTCATCGGAGGTACAGCCGGTTAGTTGGAAGTCTTGTTCAGCGAGAACCTGTTCCATTTGGCCCCTCTCAACCATGATTACCTCACCAGTATAGACCAGTTCGGAGCGCAGTCGGTCAGTTAGGCTCGCCGCTTCATGGGATGAGATGCCCCGACCTTCCAGGTCGAGTACAGCCAGGGATTCTTTTTCCTGGCCATTTAATAATGTCGTAACAAAAAGAGACTAGGTAGAAGAGGGATTTAGTATGTCGCAACGCTGGGCACATAATACTACACCATTTGGTCTGTGTAACACAGACCGTAAATTATTAATGTCAAATATAAACCGCATTCCACATGTCGGCAAGTGATTAAGGAGGATAAACATACTCTCAAACAAAGTACTGGCCTCACATTTATGGCTGGAAGCATCATGTTCAATTTAGGGATGGTGCATAAGAAAAGGCTTGTTTGGGACAACCTTTGTGTTTAAAATATAGATGAGACTGAGTCTCATTATTGATAATTATGGAAATCGCAGCCGAACACATCAAGCGCTTCAAACTGGCCCTGCGGGCAGAGTCCCTGCGCCTGACCTCGCAGCGGCTGGCTGTTATGGAGGACATCCTGGCCAGCGGAGGGCACCGGGAGTGCGACGACATCTTTCTCTCCCTGCGTGAAAAGAGAATCCCCGTTTCCCGGGCCACTATTTACCGGACGCTGGATATCCTGGAACAGGTGGGTTTCGTCCGCAAGCTGGATATCGGCGACGGGCGCTTCCGATACGAAAACAAGCTGGCCCAGTCCCACCACGACCACTTCATCTGCCTGGAATGCGGCCGGATCATCGAATTTGTTGACCGGGGGATCGAGCGCCGGCAAGAGCGGCTGAGCAAGGAGCACGACTTCCGGCTTATCCGCCACGTCCATCAGCTCTTCGGCATTTGCCGGGCTTGCCAGATGAAAAAAGCGAAAAGGGGCAATGGCTCTCCGGAAGCATAGACACCGTCGAAGCGCCACTACCAGGCTCAATGCTGAAGAAACGCCCAGGCCTGCCACTGATAGCGAGCGCCCCACCATTGCCCTGGTAGGGAATCCCAATGTGGGCAAGTCGGTGGTCTTCGGCTATCTCACCGGCCGTTACGTGAACGTCTCCAACTATCCCGGCACGACGGTGGAGATCGCTCGAGGCAGACTTGCTGGGGACCATCGGCGACACGGACGGCATCGGGGCCGTCATTCACGTTCCACTCGCCAGAGGCCAAATCGGGGTCGGTGGTGGTCACATCATAGACGCTCACCAGGAGGCTCTTAAATTTTCCGGCATCAACATGGTGAGTGGGAGGTAATCGACACACCCGGTGTCAACAATTTCATTCCTACCGGTGAGGACGAGGTGGTCACCCGGAACATTCTCATGGATCAGACCCCGACTCGCATCCTCCAGGTGGCCGACGCCAAGAACCTTCGGCGGGGTCTGCTGCTCTCTCTGCAGCTGGCCGAGATGGGGCTGCCTTATACCCTGTCAA
>JABUBL010000065.1_pt1 | contig 22486 bp, 16 predicted proteins | sample 7240371 | NCBI WGS metagenome assembly JABUBL01 (sample SAMN07256343, study PRJNA390944) | subsurface metagenome | isolation source: Methane hydrate marine sediment | place: Pacific Ocean: Eastern North Pacific, ODP site 1244 | collected 2002
AAATCTGTAAAACCTTCCCTTTGAAACTTTTTTTCTTAACACTCCGAAGTATATACATAGAAAGGGGACCGTAAAGAAAAATAATATTGAAGCCATACTGATCTAATCTTCTACCAACTTCCTTATGAAACGTTACTGATTTTTTGCCAAGTTCGAGCATATCTCCCAGACAGGCAATCTTTCGTTTCCCTTTCTCCGCAGCAACTATAGAAAGTGCAGCAGCCATTGAATCCGGATTTGCATTGTAGCTATCATTAAAGATGATAATCCCACTATGTGAAATCCTGTTCAGTCTCAGAGGTTCTGGTTTTACAGATTTCAATCTCTCTTTAATTTCTTCACTTCCAAGACCGAATAGGCTTGAAGTAGCAATTGCTGCTAAAGCATTATAGATATTGATTTTTCCAAGAAGAGGAAGATGAAAAGGACCTTCTCCATTTACTGCAAAAGATGAACCTTTCTTACCTATTTTGATAGCATCGGCTTTGAAATCAGATCTATTTTCTATCCCATAGGTTATTACCTCTGCCTTAGTTTTATTCCTTATGTTCATAAGAAATGGGTCGTCCCTATTCAAAATTGCAACATCCCCTTCTTTGAGGTAAAGGAGGAGTTCTGACTTTGCTTTTGCAACGTTCTGAATGGATCCAAGAAACTCAAGATGCCCTCTTCCGACATTCGTAATAATACCTACATGAGGGTCAGCAATGTGTGAAAGTCTTTTTATCTCTCCAATGCTATTCATCGCCATTTCAAGAATTGCTATCTCTGTTTTCTTACGTATTTGAAGAACAGAAAGGGGGAGACCAACCATGTTATTATAATTCTTCACAGTCTCAGTACATTCATACCGATCTTTAAGAATGTAGTTTATCATTCTTCTTGTTGTTGTCTTACCACTCGTTCCAGTAATGGCAACACATTTTAGATTGAATTTCTGTCTCCACCTTTTTGCCAAATTCCCGAGAGCTTCGAGAGTATTCTTCACCCTTATAAAATCGTTCTTTATCCCCAAATCCTTCTCAATTACTACATAACTACAGCCTTTAATAAAAGCCTTCTCACAGAACGAGTGACCATCATAATTTTCTCCTTTTAACGCAAAAAAAACCTCCCCCTTCTTTATAGTTCTTGAATCAACAGAAATACCTGTTATTTCTTTCCTTCCCCCACTGAACGTTCCTCCTGTTGCCCTGAGTATAAAATTAAGTGTTAGACCTTCTACTTTCATCAGTTCTTTTCTTTTAGCTTTCTAATACAGGACTCCGCTATCTCTCTATCATTGAATGAATTACGTTTCCCCATTATCTCCTGATACCTCTCATGACCCTTTCCGGCAATAATTACTATATCCCCTCTCTTCGCCATATTTATAGATGTCTCAATTGCCTTTCCCCTGTTTACCTCTACTGTAACCTTTTTGCTATTCATCCCTTTCAAGATATCTTTAATTATTGATTCCGGTTTTTCACCTCTTGGGTTATCAGAAGTAAGGATTATAACATCACATAGCGATGCTGCGACCTTTCCCATCTCCGGTCTTTTCCCTACATCCCTGTCACCACCTGCTCCAAAAACACAGATCAATCTTCCATCTGCCATTTCCTTCTCGGAGCTGAAGAGATTATAAAGTGCATCAGGTGTATGCGCATAATCTATTATACAGTTGAAAGCCAAGCCTGTTGTTACCCTCTCTCCCCTTCCAGAAACTCCCTGAAAGGAACTGATCCCTTTCTTTATCTCTTCTTCTTTCACTTTTATTATATAGGAAAAAGCAAATGATGGAATAATATTATATGCATTGTATCTTCCACGAAGAGGGGATGAAATCTCAAAAACTTTATCCTTATGTTTAATTAAAAGTTCCATACCATTCTCATCGATCCTCTTTATCTCCCCTCTAAAATGTGCCTCTTCTTTTATTCCATACGTGAAACATCTTGTTGAGATTCCTTTTATAAATCTATTACTCTCCCCATCATCAAGATTAACAATAGCAATGGATTTCTCTTTAAGTCCTTGGAACAACTTCAGTTTTGTATTTACATAATCTGAAAAGGTTCGATGAAAATCAAGATGGTCTCTCGAGATATTTGTCAGAATACCAATATCAAAATCTATATTGTTTATTCTTCCCATCTTTATTCCATGTGAGGAAATCTCCATAATGCAAACTTCTATCCCTGAATCGACCATCTCTCTCATAATCCTCTGGAGCCACAGAGATTCTGGAGTTGTATTTGGTAGGTTGATGTTTTTATCTCCCATAAAACATCCCATGGTTCCTATAAGTCCTGCCTTCTTACCTGCTGTATCAAGAATATTCTTAATAAGAAATGACGTTGTAGTTTTACCATTTGTTCCTGTTATACCTACAACAAGAAGTTCCCTGGAAGGAAAACCATAGAAATGAGTAGAAATTTTAGCAAGTGTTTCTCTCACGTTTTCCACTTTAATAAGAGGTACAGTTGAAATTTTCTCCTCTTTCTCAACTACGCATGAATTTGCGCCTCTTTCTATTGCATCCTGAATAAATTTGTGACCATCATACTTCTCACCATGTATAGCAAAAAATAGTGTTTCAGCTGTAACATTCCTCGAATCATAAGCAAGGGATTTTATATCTACATCAGTAAAATTTCTTACCAAGACTGGATTAATAATTTCAATTATCCTTGATAGTTTCATTTGGCTCCATTTTTGTGCTTTTAACAATAAAATCACTAACAACTTTATTATTATAATCCTCTAAGCAGATGATTCTTTGAGCAACTTTACGAAATAAAGGGGCTGCAACATATCCTCCCCAATGTAATCCCTTTGGCTCATCGATAAAGACACCTATCAAAAGTTGCGGATCCTGAACAGGTAAGAAACCTATAAAAGATGCTATATATTCACCCTTTTCGTATCCAATCACAGGTTTGCTCTTCTCAGCTGTTCCTGTCTTACCAGCAATCTCTATCCCATCAATTTTTGCGAATCTACCAGTCCCACAATTAACAACACCAACAAGAATTTTCTTTAAAATGTGAGCAGTCTCTTCTTTCATCACTTTTCTTACCATACAAGAGGTAGAGGTATAAAGAGTATCTCCTTTACTTGATATAATAGACCTAACTAATAATGGTTTTAGCAAAAAACCATCATTCGCAATAGCACTATATGCAAAAACGAGTTGCAGTGCAGTAACCGAAACGCCCTGTCCAAAAGACATTGTGGCAAACTTTAATGGCGTCCAATGGATTGGATTTCCTATATATCCCTTCTCTTCACCCGGAAGCCCGATCTTTGTTCGTGCCCCAAATCCAAAACTCCTTTCGTAACAGTAAAATTTGTTCTTACCAATTTTCTTGGCTATCTTTACTGCTGCCACATTACTTGAATGTTGAACAAACTCCACGAAAGTTAGTGGACCATGCTTTTCAGCATCTTTTATCTTCACTCTACCAACGATTGTAACTCCTTCTCCAGTCTCAACTACGTCATTAAGCTTAAAAACTTTTTCTTCTATTGCGGCTGTTGCAGCAACAATCTTGAATGTTGATCCTGGTTCGAACAACTCAGAAATGGAACGATTTATCCATAATTTCTTATCATATTGAAGCGGATGGTTAGGGTCATACCCGGGTAAATTAACCATTGCAAGAATCTCACCTGTTTTTGGGTTAATAACAATAACAATCCCTCCCTTGGCTGATGTGTCATCAAGAACCTTCTCAAGTTCAGAAAGAACGATTGACTGAATATCAACATCAATTGTGAGAACAATATCTTTACCACTTTTTGGACTTTTAACCTGTAAAGCAGGATGAGGATACAGTACGCCCGAAGGAGATTTCTGAAGATATGACCAGCCTGGTTTTCCACCAAGGAGTGAATCAAATTCAAACTCAAATCCTTCGAGCCCAGAATATTCCGTTCCAACAAAACCAATTAATGAGGAACAGAGGATCCCATAAGGATAAAATCTTTTTCTATCTTGTAAGAGCTCTATGCCTTCAATTTCTTTGATTTCCTTGGGTGGATTTTTTTCTAAATTCCTCTTCAAATAAATGAAATTATTTCTTTTTATTCCTCGATATACATTGTCAAACGAACCATAACCGTGTTCTGATAAAATCAATGCTGTCTTCTTCTTATCCTTGATTTTCCTTGGAAAAGCTACAAGGGTCTTGGTTTTTATATTTGTAGCAATGAGCTTACCATTTCTATCAAAAATTTTTCCTCTTTCCGGATGAACAATAATTTTCTTAACACTCTGCTTGTGGGACTTCTTTGAATAATAACCGTTTCGGAAAATCTGAATATGACCCAGTCTCAAAAAGAAAAAACCCCATACAGAAATGAGCAAGACAATAACCATACCTTTCTTAATTCCTTTTCCCTTCATTCTACTTTCAATTCAGAGATTGGATATAAAACAAAAGGTCCCTATCCTTCTCCTATTTTCCTGTCCTCTGTTATCTGTTCTCTATTATATACCTTACTTCTTTACTTGTAGGGTATCGCATTTTGAGTTTTTCCTTTGCAATCTTTTCTATTCTTATGACAGAAGTAAGATTCAAATACTCCAATCTTAGACTATCAATCCTATTTTGAATAGTATTTAACTCTTTCTCTTTTTTACCAAGGACAATAGTTAGTTGAAGCGCAGTAGCTCTCTCCCACACATAGAAGACCCCAAGTAGAACAACAACTGCAAATATGACAATGATAAGAAAAAATCTTTTAATCATTTTCCTCTTCTCCCAACTCCTTTTCAACCTCTAACTCTTCTATCTCTTTTGGGGTCATCTCCTCAGTTATTTCACTTATTTTTCTTATTACCCTGAGACGTGCACTTCTGGATCGTCTATTTTTCATCCTTTCAGTTTTGGATGGTCTAGCACACCTTGGATTAATAACCTTAAGGAATCCTGCATTTTTCAGTATACGAAAAAAGTTCTTTGTAATCCTGTCTTCGAGAGAATGGTAACTGATTACAGTTATCCTTCCATCAATATCTAAAAGATCAAAGGCTCTTATCAAACCTCTTTTTAGATTTTCCAATTCACTATTTACTGTGATACGAATTGCCTGGAAGACTCGTGCAAGGGTTTTATGAGCAGCTCTTCTCGGAATATTCCTTCTAACAAAATCACTAAGTTCAACTGTGGTTTTAAAAGGTTTCCTTTCCTTCCTCTCAAAAATTACTCTTGAAAGTCTCCGAGACCACTTCTCTTCACCAAACTTCATGAAAAGATAAAGTAGTTTCTCCTGGGAATATGTAGCTAATAATTTTTCAGCAGTGAAGTCCTGTGATTTGTCAAACCTCATATCAAGAGGACCATCATCCCTGAAGCTGAATCCCCTCTCCGGTTCATCTAGCTGGAATGAAGACATTCCGAGGTCAAATAGTATCCCGGACACAGGTCCGGGTTCAATGGGTTTTACAAGTTTGTCAAGTTCCTCATATCCACCTTTTAATAATGTAACTCTTTTCCCAAAGGCTTTTAATCTATCCTTTGCGATTTCAAGACTCTGTTCATCCTTATCTATACCAATGACAACTACATCCTCAGGTGTTTGCGAAAGTAGTCCATGTGAATGTCCACCAGTTCCAACTGTACAATCGATGTATGCCTTCCCTCCACCTTCTAATAGTACTTCAATCGTTTCCTTCGATAGAACCGGAATATGTATTGTGGACATGTTGCCTCCAGGTTAAAGAATGTTCTTTTCTATAAGCGTCTATTGCACTCCTTTCTGATGGATAAAAGTTATAGACAAAAGGCCACCTTCCAACAAATAGAATATCAATAATATATGGTTTTTCTACAACAAATTTTATCTCTCCTTTATGTCTATTAATCTTTTCTTTTATAAGCAACAGAAGATTAACATCTTTATAATGTATATGATTAACATTAGAAAAATTAACAATAAACCGATTTATACCCGTTTTCAGGTCACTATCTATGATAGTATCTATTATTGTTATATCGTCTCTTTTAAGAAAACCGGAGAGTGATACTACAGTTACATAGTTTCCGTTGCGTTTTAATAAAGATTTAAATCTCCATCGTGGTGTAAACAACCTTTTTTTATACGGGATTATCTTTTCCTTTTCATAATGCATTATATCTCCAGACTTTCTAAAATCTCATCCTTGATGCTTTCCATCCCCTCTATCTCCTTCTTGTGAATCTCAGGATTCCATACTTCTATCCTGTTAAGAACACCTGCAATTATTACTTCTTTCTCTATAACTGCATAGTCTAATAGATGCTGTGGAATTTTAATCCTTCCCTGACTGTCAACCTCAACCTCTTCTTTATTCTCCAAAAAGTATCGGACTATAAATCTGTTCTTCCTTTTACTTTGCGGCAGGGCAAGCAGTTTACCCTCGAATTCCTTCCACACTGTTAAGGAGTAGATCGAGAGACACTTATCAAAACCCCTGGTAACAGCAACAGTTCTTTTATTCTTATCGATAACCTTCTTTCTTAATTTTGAGGGAATAAATATTCTTCCTTTATGATCTACTGAATGTGAATGACAACCACTTAGGCTCAAAGATTCTCCTTTCTTTTCACCACTTTTCACCACTTTTCACCACTTTATAGGAAAATTCACATTTTGTCAAGGAAAAAATGCGCTTTTTTTAAAAAAAATTATGATGGGGAAATAACTTAGATATTTAATAACTAAGATTAAACATTGCAAATTCAACTTTCTCCTATCCTGAAAACTTATTACCATTTTTAACATTTCAATTACTACATTAACTTCCAACATGTGAGATTCAACTTATCAGTAATTTTTGGAATTTAAGGTTCGAACTTCTACATTTCCCTTAAAGGTAATCAATAAGAGATATAAACCAGCTTTTAAGCAATTCTTAGCAAATTTATTTTCATTAGTACCTCTTTAAAAAATTCCTTGATTTATGAAAAAAAATATATTAGTATTACTCGGAATTTAAAATAGAAATATAGAATTCAAAAAAAAAGAAAATAGATATAAGCATAATTGATATAATTTTTAATTATTAGAATAGGAAGGAGGAATTAAAGAAAATGAGCATTGGAAGAAGGACTTTTCTGAAATTTGCAGGAATTGCAAGTTCTTTTCTCTTTTTCTTCACAGTTAAATTCTCAGGGCTATTTGGTGGAAAATGGGAAAGGGGAGAGAAAGACTGGTGGAAAGGAGAAACATTTCATCAGGATCATGTCAACACAGACAAAATTGATGAAGGTATAATCAGTGCGGAAATCGATGGAAGTTGGAAAGAGTTTAAAGTGAGGGAATTTAGCAAAGATTTCCTAAAATGGAATTACTCTTCTCGGGTAAAAAAACTTGAAGAAATAGCAATGATGATAGAAGGAGAAGGGGAAAGACCGGGTTACGCTGGTTCGCATAGCGGTTCTGTTGCATCATATGGTGGTGTAAGAAAAGATTCAAGATTCACAATAAATAACGCAGTAAAAGGGATGGGATTTGTTCCCGTTAAGGAAAAATTAAAGGATACAATCTCCCTTCTTGAAAAGACAATAACTAATGAAATGTCTGAGAAACTTGCAATATTAAAGAAAACTTATGAAGATGATACTCTATTTGATAAGACAAGACAGGTTTCACTCGAACTCTACACCACACCTTCATTTGAAACACATAACTTTTTAAATCTAATGGAGAATCCCGCCTGTTCTGTTGTTTTCCTCGATATACCCTCTTTTGAGTTGAGATGCATTGCACGGTTGATTCATCCTGATGACCCTAATGCATCACCATATGAAAAGGATGTTGTGCATTATACCAACTTAGTTCACAGTTATTTCCATGGCAAGTTTGAAAAACAGTTTATTACAACAATTTATTATGTGATAGAAGAGTTTGATAACACACCCGGCAGGAAAAAGGGCATAAGGACTGTTCCTCCCCTTCCAGTTGAGAAGACGGAAGAAACAGAGAAATAAAGAGGGAAGAAATCTCTTGAAATCACTACCCTTGTGAAGAAGTATCGGATATTCTTACGACGATACGCGTGTGCGAGCAGTGTATTGCTGAACTATGATACCTGTTACAATTAAGATTAATCCAATTACTGTTGAAACTAATATGTTTTCCCCTACTATACGATTAATGATTATAAGAGATATGAAAGGCGACAGGTAGATTAAGTTTGCCACCTTTGCAGTTGTCCTTGATAGCTGTAAAGCTTTCAACCAGAATACGAACGTTATTCCCATTTCAAAAAGACCGACGTAACCAGCCCCGAAAAGCCCTCGCATATCAGGAATACTGATTTTTGAAAACAACGGCGCTGCGATCAGTATGAAAATAAATCCAAATACAAAATTAAGAAAAAGTTTTGCAACATAATCACGTTTATCCTTTATGTTGTAAATCCAGAATAAAGACCAGATTACAGTGCTACCTAAAGCAAGCAGTACACCCAGGATATTCGTGAATTTAAAAGAGATAATATTTCCCTTTGTTGCTATGATAAAAGCTCCGAGGAAACTAATGAAAATTGCAAGGATGCTTCTGAAGCCTATCTTCTGTTTCAGAATTGGAATTGATAGCAGGGCAAGCACAATGGGCCAGGTGTAATTCAACGTAAGGGCTTCCTGTGCTCGAAGTAATGAGTAAGCATTGAACAGTACAATATAGTAAAGAAAAGGGTTCAAGAATCCAAGCAAGGCAGAACGGAGAAAATCCTTTGCTTCATATGTTCGGAGCAGTTTCAGTTTATTCTGGATAAAGAGAATAATGAAAAGAATGACAACAGAACAAAGAGATGAAAAGAACAACAATTGAAATACATCAACATAGCGCAATGAAACCTTGAAAGCAGAAGCAACCGTTGACCAGAACAAAACAGCAATAATAGCATAGATATATGCCTGCTTCTGTTTCTTCATAACTAAGATTTAACCTTGGGATTATATTATGTCAAGTATTTTCTTTGCAAGAATATTGGGGTCAGGCTTCAAGATACAAAATACGCTTGTCAATCTATCTAACTACTGCAAACTTACCTTTTATCAGAACATCACCGGATTTATTCTCGACATGGTAAAAATAGATACCACTGGCTATGTCATTACCAAATTGGTTCTTACCGTTCCAGGAATAGTATTTGTCTATATTAGTAAATGAATGTTTCCAGACTAAACTGCCTGAAAGTGTGTAAACATAGATTTTCCCCTCATCGGGTAGATTTGCAAAGGTTAAAACCCTACTTCCACTTCTTGGAAATCCAGGACTTGGATAGACAAAAATCTTATCACCAGTATAAACTGTCAATTGTATCGGAACGTTAATCGCTGGATTATTCGGGTCGTTACTGGAAACAACCAGTGTATCATAATAATTACCGAGATTAAGACCGGTCGCATCGAAGGTTAATGTAACGCTCATACTATCTCCAGGATTTAACCACCCACTTGTAGTGTCTTCCAAAAGCCAATCTACGGATGGGCTTTCGTCTATGCCCCAGGTTAAAAACGCATCGCCATAATTGCTAATTGTCAAATCTTGATTAATTGTCTGATTAGTCTGAAGAGAAACCTGAAAAGATGATGGGTTGATTTCGCTCTGAGGATTCTTAGCGCCTTCAAGTAAATTCTCGTAAATCTGAAGTCCAACCATAGTAGTATATGCATATGAACCTGATGCATAAATGCTTATACTCCCATTTGGTGGCTTATAATAACCCACCTCCTGTGGATCTGAAGGTGTAGAAATATCTATAACCCAAAAGCCATCAGAAGCACAAGAAATATATGCATAAGAATTTGATACATAGACATCACGAACATCAGTCTCGAAAATATAACTCACCTCCTGTGGATTAGAGGGCGTGGATATATCTATCACACTAAGCCCATACCAAGCAGCAATATAGGCAAAGGGAGGTGACACAAATACACCAACAGGAAAACCATATGTAAAACAATGGCCAATCTCTTGCGGGTTTGCTGGTGCTGATATATCAATTACCCGAAGTGCTTCAACATCTGCAACATAGGCATAGGAACCTGAGACATAAACACCACAGGCAACGCCTGGTGTATCATAGTGACCAACCTCCTGTGGATTTGAAGGAGATGATATATCAATCACCCGAAGTGCTTCACCATCTGCAACATAGGCATAGGAACCTAAGACATAAACACCCAAAGGAAAACCTGGTGTATCATAATTCCCTATCTCTTGAGGATCCGACGGTACAGATACATCTATTATCCTAAGTCCGGCAGTATCTGCAGCAATATATGCATAAGAATCTGAAACATAGATACAATTGGAACCTTCAGGAGTACAACAAAGACTTGAAGGTGTATTACAATGTCCTACCTCTTCTGGATTTGAAGGTGTAGATACATCTATTACCCAAAGCCCATCTTGAGTAATAACATATGCATAGGATTCTAAAACATAAACATCGCAAGCATAGCCAGGTGTATTATAGTATCCAACCTCTTGTGGAATTGTTGGTTCGGATACATCTACTACCCGAAGCCCTGCAGAATCAGCAGAGACATAAGCATTAAAACCTTGCACATAGACACATCGAGCTGATCCTGGTGTATCGTAATAGCCAATCCCTTGCGGATCTGATGGTGTTGATACATCTATCACTTGAAGCGCACCCCTATCTGCAACATAGGCATAGGAGCCAGAGACACAAACCCAGTAAGCATAGCCTGGTGTATCATAATAACCTATCTCTTGAGGATTCGACGGCACAGATACATCTATAACACGAAGACCCTCATAACCTGAAGTAACATAAGCATATGAACCTGAGACATAGACACACCTGGCACCACCTGGAGTATTATAATAGCCTACCTCCTGTGGATTTGTTGGGACAGATATATCAATTACCCTGAGCCCATCAGACGCAACGTAAGCGAAGGAACCTTTTATATAAATATCACCGACGCTATGTGTATCATAATGACCTACTTGCTGTGGATTTGATGGTGCTGATATGTCTATCACATAAAGCCCTGAATCGCCATCACCAATATAGGCATAGGAACCTGAAACATAGAGACCACAAGCAGAACCTGGTGTATCATAATTCCCAAGTTTTTCTGGACTTGAAGGGTCAGCAACATCCCAAATCTCAAGACCTGCATCCCCATCCGCAATATAGAGCATTTGTGAAGAAGCCTCATAGAAAAGGCTATACACAATACCTCGGGTATGTATTCCCTCTGATAGCTTTATAGGAGCAGAAGGAGACGATACATCAAGAATATAGACCCCACCACCTGAGCCACAGAAGGCTAAATTTCTCACAGAATCATGTGCTACTGCCCGAGAGCCTCCAAAGGGCCAGTTTCCAACAAAACGTACATTGAGTGAGTCAAACCACATATTGCCTATCTCTTCGTAGGGATTTAGTCCTCCTGAGTATAATTCTCCATAAGCAACACCACTGCCTGTTATAACCAGACAAACCATTAATAATATCAAATACCTATGCATACATACCACCCCCTATCTCACTATTGCAAACTTTCCTTTCTTCACAGCATCACCTGATTTATCTTCTACAAGATAGATATAAATACCACTTGCAATATCTTTATCATCGTCATTTCTTAAGTCCCAGGAATAGAATATTTCTGGATGAGCAAATGAATGGTTCCAGACTAAGTTCCCTGCAATTGTATATATTTTGATTGTCCCCTCATTGGGTAAGTTAGCAAAGGTCAAAATAGTATGTCCCTGTTTCGGCATAAATGGATTTGGAAAGACAAAAATTACATCACTCACAATAACTCTTAATTCTATTGGAACGTTAATCGTTGGATTATTAGTATCGTTAGTCGACATTACCAGGGTATCGAAGTATAAACCCTGACTGAGACCGGTCGCATCAAAGGTTAGAGAAATACTCACGCTGTCTTCAGGATACACCGAACCACTTATAGTATCTTCCGTAAGCCAATTAACTTCTGGATTTTCGTTTATGCTCCAGGTCAAAAGACCATTTCCACTATTTCCAATAACCAAAGGTTCTATTCTTGAACCTTCCTGATGAAGTGCAACGCTAAAGGATGAAGGGTTAATCCACGCTTGTGGAATCGCACCTTCCGGTAATACTTTTATAAGATAAACATCGCCATTACCTGCACCGAACGAAACAGTACCTCCTGCAATTATGTAACCACCATCTGAAGTCTGTTGAACTGAATATCCTGCATCACCCTCTGCTCCTCCATAAGTCTTTGTCCAGAGGGTATCACCATTGACATCTGTCTTTATAAGATAAACATCTCCATAAGGATCAAATAAATATGTCTGTCCTGCGATGATATAGCCACTATCATAGGTCTCACAAACTGAAAGACCATAATCGAGAGAATATATCTCACCGTATGTCTTTGCCCAGAGTGAATCACCATGTTTATCTGTCTTTATGAGATACACATCAGTTGCTTCCAGACCGTTTGGATGTGTTTCTCCTACAATTATATATCCTTCGTCTGAGGTAATCTGACCTGACTCGGAGACAGTACCGTATGCCCCATCGTACCTTTGTGTCCAGATGGTATCACCGTTTGTATCTGTCTTTATAAGATAGGCATCATCGTCACCTGCACCATACGAAGCTGTCCATCCAGCAATAATGTATCCATCATCAGTAGTCTGTTGAACCGAATAACCCCGATCACCCTCTGAACCACCATAGGTTTTTGTCCAGAGCGTATCACCATTCAAATCTGTTCTGATAAGATAAACATCATTTACACCAGCACCAAAAGAATACGTATATCCACAAACAATATATCCTCCGTCAGAGGTTTGTTGAACTGAACTCCCTTCATCTCTACCAGTTCCACCATATGTTCTTGTCCAGAGCGTATCACCGTTTGAATCCGTTTTAATAAGATAAACATCACCATTACCAGCACCAAAAGAATATGTAAATCCACAAATAATATATCCTCCATCAGAGGTTTGTTGAACTAAATCCCCTCCATCATAACTTGTTCCACCATACGTTTTTGTCCAGATAGTGTTACCATATTTATCGGTCTTTATAAGATAAACATCACTATAACCTGCACCATACGAACTTGTACCTCCTGCAATGATATATCCTCCATCAGTAGTCTGTTGAACTGAAGAGCCTCCATCACCCTCTGCTCCTCCATAAGTCCTTGTCCAGAGGGTATCGGGAGCCTGGGCAAATATGTTAACTGACCAGAGAAGTATTATCGTTACTGAAATAAAGGCTTGTTTATTCCTTTTTTTCATCCTTGCCTCCCTCATAGATTCTTGTAGTTTATATAATTATTTTATTCTGAAGCTATCAAATTTTTCTTTTTATAAAGTATACCAATTTAAAAAAATTTTGTCAAGAAAAAATTAGCAACAACAGGAGCTGCTGCACTCCAAAAGACATACGTAGGCGAAAGCCTACGACTACCGGATGTTCCATAATGTCATTGCGAGCCTGTCTATGGCAGGAGTGGCAATCTCACTCTGGTTTGTTTAGTTTCTTTAGTTTCTAATGAGAATATGGGATTGCTTCGGAAGTCAAGAAATAGGGCTTTCTCGCAATGACAGACATCTGCTGCAAAGTATCTGTGTATATCAGCGTAAATCTGCGTCGAACAGACCTTATTCGTCGATGAGTTTTTTAATCTCTATATCAGGTGGGTATTGTTCTGTAAAAAGTGTAATGTTTTCACCGGAATAACCGATAATTTTTCGAGTCTTCTCATCTATATTTAGTTCAAGTCTGCCGATGCTGCTAAGGTTTCCGTAGGTCCTGCAGATTATTGTATGATTAACAGCACTTTCAAAAGGTTTTGTCATTCCTCTTCCTTCCCCTCCACCAATAATAATATCTATTCCTGCAATAGAATCTGCAAGTAGGCTGTCATGAACAAAACCTATATTTGTCAGTCCAACAATGATATCGCATCCGTTCTCTTTCAGCAAAGATACCATTTTTTCTGCCCTTGTCATCTCCTTCTCATATAAAAATTGTTTGTCTATCTTTTTTTCAACCCAGATGGGACCGTATTCTGAAATCAGTCCGAAAATCCCTATCCTTACACCCTCACAATCAATTGTTTTGTAAAGCTTACCAATACATTCGTTTCTCGTTTTTGCTTTGAGATTTGCAGAGAGCCACGGGAAAGAAGTCTTGTCATAAATATCCAGCAGGATATCTTCACCAAGCCTTGTATCATAAATGCCAATAGCGCAGGCATCATATTTCATTCTGTTCATAAATTCAACTGTCTTACCAATCTCAAGCCCACCCACCTGTGGATTGCCGAAACAGTTCCCTGCATCAAGAAGCACAACCGAATATTCCTTCTTCATACTTTCTTCCCTTTCTTCCTTTATGTATGTTGCACAAGATACAGCATTTCCGAGCGGTGGAGGGAAATCCCTGTTTATAAAATATGCTGGTTCACCCTTTAGTCTTCCCATCATATCATTTGTGTACAGAATGACTATCTTCTTTTGTGAAAGTACTATTTCACAAGTTAGTAATAGAGACATCAAAAGTAAAACTACTTTCTTTATCATTCGATTTCCTTTCGCAGGCTAAAGCCTGCGGCTACCAATATAGGGTATTGTTATCTCTGAAGCTGTCTTTTCACTCGAGGTCTTTCATTTTCAATTTCTTAGAGGATAGATTCAGATTCTTTTTAAAATACTCCTCAAAACCTTCTGCCACAGATTCACTATCTATAATGACAGATGCCTCATTATTCTTCTCAAGTGCGTAGTAACTCCAGTTTGTAGAACCAATAACTGTAAAACGGTGGTCAACTATCAGTAACTTCGAATGGCTTGTCACATCAAGTGGGTCATAGAAAACCTCAATTCCTCTCTCTTTCAGAGCATCTGCCATTTGTTTATTCTTCAGGGTATTGTCCTTGTTCCAGCTTGATGCATCAAGGATTACTTTAACATCAACACCTCTCTTTTTTGCCTCAACCAGTGCATCCAGAAGTTTCCAGTTTACATCGTTTGGATAATCCGGATATATTCTGGCTGTAAACATAAAGATATAGATGGATTCTTCTGCGTCATTAAATAGCTTGAAAACTGCAGGAAAGTAATCCCTGTTTGTTATGATCTGTACATCGTTCGCTGGTAAAGCAGAAAGGATATTACATATTATTAACAGAAAAAATATTATCAACAATCTCATTTTCATATTCACTCCTTTGTTTAATCTAAGTACTGCGAAAAATATTTTTACATTTTACTATAACCCACATTTCGTAAGAAAGTTATCTAACTTTTCTGGCTTATCACAATTAATCCCCCCTAGCCCCCCTTTTTCAAAGGGGGGGATAGAGTTGGGTTCACCTTTTTCTAAAACATATCCTCCTGAAAAGTCCCCCTTTAGAAAAGGGGGATTTAGGGGGATTTTAACTATTGATTCGCTTTTCATATTCTTTCATGTTATTTTTTTCACTACCTTAAGAAATTACTTTTGCACTTGTGCTCACCACTTTCTTATACAAATCTATCGTCGATAGGTTATGCTAAGCATAAGTTTTATAAGACTCTCTTCGACCTTTGTTACCCCTTCCATATCCCGCTGTTCCATTAAGATGTCATCACCTGAAAAGTTAAATCTGCAAAGCTTAATACCGGTATCAAAAGCATATCTGCTCTTTTCGAAACCAAAGCCGAATGTAAAGAAAACCTTCGGCATATCTTTTGAAAGATACGAGGTCTCGTATCCAAAACCGAATCTACCGCTAAATGCAGGAGAAAATTCATGTTCTACACCAAGATGTAGTTTTATAACATCTTCATAATCATCATCAACCTCATTCCATCTTTCAAAGATTGCTTCAATAATAAAGAGTGCAGGAAATATGTTAGGAGGGATAATTTTGATACCGCTACCCATCATCAACGGGATATTATCTTCTCTGTAATCTCCGAGATTTGCTTTGGTCGACATAAATCCACCAAGTTTGACCCTCGTTAAAGGTTGCGCATGTATTCCAAAGATAGCACCATTTCCAGCTAATGTTCTTGAGAATCCTTCTTTAATATCAGTTTGAAATGGGTCAGTATAATTCTTACTGTATTCCCATTCCCTCTTTCCACTATATAGATTAAAACCGAAGCCAATAGAGAGTTTTTCTTCCAATAGTTCGTATGCAATCCCAATATTTGTAAGATACAATTTTCCTTTCCCTTCATCAAGAATTGTTTCTTTCAGAACATAGAAATCATCCCTTACTTCTCTCAAGTACCTATAATCAAAATTAAGGACTGGAAGAACATTAATACCAAGACCAAAATTAAGATGTGATGTATATGAGACAGAAATGCATGTAGGTTCTGAGAAGACAAAGCTGTTATCCGCAACTGTAACATCTCCAATCCTGTTATCAAATGAATCAAAAATGCTCTTTTTTCTCCTCTCTCCTGATTTAATGAGCCCTCCACCAATTACAACCTTAAGCCCAGGGGTTCTTATCAGCAGTGCAGGGTTCGTCCACTCCTCTCCTAATATAACTGTACTTCCCAGAGCGGTAAATTTTCCTGTTACTGCACCCACACATTCACCAGATGCAGACGACTCTGGGAGTGTATAACCACCAAGTAAAGAAAAGTATAGAAACAAAAAGATAATGATAGCATAAACCTTTTTATTCATTACCACCTCACATCTATCTGTAAATTATAACTCATCTGATCCCTCATATCTGTAAAATCCCTGATGAGGGTTTCCTGTCCATCAATATAATGGTATTCGTTACCTGAACTATATATGCCAGTATGTGGATATTCCGTACTCTTCTTTCTTATCTTGAATCGTAAAGAAATATTTTCTGACAGTCTATCCTTAAAGGTAAGATAATACTTTTTCCCTTCACCATAGAGGAAGTCTATCCCTGTATCCTCAAAAATCCATTGGCTCATTGATTGTGCATCCCATATAGCAATGCCTCCAACAATACTAAAGAAATCACTGAAATTGTGTTCCCAGCTTGCATCAAGATAGCTACCCTCCATAAGGAGGTTGCTGTTATATTTTTCATTGGGAGTTAACCTTACCCTTCCATATCGAGCTTCAAGACTCAAGTAGTCACCGGCAATCGTAGCAAAAACCCTGAGCGTCGTCTCTTGAGTCCTTGAAGTAGTCGCAAAAACGGGTTTGGGCAATTGTTTTACCTGCCATTTCTGTTTAATTCTGAATCGTAATGGAAAAACAGGTCTGTATTCAAGCTCTCCCTGCACTCTTACATTACTCAGATTGTGTGCTAGATTTTTCCAGATATCAATATATGCCCTCGTAATGGTCAGGTTTCTCAATATTTGATACCTTGTCTCTATATAATGGCCATCCTCTGCTTTCGGAATAGGAAGGTTCTGTAAATCTGTATAGAGTGGGTCTATGAGCCTATAATCCTTTTCGACAACTGTATCATCAAATTTTGACTGTTCAGAAAACGCCCTTGAATATGGGTTAAAGAAATCAATGGAATAATGTCTTTTTATATAGATAACATAGAATGTATTGAACTGAACGAGCGATTTCAATATATAGCCATAACCATAATCCTTCTGTCTCACATATTCGCCTTCAAAACTGAGATTTCTGTAGACGGTTCTAAAACTTGTTCCAAGATATGTACGGTAGTCACCTTCTGGCATCATAGTATAATTAAGATCATTCAGTCTATCTTTATCAAATGGAATATCAATTTCTCCTGTATCGGGTCTGAGCGGTTTACTCATAAAGGTCCGGTATCCATTGAGAGAGACATATGTTCCAAGCGGAATAAAAAGGATATCGGATAGATCAATTTTTAATGCGCCGCCGTAATCTTCCTGACTGAAAACATCCTTAAAGGTAGAAGGACGCGGTTGTGTATAAAAATATGTATTTACAGTTCCATCCCTGTTAAGTATACCATCCTTTCTATCTTTTGAATAGAAGAATAAAGGATGTAGTTTAAGAAACGTACCCTCGCCTGCAACACCTGAAAGCTTGAACTCTTCAGTATCTGTTAAATCTCCGAAAAGACCCTCAACCCTTCTTGTTAGTCGTGCCCTCTCCTCATCAGTATTATCAAATAAGAGTCCCTGTCCAATGGTAATTCTATAGTTTCCAACAACAAGTTTCTTTAGCGGTCCCTGGTTCATAACCATTACATAACCCTTATTCAGTTCCTGTTCCTTCCCTTCCTGAGATACTATTCTTCCACCAAGTTTTAAATACTTTTTCCATCTAATTCTTAATCTATTTGAAACCTCGCCAGGTCTTTCTGCAGAAAGAAGCATCTCTTTTTCTTCTCTTAGTTTGCTTCTGAGACCATCTATCTCTTCCAAACTCCACCCAGCATCCAGAAGTGTGCTGTGAAGATTTGCAGTAGTATCTATTACGAGATTTTCTATCTGTGCATTTAATGCAGCTACCCTCTCCGGGTAAGACCCCTCATCACCACTCCACACATCTTCATAATCGAATCTCATCCTGTAGTGCATACTGAAAGGAACACCTTGAGCCTCGGGTTCTGTTGTTACTATGTAATTTCTCATATTCCTAAATCCGTAAGGTGACAAGAATTTTGCATCCTTTAATGCATTCACATATCTCAACCTACCGAGGAATCTTCTATGCCTGACAGCACTAACAGCATCTACCGGAGTCACCCTGTCAAGAAGCAGTAAATCATCTACACCTGCCCTGTTTATGTTTATGGGTGAGAACAGCAAATCCTCCCATTCGTCTATTGCACCTTCCCTCGGACTCTCTTCCGAAGCGAGCCTTTCCTGAAGGTAAAGGATATACTTCGAGACCTCTCTTCTCTCTTCCGGTAGTTTTATAATAATGATTGGTTTAATCTTTTCAAATGCCTCAATATCCATCCCAGGGGTATCAAGTATCTCGTATATACTCCTGAAATACCCCTTCTTTATTCTAAGGCTGTAAAGGGAATCTGCCAGTGTTTTAGAAAGAGGTAAATCCCTTATCTCTTCCCTCGATGCAGTGTTTATGTCAACCTTCATGCGCTCCTGTGCTGTCAATACATGATAAAATAGAAGAATAAATAAAAGAAAAATCCGGAAACTTTTAATTGACTTTCTTAAAACTCCCATCCTGCCTCCACGAGATGTGTAATAGGGAGTTCTGTATGGGTCTTAAAAGCATAGTTAATCCTTACGTGCTTGAAACCTGTTCCGAAGCCAACTGAAAAATCGACTGGCTCTGTCTCAACACCACCTCGTATAACAAGAAATTCCTTTATTACTGAAACTTCAACTCCCATCTTTATATTAATATCATACCCAAACTGTTTCTCAAAATCGAGAAGTGTAGTAACACTTTCGAACGGGGTATAGGATAAACCGAGACAAACCTCTTCTGGCAGTTGATGCTTGAATGTCTTTCCAATAGTAGGGCTGTTGATATTGTGATAGAAAAATCCCATTTTCCATCTTTTGTAAACCTCCATTAACATACCGATGTCTACCCCGAAAGCATAATAGTCTCCAAACCTAACATTCTGGAGGTGATATGCCACAAGGTTGTAACCAAAGGAGACCTCTTTTATGAGATGAAAACCGTGTGATAGAATAAGTGCCCGTTCTGCTTCAAGTGTGGTGTTCCTTCTAATAATAGTTCCTGTGGCATCTGTATAATCTCCTTTTACAGAAGATTCCCTTAAGGTTAATGCAAAATTACCCCATTTTGAAGGGAGACAGGTAGTAAAGGTAAAATTATTAATAATACCAAAGAGACGCTTGTATGTGGAATAAACCTCTGGGCTTTCAAGATAGGAGAGACCACTGGGATTCCAGAACGATGCATTATGGTCATCCGAGAGTGCAGTGAATGCACCTCCTAATGCCGCTGGTCTTGTACCTGTCTTGAGGTCTTCAAAAGCAGGGAAAAGCGGTTTTACAAAAACCAACAGAAATAAAATAAATATAAATCTTTTCATAACCAACTCCTTATAAATATTCAGTCAACTGCGTTACATTCCAAAAATTTGTCATTGCGAGTTCTTCTTCTTGCTCTGCTTACACGAAGCAATCTCATACTCGCTTTCTGTCAATATGAGATTGCCACTCCCCGTGAAATACCATTATGAATAGAACTTTTTTCTATTTCACAGGGCTCGCAATGACGGGGTTCACTGAGTATCTCGAATTTCATTTTCTCTCATCATATCACCACACTGCCTACTATCATTTCACTTGTGTCACGGTGCCCCTACAATGATTGGTTTATTGATTGATCTAACACTACCGTCAGCTTTCTTCAGTTCAAGGTGTGCAATATAGATACCAACAGGGACATCCTTATAATTCTCATCCTTACCATCCCAGTAGCGTGTTGATGAGCCACCTGGTATATTATTAAAAACCCTCTTTACTAATCTTCCTTTAAGGTCAAATATTTTGAGTGTAAGCTTGTCATTGCCAGGGTCTGGTGAGTTTACCTCAATATTTGCAATTTCACCAAGGTCAGGCGAAAATGGATTGGGATAGATAAAAAGACTGAAAGGACCTGGATTTCCACCCTCTCCAAGGATCTCTATATCACTTGTAAATCTCGGAAGGAGTTGGTAACCGGAGCTGTAAGGTGCTTCTGAATCATACTGTCCTGCTATCCCTGTAATATTCAGCCTTTTTCCCACTCCAATATTCGTTATATCAATACCCGCATTATCATTTACCCTTATATCTACAATTGTCCTTCCATTGTAAATTTGGAAATTCTTTCCACTACCGGAGACAGATGGACTTGTTGCAACAATTCCATTTTCTATTTTAACAAATCTCCCTTCCAATTTCTCATCGATCCCCTGATTTAATGAGAGGACTAAAGGGAAAATACTTGAAGTTCCCTCAAGAAGGTTAATCTTTTCAGGATATGTGCTCACCTCTGTCAGTCCTTTATATTCGGTAACAACACCCGGGATAATTACTTTCTCACCAACATGAAATCCCCTTCCTTCACCCGAATAGATATTAACACCACCCGTCTCATCCTGAATATAAAAACTGTTGAACTCAGCTGTACTGAATGAGGACGATGGTCCTGTAACCACACCATATACATAGACCGAATCACCTTCCATGCTTGAACTATAACCATCATCCCCTGGCTCCTGGATATCAGCAAGTTTGAAAACAGACCAGATTGAAGGTGATTTATACATCTCCTTGAGAAAACCTCCGCTACTTGCTGTTTCCACAGGAAACGACCACCTGCCTGTCTTACCCAATGGAGTAATATTATATATTGTTATTATACCGTGTGCATTAGCAAAAACTGCTGCATCCTTTACAATTATCTCAAAAGGTTTTGTAATACCGTCACCCATTATACTTTCTATTGAGGCAGAAACAAACCCATCACCCCGTAATGATACATCCACAGAATCACCAGTCCAGTACCACTCAAGTGGGATTGATATATTTACTTGTTTAATGGTATCAAGCCCTGCTGTGAAAATAAACTCAAGGAAAGATGTATCCTGCGCAAATACAAAGAAAGGACTTACATCTGCATTTCCGGAACCGTCGCCTCTCTTAATGATATCTCGAAAACTTCTTGGCATCAACTGATATCCCCCAATAAATGGTGAACTGTATTTGTACTGTCCTACGATACCGATTATATCGAAAGCCGTATCGGGTGTCTCTGCACCAGGAAGTTCTGTCTCCTTCTTTATTCTGACCTCACAACTACCCGTAGCATCAGAGATGATAATGTTATCATCAGAGGGGAACGATGCTGCTGTTGTTGTCACTCCTCTTATTATCACAAGTTCTCCTTCGTACTTCTCTATACCTCCAATACCGTCACTTAAAACATCATAACAGGTCAGTGTTTCCGGGTCAGGTTCACTTCCCCTTCCGTGGAATTCTATAAATGTTGATGGTGAAAGTTCAGTCAACCCATAATACTGGTAAACCGTTCCAGATACCGTTACCGAATCTCCGCGTGCAAAGTAATCCGAGATACCATATACGGTTACACCACCTGTTGCATCTTCTATATTAGCCTGTCCACCAAAATCACCTGCTGTTGTAACAACACCTTTTATTTTCACAAAATCACTTAATAAATGTGGAATACCATTTTCATCATTCCTGTCAACTGCAATAATCGGGACGGTTCCGTCTCCTCTTCTAACAAGAATTTCCGGGTTCTCAGAAACAGGAAGAAGATTTCCTCCGGGTCCAGCTGTTTTCACTTCAAATATATAAAAATCGAGTGAATCTGGACTCGTTAAATTCATTAATGTCACCGTTCCATTTCTCGTTTCATCAATTTCAGCACTATCAATATCAATTATGTATATATTAAGTGATTCATTTATAGCAATCGAAAATAGAGCATGTGCGAATCCATCACCCGTTAGTTTAACATCCTGAGGATTTCCTGTCCATTCCCAGAATTGTGGTGTTTTTAGTACGATTCTTTGGAGAACTCCGAAACTGTTCTGAAATTGGTGAA
>JABUBL010000066.1_pt1 | contig 22278 bp, 21 predicted proteins | sample 7240371 | NCBI WGS metagenome assembly JABUBL01 (sample SAMN07256343, study PRJNA390944) | subsurface metagenome | isolation source: Methane hydrate marine sediment | place: Pacific Ocean: Eastern North Pacific, ODP site 1244 | collected 2002
ACCCCGGGTCGGTTCCATGAGGCGATTGATACAACGCACCAGTGTGGACTTGCCACTTCCGGAAAGCCCCATAACCACGAAAACTTCGTTTTCCTGAACTTCAAAGGAGACATTCCGGATGGCGATAACGTGGCCAGTCTGTTCCATAAGCTCCTGCTTGGAGGCACCGTTTTCGATTAAATCAAATACGCTCTCCGGAGCGGGGCCGAAGATTTTCCATAAATTCTGGCAACATATTTTTTTGTTGTTTTCAGCCATAATTACTAAAAGTACTCCAGGCTACAAAAAACGGTGAAAAATTAATGAATACCAGACGGTTAAAATGGCACCAAGCTAAATGGCGATGAGAAAGGAGAGGCGTAAATTACTACGGAATAAATTGCATCACCATACTTAGTTCCTGACAGCACAGTTTCTCTTCGTCCCCCTTATTTTGTCCTCAACAATCCTGTGCTTATTTTTACTCCTTTACGCAAAAACTCGATGTAATTTATCAGATAAAGGCCAGCAAGTCAAAGCCGTTGATTAAAAATAAGGTGGTATTCATTGGTCGGAGATGGTCGAATATACCCTGATATAGTTTTCTTACTGACATATCCGCCATGGTGCTCCCATATCCTCCCAAATACTTGCATATCCTTTCAAATTGAACTCGGGCTATTTAAACTAACATTTTGAATTGTTTTTTGACAAACTTATTTGTTTGATTTCCCCAATGCATCCGTAGTCTCAGGCTATCAATAAACTTCAGTCGGATATTTTAGTCGATGTCCGTCCAGAGAAACCTGGCACAATTCCACCTCTTAACTACGCAGTCAGGTTCAATAACCACGCCTTCTTCTTATTCCCTTCAGTCTGATAGCCTTTGATTAACAAAAGCAAGGTGGCGAGAATATTCAGGAGCGGAAAGAGTTAAAGCGGGAAACAGAAAATGGCTCGGTTGGAATTGATGCGGCACTGCCTGATATCAATTCTGTTACCATGCGTCCAGTTACTGGACTGAGCAAAATGCCTTTCGTCCAGTGACCGGTCGCCAGATAAACGCCGTTCCAGCCGGGAACCTCGCCGATTATGGGCAGTCCGTCAGCAGCGAGCGGCCTGAGGCAAGCTGTCTGCAATACAACTTCGGCTCCGATTAACGAAGGCACCATGGTCACCAGGCTATCTATCAGTTTGTCTCTGCCTGCTGTCGAGGGTTCTTCGTCAAAACCGGCATCTTCATGAGTGGCACCATGGTAGATAAGTGCATCCTGTCTGGTGGTGGTGATGTAGTTGGTGTCCCAGGCAAGTATAGTGGCAAAAGGTGGCCCTGAAGCCCGGACTCTCAGCGTCTGCCCTTTTTGCGGCCTGACGGGTACGGGAAAATCCAGAGACGAAGCGGCCAGCCCGGTCCATGGTCCCATGGCCAGAACCGTGCAATCGCAGGCAATATCACCTGACGACAGCTGGACAGCGGTTAACCTGGCGCCTTTTCTTTTCAGGCCGGTGAACCGTCCATTGCGGATTTCAGCCCCGTATTTCTCGGCAGCCTGAGCTAAGGCCAAAACGTATCGGTAGCTGTCCAGTTCTCCCGCATCCTCGCTGTAGGCCGCCCCTATTATCTCAGGGGAAATCCTGCTATCTATTAAATGAACGGCATCACCATTTAACCACCGTATTTTAAATCCTTGCTGTTGTAGCATTTCGACTTTGCTCTTGATTTCCTGTGCTTCAGCCCGGGTAAATGCCAGCGTGAGGATTGCTGACTGGCGAAAATAATAATCGATCCCCGACTCTGCTAACAGTTGTTGATAGAGCTCTTTGTGTAGTTGAAAACTTTTTGTGGTCAGAGGCAGCATGTTTTCCAGGTATTCTGGAATCGCCACCTGTGGGTTGAGAATACCCGGGGCATAGCCCGAAGCATGGGCCCCGATGCTGTCTTGTTCCACGACAATAACTTTCACGCCTTCCCTGCTTAAAAAATAGGCAATGGCGCATCCGATAGCGCCGGCGCCTATGATGATTACGTCAGCTTTTTTGGCTGCCATATCAATACTTCATCTCCAGGCATTTTATGGTGGTTATCTGGTCACGCGGGTTCCATTAAAGTGTATAAATCTTATTAAGCTAGATACATCAGGTCCAGACAGGGGGTGGTATTCCTCCAATATCGCTAACAACGTCGATTATTGCCGGCTGGTCCATAGCCAGAGACTCATGCAGTGCCGCTTTTAATTCGTCCGGTTTTCTCACCCGTATACCAGAGCAGCCCATAGCTTTGGCTACCCTGGAGAAGTCGACATCGGTAAATTGCCATATTTCATCTGGATTGCCACTACTGCCAGAGTATACTTTTTCGGCACTTTTTTTCACCTGATTCAGGGAATGGTTATTATTCACTATGGTTAAGACATTAATACCATATCGGCGGGCTGTTTCCAGTTCTGCCAGGTGATACCAGAACCCTCCATCCCCGGTGAAGCATATTACAGGCCTGTCAGGTAGAGCACATTTAGCGCCCAGTGCCGCTGGAAAGGCCCATCCCAGGGAGCCAGCACACCTTATATATGTTTGCCCTGCCTGTTTTATATCTACCATAGTGCCGGTCCAAATTGCGGAATGCCCGGTGTCTGAAATTAAAATAGCGTCTTCTGGAAGGAAGTCTGTAATCTCCTGGCACAGGCGCTCGGGTCGGATAGGCACATTGTTGGCGTTGTACATTTGCTTAATCTGGTCTTGCCATTCTTTCTGGTACTGATTTATGCGTTGAAGCCAGTCCTTCCTCAGCTCGACAGGCTCTATTGTCTCAATCAAGCAACGTAGTGTTACTTTAGCATCTCCTACAATGCCCACCTTTGCCGGATAGTTTCTGCCAAGTTCTAAAGGGTCGATATCCATTTGAATAATAGCGGTGCCTGAACGGGGAATTTTCCAGTCATTGGTGACCTGGCTGCCGGTGCGACTACCGATGAATAGTACCAGGTCTGCTTCGGAAACAGCCCGGTTTGCGCACTGAGCGGAATACGACCCTGCTACGCCAACCGCAAGAGGGTGGTCATCTCGAATCGTTCCCTTACCGTTTAGCGAAGTCGCTACCGGGATTGAGAGTCTTTCCGCAAACTCAACTAATTCAGTACCGGCCTGGGAGGCTTTTACTCCTCCGCCAGCCACTATGATTGGTCTCTGTGACTGGCCAAGGACTTTGGCTGCTTGCCGGATTAAATCTCGTTCTGGCTCCGGTCTAAAGGCAGGATAGTGGCTATACTGTTCTTCAATTACAACCTCCAGGTCAGCCCTTTGCTCCATGATTATTTCACCTCTAACCCCTTGAAATTCCAGATGAACCGGTCCCGGCGGTCCGGAAACGGTCTCTCTGAAAGCCTGACGAAGGAGCAAAGGTAATTGCTCAACTGAATCAACGGTGGCATTGAACTTGGTGACCGCGTCAAACATGGATTTATGTTCGATTTCTTGATAAGCGTGCCGGTATCTGTATAGAGATTTTCGGCGACCGGTAATGGCAATTACGGGGGACAAACCAAGATAGGCATCCTGGAGCCCTGCCGCCAAATTGGCGGCGCCAACGGATTGTGCCATGCAAATTCCCGGCTTATGCGAGACGCGTGCATACCCATCCGCCATATAGGCAGCCGCCTTTTCACTATGAGTCAATATCCGCTTTATACCGTGCTTTTCCATTTCCATCAGACCTTCGTGAAGTACGGCTGGAACAAAGAAAACATGAGACACACCATATCCTTGAAAGATTCGGGCGATATATTGTGCACCACTCATCATGACCATGTGAATTCCCGTCCTTTATGTTTGTTTAAATGAAGTTGGACCGCTGGCATATTTTATATTAGCTTGTATTATCAAGTAAATTGTAACCGTTGTCCATGGGCTAAAGGGAGTTTCAGGGAACACAAATATATTTGTATTCAACCATAAGAATTGTTAATATTTCAATAATAATGGCTGATGACCTAAGCAAATGTTAAAGCGTTATTGCATTGTAACCGGTCCCGTTTTTAGGGGGGCTGTCAATTGATGATTTTCTTGACATCTAATAGTGCCGGAGTGTAACATGGCGATTATCATAGACGAGCCAAACTAACAGTCAACTTGGGAATAGACGTGAGTATATTTCCTGTCTATTGAAACGAAAGAATCCTTAAAACCCCAACGAAGTCATAGTCATCGATCAAGGTTAAGGAGAAAGGAAGTGACCGTAATGAAGTCAGAAGAAACAATCAGAAAAATCACGGAACATACCTACGGCACCTGGAAAGCTCAAAAGGGATGGAAGACACCTACATACATCAAAGATGCAGAAGGTGTCTACTTGTACGATTCAAATGACAAGCGCTATCTTGACTTCTCATCCCAGTTAATGTGCGTGAACCTTGGTCATAAGAATAAGGTTATTATTGAGGCCATCGTCAAACAGGCGGAAAGGATGCCCTACATAGCGCCGGTATTCGCACATGAAGCCTTGGAGAGCGCCACCGAAGCCCTGCTCTCCGTGATGCCCGCCGGCCTCGATAAATTCTTCTTCTCCACCTCCGGTACGGAAGCCAATGAAGCCGCCTTGATGCTCATACGTCAATACATGGCTCCCAGCTACAAGGTCATCTCCCGGTATCACTCCTACCACGGCGCCACCATAACTGGCATGTCGCTCACCGGCGACCCGAGGCGGTGGTTCGCCGAGCGGGCCAGATTTACCGTGCAGGGCATTCGCTTTGCCCCGGATGCTTACTGCTATCGGTGCCCGTTTGGACTTACTTACGGCGATTGCAATATTCAGTGCGCCGAATACGTGGATTATATGATTAAGGAAGAGGGCAATGTCGCCGCTATCTTCGTCGAGCCGGTAGTCGGTACCAATGGCAGGATAGTGCCGCCGCCCGAGTACTTTCCCAGGCTAAGGCGAATCTGCGACGAGAACGGCGTTTTGCTGGTTGTCGATGAGGTAATGAGCGGCTGGTATCGTACCGGAACGGTATTCGCCATAGAGCACTGGAACGTTATCCCCGATATCATAACCACGGCCAAAGGGTGCACCAATGCCTATACGCCTCTGGGTGTTACCATATCATCGCGGAAGATAGCCGACTTCTTTGAAGAGGAACCTTACATTCACGGGCATACCTACGCCTTCCACCCACTGGTGCTGTCTGCCGTCGCCCCGTCGATCGCCGAGTCTAAAAAACTCATGGCTTCTGGACTTCCCCAGAAGGTGAGCTCGCATCTGGAGAAGCGACTTTATGAACTGGAGGAGCGCCACGAATGCATCGGAGACGTAAGGGGAATCGGACACTTCTGGAGCCTGGAGATAGTGAAGAATCGGCAGACCAAAGAGAGGTTCAACACCAAAGCCGATAAGTTCCGTAAACCCCTGGTAACGGACAAAATAGCCGCCGAAGCGCAAAAGCTTGGCTTATTTATGCAGGCATGGTACGACAACATGATTATTGCGCCGCCGCTAATCATTACGGAAGACCAGGTAGACGAAGGAATAGAAATCTTGGATAAAGCGCTGTCCGTTGCCGACCAGGAGGTAGTCCATACCGATACGCCTGGCTCGAGAAGTTCTGCGGCCTTTAAGAAGTAATACTCTGGATGATTTATATTTGCGCTGATTGCTTGAAAATTGACAAATCTTAAATTAAGTTGACCTGCCCCCATTAAATGGTCCACCTTTTAAGTTAGTGTCACCGACATAATAGCTTCAGGAGCAGGTCATGGATGAACCTAGTATGCTTTCCTATACATTTCGGCTATTGTCTTGGCATCTATGGTAAGTGGAGGTACATCTAAACTAAATGGACATGTTCTTAACACAATATTGGCTACCTCTTCAGCATCTTCCAGCTTGCAGCCCAAGTCACGCAGTCGTAGTTTCATGCCTACACTTTCCAACCATTCTTCGGTAGCCTTTATGCCATCCGCTTTACCGAAGACTTTATTGCCTACGGCTTCTATCCTTTCTTTTCTAACAGGAAGAATGTATTCCATAAATTTGGGCAGCAAAGCTGCCAGACCATCTGCGTGTGCAATATCATATAGTGCGCTTACCCCGTGCTCAATATTGTGACAGTGCAAACCCCGCCCACGCCCTCCGCCCAGGGTGCCGAGAGCACACATGGCGATGGTACTTACCCATGATAGCTGGGTACGGGCGTCAATATCGTCTGGTTTGGCTAATACCCGCGGCAGGTACTCTACGACTATCCGCATTAAATGCTCCCTGAGGCCATCATTCACCGGGGCACGTCCTTCAAGCAAGATATATGGCTCTATGCAATGAGCGAAAATGTCCACTCCTCCCTGGGTAGTTTGTTTCTTCGGCACCGTAAGGGTGAGTTCAGGGTCAACGATGGCAACCTTGGCGGCCATACGCGAGCTGGTAATCGGTCTCTTCTCGTGGGTGTCCCAATTTGTAATCACTCCGGCGTTGTTCATCTCACTGCCGGTGGCTGCCAACGTCGGTATCTGGATAATTGAAGGTGTCGTGTCAGCTACCACGCCCTCGTCGATGCCAGCCAGTGCACGCTCCCAGAAAGGTTCATCGCTGGTAAGGGCAACGGCTATCGCTTTGGCCGAATCCATGGCACTGCCCCCACCCAGACCGATGAGCAAGTCTATCTTCTCCTTACGCCCCAGGCTGGCGCCTTCGTCTATCGTGGTGTGGCGGGGGTTTGGTTGTACTTTGTCAAAAACCGTTACCTCCAGTCCGTTTGACTCGAGCTCACTGATTATCCTGTCCAGTAATCCAACACGGCGAATATCGGGATAGGTAACGACCATTGCCTTTTTCCCCAGTGGCCTGGCTTCTTTACCCAGCTCATTTATGCTGCCGACGCCAAAAACAAGCTTGGTTGGTACATGCATTGTATAGGTCATGATTATTTATCCTCCAATGAATCGCTAGCTTCGTTTCAAAGTTCAGAGGGAATTTTAAACTCGTTACAGGTAAAAGTCAAATTCTCAAAGAGGGGAACAGGCAGTCTAAATAATAGATAAAAGGTGGCGACAACCTAGTGTAACTTATCAACTATACGAGTTCTATGGCTGAATAGATAGTAAGATATTAAGCCGATTCCCATCCAAGCTGCGCCCACGTATCGGCTGTAAGGTTGAGTAACTAAAATAATAATCCATATAGCTGAAAGAATTATCAAAGCCAGAATGAGACAGAACATATCAGTGGAAGATTCTGAAGAAATAGAGGAATAGCTAGCTGGAATTAAAAAGAATGAGGGCGTGGAGTTATAGACATCTATGCCTTTTGCACAAGAAGTGAACACATATCCACGCTGAATACAGTGCCCATTTCCTGGGAAACTTCCTTTAAAGCTTTCAGTACTGCGGGCACTTTATCCGGGGTGATACTGAATTCGACGATGGCAGAGAGCACCTTTTCATTAAGTACCTCTTCTTTTAGCTTTCCTGTCGACAGGTCGGCAATAAGCGCATAGACAGGATTATCCTTTTCGAAGTCAACTTCAAAAGGAATCACGGTCCTGATTACTTTTTCCACATCCCGGAGGCGAGTTCCCGTGCCCGGACGTCCCAGCTCAGCCGCGACACCTACTCGCCCCCTGGGATATCGAGCCGTAACATCGTTGGTTTTCATCTCTTCGGTGCCCCTCCCCCTTACTCCGGTAAGCGGGTGAGGTACGGATGCATCGCTAAATTCGGCTCGCAATCTTCGGCGCCAGTCCAATTCTGGCTGCCAGATGGCTTCGCACGGGCAAACATCAGCTTTCAAGCAGCAACCACATTCCACGCACTCATCTTCATCAATAAAAACTTCGCCCTTTGCCGGGTCCTCCTTGATAGCTTCCACCGGGCAATAATCTATGCATTCTAAACAAGCTACGCATTTGTCCTGAATGATTCTCATGGCACTGGTTCCCTTTCTTCGAATACTCTCTTCTGTCTATTGTCTTTCTAGCTTCGAGCCAGACAAGCATTATCCAGATGCTAAATTAGCTTTTCTTTCAGGGTCCTCAGATTCAGAACGTCTTCTTTATTGTATTCAAGCAGTGTATTCAGGGCATCCAGGTCAAAGCCGTCAATATATCTCCACCACAGTCTTATGGCGTCATAGCCGCTTACTTCGGTTAATGTCCTCTCTATGCCCAACTGCCTTTCTACGGCTTTGAATCCGCCATACAGATTATTTCTCCAGCAGTCGTACATCAGGTCATGGTGCCTGAAAAGCTCAGCCAGGTTTATCCCTAAACGAAGATGGATGAATGGCAGGTCAAATCGGCTGCCGTTGTAGGTGTAAATTTTGTCTACTCCAGCGAGAGCTTCCAGTATATTGCCGGCAGTGACATCTTTGCCCACCAGTTGAATGAACCTGGTATTATCACCATTACAAAGGTAAACACCTATTACCGTGATTTCGTCGAGCGAAAAAGAAAGACCTGTCGTTTCAATATCCAGGTATGCTTCAGTAGAAGATGGCAACGGATGTGCTCCTTATCACCGGTTCGTGTATCAGTATTATATAACATGGATGAAAGGGAAGGGCAGGACAATTTTAATATCGGTTGACGTTATTGGGCGTGCGGGATGTGGTTACCCGGAATCATGTTTTCTGGTGCTTCTTTACCTCTTCTAGTTTGGCCACAAAGTCCTGCCTGGGAGGTGAGAATACATCAATAACACGGGCTCCCTTTTCTGTAAAATACGCTCCGTGTTCTGTATTTGATGGTAAAACGATGACATCTCCCTTCTCAACGTGATATTGTTTACCCTCTATTACGAAATCGATCGCACCTTCCAAGATTATCAACATTTGTTCATTTTCGTGACGATGGGGAGGAAGTGGGGCATTTGGTTCCGCACTGGCAAAACTTAGGGTAATCTTTTCAGAAGATATAATGTGAGCTTTAATACCAGGGACCAATTCTATAGCAGGAACGTCAGCATAGCGAATAATGTACTTGCGGTATTCTTCTTGACTGGCATAAGGTTCTTTACTTTCCACTTTCAATTAATCCTCCTATTTTAAATTCGTTCTGATTCGGTGGCAGATATGAAAAAAGGTGGCGCATTTATGGCTCGTCTCTGAAGTGATTACGCTATAGGCTGTCCAGCCTTTCTTTTAAACGCTCTACCGACAGATGAGCGCTGGACATGATGGGTACTTTACGCCTGGCCTGAGGGACATTTTCCACGGCTTTTTCAATGGAGGGCTGGGGTATGACGATTACCTTTACCTCCTCCATCAGCTGGTTCAGATGCTCTATGACAATGCGGTCGTGAGTGGCCAAATCCCCGCGCCTCAGGGCGTCAAAAGCCCCCGGACACAGCACTGTCTTCACTTCAGTTTTCTTCCCCCCAAGTTTGGCTTGTTCCTGGATTATTTGCGAAGTTGATGCCAGTGCACCGGGATGACTACCCAGGATACCGATATAGTCACTCACACCCATTGCCTCATCGGTCATGATTTCAAGTACCGCCATAACCGGGATGTTGACCGCGTTTTCAATTTCTTCGGCCAGGCGACCGAAGGCAGTGCAGGTAAACAGCACGACCTCTGCCCCGGACTCCTCAGCAAAAGACGCCAGCGTTTTAAGCCGCCGCACGACATGCCTGCGAAACTGTTCCTCCGCCATAGACAGTAGCCCTTCGTCAACAAGGTGGACAACTTCCACATCGGGCATGATTTCAGAAGTTAGTTCGTTAAACAAAGGAACATTGGAGCTCCCGGCATGAATCATGCCTACTTTTCGTCCCATTCGATACCTCCAGATTGCAATTCAAGTAATTTAACCATTAATCTGATTCCTATTTCAACCTGTATAATTCTCGATATGGCATGCGGCATATTAATAACTCTTGACAGCGGGGATGAAAAAGAACTAAATATTTAAGATATATTGCGGGCGTTAAAGTAGAGGAGTTGTTGACATAACTATGAAGATGGCAGATATTAAAAGAGTGGGGGTCGTCGGTGCGGGCATAATGGGCTCCGGGATAGCTATTAACTTTGCCCTATGGGGATACCCAACGATGCTTTGCGATGTCAGCGAAAATGTTCTGGAACAGTCCTTAAAAAAGATAGCACTGGACCTGGATGTCTTTGTTCAAGAAGGGCTGGTAACTCGCCAGCAGGTAGCTGCAGCTCTGGCTCGAATAACCACCACTACCGAGCTGGCGGCAGTCGCCAAAAGCAGCGACTTCATAACCGAAGCTATAACCGAGAAAGTTGAGGATAAACAGGCGCTATTCAATGAGCTTGACCGGCAATGTCCAGCGCATACTATCATCGCCAGCAATACCTCCTATCTGTTGCTCAGTGAATTCGGCGCCGCGGTTGAGAGACAGGATAAGATAACTATTACCCATTACTTCGTTCCGGCACACATCATTCCTGGAGTTGAAGTAGGGAGAGGTCCCGGAACGTCTGAGGAGACCGTTAATATTACTTGTGACTTAATGAAAAAAATTAAAAAAGTGCCGATCCGGGTACTGAAGGAATCGTCCGGATGCCTGGTTAACAGTATACAAGCGGCTCTGCGGAGAGAATCATTACGCCTTTGGGCTGAGGGAGTGGCCACCGCCGAAGATATTGACCTGGGAGTTAGAGCTACTTTTGGCTTTCGCCTTCCCCTCGATGGGCCATTGACACACTATGACCTTTCCGGCGTCTGGAGATGGCCCGAAGATGTCCGGATTGCCTGGGCGGATAAACAATTTGACAGCGAGAAATACGGGCTGGGCGAAGAGGTGGCAGAAAAGATCAAGCGGCGTGTGGCCAAAGGGGTACCCTGGATTATTGACCCGAAGCAACTTGAGGAGGTGAAGAGTAAAATAGAGAAAGAATACATTCATTGTCTAAAGAAATGGTACTGGTCCAAAGAATAACCGAACAGTTATGTGCCTGACGCGTCTATTTGTTAGAGTGTCCACAGGTAATTAACTTATGGTAATTATCCCATGACAACAAGGATGAGAAGCCTATGTTTTTGACTGTTTTGGAGAAGGTTTAGGCTGTTATTCGCTGGCTTACTCTCTCTAAGTCCTTTACAAAAGTCTTCTTTGTATAAGGTTTAGCACCTAATTTTAGCAAATTTATGATTAGTTCCTTAATTATTGGGTTAATAACCCCCTTGCCTTTTAATAACATACTATATTTCTTATGAAAGAAACTCTTATAATCTTCAATCTCAATACCAACAATTAAACCACTTTCGGGTTGTACCCTGACCCAAAAATCACCATCAAAATCAACCGAAATAGCAGGTACTGGCATTGAGGTTTGAAGCATTAAGCTGTCTGCCTCCTTGTCATAAGAAAGCACAAAAGACCTAATGTTATCAACCGTTTTGTAATCAATTTCGCTTCTTAAATTGCACGCCCTCTCCATATTGTAACCTCCCCTAATTGTGTTCCATCACAAGACATAGCACTTATAACACGACCGAACCACTTTTGGTTCTCATCCATATTATATTCTATCACAACCCTAATATATGTTTCAGCCTTACCCAAATTAGCTATATATACCCATTTATAAAATGTAAACCTATTTGCATACGAGCGACTTCTATTTACAAAATCTGGTTTGGCTATTATGGATATAACGGGGTTTTGGAGATTAGCAATTTCGACATGTTTGCATATATGTTTCCATCTTTTCTTGGTGCAACTAATACTATACCCAAATACATCATCACATACAAATTCTACTGGGCTAGTCATATGCAAAATATAGCACACATCATACAATTGTCAAGTTTTTGAATATTGACACCACCTATTTTAGGAGTATAATTCCTACTACATAGGAGGTATGACATGGCTACAGAAAAACTACAGGAGTATATTGATTCGGTAGAACAACTACAACAAGCCTACGCACAAGTTAGAAGGCTCAAGGAGGCGATAGACGAACCATACAGGTATTTAGTAACTCAACCATACAAAATGACAGTCTCAAATGTTAATGTGCAATTCGTTGTCACTGGCGACCGTGAATATACCCTAAATGGCGACAATTGGCCTACTGCGAAACAGATTGCAGAGGTATTATCTGACTATATCAGTAAAAGAGACAAAGCTAAAACACTTTATCAGTCTCTTTCAGGTGCCCAGAAGGGCACTGTGAAACCACCCCCTGACATATAATGTCAATTATTTCGAAGTCTTCCATATATTTCTCCTTTCAGTATTAATAAATTAAGGTAAGATTAAATAATGCTATTTGGTTTTCTATAATCTGTTGTTCTTTTTTCATATCACACTTGTCCTCAAGGTATACTTACCTTAATTTATTAATACTGAAAGGAGAAATATATGGAAGACTTCGAAATAATTGACATGCACGTTCACCTTTGCCGGGAAAAAGAGGAGGAGAGGGAGTACTTTCCGCTCCCGGGCCGCCGGGAACGTGACAGATGGGCGACACCGGAAAGAGCCATTGAATATATGGATAGAAATAACATTTTGAAAACGGCTTTCATGATTCTTGTCCCCCGACAACACCGTGGCCCACTGTACGAGAAAGCAAAACTGGGGGCGCTTCCCGAGGCTCAGAGGCGGAAAGAGAAGGAAAGAATCGGCAGGCAAATCGGGCCGATAATGCGTGAGATGAATGAGTGGGGATGCGGTGTCGGTCGCCGCCTGCCAAGATTACTGCCCTTTATAGGCATGTCTGATGACCTGGGGGGCCCTGAAGCTATAGCCGAAGAACTAGTCCTGAGAGCCAGCCAGGGAGCAAAAGGAGTGAAAATGCATCCTGGTCAGTTTTCATGTTACCCCGATGATGAGGTCTTCTGGCCGATGTACCAGAAATGCCAGGAACTGGGCCTGCCCATCCTGTCTGATTCCGGTCCGTGGCCGCATTCGCACCTCGTATTTATGTACCCCAACCCTCTGGGCTATAAACCATATGAGGATGAGATGAGTTACGCCGAACCGAAGAACTGGGCGAAGGTTCTCGAGGCCTTTCCGAAGCTAACCATTATACTGGCACATATTGGCTCTGCCTGGTGGGATGAAAGGATAGAACTGGCGCAAAAGTACCCCAATGTCTACTTTGACACATCGCAGGGGTTTTCGGCTCCGGACCAGTTGCCGGTGGTTGCCCGGCGCAGCCTCGCTGAGGAAGATGCCGTCAGAGTATTCCGCAAGATCGGTGTGGAAAGAATAATGTTTGGCACCGATTTGCCGGGAATACCGCTGCAACCACAGCTGGAACAAATACTGCGGCTCCCTTTTACTGATGAAGAGAAGCGAATGTTGCTATCAGAGAATGCCAGGCGTATTCTCGGTATTTAAAGTAGTATAAAATAATTAATCTGCATTAATGATAAAATATCAAGTAAGTAATTGGGCAAAGGAGAAAAAAGCAATGAAAATAGCGCGTTTTCAGTGGCGGGGCAAGGTGACCTGGGGGATTGTAGAGGGAGAAACCATATTTTCTCTCGAGGGCAATATATATGATGAATTTGAGAAAGGAGCCAGGTTGTGTCAACTGGGGGACGTAAAGCTTTTAGCGCCGGTTGAGCCCAGCATCACCATCGCCTGTGGCATGAACTACATGGACCATATCAAGGAGATGGGCTGGGAGGCCCCCAAAGAGCCAGCGCTTTTCTTTAAACCAAGGAACACTATCGTTGGCCCGGAGGATGAAGTTATATATCTCAAAGTCTCAGAGGATGTGCGCTATGAGGGAGAGCTGTGCTGCGTCATCAAGCGCCAGGCCAAGGATGTGGCGGAGGAAGAGGCGCTGGATTACGTTCTCGGCTACACCTGCGGCAATGATGTGACCGCCTATGACCTTAATACGAAGGATGGGCGCTTGACTAGGGCTAAAGCCTTTGATACGTCTGGCCCTCTGGGCCCATTTCTGGTAACCGGCCTTGACCCCCATAATCTGAAGATAAAAAGCCGACTTAATAATAAAGCCCAGCAGGATAGCAACACCGGTCTTACCGTTTTCGGAGTTGAGAAGCTGGTCAGCTACATATCAGCGTTTTTGACTTTGCAGCCAGGAGACGTGGTCTGGACGGGAACACCCCCGGGTGGTGCCTGTCCGGTAAAAGTCGGGGATGTTATGGAGGTCGAGATAGAGGGTATCGGCATTCTCAGGAACAGGATAGTAGCACCGTAGAAGAAGAGGCAATACCGCCAGCAAAATAGCGGTGTTCACAATTGGAAAAGTGATGACATCTTTTCCAAAAATATTTAAAATATTGCATTGTCCACTCAAAATATAGTAAGTTATACTTAAAGATAATATACAGGGGTGCTCTGGCGTGAGTCAGAGCTTAAATGGAAGGCAAGTCGGTGCAAAACCGACACGGCCGCGCCACTGTGAGTGATGGATGAGCCATCACAAGTCAGAACGCCAGCCCTTAATAGCCTACATTACTCCGCGGGGAGGAGTAGGACTTTTTATTTCCCCCTCGCTGAAGAGGGTTTTTTTATTTTTAGTGCTATTGGCGGGAGAACGAGATGAAGATAACGTGGCGAAGAATGGTAATGCTTTCCATAGTCCTGGTCGTAATATTGGGTTTGCTGGTGACCTGCACCCCGTCTGCCACTGAGGAACCAACGGCACCTTATAACGGGAAGGCGGCATTTCCCCTGGAAATAATTGATCAGGCAGGCAGAACAGTCAGAGTGGATAAATTACCGGAAAAGATAATATCACTGGCGCCGAGCAATACTGAAATCCTGTACGCTCTTGGACTGGAAGACAGAGTGGTGGGGGTTACCGAATACTGTGATTACCCTGAAGCAGCCAGGCAGAAACCGCAGATAGGGGGGTATTCCACCGTTGATGTCGAGAAGGTGGTGGCAATTCAACCGGACCTGATACTGGCGGCAAGCCTGCACCAGGATGAGGTGGTACCACGGCTGGAGGGGCTCAATCTTACCGTACTGGTGCTGGCCCCGCGGACGATTGGGGAGGTTCTGGATGCGGTAAGCCTGGTTGGTGCCGTAGCGGGCAAAGCGGAAGAAGCGACTAATTTGACCGCGGAAATAGAGGGCCGGATTAAGGCAGTAACGGACAAAACGGCTCTGCCTGAGGAACAGAGACCACGGGTTCTTTACGTTCTATGGCATAACCCACTGATGACGGTGGGCTCGGAGACCCGCATCCATGAGCTTATCGAAAGGGCGGGAGGGATAAATATCGCACAGGACCTGACTGAAGAATACCCAAAGATAAGCCTGGAAGCTGTGATTATGGCCAACCCTCAGGTGATTATCGCCGGCGGCGGTCATGGCAGCGGACAGGATATCCCGGTTCAGTTCGCGTTGGCTGAGCCAAGATTGGCGGGAGTTGAGGCTCGATTGAACAATCGGGTATATGAGATAGACTCAGACCTGACCAGCCGCCCCGGGCCAAGGATAGTTGACGGATTGGAGAAACTGGCGGAATTCATTCATCCGGAACTGTTTAAGGAGTCGCCATGAACGCTGCTCCGCCGGTGCATTTGCTCCACTGGCGTGGCCGGGTATACGGCATCGCCGGACTGATAATCCTGCTGGCAGTTGTCGCTGCCCTGGCGACGACGATCGGGAGCGTTCAAATACCATTCTTGACTACCGGCAGTATTCTGCTGTCCAGGCTGCCGCTCGTTGAAATAACACCCAAATGGGCGGGCACGCTGGAAACGATTATCGTTGATATACGGTTGCCCAGGGTCATACTGGCGGGACTGGTTGGTGCGGCACTGGCGGCGGCCGGGGCTACATACCAGGGCCTTTTCCGGAATCCACTGGCTGACCCATATTTAATCGGCGTGGCGCAGGGCGCGGCGCTGGGAGCCGTGATCGGCTTTATGCTTCCGCCGGGCTGGCACGCCCTGGGGTTCGGGATTATACCGCTGCTTGCCTTCACCGGTGCGCTCATCAGCACCACCGTGGTCTATATGCTGGCCCGCGTCGGCAAAACGTTGCCCGTAACGACGCTCATTCTGGCCGGCGTGGCACTCGGGGCGCTTTTATCCTCAATCGTCTCCTACCTCATAATTTCCAGCGGTGAAAAGATACACGGCATCATGTTCTGGTTAATGGGTAGCTTTTCCTTGAGCCAGTGGTCAGAGGTGGTAATGGTATTGCCCTATGTGCTGACAGGCCTGGTTGTCCTCCTGCTTTACGCTCGCTCATTAAATTTAGTGCAGCTTGATGAAGAGCAGGCCCAGCAGCTCGGCATCAATGTGGAAAGGCTGAAGCTTGTTCTCCTCGGTGCGGCCACGCTCATCACCGCGGCCGCAGTCTCCTTCGTCGGCGTTATCGGCTTCGTCGGTATCCTCATTCCCCATGCGGTGCGCCTGATATGGGGCGCCGACTACCGCTTCCTGCTCCCCCTGTCAGTGCTCACCGGCGCTATTTTTCTTATTCTGGCTGATATAATTGCGCGCACCGTGCTGGCGCCGACCGAAATACCAATCGGTGTCATCACGGCTATCTGCGGGGCTCCCTTTTTCCTGTACCTGTTAAGACGTCGAAGGCGGGTAATTTTCTGAGGGAAATATGATAACGATTGAAATGCATGATGTCTCGCTTGGCTACGGTCGTAACGTAGTCCTGAAGGGCATCAACCTGCGAGTAAGTCCGGGAGAGATGGTGGGGCTGATTGGCCCGAATGGCTGCGGGAAGTCCACCATTATCCGGGCGTTAAGTCGCATCATTCCCCCGTTTTCAGGGCGGATTCTCGTCGACGGTCAGGATATAACCAGGGTATCCAGGCGAAAGCTGGCGCACTTAATCGGGGTGGTACCCCAGATGCCGCTGTTGCCCAGTGCCTTCACCGCTTTTGAAATCGTGCTCATGGGCCGCAATCCGCATCTTGGTTTTCTGCAGTATGAAGGGCCAAGGGAAATCGCGATTGCCTGGCAGGCTATGGAGAGGACAGGGACCCAGTCTCTTGCCGAGCGCAGGGTGAGCGAGCTTTCCGGGGGAGAAATACAGGGTTTGCTCATGGCCCGTGTTCTGGCGCAGGAAACGAAGGCGCTGCTTCTTGACGAGCCAACGGCAAACCTGGATATCGGTCGCCAGATTGAAGTCCTTGGCCTGATCAGGAATCTGCGCCTGGATGGAAACATGGCGGTGCTGGCCGCCCTTCACGACCTGAATCTGGCGACGCAGTATTGTGACCGCTTGGTCCTGATTGACCGTGGGCGGATATATGCCGAGGGTACTCCCCGGGAGGTCGTCACCGCCAAAAATATTGCCGAGGTTTATGGTGCTGAGAGCTGTGTTTACTCTCACCCGGTGAACGGTCTGCCCTGCGTACTGCTCAAGGCGGATAACGCTAGACTCCCCGGGCTTAGTGATATTCATGAAAAGGAATTCAGCAAGGATTAAATGGACATTCTGCTCATACTGTTACTGGCGATGATAATCGATTTGGCTTTTGGTGACCCGCCTGATGCCTTCCATCCGGTGGCGTGGATGGGCAAGGCGGCTTCATATATGGGAAAAGGCGCCAAAGGCCGTTCCCGTATGGTGCAATTTATCTGCGGTGTGGCTATGGTTCTGTTCATCATGGGGCTGTTTGCCGTTCCCGTTTACTTTGGCCTTCAATATTTGCATAGCTTCAGCTTTGTGGCCTACATCGTGGTTGGGGCGGTTCTTTTAAAATTGACCTTTTCCGTCAAAGGGCTGCGCCGAGCCGCGCTGGTCATCAAGAGACACCTGGTACAGAACCGGCTGGACAAAGCCCGTTTTGAGCTGAGGGCTCTCGTCAGCCGTGATACTCAGAAATTGACCCGTCCCCTGGTAATATCAGCGACGGTGGAGTCGGTAGCGGAAAATATCAGTGATAGCTTTGTGGCGCCCCTGTTCTACTTTCTGCTTTTAGGGGTTCCGGGGGCGGTCGCCTATCGGGTGGTAAACACGCTGGATGCTATAATAGGCTATCACGGTGAATATGAATACCTGGGCAAGTTCGCCAGCCGACTGGATGACGTGCTCAATTTCATCCCGGCCAGATTGACGGCGCTCTTTCTGGTTCTGGCCGCTTTTCTGGCCCGTAAAGATGGCCGGAGGTCATGGCAGGTCGCGCTCAACGACCATACCAGAACGGAAAGCCCGAACGCCGGCTGGCCCATGGCGGCGATGGCGGGAGCTTTGAATGTGAAGCTGGAGAAAACCGGACATTATGAACTGGGAGAATCTTTAACCGCTCTCAAACCGGCAGCAATTGATGATACACTGAAACTGATGTATATCACCGTAGCGTTATGGCTAACAGCCTGCGGTCTGGCAGGAGGTATTTATCTTGTCCTTGCGACCTAGACCGGAAATACAGAAGATAAAGGCGTGTCCCCATGGCGGGCTCAATTACGCCGAGCTGAAGGCTGCGGGCATCTCTCCTGAGGCGTTAATCGACCTCAGCGTGTGTACCAACCCTTTCATGCCTCCGCCGGAGATAAAGGAAATGCTCCTGGGCGACTTTGCCATCGATAAATACCCCGATTCTGAAGCCAGCGAACTGAGGCAAAGGCTTGCCGACAGATTAAAGGTTTTGCCCGCTAACATCATAATCGGGAGCGGCAGCACAGAGCTGATACGTCTCATTGCCCTGGCCTACTTTGATAAAGAGGACAACGTTATCATATTTGAGCCAACTTACGGTGAATATGAGCTTGCCAGCCAGCTTGCCGGGGCAAACGTGGTCAAGCACCAGTTGAGGACTGAAGATAGTTTTGCCCCCAGAATTGATGGGTTGGTCAGTCTTATTAGACAGCATCACCCCAGAGGGGTTTTCATCTGCAATCCGAACAATCCCACGGGAAAATATCTATCACAGCCAGAAGTTAAACTGGTTTTGGAGGCAATCGGGGATGGCTTGCTCGTCCTGGATGAAGCGTATCTGTCGTTCGTAGAGCCGACCTGGCCTTCTGTTGAGCTGATTCACCAGGGCAACGTGATTTTATTGCGTTCTATGACCAAGGATTACGCTTTGACCGGTCTGCGCCTGGGGTACGCCATTGCCAGCAGAGAGATAATAAATACACTGCGCCAGGTTTGCCCACCGTGGAACGTAAATGTCATTGCGCAGCAAACCGGGGTTCGGGTTTTGGAGCATGAAGAGGCTTTGAACGAGAGCCAGCAGAAAATAAGAGAAGCCAGGCTATTTCTCTGGCAAGGGCTGGTTGAACTCGACCTGCCGCCATTGCCGTCGGACACTCATTATTTTCTGGTCAGGGTAGGCAACGCGAAGGTATTTCGTGCCCGATTACTCAGGCATGGTATTCAGGTGCGGGACGGCATGTCCTTTGGCTTGCCGGAATACGTGCGTATTTCGACCCGCACCATACCTGAGTGCCAGAAATTGATGGCGGCTATTAAAGAGATAAAGGATAAAAGTGAACTGACGGCACCGGAGTGATTGTCTGGAGATGATTCATGTCGGAACTGATAATTAGCACCATTGAAAAAATCGAGCCGCTTGATGAGGTGGCAATGGAGAAAGCTCGGGTCAGACAGAACAGCCTGACCAAGCCACCGGGCAGCCTGGGTCGTCTGGAGGAACTGTCCATTCGGCTGGCGGGCATTCAGGGTAAGTCACCCCCCGGGATTAAAGAGAAAGCGGTCATGGTGATGGCCGGTGACCATGGCGTGGTGGCAGAGAAAATCGGTAACTGGCCACAGGAGGTGACCGCGCAGATGGTGGCCAATTTCCTGCGGGGTGGGGCCGGTATCAATGTCATTGCCCGGCACGTTGGCGCGAGAGTTATCGTCGTAGATATGGGAGTCGCCTCCGACCTTGGGCAGGATGCCAATCTGATACCGCAAAAAGTTGGCCGCGGCACAAAGAATATAGCGGTCGGTCCGGCGATGACCATGGAACAGGCAGTACAGGCGGTGGAGACAGGGATTGAACTGGTGACCGGTGAAGCGGATAGAGGGCTGGACATAGTGGGCACGGGTGATATGGGCATTGGGAACACCACGGCGAGCAGTGCTATCTGTGCCGTTATGACGGGAAAGCCTGTCCCTGAGGTAACCGGTCGTGGTACCGGCCTGACGGACGAGCAGTTGCAACATAAAATAACGGTAATTGGGCGTGCCCTCTCCGTAAACCAGCCCGAGCCGGCGCAGCCGGTGGAAGTGCTGGCGAAAGTGGGCGGATTTGAAATCGGGGGGCTGGTCGGGGTAATGCTCGGCGCCGCCGCGAGACGTATTCCGGTGATTATTGACGGCTTTATTTCCGGCGCCGCGGCGCTCATTGCCACCGCCCTGTCACCACGACTGAAAGACTATCTTATTGCGGCGCACCGGTCTGCGGAGCCGGGGCACCGAATATTGCTTGAGCAACTGGAGTTGGAACCATTGCTCAGCCTCAATATGCGTCTGGGGGAAGGTACCGGGGCGGCACTGGGGATTTTTTTGGCCGAGACTGCGGTCAGGATTCTGACCGATATGGCTACCTTTGGGGAAGCTGGAGTAGCGGAAGGAGACAGGTAAACCATTGACCAGGTTTCTCGCTGCATTGCAGTTTCTGACCATCATCGCTATACCGTGGCGACGTGAACCACAGGCAGATGAGCTGGGACGTTCGGCCGGTTTCTTTCCCGTGGTCGGACTTATCATCGGGCTTATTCTGGTTGGTTTATACTGGCTTTTCGGCCTTCTCTTACCGCCGATGGTAGTGGCGGCTCTCCTGGTCGCTTCCCTCGCCGTCATCAGCGGGGCAATTCACCTTGATGGCTTTGCTGATACCTGCGATGGGCTGGCCGGTCACAAAACAGTGGAGGAGAGATGGCAGGTAATGCATGACAGTCGAGCCGGAGCTTTCGGCATCGTCGGCGTTGTTCTACTCCTGTTAATAAAATATGCTTCGCTGACCAGCATTCCTGCCGCTTCGATGATGATGGCGCTGGTATTGATGCCGGTCGTGAGCCGCTGGGCGATGGCCTATGCACTGTTCGCTTATCCCTACGCCCGCCCCTCCGGTCTGGGAAAGGCGTTGCAACAGGGAACCAGATGGCCAGGGTTCACCATGGCTACGGTTATCACCGTTGTCATAGCGGCAGTTATCGCGAACTTAATTGGCCTGGCCATCCTGTTTTTCAGCTGGGTGGTTACCCTGGTAACAGCCGCTTATTTCAAGAGCAAATTCAAAGGGCTCACCGGTGATAACTATGGCGCCATAAATGAAGTGGTGGAAGTAAGTGTGCTTATTTTTATTATCATACTGGCCCGGTTCGGCCTGGCCTGAGGAGGAATAACATTGGGTAAAGTGTTCGTATCCTGGAGCGGTGGAAAGGAAAGCTGCCTGGCCTGTTACCGGGCGGCCGCCGGCGGGCTGAAAGTCAACTACCTGGCCAATATGGCGACCGAGGACGGAAAACGCTCACGTACACATGGACTATCTGCCAGGATACTGAAATTACAGTCACAGGCAATGGGCATTCCCCTGGTGCAGCGGCAGGCCACCTGGCAGAGCTATGAAAGCGAATTCAAGAAGATGGTCGGTGAATTGAAAAAGGAGGGCATCGAAGGCGGTGTCTTCGGTGACATTGACCTCGATGAGCACCGGGAGTGGGTGGAGAGGGTCTGCCGGGAAACTGGCATCACGCCTCATCAACCCCTGTGGGGTGAAAGCCAGACCGAGATACTGAGAGATTTTATCAACTCGGGGTTTAAAGCGGTTATCGTGGCCACCAGAGCCGACCAGCTTGGCGAAGAATGGCTGGGACGGAAAATAGACATGGACTTTTTCACCCAGATAACCGAATTAGGCCGGACCAGAAACATTACACCCTGTGGTGAAACTGGTGAATATCATACCCTGGTAATTGATGGGCCTCTTTTCCAGAAACGGATGGAAATCACGCAAACCAGGAAGGTATTGAGGGACGGCCACTGGTTTCTGGAGGTTCTAGACGCGGCGTTGAGAGCGAAGTAATCATGGGAAAAACCGTGCTTATAATTGGTGGCGTCCGCAGCGGCAAAAGCCACTATGCCCAGGAGCTTGCCCGGAGTAAATCGGGGGCGGTGCTTTTTGTGGCCACTGCGGAGGCGGGTGACGAAGAAATGCGGCAGCGCATTGAAGAACATAAGAAGGCAAGACCGGCTACCTGGCGGACACTTGAAGTGCAAAGCCGTGTCGGGAAAAGGATACGGCAGGAAATAGGCGAGGCTCAGGTGGTGATTGTGGATTGTATTACTCTCCTGGTAAATAACGTTTTTAGTCAGCATCAGGGCGCGGGTAACGGACGGGTGGACCTGAAGGTAGTTGAAAAAGCGGTCACGGATGAAATCAATGCGTTGCTGGAATGTTGCCGGCAGGTCGAAGCGAGCAGG
>JABUBL010000067.1_pt1 | contig 22254 bp, 19 predicted proteins | sample 7240371 | NCBI WGS metagenome assembly JABUBL01 (sample SAMN07256343, study PRJNA390944) | subsurface metagenome | isolation source: Methane hydrate marine sediment | place: Pacific Ocean: Eastern North Pacific, ODP site 1244 | collected 2002
CGGATGGTCTCTCACAATACCTTGACGAGCATCCCCCCGAGGCGAAACGGATCATCGAAAAGTGTCTCACCTCGGCACGTGCCCGTGAGGCAGCGCGCAAGGCGCGTGACCTGGTGCTTAAAAAGAACTCCCTTGAAGCGGGCACCCTGCCCGGCAAGCTGGCCGATTGCTCTGATAAGGACCCCGCGCAGTGCGAGCTTTATCTGGTGGAGGGGGAGTCGGCAGGCGGCTCAGCGAAGCAGGGGCGAGACCGTCGCTTCCAGGCAATCCTCCCGTTAAAGGGCAAGATCCTCAATGTGGAGAAGGCCTCCCCAGAGAAGATGCTGGCCCATGAGGAGATCCGCGCCATCATTACCGCCCTGGGGATCGGCATCGATAAGCAATTGGACCTCGCCAAGCTGCGCTACCACCGCATCATCATCATGACCGATGCCGACGTCGATGGTGCCCATATTCGCACTCTTCTGCTTACCTTCTTCTTCCGCCACATGACTGAGCTTATCAATGGCGGTCATCTACTTATCGCCCAGCCGCCGCTATATCGATTGTCTAAGGGGAAAACAGAAGAGTGGCTATATTCCGAGGAGGAAATGGAGCGCTCTATTGCCAAGAAAGCTTTTGAGGAGCTTTCAGTTCACTCAACAGATGGCTCTATTACTTTCAAGGGAACGAAGATACGTGATCTTTTGGATTCACTCAGAGAGTTGGACCAGGGGCTTGCTGCCCTTGAAAAGGAAGGCATACCGCGGGAGATAAGTGCGATTCTTCTTATGAAAGACGAGTCATTCTCCCTCCTTGACTTCTCTCAGAAGGTAAACATGCAAGAGCTCAGCAAGTGGTTTGAGGAATCTGGGTTTCCAACCAGGTTATCCTGGGATGACACCGAAGGGGAGTACTGGATTGAGGTTGACTTAAAGGGCGATAAAATTAGGCTTGACAGGAGCCTTCTTGAGCACCCAATCCTTCATGGCTGCTTCAAGGCGTATCCGCATGTCAAGCGCCTGACTCAGAACAGATCATACACCGTTGTCAAGAAGGGTAAGGAGATTGGCAGCGATATTCCCTGGTACGAACTTGCTGACGTGCTTCAGAAAAGCTCTGACAGGTCAGGGACAACAATCCAGCGCTATAAGGGCCTGGGGGAGATGAGCGCCCAGCAGCTCTGGGAGACCACGATGAACCCGGAGACCAGGACGATGTTGCAGGTTGACGTCGAGGACGCAATAAAAGCGGATAAAATCTTCGAGACCCTCATGGGGGACGAGGTCCCACCCCGCAAAGCCTTCATCCAGGCCCACGCCAAGAGCGTAAAGAACCTGGATATTTAAGGGGGTTACCTATTCCTTATTAGTTAGTCCTAACCTCCCCCTCCGCATCCGCATGCAGGATGGCGGTGAAATCGTATCCCCGCTTGCGTAGCTCATCGCTGCCGCCCTGGTGACGGTCTAAAAGCGCTACCACCTTGACCACCCGGCAGCCGGCGGCCTCCACCGCCCCTATCGCCTCGAGGGTGGCGCCCCCTTTAGTAATCACATCCTCCACTATGGCTACACTGCAGCCTTTTTGGGGGACATAACCCTCGATAGCCTTCTGCGTGCCATGCTCTTTCAGCTCTCCTCTCACAATGAAGGCAGGGATGGGCTTCCCTTCAAGATGGCTAACGATAGCGACTGCCGTCACAATGGGGTCAGAGCCCAGGGTTAACCCGCCAACAGCATCAACACCGCTCTCTCTCAATATCTCAAAAACTAGCTTGCCGGTAAGGTAGGCGCCTTCCGGGGAAAGGGTTACCATCTTAAGGTCAAAGAAGTAAGAACTTTTCGCTCCCGAGGCGAGGGTGAAATCGCCGCGCAGTAGTGCCCGCTCCTTCACCAGCTCTAAAAACCTTTTTCGTTGCTCCAGAGTCAATTCAAACCTCCTTCCTTTCGCCCTTCCTCAATCAATTGTAACGAAAAGGAAGCGACGTTCTCTGTCATTGCGAGCCCAAGGCTTGGCAATCTCCGCAACACATGCCTGCACCATCATACCTGGGGATTTCTTCGTCCCCCGATAGATCGTCCGATAAGTCGGACTCTCGCAAGGCGGAGGGGTCCTCGCAATGACAGTTGGGTACACAGATTCTCACTCACGTATATGCATCCCTATTTTCCTCATCGGTTGTACCGATGGCAATGGGCGTGTTTCAGTGCGAATAAAGCCCTTTTTCCTTGATATAACGCGCCACCGCCTCGGGGACGAGGTCTGATACGGGGAGGCCCCGGGCAATCCGCTCCCTGATGGCGGTGGAGCTTATATCCATCAGTGTGTTGTCGAGGAGCATTATGCTGCTTGATAAGCCGGGGATGCTTCTCTCTAGTGACTCCAAATCTAAAGCACCCGATCCGGGACGCCTCGCTGCCACCAGCTTACACGCTTCCACCACTCCCTCGGGCTCCTTCCATGAGGGAAGCCCTGCTAAGGCATCCACGCCAAGGATGAAGTAAAAATCTGCCTCCTCACCAAGCTCACGCCTGAGAGCGGGTAGGGTGTGCACCGTATAGGATGGCCCCACCCTTTCAATATCCACTGTTGAGACGCTGAAGTGATGGTTGGGGGCGATAGCTAGTTTGATCATCTCCAGGCGATGCTCCCCAGGGGCGATGTTCCGATGCGTTTTGAGCCAGGGCTCGCCGGCGGGGACAAATATTACCTGAGAAAGCCCCAGCCTAAGCCTAGCCTCCTCAGCGATAATCAGGTGTCCGTTGTGAACCGGGTCGAAGGTCCCACCCAGTACGCCGATTTTCCGCGTTTTTAGAATCACTCCCATAACATCTGTACCTTACCAAACCGCACCGTGTCTCCCGGTTTCATCCCAGCCTTTTTCAGGGCGCTGGCTACCCCCATCCTGGCGAATTGCTGCCTAATATAGGTGCGAGCCTCAGGGTTTTCCAGGTCCATCCTAGCTAACAGCTTTTCCGCCCTGGGGGACGAGACCACAAAGATGTCCCCCTCAATAGAAACAACTACCCTCTCCTTTTTGGGCTGGGGACGAAATACCGTTAGCACCTCGGCCTGCTGCGGCGTGGCAACGCTATCGAGCAGCTCACATACCTTCGCCATCAACTGGGGGACGCCTTCAGTTGTAGCCGCGGAGGTAAAAAAGAGAGGCGCCTCATCCTGAGCAAGCTCCTTTTCGAGCTCAGAGATGCGCGCCCGGACCTCGGGCAGATCGATCTTGTTCACCACCACGAGCTGCGCCTTCGCCGCGAGCACGGGATTGAACAAGGCCAGCTCATTATTCACCTGCTTCATATCGGAAATGGGGCTCGCTGAACTGCCGTCAAGCAGGTGAATAAGCACCCTAGTGCGCTCGGCGTGACGCAGGAAATCATGCCCCAGGCCCATGCCAAGGTGAGCCCCCTCAATGAGCCCCGGGATCTCGGCCAGCACAAAGGAGCGCTGGCCTACCGCCACCACCCCTAAAATGGGCTCCTTGGTAGTAAAGGGGTAGTCAGCGATCTTCGGCCGTGCCGCCGATGCCGCCGCGAGAAGGGTGGACTTGCCCACACTGGGGCAGCCAATGATCCCGACATCGGCGATTAGCTTCAGTTCAAGAAGCAGTGTGGCCTCCTCCCCAGCCTCCCCTTTCTGAGCAATTCGTGGCGCCTGATTGACAGGAGTGGCAAAGCGAGTATTTCCATAGCCGCCACGACCGCCCCGCGCTACTATAACCTTTTGCCCCTCCGCGGTGAGGTCAGCAAGTAACTCCGTTCTATCATAGATTTCCTTGAAAATAAGCGTACCTAGGGGAACCATGATAGTGAGGTCACTGCCATTTTTACCGTGCATCTTCTTACGGGCGCCCGTCCTACCCCCATCCGCGGTAAAACGCCTCTTTCCCTGATAGTACTTAAGCAGAGTAGTCATGCTCCTATCTGCGATAATGAAAACGCTGCCTCCATGGCCACCGTCGCCGCCGTCTGGACCACCAAAGGGAACAAACTTCTCCCGTCGAAAGCTAATAACCCCCCCACCCCCATCACCTGCCTTAACATCGATTTTAACTCTATCAATCAACGTCTCTCACCATTACCTTATTATATTACTATTATATAAACTGTGAAATAAGTATTAAATAATAATATATAATAAGGGTGTGAAGAAGTGCGCAATTGATGTAATTGGATAGTGCTGAGCGGTCGAACAAGGTGCAAGCCTGATGCAGGGATTGTGATGATAATGGGGATTTGTGTGCATAAAAAGAAGTCACTGTTTTCCAAAGCTGGAGATTAACATAAAAGCCAGAAACTTATGCACCTTAGAAGAGAGTTTTGCACCGATTTGTACTAGTTCTGCACTAATTTTATTATGATTAGAGTGACTTTAGCCATCGCTTCTGGAGTAGAGCTCCTCCCTGAGCTCGATGACATCGCGACGCAATTGAGGGCTGGTATTGATCTCGAGGGCGATCTTTTCATAGCCGCGGAGAATGGCGGAGTGGTCTCTATTACCCAACGCTCTACCAATCTCGTTGAAAGAGCACTGGGTCTCCTCCCTGATGATGTAGACGGCGACATGGCGCGCCAATGCAGTCGGTTTATCCCGTTGCTTCCCGGCCAGGGCCTCCGGTTCCAGGTCGAAATACTTGGCGACATTAGCGATGATCAATGGCGGGGTTAGCGACCGGCGGGGCGCCGTCTCGGGGAACTCGGCGAGCGCTTTGCCAGCCAGATCGAGGGTGAGGGGAGTCTTGGTAAGCCTGGAGAAGGCCACCACGCGATTGAGTGACCCCTCAAGCTCGCGAATGCTCTTCTGTACCTTGCGAGCGATGAGGTCCAGCACCTCCCGGGGCACTGATATCCTATTCTCCTCAGCCTTCGCTTGAAGGATGGCCAGGCGAGTCTCCAGGGCGGGGGGCTGGACGTCGGCAACGAGCCCCCAACCGAAACGGGAGCGCAATCGGTCCTCAAGTAGGGGCATGGATTTGGGGGGTCGATCGCTGGTGATCACAATCTGGCGGTTGGCATTGTGGAGGTCGTTAAAGGTGTGGAAGAAGCCCTCCTGCGTCTGCTCCTTCCCGATAATAAAGTGGATATCATCTATTAATAAGACATCCACACTGCGATACTTTTGGCGGAATTCCTCGGTCTTCCGCTCTCGGATCGCCTTTATAAACTCGTTAGTAAACTGCTCCGTGCTTACATAGAGCACGCGGAGCCTGGTTTGATAAACGAAGCGTCCTATAGCGTGCAGGAGGTGTGTCTTTCCCAGCCCGACACCGCCGTAAATAAATAGCGGGTTGTAGACATGGCCCGGCTTCTCCGCGACCCCCAGGGCAGCGGCATGGGCGAGACGATTGCAATTTCCTATGATAAAAGAGTCAAAGGTGTACTTGGGATTAAAGTTATTGGAACCTGTTTTCCGGTAGTTTGTACTAGCCAAGGATTTATTGTTCCCTTTGGACCTCGCTGTAGGGCTTTGCTCTTGAATTTGAAAACGGACATTGACCTCATCCCCGATGATGCCGATAAGGGTTTTCTTAATCAGCGAGCTCAGCCGCTTCTCCAGCCATTCGATAGCAAAAGGGGACGGCACACCAACCACAAACCGATTCTCCTGATAACCCAAGCCGACGGTGTCTCTTAGCCAGGTGTCGTAATTTGTCCTCGTGAGTTGTAACTGAAGCTCCCCAAGCACTGCCTCCCAGATTTCTTTAGCTGACTCCTTAACTAGCATCTGTTTCACACTCCTCATTCAGTAGTGGTTTAAGATAGAAACGCCCTTCGTAATCACAAGGTCAGTGGTGTCCCCGAGGCCGACAGGTCGGCCGACACTTCGGCCTGGTTCGGGAGCACCCTGATATATAGGTTAGCAGGAGGCTCAGAGATTTCGATCAGGGTGATTAGGGGATGCGCAGGAACAATACCAAAAACCACGCCCTGGGTCAATAGGTTTTTGCACCAGTTTTGCACCAGTTTTTAAATGATTTTTTGCCCGATAGTTGATTGCGTGATAGAATGTCTCTGGTACGATGCGCATCGTTTTTATGGGCGTTCCCGAATTCGCCGTGCCTGCCCTGGAGCGGCTTATCCTCGGCGAGCACCAGGTGGTGGCTGTCTACACTCAGCCGGATAAGCCTGCGGGGCGGGGGCGAGTGCCTACTTTCCCTCCGGTGAAGCAGGCGGCTCTGGAGCATGGACTTGAGGTGCGTCAGGTGGAAAGCTTTGCTGAGGCTGGCGCCATCGCATCTTTGGCTCAGCTCAGCCCCGATGTGATTGTGGTGGTGGCCTTTGGCCAGATCCTGCCTCCTCAGGTGCTAACTATCCCGCCCTTCGGCTGCATCAACCTTCACCCCTCTCTACTCCCCAGGCATCGTGGGCCTACCCCGATCCCGGCGGCGATCCTCGCCGGCGATGACTGGACCGGGGCCTCCATTATGCTCCTGGATGAGGGCATTGACAGCGGCCCGATCCTCGCCCAGCGGAGGGTGGCCATCGCGCCCCAGGATACCACTGATTCCCTTACCAGGAAGCTCGCCCAAATCGCGGCCCAGCTTTTAGAGGAAACGCTGCCCCGCTGGCTTTCCCACTTGCTTACCCCCCAACCGCAAAGGGAGGAGGAAGCCACCTATACCAAGCTTCTATCCAAGGAGGAGGGTGAGATCGATTGGCAGATCCCCGCCCCTCAGATATGGCGCCGGGTGCGCGCCTTTTACCCCTGGCCCGGCTGCTATACCACGTGGCAGGGGAAGATGCTCAAGATAGTGGAGGCGGTCCCCCTGCGTGGGGAGCGAGGTGAGCCAGGGAGGGTGGTCTCTCTTGGTAGGGGGGAGGTTGGGGTGCAAAGCGGGGGCGGGATACTCAGGCTGCTCAGGGTGCAGCTTGAGGGGAGAAGGGAAATGAGTGCCGAGGAGTTCCTCAGGGGACACAGGGCATTTATCGGGGCGCTGCTTACCAGCTTGAGAAAAGAGGATGCTCCGGGCTAATGGCACGGTCGATGTGTGTCTGGATGGCGTACGGCGCTCGCTTACCGACCAGTTTAGTAATTGAGGCCCCGTTGTCTCTATAGGTTACCGATTCATCTGCTAGGCCGCTTCCGATTCCGCCTTGCCCTCCGCTTCCTCAGATGGGATCTCCTCTGCCTCCACCTCAGCCTCCTCAACCGCCACCGCCTCCTCCGCAATTTCCTCAACTAGTTTCTCCACTTTGCTCTCCAGCACATGGACCACTACTTGGTCGGGTTCGGTTAGCACCTCAACCGCCTCGTCCACGGGGAGGTCTCGCACGTGAATCGCCTGGTCGATCTCCTCAAGCACTGATATGTCCACCTCGATATTTCGGGGCAGGTCAGCGGGGAGGGCCTCCACATGGAGCACGGTCAGGTTCTGGATTAACATGGCGCGGCTAGTCTTCGCTGCGGGGGCCTCGCCGAGGAACAGCAGTGGCACCTCAGCCCTCACACTGTGGGTCATCTCCACCTGGAAAAAGCCCACGTGGAGCAGCTCGTCATTTAAGGGGTCGCGCTGAATATCTCGGACCATCACCACCCTTGGTTTCTTAGCCCCATCAACTTTGAGGGTGATCAGTGCATTGCGGCCCGCCCTGGCGATGAGACGCTTCAGGAGAGGGGTCTCTGCCTGGAGGGGGGTGGATTCGATATTGGGTCCGTAGAGGTTGACCGGGGTGAGCCCTTCACGGCGAAGAAATCTCACCTTCTTTCCCAGAATATCCCTATAGCTAACCTTCAGTTCCTCTCGGTTCACTTTTACCCCCTGAGACAAGGCTGATCATAATTATACTACGCCTCTGGCAGGGCGTCCAGTTATTGCAGTTTGACACTCTTATTGGGGTGAAGTATAATCGTAGAATGCCAAAGCGGACCTATCAGCCAAAGAAGATCCCCAGAAAGCGGGAGCATGGCTTTTTGTCACGCATGAGCACTCGAGGTGGTCGTGCGGTGCTGCGCCGGAGAAGGCTCAAGGGCCGCTGGCGGCTCACGGTGTCGGGATGATGAAAACAGAGCGACTTGCTAGGAGAAAAGAGTTTGAGGCTGTTTGCACTGAGGGTAAGTCCTGGTCCAATAATCTGGTAGCGCTGCGGGCACTACCCAACAGCTTGGGGTCGAATCGCTATGGCTTTGCGGCGGGAAAGCGATTGGGTGGGGCGGTAGTGCGCAATCGGGTGAAGCGGTGGCTTCGGGAGGTGGTCCGGCGCACCACGATAAAGGATGGCTGGGACATGGTGTTCATAGCCCGCCAGGCTGCTACTGAAACCGATTATCGCACCCTGAAGAAGGCGATGGAGGAATTATTGGCTCGAGCGCAGTTATTGGGAAACGGGAGAGGATGAAGAGAATTGCCTTAGGCTTGATCGGTGGTTATCAGGTGACCATTTCCCGGGTGACCGCTCACTCATGCCGTTTTGTGCCCACCTGCTCTCAATATACCTATGAAGCAATTGAAAAGTACGGGCTGGCGAGGGGTATTTGGATGGGGACAAAGCGCCTCGCCCGTTGTCATCCCTTGAGTCCCGGCGGGTTTGACCCGGTGCCTTGATGCCATCAGTTTCCACCGTGATGAGGTTTTTGTGACGAAACCAAAGGCTCTATTCCTATTTGCGTTGCTTGTGGGGGGTTGCCTGCTCCTTTCAGGGTGTGCTGCCATTGGCACCGCTACGCCTATTGGATGGTCCGCACCCGTGATGGACGATGATGTCATCTATGTGGGCACCACGGAGGGGAAGGTCGTTAGTTATACTCTGTTCAGTGAGCCCAGAGTGGCGGCGGAGTGGTGGCGGTTTCCGCTACGGGGTGAACTGGGGCTTGGTGGTGGTGGAGGGGGTGGCTTCCTTGCCTGTATGCCGACGGCACCAGCGGTCATTTACAGCACCCCTTTTGTGGCCGATGGCGCAGTCTATATTGGTGCCTACGATGGCAAGGTCTATGCCCTTAATACCTCGAGTCGCGTCGCGGGATATTCTTTCCCACAGGAGTCGGAGGGGGAGTGGGTATACCCCGAAGAGGACTCCATCGGAGCCATTGTAGGCAGCCCGGTGGTCGCTGAGGGTATCCTCTATATCGGCTCTGCCGACGGCAATCTTTATGCCATTGACATCGTCACCAGTGAGCTAGCGTGGGACTCACCTTTTGCCACCGGAGACGATATCTGGGCCACCCCCCTGGTGCATGATGGTGTGGTCTACATCGGCTCCTTTGACCACAAACTCTATGCTATCGATGCTGCGGATGGCACGCTGGTCTGGGAATCCCCCTTCCAAACGGACGGAGCGATCGCTGCCACACCGCTCTTCTATAACAACACCATCTATATTGGCTCTTTCGACCGCAAATTTTATGCCGTTGATACAAGCACGGGGAAGGCGAAAGAGGGCTTTATTCCTTTCCCGGCGGGCAACTGGTTTTGGGGTAGGGCGGTGGCCTACGATGATACTATCATTGTAGGCTGCGTGGACGGTCGGGTTTATGCCCTCGATGCCGAAACAGGGGAACGACAATGGTCTTTCCCAGAACTAGATGAAGGGGCAGTTGGGCCGGTTCGGGGTGACCCTGCCCTGGCTGGAGAGGTGGTTATCTTTGGCTCCGATGACGGTAGGGTTTATGCCTTAGATGCCGCCAGTGGGCACCTCATTTGGGACTATCCTCATGGGGAGGATCGATTTGGTCCTATTCGAGCCTCCCTTTATGCTGGGGATGGCGAGGTCTATGTTCATGATACGCGGAACCATTACATCTACGCCTTGGGGGTGGAGCACGGCAATGTGTTATGGAGCGTTTCCACTGCCGAGTGAGCGGGCCAGCGAGTTATCTTGATGAGTAGAAACAGACTGATAATCATCCTCGTCGCTGGTGTGCTGGTCGTCCTCTTTTTAACATATGGGCTTATCGATACTTGGAATCTTATCCTGCTCCAGCCGATACTCAATTTCTTGATCCTGCTCTCCAATGTGTTCTTTGGCAACTTTGGCCTCGCGATTATTGCCCTGGTCATCATTGTGCGCCTGGTGATGACTCCCCTTACCTTAAAGCAACTGCACTCCACCAGGGCGATGCACACATTGCAGCCCAAGATGAAGGAGCTGCAGAAGAAGTATGCAAAGGACAAGGACAAGCTCAAGCAGGAGATAGCGAAGCTCTATAAGGAGAGTGGGGTAAGCCCCATGGGTTGCCTGGGGCCCATGCTCCTTCAGCTTCCCATCTGGATCGCCCTTTATCGGTCGATCCTACAAGTGGCGGCGGCAACCCCTGAAGCCCTATTAGGGCTCTCCAATGATCTCTATTCCTTATCAGCGATTCATCAGGCGGTTCCCCTGGATCCAAATTTCCTCTGGCTTAACTTAGCCCAGCCTGATGTGCCTCCCACTGGGTATTTCATCCTGCCCATTCTAGTGGCAGCCTCGATGTATGTGTTGCAAAAGATGTCCACTGTGCCCTCAACGGACCCGCAGCAGCAATCGATGGGCAAAATGATGATTTGGATGATGCCCCTGATGTTTGGCTTTTTTACCCTCATGTTCCCCAGTGGACTGGCGCTGTTTTGGGTGGTCTCCACTATTGTTGGCATTGTGACGCAGTATTTTATCACCGGGTGGGGCTCGCTCTTTGTGAGAGCCCCTGCCCGGGCACCACAGGTGGCTGAAGAGCAGCGCATGGAAACACCAGAGGGAGCCTTGCTAGAGGATCAATTGGCCACCGAAAGGGTGGAACAACAAGAGAGGGTGGCGCATGGAAAGTCTCGAGACAAGCGCAAAGACCGTAGAAGAAGCCGTCGCGCTGGCGCTAGAAAAACTCGGCGCAAGCCGTGACCAGGTGGAGGTAGTTGTCCTAAAGGAGGGTAAGCCTGGCTTTTTGGGTCTTGGTGGTGAGGAGGCTACGGTCAGGGTGCTCAGGCGTCAATCTGAAGAGGAGCGACAGGCGGCCGTCATTCTGGCTAAGGAGGTGCTGGAGAGGCTTCTTTCCTTGATGAAGGTCTCAGCCTCTATTGAGGAAAAGGAGCCACCAGAGGAGGGGCGCGCCCTTATCTTCCTGGAAATCACTGGCGATGACCTGGGTATTCTTATCGGGAGGAGAGGTCAAACCCTGTCCTCGCTGCAATACCTGCTCTATCTAATGGTGGGCCATCAATTAAAGGCTCATGTGCCCGTAACCATCGATGTAGCCGGCTATCGGGAGCGCCGACAGGAGGCGCTTAAGAATCTGGCGTGGCGCATAGCAGAGCGTGTCATGGCCACTGGGCAGCCGGTGCCCCTGGAGCCGATGCCGGCGAGCGAGCGCCGCATCATTCACCTGGCGCTCCAGGACTACCCGGGGGTGATCACCCAGAGCATCGGCGAGGGCGAGGATCGTAAGGTGACCATCCTAAAACAGGGGTAATTTGAGCCTTGACTTTGCCTTCTGGGCATGCTAATCTCTTTTGGTACTATTAAAGATGCATTATCTTCCTGCTCCTCAATTTAGGGAGAGGCGCATCTTTTAAAAAGTGTTTGAGGAAGGCGAAAAGGCGACGACGGAGAAGAGTAGGAGGGAGAAGGCGCCTAGCGAGTCTGGTATGGTGGGAGCAGATGCGACCTGCCCTCTGAAAATCCCTCCCAAGCTGCCAACCGAACGCTGCAGGTTTATGCGTCAGTAGGCTTGGCCGGCCCCGTCAGCCGTTACCCGGACGAACCCCGCGTGGCGGGGTTTGATGAGGGCCCCGATGGCGGGGAGTTAGGGTGGTACCGCGGGCACAAAGCTCGTCCCTTGGGGACGGGCTTTTTAGATTATAAAGAGGCTTCATTTTCCCCAACTTAAGGAGTATCTTTCATAAAATGTTTGAGGAAGGGCGAAAAGGCGAGGAAATGTTCCGGCCGGTGCCGAGCAAGATCAGTTTTCCTGATCTGGAGAAGCGCATCCTCCACTTCTGGAGGGAGAAGCGAATCTTTGAGCGGAGCGTTGCTGAGCGAGAAACCTCTCCCCTCTTTGTACTATACGAGGGGCCGCCTACCGCTAACGCAAGCCCTGGGGTTCACCATATCCTTTCGAGGGTGTTCAAGGATGTCATCCCCCGCTACAAGACGATGCGGGGATACTGCGCCCCACGCAAGGCGGGATGGGATACCCATGGGCTTCCCGTGGAGCTTGAGATAGAGAGGGAGATGGGTTTTTCCTCCAAGGATCAGATTGAGACCTACGGGGTTTCCCAATTTAATGCGCGGTGCCGGGAGAGCGTTTTTCGCTATCAGAGGGAATGGGAGGAGGTAACCGAGCGCATCGGCTTCTGGCTCGATATGGAGCACCCATATGTTACGCTGGATAATGACTATATCGAGTCCTGCTGGTGGGTGATTAAGCAGCTATGGGAGAAGGGGCTGATCTATCAGGGCTACAAGGTCACCCCTCACTGCCCCAGATGCGGCACCTCGCTCTCCTCCCATGAAGTGGCCCTGGGCTATGAGGAGACGGAGGACCCCTCGGTCTGGGTGAAGTTCAAACTCAAGCTGGGTTCTGTGGGAGGAACACCGCTTGAGCGTCATTTACCCCTGCTCCAGAAAAAGTCTGCTACTTATTTACTGGCGTGGACCACCACACCCTGGACGCTGCCGGGGAATACCGCCCTGGCGGTGGCGCCTGATGCCGATTATTCAGTAATGGAGGGGGAAAACGACCACCTTATCATGGCTTCGGCCTTTGTGAATATGGTAGGGCTTGAAGGCTATCACGAGGTGGTCAGGGTCAAAGGGGAAGACATCGCAGGCGTACAAAAAGGGCTGAGATACGAACCGCTGTTCAATCCACATCAATATGGGGTTGAAAGGAGACGGTTTAGACAGTATAAAGGCGAAGCAGGCATATGGCGTATGGCACTCGAAATTCAGCCAGAGGACAAGGATTTGTCATTCCCGGTTATCGATACCGACTTCGTCTCCCTAGATGAGGGCACCGGAATTGTCCATATTGCCCCGGCGTTCGGCGAAGCGGATTATGAGGCTGGGGAAGATAACGATTTGGATTTCGTCCAGCCGGTAGACTTGCAAGGGAATATCACCGGCACCTATCCTTTCGCCAGAATATTCGTTAAAGAAGCTGACGATCTCATACTCAAAGAACTCGGAAAGGACGAAAAACTCTACCGCAGAGAGACCATCCGCCATACCTACCCCTTCTGCTGGCGCTGCGCCACCCCACTCATCTACTACGCCAAGCCCTCCTGGTATATCAAGACCACGGCAAAAAAAGACCGGCTTATCGCCGGAAACGAGGAGATCAATTGGTATCCGGAGCACATCAAACGTGGCCGCTTCGGCGACTGGCTGGAGAACAATGTTGACTGGGCCTTCTCCCGCGAGCGCTACTGGGGAACGCCACTCCCCATCTGGCGCTGCGAAGGTTGTGGAAAAGATGACTGTATTGGCAGCCTCGATGAATTGAAAGGCAAGCCCGGGCTATCGGCAGAATCGATGGTTTTAAATGCGCTCAAAAAGGGTGAAGCAGATTTACATCGGCCTTATATCGATACAGTACTTTTTAATTGTAGCGAGTGTGAGGGCGGTAAAATGCGCCGCCTCCCCGATGTCCTCGATGCCTGGTTCGATTCGGGGGCGATGCCGGTGGCCCAGTGGCATTACCCCTTCGAAAACAAGGAGATCTTCGAGAAGTTCTTTCCCGCCGACTACATCTGCGAGGCGGTGGACCAGACCAGGGGCTGGTTTTATACCCTGCACGCCCTATCCACCCTTCTCTTCGACCGCCCCTGCTTCCGTAATGTCATCTGTCTGGGTCACATCCTGGATGCTAAGGGGGAGAAGATGAGCAAGTCTAAGGGCAATGTGGTTGACCCCTGGACGGTTCTCGATAGTCAAGGTGCCGATGCCCTTAGGTGGTATCTCTTGACCTCGTCGCCGGCGGGAAGCGTGCGCCGCTTCTCCGCGGAGCTGGTAGGCGAGGCACAAAGACGTTTTATCCGCACACAGTGGAATACATATTCCTTCTTTGTTACCTATGCCAACATCGACAAGTTTGACCCGCGCGCGACATTAGGTGTTTCCGAATTTTCCGAAAGAGCGGAGCTTGACCGCTGGATCATCTCTGAGTTGCACCAGCTCATCGCTGATGTCACAAAAGCCATGGAGGGCTATAATCCCACCGACGCCGGGCGCCGGATTCAGGACTTTGTGGAGGACCTATCCAACTGGTATGTGAGGAGGAGTCGCCGCCGCTTCTGGAAGAGCGAGAGCGATGCCGACAAGCTGTCAGCATATGCTACCCTATACGAGTGCCTGGTCACCCTGGCTAAGCTTCTCGCCCCGCTCATCCCCTTTATCGCCGAGGAGATGTATCAGAACCTGGTGCGCTCCTTCTATCCAGACGAGGCGGAAAGCGTGCACCTCACCCATTTCCCTATTGCCGACCTGACGAAAGTGGATGAGCAATTGGCTCAGGACACGCGCTTGGCGATGACGGTGGCAAGCCTGGGGCGGGCGAAGAGGAGTGAGGCGGGCATCAAGGTGCGTCAACCATTAGACGAGGTTATAGTGGGGGCAAGGTCGAGGGGTGAGAAAGAGAGTTTAGAGCGAATGCGCTCTCAGATTTTAGATGAACTTAACGTGAAAAAATTACGCGTAGATGTTACCATCAGTGCACCTACAGCTAACGCTACCGCACAAGCCCTGCCTCCTAGTGTTACTGTCGAACTGAATACTAATATCGATCAGAAGCTCGCTGACGAGGGGATGGCGCGGGAGCTGGTGCACCGCCTCCAGACGATGCGCAAGCAGGCTGGCTTCGATATCGCCGACTATATTTACACCTACTACCAAGGCGGTGAAAGTTTGAAGCGTATAATCGAAAAACACGCTGACTATATAAAGCAGGAGACCCTCTCCCGCGACCTCATCACAGGGATTCCCCGGGACGCCTATACTGAGAGCCACAAGATCGCTGGCGAGGAAATAACACTGGGGGTCAAGCGGCAAGGCTAGCTGCGAGGCCTTTCCACCAGGGTGGCTGAGGGGGTAATCTCCCTACTGCCTCGAAGATAGGTGATCTCTATTCTATCGCCGATATCGTGGGCACGGATGGCCAGCACCACGTCATCGGCGGTGGTTACCTTCTCGCCATCAATGAGGGTGATAACATCGTTAGCCCTTAGCCCCGCTCTATCGGCCGGGGTTCCTGTTACTACACGATAAACCATGGCCCCCACCTCAGTAGCCAGGTCATAGCTGCGGGCGATTGCCGGGGTTACGGTGACCAGCGAGATTCCGAGGTAAGGGCGGGAGACATAACCCTTTGCGATAAGCTCCGTTACAACGGGGCGGGCGGTGTCGGCGCTCACGGCAAAGCCGACGCCTGAAATCTCGATGGCGCTTATCTTGGCGGTATTGATGCCCACCACCTCACCCTGGAGGTTGATAAGCGGCCCCCCGCTATTACCCGGGTTGATGGCGGCATCGGTCTGGATGACATCGTAGAGGGCCCACCCACTCTCCGCCTCGATGGTGCGCCCCAGGGCACTTATCACCCCCACGGTCACCGTGGGCCCACCCTTAAGTGCCAGGGCGTTGCCTATTGCCACCACCCAGTCCCCAACCCTTACCTCGCTCGAGTTGCCGAATACGGCAGTCGGCAGGCTATCGCCCTCGATCTTGATCATCGCCAGGTCGGTAAGAGGGTCTGTGCCTACCAGTGTGGCATCGAAGGTTCTCCTATCGGGGAGGGTAACGGCTATGCTTTCGGCTCCTTCCACCACGTGGTTATTGGTAATTATATAGCCCCGGTCATCGATGATAACCCCCGAGCCAGCCTGCTCCGTGGGGACAGGCTGTAGAAAGATATTGTAGCTGACCGTTCCGACGACGATGGAGGCCACCGCGGGCATCACCGCCTCCACCACCTCAGTGATAGAGGGCAGTGTGGAGGATGCGGTAGGAGTTGACGTCAGGGTGGGGGATGGTGAGGGCAGTGCCGTAGAGGAGTTCGCTTCGGGGGAGGTGCATCCGACTACCGCCAGCCCCAGCACCAAAAGCACAGCCAAAAGAACTGCTATAACCCTAGCCAATGGTATACCTTCTCGCCGTAACTTTTATAGCAGGCCCTGCTAACAGCTAATTTGAACCCCATCCTTTGCGGGAAAAGCCTGCGTCTTTACCCGGGGACCTGTGGCAGGTGAGTCAATGCCTCCTTTACCTTGTCCTCGGGATACTCGTAATCCTCAAGCTTACCCGATAGGTAAGCATCATAGGCTGCGAGGTCGAAATGCCCGTGCCCGCTGTGAGCTATCAGGATTGTTTTTGCTTCGCCGGCTTCCCTGCAGCGAAGGGCTTCATCAATGGCTACCTTGATATTGTGGCATGGCTCTGGAGCGCTGATGATGCCCTCTGTCCGGGCGAATTTTACCCCTGCCTCGAAGGTGGCGACCTGATGCTCAGCCCTGGCCTCGACGAAGCCTAGCTTATAGAGGTGGCATACTATGGGTGCCATCCCGTGATAGCGGAGCCCTCCAGCGTGAATCGGGGATGGAATAAAGGTATGCCCCAGGGTGTACATCTTGAGAATGGGAGCAAGCCCGGCTACGTCCCCATAGTCCCACGCATAAGGTCCCTTGGTCAGGCTAGGGGCAGCCGTGGGCTCAACACAGATAATGCGCAGGTCTGGTTTTGCTCCGCTGATTTTATCCCTGACCCAGGGCAGGAATTGCCCGGCGAAGTTTGAGCCGCCACCGATGTTGCCAACGATGATATCGGGGTAGGCATCTGCCATCTCCATTTGTTTCCTGGTCTCCTCCCCCACGATGGTCTGATGTAGCAGGACATGGTTAACCACGCTGCCTATAGAATACTTGGTATCGTCACGGCTAAACGCGTCCTCCAGGGCTTCGCTGATGGCAATACCCAGGCTTCCCGTGCACTCGGGGTCCTCCTTGAGGATTTTTCTCCCTATCTCTGTGTCCTCGCTGGGACTGGCAACAACCGTGGCTCCCCACGTCTCCATCAGGATGCGGCGGTAGGGCTTCTGGTTATAGCTAATCTTAACCATGTAGACCTTAATTTCAACACCAAACATTGCGCCAGCCATGCTCAAGGCACTACCCCACTGCCCGGCACCGGTCTCTGTGGCTATGCGCTTGACACCCTCTTTCTTGTTATAGTAACACTGAGCAATAGCCGTATTCGGCTTATGACTCCCAGCCTGGCTTGTTCCTTCATACTTGTAGAAGATTTTTGCCGGTGTGTCTAAAGCCTTCTCCAGCCGATATGCTCGATGCAATACTGTTGGTCTCCACGTGCGGTAAATAGCTTGCACTTCATCCGGGATTTCAATCCAGCGCTCTTTGCTGAACTCCTGCTCATTTAGTGCCTCCGCGAAGATGGGTGGTGGAAGGCGCGTAGGCTCCTTGGTGCCAGGATGCAGCAATGGTGGCAGTGGCTCTGGCAAATCAGCCTGGATATTGTACCAATGGGTTGGCATATCCTTTGGGTCAAGAAAATACAATGTTCTCTCCACTTTTTCCTCCTTTTTTTGCGCTTCCGCAAGCGTATACTAAAAGTCCTATTTCGTCAACCCTTCCGATACCTGGCTGTTGATGTTCTATGATTTTGTCACCCGTTAACTGTTCTGAGAAAATGTCACCCTATGAAAGGGAAGGTGACATTTTCACTGGACAACAACAGTAGGCCCTATTGTTGGTACTCCTCAGTTATAGTTGGCACCGATATTGAGCAGGTTTGACCTATGAGTAATAAGCGGGCGGCTAAGGTTTTGATTATGTCTGACTGCCTGTTTATGGCTATAGCACAAGCTTACTTGGTCTTCTGGAGTGTCTGCCAACTAAACAAGAATAGCGTGTATAAAGATTGACCGAAGGCTCCCTGGTCTCACAATAGGCATCTCGCTGGCCAATTGACTTCGTCCCAGCTCTATGCCAAACTGAAATCGTGGCCACCAGCCTCTTCCTCATCTTCGGCACCTCATTTGTCGTCGGCCTTTCCGGCGCCATGATGCCCGGGCCTCTCCTTGCCGTTAACATCAGCGAGTCGGCGAGGAGAGGGTTTCGTGCTGGCCCGCTCTTGGTCCTGGGCCACGGAATAGTCGAACTGCTGCTAGTAGTAGCCCTGGTCTGGGGGCTGAGCGAGGTTCTGGGGCAAAGCCTGGTGGCTGGGATCATTGGGGTGGTAGGTGGCCTCTTCCTGCTGGGCATGGCGTATGCCCTCCTGCGTCAGGCTCGCCGAGCCGTGGCTCCACTGGAGGTCAGCCCTCAGTCTGCAAGGCCGGGGCGGCGGCTGATAGCAACCGGTGCGGTGTTGAGCGTAGCCAACCCCTTCTGGCTCATATGGTGGGCCACAGTGGGGACCACCTGGGTATTGTGGTCCCTGGCGGCAGGGGCCATAGGTGTAGTGGTCTTCTACTTAGGCCATATCCTGTCTGATTTGGGATGGTATAGCATGGTGTCCCTGGTCATCGCACGGGGGAAGCGGCTGATGAGTCTGAGGGTATACCGTGGGTTACTGCTTGCATGTGGCGTATCCCTAATCGGCCTGGGTGTCTACTTCTTGGTCTCAGGGGCTATGTTCCTGGCTGAGGTTTAGGCTAGCCCTCATCCCAGCGTACACGTGGTTCAATAGCTCGCATGTTGACAGATATAGTGTAAAGCCAAGTTCGAGTCCAGGATGGCCCACACCGCTGTGGATGGGAACTCACGCATGGCCTAAAAAGCCCTTTCATGGAATCGCTCCCCCATGGTTACGGGTGCTTGACAAAGGCAGCTCAGATACCTAAAGTGTCAATCACTGAAATGCGCTAACGTTATGGAGGGGAGTGATGAAGGTAATTTGTGAAGAACAAACCGTTAGGGAAATCTCCGAGTCAATGATGCTAAGTCAATCCGATGACGCTTGGCATCCGTTGAAGGATCCAAACTATATCGAGTGGTGGTACTTCGACATAATGAATATGGACGGAAGCCTTGTCAGAGGCCAGTTCTATATCTCCGGTGATGTTTCCCGGCCAAGAAAGGTAAGGACCGGTGTCAGGGCGAGCCATGTTAGACCCGACGGAACAGAGCTCTTAATAGATGAGAAGTTCCCCTACTCATCCTTTAAGTCTTCAACCGAAGTCTGTGCGGTTGAAATCGGTAAAAACTTCATTAGGGGGGATCTTTCACATTGCGAGCTGCACATCGAGGCCGGAGAGAAGACCCTCGATCTGGAACTCGATTCTGAAATAAGCGGTATAAAAAGCCACGCCTGCTTTGGCGATGAGACAAAGTATATGTTTTGGGTTGTCCCCCAGCCACGCAGCCACGCCAAGGGCACCTTCAGAACAAAGGAGGAAACCCTCAGTATCGAGGGGGTGGGATACCGCGACCACAACTGGTTAAACTTCCCTCCCATGGACGTTATCGCATACTGGGATTGGGGAAGGGTCTATGATAAGGAATATACTATTATCTTTGCGGATATCGTTACGAGTAAGAAATTCGATAATGCCGAAATAAAGCCCCTGATGATTTACGACTCGGGCAGGCTGCTCTACATGACATCAGAAACTAACAAATGGAGCCTGACTAAAACAGATATCAAGTTCGACCCGGTGGCACAGATGGAACTTCCTCAGACACATTCAGTGAAGCTTCAGGATGAAGATTTGTCCCTCGAGATGAATCTGCGGCTTGAGAAGGTCTTTCAAAAGATAGACCCGCTGGCTGACTTCAACCCGCTGGTAAGATTACTAATCCGGACCTTCAAGGCGAAACCTTCGATTATCTCACTCTACTCCATCGGCTCGGGAACGTTGAACCTAGCCGGACGAGAGAACGCTTTGACTTGTACCGCAGTACATGAGCTTGTCCGAAACTTCTAAGCGCCCAACCGCACTCGGTCCAGGTTGTTAAGGCGCGGGTTCCGTTCAGTTGTCATCTATGTCTTATATGTCTTTTTTCATACCCCATTGGGTAATAGCTAAAGTAATAAGCCCCGCAATATTGAAAATTGCGAATGTTACGGTGGCAGGTCTCCCCCAATCGAAAATAAACTCATTGATTAGAAGACCGAGAGTGCCGATGATGAGTAAAATAAAGCCACTCAATTTAACGAATTCTCTCATAGATATACTCCCGGGTCCCAATTGCTTGATTGGAGGATACCGCTATTAAAATCGGGTGTCAACCAAAACCGAGAAGAACCAATGCGCGCGCATACCCTGACCGCTACGCCAGGGTAGCTAGCTATGGTTATTTTTTACTGCCGTGCCGTTCATGATATTCCACATATCTACTTATGGCCCGCGCCGCCCTGTATATGGAAGGGTAGAAGGCCATCTCGTGCTCTGCGCAACCTGTCCTCATAATATCCAGAGTCTCCAAGCCAATGCTAGCTTCCACTGCATGGACCACCACTGCTGTCGGCTTCTGCAGGCCCTGGAATATCTCCAATATGAGGCTTCTCTTGTCTTTAATGAACTGGCGATATATACCTTCCTCAAAAGGCTCAATTTCAGGGGCAATCTGCCAGAGGAACATATCCAGCTCTGTCCAGCCATCAAGGGCCTGGAGTACAGGTGTCCAGTCGTGGCGATAGGTCCCCATGTCAATTGGATTTCTCAGCATGCCGCCCGCCACGGGAATGAAGCGCTTGAGCTCCGCCACCAGCTCCTCGGGAGCGGGTGGGAGGCTCAGCCCCCCGCTCTCGCACTCATCTGAGGCCCGTACGCTGGCACCACCCCCCAGACCCACCACCGCCACCCTTCTCCCGTGCGGAAGTTGAAAGAAACGGAAGGTTACCAGCAGGTCGATCATCTCCTCGAAGTCCTCCACCCGGATGGCTCCAGTCTGCTTGAGTAGCGCTTCCCACACCGCGTCATCGCCGGCCAGCGCCCCGGTGTGGGATATTGTCCCCCTGCTGCCGGCTGCGGTGCCACCCTTCTTGATAATTATCACCGGCTTCTTTGCCGCCGCTTCCGTGAGCACCTTTCGCAGCCGCGGCCCGTCCCTCGTACCCTCAATGTAGGCGGCGATGACCTCCGTCTCGGGGTCATGTGATATGTAATCCAGAAGCTCGATTTCATCGATGTCGCTGGCGTTCCCGTAGCTCACCACCTTGCTGAATCGCACTCCCCGGGCTGCTGCTCCCCGCACCACCAGGATCGAGTAGCTTCCGCTCTGGGAGATAAAGCCCACATTCCCCCGCTCCTGGGGGAAGTCAGCGCAATAGGTGATGCCTGAGCCGGGGCAGTATATCCCCATGCAGTTAGGGCCGATAATACGGATGCCACCGCTGCGGGCGATTGAGACCAGCTCATCCTGGAGCCTCCCCCTATCCACCTCGCCGGTCTCGGCAAAGCCGGAGGTGTAGAGGTGGACAGTCTTCACCCCCTTGGCAACACAGTCTTCGAGGAGCTGACGAGTGGCCTCCGCGGGGATCATGCAGATGACGTGATCCACTACTCCGGGGACATCCCGTACGTTGGGGAAGGCCTTCAGACCCGATACTTCGTCCATCCTGGGGTTTATCGGGTAGATTTCACCTTTATATCCAAAGGGGGGCAGGGTATTTAGGAATAGCTGAGTAACCGCGCTCCAGCGGCTCGTGCTGGCGCCAACCACCGCAATCGAGCGGGGGTGGAAGATATAATCCAGTGTCATATTGCGTTCAGGCTTCCCGCTAGTTCCTCTCGGAAGAATGCCTCCCCTTTTTCAGGAGAGGCACCCCAAACCCGCACCTATTTCTCCACTTCTATTCTACTCGGAAACTCCTCCAATGGCAAGGAGTAAGCACCAAGGCCACCGTGCACAGAACGTCATAAAGTTCAATCCTCGCGCCCCCGAGGGGTTCAAGGCAATTTTGGCTATTTGACCTGCTATTTTTTGGCAACACTTTTTCGCTCCGGAGTTGTGACCCAGTTTCGGATAGATGATTTACATGGTGGCGTGGTTATGTTATAATTTTCATTCGGAAATGGAGAAGGACAAAAAGCAGACCATTATAGAGGATTTTCGACTTCACGAGGAGGACACCGGCTCCCCCGAGGTTCAGGTCGCCCTCCTTACGGAGCGGATAAATGACCTGACCGAGCACATGAAGGTTCACCGCCACGATTATCACTCCCTCCGCGGACTTCTCATGCTAGTGGGACAACGGCAGCGGCAGTTATCATATTTGAACAGGATCGACCCTCAGCGTTACCGCTCGGTGATTGCAAGGCTCGGTATCCGAAAGTAAGGAGTTTAATTCTATGCCACAGATTCTTGAGTATCTGGTGGGCGATCGGCCACTTGTTATTGAGACT
>JABUBL010000068.1_pt1 | contig 21914 bp, 21 predicted proteins | sample 7240371 | NCBI WGS metagenome assembly JABUBL01 (sample SAMN07256343, study PRJNA390944) | subsurface metagenome | isolation source: Methane hydrate marine sediment | place: Pacific Ocean: Eastern North Pacific, ODP site 1244 | collected 2002
AGTCGGGGGCATCGGTTGCTTTTGCGATGGAGTGCTTTGAGAACGGCATCCTGACAAAGAAGGATACGGGTGGAATCGACCTCAGATTTGGCAACGCTGAAGCCATGATGAAAGTGGTCGAGATGATAGCTAAACGAGAGGGCTTAGGTGACATCCTCGCCGAGGGCGTCAAAAGGGCTGCCGAAAGGATTGGCAAGGGGGCTGAGAGGTTTGCCATGCATGTCAAAGGTAAGGAGCTCCCAATGCACGAGGGCCGCTGGAAAACGGGTGTAGGGTTGGGCTACGGTGTTTCTCCTACTGGAGCTGACCATGTTCAGATGGAGCACGACCCCTGCTTCGAAGAGAAGGGTTTCTTCATCGATCAACTCAAACCGATAGGCATCCTGGAACCTGTGCCAAGCCTCGACCTCGGCGAGCGTAAGGTCAGGTTGTTTACTTACATGCAACATTGGTGGAGCTTGGGCAATTGCCTCGATTTATGCTTGTTCACGACCGCTCCTGCTAGGGTTTGGACGATACCACAGGTGGTGGATATGGTAAATGCGGTCACGGGTTGGGACACTACGACATGGGAGCTCATGAAGGTCGGGGAACGTGCCACTACGATGGCCCGGGCATTTAATGTCAGGGAAGGTTTTACCAAGGATGACGACCAGTTGCCGGAGCGGCTTTTCCAACCGCTCGAAAGCGGGCCGCTGAAAGGCACGAAACTCTCGAAGGAGGACTATAAGCAGGCAATTGCCACGTATTATCAGATGATGGGTTGGGACGAAACCGGCGCACCGACCAAGGCAAAGTTAGAGGAACTCGATGTCGGATGGGTCGCTGAAAAGTTAAGGAAATGAGTTTTCGATCCAAAAATGAGAAAACTCAACTTTTTGCTAACCATTTCAAAATTTGGTAAAAGAATTGAATGTATTTGTCACCTAATTCCATATCACCGATCATTACCCTTTTTGTTCCCCAATCTACCATACCACCGACCCAATGAGGTGATGCATCGGTCATTAGTGCGAGGGTTCTGCCTTCCCCATACTTACGAACCGCGAGCAAGGGATTCTCTTCTTCAGCCAACTTTATCCCTTCAACCCTTTCTTTCCCAATAGATTCTATTCTTCTCGAAGTTAGGAGCATTTCAGCGTCAGGTTTTGCGATGACTTTATTGTATCCACAAATAGTGGGTGCATCATTCCATGGTAATCCTTTTAAGATTGGATGTTCTGTTTTCTTGATTATCTTGAAACCATTTGAATCATTGATCCTATCATCCTCTGGCAAACAATCTACTGGCAGCACTTCTTCAACTGGGGTTCCCCTGTAGTTTCCTTTAGAACCGGTGAATGCCCACCATCCACCTATCATTCCCAAACTTCCACCCTTCTTTACATATTCCTTCAACAACGCCATTCGGTCGGATAATTCCGAACCTGGGGCATCGCTTATTACCACTGCATTGTATTCTGATAGTTGATCCTGCGTCGATGGCATTTCCTGTAATCTATCTGGTGGAATGTGGGTGAAATCGATACCTGATTTTTTCATTACAGCTATCAGGTATCTCGCATATACTTCCGGTTCACCAGCCAGTAATAATTTCATGGTTGCAGATAGGTAACTTGGACATTTAAACTTTTCTTAAGACAAATCGGTGAGGGTTTGGCCAGCCGAGAAATGCCTTAAATGCTTAAATTCTCATGATGATTATTGAAGAGGTGCACTACATGAAAATCCCAAAGTACGTCGGCGCATTCAAGGGGAAGGATTTCCTCAACACCCAAGATTTCAGCCAGGAGGAGATCACCCAAGTTCTGGACGCCGCGAAGGATTTGAAGGAGAAATTTAAGTCAAGGGTTGAAACGCCGTACCTGGCCGGAAGAACCCTCTTCATGTTTTTCTACAATCGTTCCCTCCGCACGCGGAACTCGTTCGAGGCCGGCGTCTATCAGCTCGGGGGCCACGCGCACTTTCTGAGCCCGCAGGATGTATACACCCCGACCCTACCCGAGGACATGGTGCCCTATAAAACTGAATCGATCTCAGATGTCGCGAGGGTGCTGAGCCGCTACGGAAACGCGATCGCTATCCGAATTTACGGCGATGCCGCGAAGTGGGTAATCGGGCGGGGGCACCGCGTAATCGAGGAATTCGCGCGCTGGGCCGACGTGCCGGTGTTTAACATGGAGGACGACCTCTATCACCCGTTCCAAGCGCTCGCCGACATCATGGCGGCTAGGGAAGTCGAGCCCAAGCTCCAAGGCAAAAAGTTCGTGGTGTCCTACGCTTACTCCGGCGGCCTAAAGCCCCTAGCGGTGCCCCAGAGCGAGGTCCTGATAACGACCCAGTTCGGGATGGATGTCGTGCTCGCTCACCCTAAGGGATTCGAGCTCGAGGATAGCGTGATCAATGCCGCGAAGGAGAACGCTGACCGCTACGGCGGGAGCTTCAAGGTCGTCAATGACATGAAGAAGGAATTTGAAGGTGCTGACTTCGTCTACCCGAAGGCTTGGTCGCCGAAGCAGTTCGTCCCGCCCTACAGCAAGACGGTCGACAAGGAAGGGGCCTCAGCCTACCAAGGCAAATTCAAGGACTGGATCACGAATCGAGAACTTCTAGATGTTACCAACAAGGCTTACTACATGCACTGCGGACCTGCGGACAGGGGGCAAGAGGTAACCAACGAAGTGCTCGACGCTTACGACCGCTCCCTCTATTTCGATGAGGCCGAGAACCGACTGCACGCCCAGAAGGCAATCATGGCTATGCTGATGGGTTAATTAAAGGCCAGGCGCAGCTACATCGCCCGCTATTTGATGAGTTTTTTAAGTCGTTCTAGATCCGGCTCGATCACCGGTGGCTCCTCGGCTAGCTTCATCGCCGTCCCGACATCCTTGAGCCCACCCCCAGTCACCTCGACCACGACGACTTCGGAACGATCGACAATTCCGGCATCGAGTAAATTGCGGAGCCCAGCAAGTCCGGCGGCGCCCGAAGGTTCGGCGAAGATCCCCTCGCTTTTAGCCAAGAGCTTCTCCGCCTCGAGGATTTCCGCATCGCTCACCGCCTGCGCGGCACCCTTCGAGCGTTTGATCGCGGGGATCGCGGTATCGGCATCCCAAGGGTAGGGATCCACCAGCCCCCCCGCCACGGTGTTAGGGTTCGGCCAAGTCGGAATTTCGTGCGGTGGCGTGCCCTCCCTGAACGCTTTGACGAGAGGGGCGCAACCTTCAGCCTGAACCGCGGCAAGGTGCGGCACCCCTTCGACCAAGCCAAGCTGTTCGAACTCGAAGTAGCCCTTGGCGTTCCCCGAAAGCAAGGTTCCTGCCCCGACCGGAACGACGACCCAATCCGGCACCCGCCAGCCCAGCTGTTCGCAAATCTCGTACGACATCGTCTTGGAACCCTCGGGTTGGTAGGGGTTGAAAGCGCCGCAGCTCGGTATGGGGTGCCACCTGAATTTTTTCCACGACGCGCGCATGAACTCGTAGGTCGAGTCACCCACCCCCTTGCTGGCCACCTGGACCACATGGGCCCCGTACATCGAGAGCTGGGCTAACTTGCTCGCCGCTGCCCCCGCTGGGACGAAAGCGTGACACTCGATCCCCGCCTTTGCTGCGTAGGCCGCGAGCGCGATCGCAGCGTTCCCGCTCGACGCCGTCACGACTTTTCGCGCCCCGAACTCTACCGCTTTGGATAAACCAACGCTCATCGGGCGATCCTTGAATGACGCCGTCGGATTCTTGGTCTCATCCTTAAGGAGGAGCTGCCTCACCCCCAGCTCACGGGCTAGGTTTTTCGCCTCCAGGAGCGGCATGCCTCCCTCGTCTAGCGTCACGATGTTTTTCCTGCTGGCAACGGGCAGGAGCTCGAAATATTTCCAAACGCCCGCGCGCCGTTTAGCGAGTTCCTTCTTGTTGATTTTCTCGGCGATCGCGTCGTAATCATAAAGGATCTCCAATTTCCCCCCGCATTTTTTGCAGGTGTAGAGTCCCTTCGTGGGTGCGTGCTTTCGCCCACACTTTAAGCACTTGAGCTCCTCGACAAACACCAAAGCACCAGGGTAATAGTTGGGCCCCGAAAATAAGAGTTTGGGCCTCTCAGGTGGTTTTCAGCTTCTTGAAGATCCCCTTACTAAGAGCGCTTGCCCGCGTCCATCGCCCCGAACGAAACTTTGAGCTTCCTGAAGATATCCTTGAGTTCCTCCGTATGGTTGGTGGTGAGCTCGACGCCCTTGGGGTATCGGATAGCGTAGAGGATTCTCCCCTTCATCATCGTCAAGAGCATAACCCCAAGCGTCCCCAGCAGGAGCCTGACGACTGCCGATCCGCCGGTGTAGTTCACTATCACTTCGTCTTTCTTCGGGTCTATCTCCTTCAAGACCTTCGCGATGGCCTCCCAGACCGAGGTGGGGTCGAAAACGTCGCACTTCTGGAAAACCACCTTGGTCTTACCCTTCCTCACCGCTGCCTTTATCACCTGCTCGTTTGGTTTGCCGTAGCCCGCTCTCTTGGCGACGTACTTCATCTGGTAGTCCGAACAAATCACGTATGAAACATCAGGCGTTTCGCGTTCGATAACGAGCTCAACCGTTGTCGGGATTTCGCCGAGGCCTTGGATCGCTATTTTCATTTCAATCGTCTGATAATTGCCCACCCATCTTTTTAAGGTTGCCGACTCCAACGGTTTTTAAATCTCTGAACGCGTAAATGGGGGCGGTGGTAAGGTGTGGGTTGAGGCGTTGCTCGTGGTCATCATCCTCCTGCTCCTCGGGATAATCCTCTTTTCTGGCGGCGGCATCGCCCGAAGGCGCGTACTCTCGAGGCAAGTGAGTTCCCTACACAAAGAAATACAGAGATTGGAAAATGCAAACGAGGCGCTCCGCAGCAGTATGGGTGTAGGGGCGGAAACGCGGGTAAAGCGTTTTGGAGATCTATTCGAACTGGTGAGGGATCTCGAGGCCCTCAGGGGCGCGATAGCTGGGTCGAGCACCTGCAAGCGAGTGCTCACTCAGAAGTACAGCATGGATCCGGGGCCGGAGCTCCTCAAGCGCATCCTCGCCGCTCGGCTATGGATGGATTCCGCAGTCAAGTGGAGGCTCGCCGACGAGTTACTCGTGGGTGAAGTCGGCAGGAACATTCTCCAAAGCCTGGACTCGGGGGCTCCCTTGGATAGGGCCGCCAGCAAAGCGGGGGTGCCCGTAACGGTGGTGCGGGGACAGGTCAGGAGGCTACAAGTCCTCGGTTATCTGGACAACCGAATAGCGCTGACCGAGCGAGGGCGGGAAGCCTTGATCTGAAAACTCTCAGCGGGCCACGTTTTCAAAAAATTTAGGTAACGCCTGTCACTGATATTTTCAAGGGTAAGTAAGTCAAGAGGGGGTAAGTTAATGAAAAAGAAGGGAGTAAGTTCAATAGTTGTATTATTTCCGCTTTTATTGTGTGCTGTGCTCATTTCTGTATTGCCGGGTGCATCGTTAACGCCGGAAAATACGCCTTATGAACACGTCATTCTAATTGTGGTCGATGGGGTGAGGTCCGACATACTTGTGGGGGCGAACACTCCTAACATTGATAATCTCACAGCTAGCGGCTCTTTCACTTGGAATGCTTGGACGGTTAGACCTTCAAATACACTCGCCGCCATTCCCTCGATCTTTACTGGGGCAACGCCGGGGGTCCACGGAGTCACCAACTGGGACGGCGAGATATATGCTGAGACTTTTGTGGAGGTGTTCGAGGAGGCGGGCCTACCCTGCGCGATTGTGGGCGAGGACCCAATCCTGGGCGGGTATTCAGCTACCTATTGCACGAACTACTATGGCCATCCTCAAGCAGAGGAACACTTCATGACCCTGGCGATTGACTTGCTCCGGGAGAACGACTTCTATTTCGTAACCGTTTACAATCCTGTGCCCGATCACATGGGGCACCAGTATGGGCATAGCAGCCCCGAGTACCGCGAAGCCATCGAGGACGCGGATTACCACATCGGGAGGCTGGTGGAGAATTTGAAGGAGTTGGGCATCTACGAGGACACGCTGATCGTGATCACCCCGGACCACGGGATGACGGGTCACTCGCACAGCCACGGTTATGCGACGGACATGCGCATTTTCTCCGTCTGGCACGGCCCCAGGATCAAGGAGAATTATCAAATGGTCGACAACATGTACATCCCGGCGAGCGCCACCTACGACGAGACCTACGTTGCGCACCGCATCATAGACATCGCTCCCACCATGACCGAACTCGCGGGGGTGAGGGCCCCGTGGGATGCCGAGAGGAATGTCATCACGCAAATATTGGAGGTGAAGACACCACCCGATGCACCGTCCGAGTTCCCATTAATACCCGTGATTGGGGCGGTGGTGGTCGTGGTGGTGATCATCGGCGTGATTCTAGTGATACGCCCATTCTAACTCTTTTCCTTTTTAGCGTTCTTCTTATTGTGTAAATCTATTTCAGCCCAAAACTTTTTTCGCCGCCCGCCCCACCCGGGCCACGCGCCTGGGCTCGGTGACGACCCGCAGCAGGTAGCGGGGGGCCTGTCGCTTCTCGATTGCAGACGCTATGGGTGAGAGCTTGGAGAGCTTTTCGAGCTTCCCCTCCGCGAGCACGGGAATTTCGACCTTCGCCAAGCGGGGCTCTGAAATTATTATGTCGACGATTGGGACGTCGAGGATGACCTGGCCGTGGGGCACGCCCGCCTCATCCGCGATTTCATCCTGAAGCTTGCGGGTGCTGCGCCATCGGCTGTAGCGCCGGATGTATCCACGCTTCTCGGCGCGCGTTAGGTCGCGGCGCTCCTCGACGTATGCTGGTTTAAAGAGCTGGCGATATCGGAGGCGCATGGCGATATCTTTAGGGTATCCTTCCATCGAGTAAAGGTGCTCCATCAGCTCGGAGTCAGCCATCGAGTAAAAATTATTTTTGGTGATCGGCCCATCCTGCGAAATCGCGAAATCAACGGCGTTCGCCAGCATCATCTCGGCCACGCGCACGGTGTGGTGAAAGTAAACTGAGGTGTACATCAGGGCCCGCGCGGTCAGCAGCCCCTCGACCGCCTCGATCCCCTTGCTCAGGATTGCCATGCGCCCGCGATGCACGCAGAGGGTGTCCATCAAGCGGTCGATGTCCACCATCCCGAGGGCCACGCCCGTGAAGTGGGCATCGCGGAGCAGGTAGTCCATCTGGTCGACATCGATGTCGCTGTAGATGAGCTGCCCGAGGTATGGCTTGCGGTGCTTTCCCAGCAACAACTGCGCGACCTCCTTCGGGTTTATGTCGTGGCGCTCGAGCACGTCGACCACGCTGGGCACCCGCAGCTCCCGAAGGCGCTCGAGCTCACCCGGCAGGCAAAGGCTGAGCTTGCCCTGCAGGATGTCCCCTGTCAGCTCCATGTGGTCCTTCCCCACGTACTCCTTCATTAGGTACTCGAGGGTGTGAGAGTAGGGGGCGTGGCCGACATCGTGGAGGGTTGCAGCGGCTAGGAGGAGGTTCAGCTCAGGCCCGCGCAGCTTGAGCTGCTCGTTCATCCGCTTCAGAAGGTACGCGACGCCGAGGGCATGCTCGAAGCGGGAATGGTTTGCGCCCGGGAATGCGAGGTTGGCGAGGCCGAGCTGCCGGATGCCCCGAAGGCGCTGGACCTCGGGGGAGTCGACAAGGTCAAGCACGAGGCCGCTCAGGCGCATGCTGCCGTGCACCGGGTCGTGAATGGTCTTCTCCTCGAGCACCATGCTCTCAACCAAGGTTGGGTGTGCGTTGGTGGGTTAAAAAACCGCCACTAATTTCCGTATAATTTCGCACCTTCTCTTTTGTCTCCTTATAAACAACCTTAACTACCATTCGTGGCGGGTAGTTGACTCGATCAACTCGAATCACTTGTTTTTTAATAGCGCAAAATAATCTAGGTTGATGTCAATGTTGACCAAGTTTAAGATCGAGAGATTGAAACACAACGGAGTGCTCGTCCCGATCTATGAATCCCAAGGTTTCACCATCGGCTACAGGGGCAAGAGAATCAAATTGGCCCCAGAGCAGGAGGAGATGGCGGTTGCGTGGGTCAAGAAGCTGGGGACTGACTACGTGGAGGACCCGGTCTTCGTCAGAAACTTCGCGGTTGACTTCTCGAAGGCCCTAGGCCTCGAAACCCCAGCTAAGATGGAGGACTTCGATTTCTCGGAAATCATCCGATGGGTGGAGGCCGAAAAAGCGAAAAGGGAGGCGATGTCGCGCGAGGATAAGAAAAAGCTCGCCGAGGTCAGGAAAAAAGTCAGGGAGGAGAACAAGCAGAAGTATGGGTATGCTGAGGTAAACGGCGAGGTCATCGAGATCGGCAGCTACACCGTAGAACCTCCCTCGATATTTATGGGGCGTGGGAAGCACCCGATCCGGGGCCGGTGGAAGCCGAGGGTCAATTATGAAGATATCATCCTGAACCTGTCACCCGATGCCCCAACCCCGAAACCTCCAAGCGGTGGACACTGGAAGGAGAGGGTCTTCGATCCCCACGCCGTGTGGATAGCCAAGTGGCAGGACAAGCTCGGCGGGAATCTCAAGTATTTGTGGATAGCCGACACCGCGCGCTTCAAGCAGGAGCGCGAGATCGAAAAGTTCAACAAGGCGCGCGAGCTGGAGGGGATCGTCGAGAGGGTTCGGAAATACATCGAGGTGAACCTGGCCTCGGAGGACATCACCCAGCGCAAGGTGGCGACCGTATCCTACCTGATCGACAACCTGAAGCTCAGGGTCGGCGACGAAAAGGACAAGGATGAGGCCGATACCGTTGGAGCTGTCACCTTGAGGGGCTCGCACGTCAAGATAGACTCCGGGCTGGTGAAATTTGACTTCCTGGGCAAGGACTCGGTTCGATGGTGCGGGACCATCAAGCCGCCGACCCAAGTAGTGAATAACCTGGGGTCCTTCATCGAGAGGCCCAGGGCGCCCATTTTCTCCGGGGTCCGCTCGGAGCACGTGAATGATTTTTTGGGCCAGGTTATGCCCGGGCTCACGGCCAAGGTCTTCAGGACCTATCATGCCTCGAAGGTCGTCAGGGAGTACTTGGCGGGTTCCAAGGTTCGGCCGGAGGACCAGGATTTCGAGAAGAATTACGTGGCCAAGCTCGCGAACCTCGAGGCTGCGATCACCTGCCACCACAAGCGGAAGCTCCCGAAGAACTGGAAGGAATCCCTCGGGAAAAAGGTGGATCGCCTTAAGCCCTTGGAGGCGAAGCTGAAGGAGGTCAGGGGAAGCCCCCGCTCCCGCGCGCGCGCAAGGCGGGTAAAGAGCCTCCTAAGGCGGATGAGAGCTGCTGGGCTCAAGGTGAAGCTGGCAAGGGCCACGCGCGACTACAACCTCGGGACATCGCTCAAATCTTACATCGACCCGCGTCTCTACGTCGGGTGGGCGAATGAGGTCTCATACGACTGGAAGAAGATCTACCCCAAGGCCCTCCAGCGGAAGTTCGCTTGGGCTGTGAGGTAGCCAAGTTGGGGAGTTGTTCAGAGGGTTTTCGTTGCTTTATTCGCTTAGGTGTTTGTAAAATCTTGGAATAAGGTTGACTTATTATTGTTTCGATAGGAGGCGAAACAATTCCCTTCCCCGAAGTCCCCGAAAGGGGCAGATGCAGATTGATAACTAAGCTAGAGGGCTTGGGGTTTATTGTTTAAACCTCGGTCCCCCACAAGCCTCCTAATTTGCCAAGCCCTCTAGCGCCCCCCTATTCAATATGTAAAAACCCTCTCGATCTTCGCTCTCTATCCTCGGGCACCGGTGGTCTTTTGGCACCACCATTCTCGAACCTCAGCCGAAGCCGAAAATTCAAGCCCCCTGATGAGTTATTTCGGGCATTTGCGAAACACCTCAGGTGACTTATTATTGTTTCGATAAGGGGCAAAACAATCCCATTCCCCGAAGTCCCCCAAAAGGGCGCCCGCGCTAAAAAATATTCAGATGGAGGTATCATGATGACCCCCAGGACCAAACTCATAAAAGGCGCCTTGCTGTTGACCTTAGTGATAGCCCTTGGGAACTTCGATGTTGGGGCAGTGGGGGCTGCGATTTTAGGCTCGACCGAAACATTTAATCCAAATAGTGATGCTTATGTCGACGAAGAAAATCCAGACATCAATTACGGAATTTCAAATATTAAACTTATTACAGATAATTATAACACAGGAAAAAAGTATTCGTATTTGAAGTTTGATATTTCAACCATCCCATCGGAAATGATCATAACTTCTGCTAATCTTTACTTGTGGTGCTATGCGCGCCAAGGGGGAGGATATACCCGAATTTACGCTTATTCGGTTGAGAACGATGACTGGAATGAATCTACGATAACATGGAACAACAGGCCAGGTGCGGTGACACTTTTGAGCGAACATTCGGGAGATACGCTGGCATGGTGGAATTGGGACGTCAAAGCGTTCGTAGAAAGCGAACATGGTGGTGATAAGACGGTAAGTCTTTGCTTGATACCAGGCGATTTAAATGATTACATCGTCGAATTCAGGTCAAAAGAGTGGTGGAACCCTGAGTATAGACCATATCTCAAAGTCACCTACGCGTTACCTGCTACAATCGACCTCTACCCAGACACCTTAACCCTTAAAATTAATAATGGGACCATTTGGTTTACCGCCTACATCGAGCTGCCCTCTGGCTACAGCGTAGAGGACATCGACGTGAGCACGGTAAGGCTGATCGTCGGAACCGACAACGTGCCCGCCGAGCTCAATCAAAATAAAATAGACGATTACGACGGGGACGCCATACCCGACCTCATGTTGAGGTTCAAAACGCGGGCTGATCAAGTGCTCGCCAACGTTGGCGAGTATGAGGCAAAGGTGATCGGCGAGGTCGCGGGCGTGCCATTCCAAGGCAGCGATACCATCAGGGTGTCCGATTACTAATAATCGGCTCTCAATTTCCCTCCCTCATTAAATTTCTTCGAGCGGATCTTCGCCGCTATCCCTCTCGTTTCGGTGTTTTTTGGCACGAACCCTTCTTGAACCTACCCGGAGCCAAAAATTTGGCTTCCGTTGAGTTATTTCGGGCATTTGCGAAACACCTCAAGTGATTTATTATTGTTTCGATGGCAGGCGAAACAAATACCTTCCCCGAAGCTCCCCAGAGGGCGCCTAGCAGAGGTTTGAGTGAGGGAAAGTTGGAGGTTGGCAGGGTGGGTTATAGCTGGACCAAGCTGACTAAAAATGCATTCGGGCGCAAAGGAGCAAAGCAGAGTTTTGCATTAGCCTTAATCCTGATGATGTTCGCAGGCGTATTCGCGTTCATCCTGCCCGCCACAGCTGCAGCGGGCCCCAACGCCAGGACGAAGCTCCAAGGCTTTGATAAAACAGCGGGGAAATGGGCGACCGGGAATCTGGACGGGTGGAAGGAGCTCGGCTGGGTACCTTATCGCCTCACATTCGGAGATCTGCCAGAGGGGACCTCGAGCTACACCTTTAACGTTTACCACAATAGTCTATCGGGGGATAAAAACGGGGTCGACAGGCTAAGGGATTTCCGCGTCGGCGATGAAGATGGAAACCCCGTGACAGGCTCCGTTACCGTCTCAGGTCCGTTTTACGAGACCTTGGGAAAGTGGGGCAACCAAGATATTTACTACACCATTTTGGTCAGCTTCACGACCCCATCCCCGAGGTTGAGCTGGTACCTCTATTGGCAGGCCCACCTAGCATACGGAGCCAGCGGGTGGCCCGGGTCCAGCTTGCACGCGTACACCGACATAAGTGGAAAGGTTTCGATAAATGTCCCCCCCACCCCGATAGGGAGCATCTCGGGCTACAAGTGGAACGACCTGAATCGCGACGGCACTTGGGACCCCAATGAACAAGGGATTTCGGGCTGGACCATCCAGCTTTATCGCTTCGAAGAGAGCGCATGGACCCATCTAGCGGATGAAAACACCGATAGCGCTGGAAGATATACCTTCAGCTTGGTCGCGGGCAGTTACCGCTTGTACGAGGTTTTGAAGGATAACTGGACGCAAACCTTCCCGCCATCAGGATCTCATGAGGATATCGCGCTTTCGGAGGGGGAGACAAAGGACAACATCAACTTCGGAAACTTTTTATTTCCGACCATTACCACGCGTTCGGCAACTGGGATAACTACTACTAGGGCAACCATGAATGCCGACTTCACCATCGGTAGTTACAACAGCGTCGACGTCTGGTTCCAGTACCGGGTGCAAGGTGAGGATACTTGGATCGAGACATCCCCCACAACTTACACCGCATCGGGCAGCCACTCTGACGATGCAACGGGCCTGAGCCCCGTCACCACCTACGAGTTCAGGGCCGTTCTGCAATACGATACTGAGATAATCTACGGCAACATCCTCACCTTCACGACGTCGAAGGTCATCCCGACTATTATCACGCGTGCGGCAACCGGGGTAACTACCGCCCAAGTGACCCTGAACGCCGACTTCACCGTTGGCATTTACGGCAGCGTCGATGTCTGGTTCCAGTACCGGGTCCAAGGTGGGGACGCTTGGGTCGAGACATCCCCCACAACTTACACCGCATCGGGCAGCCACTCGGATGATGCAACGGGCCTGAGCCTCGACACAACTTACGAGTTCAGGGTTGTCTTGAAGTACGATACTGAGATAATCTACGGCAACATCCTCACCTTCACGACGTTGAAGGTCATCCCGACTATTATCACGCGTGCGGCAACCGGGGTAACTACCACCCAGGCTACCCTGAACGCCGACTTCACCGTTGGCATTTACGGCAGCGTCGATGTCTGGTTCCAGTACCGGGTCCAAGGTGGGGATACTTGGATCGAGACAACTCCTGCAACTTACACCTCATCGGGCAGCCACTCGGACGATGCAACGGACCTCAGCCCCGTCACCACCTACAAGTTCAGGGCTGTCCTGCAGTACGATACTGAGATAATCTGCGGCGACCCCTTGACGTTCACCACGAAAGCTGTACAGCCCCCCTCAGCGCCAACTCTCAAATCCCCAGCGGATGGAACGATTACCAACGACAACACCCCGACTTTCAAGTGGACCGTCGGCGCGAACGCGAATAACCACAGGCTACTCGTCGACAACGATGCAGACTTCTCCTCGCCCGAGAAGAACGTCCTCCTTGGGGCAGCTGATAACACCTACACCATCTCAGCACCATGCCTCGCGGACGGGAACTACTCGTGGAAGGTAATCGCAATCAACGCGGATGGTGAGAATGAGTCATCAATTTGGACATTTGTCATCGATACGATTGCCCCATCCATCCCGACCCCGTCCCTGCCCGACGACAGCGCCTCGACGAACGACAACACGGTTTACTTCGAGTGGTCGAGCATCCCTGATGCGGAGTACTATGACCTATTCATCGACAACGATCCCGACTTCTCCTCGCCAGAGGTTATCGTCACGGGCACGGACAATTACTACACCTCATCCGCCCTGCAGGATGGGAGCTACTCGTGGAGGGTCAGAGCTCGCGATGCCGCTAACAACATGATTGACAACTCAGCCACCCAGACCTTCCTGATCGACACGATTGCTTCATCCACCCCTACCCTGTTCCTGCCCACCGACGGAGCCTCGACGAACGACAGCACGGTTTACTTCGAGTGGTTTATCATCGCTGATGCGGAGAACTACGACCTATTAGTCGACGACGATTCTGACTTCAACTCGCCAGAGATTAGCGTCACGGTCACGAACAATTACTACACCTCATCCGCCCTGGGGGACGAGAGCTACTTCTGGATGGTCAGAGCTCGCTATGCCGATAACGAGATCTACAACTCGGTCATCTGGACCTTCATAGTCGACACAAACGCCCCTGCGACACCAACCATAGCGTCGCCCGGGGACAACGCCGTAGGGAGTGCCCTTACCCAGACCTTCACGTGGACCGAGCCCGAGGCGGGCGTAATGTATGACATTCAGATCGACAACGAGACCAGCTTCACCTCCCCCTACGTGCACGAGAACACGGGGCTCGCGGACAATTCGTACACCCATACCTTCGCATCGAACGGCGTGTACTACTGGCGTGTCCGCGCTGTTGATGCTGCAAACAACCAAAGCTCATGGGCCGATAACTTCAAGCTCGCGATCCAAGCGCCACCTGGACAACCGACGCTATACATGTCGTCGGACGGAGTAATAACGAACGACAACACCCAGACTTTCGAGTGGACCGTCGGCGTGGTCGCGGATTACTATCGCCTGCTTGTCGACAACGACCCAGACTTCACCTCGCCCGAGGAGAACGTCCTCCTTGGGGCGACCGATAATACCTACGTCATCTCAGCAGGCCTCGCGGACGAGAACTACTCGTGGAAAGTGATCGCGATTAATGCGTATGGCGAGATTGAGTCATCAACTTGGACATTTGTCATCGACACGGTTGCCCCCTCCATCCCGACCCCTAACTTGCCCGCCGATGGAGACTCGACGAACGACAACACGGTTTACTTCGGGTGGTCGAGCATCCCTGATGCGGACTACTACGACTTATTCATCGACGACGATCCCGACTTTTCCTCGCCGGAGGTTATCGTCACGGTCACGGGCAATTACTACACCTCATCCGCCCTGCAGGATGGGAGCTACTCGTGGAGGGTCAGAGCTCGCGACGCCGCTAACAACATGATCGAAAACTCAGTCACCACGACCTTCTTGATCGACACGACACAGGTTTCGTCCGGGGACAACGATACCATCCTCGAAATCGTGCCTCCACCTCCGGAAGGGGCGTTGAGCGTAACGATAGGCACGATAACAGCTGGTGGGACAGGTTCGGCCGATTTCACGCAATATGGGATAGCCGTGACTCGAGTGAAGATAACTACAACGAGTGATGTGTCAGGTGCCAGAGTAGATATTGTAATGCATGCGGCCAAGCCAGCAGGGGTAACGGCGATTGATGTGCCTGTGTACCTCTACTTTGACCTTATCACGACTGTCGGTGCCGATTACATCGAGGGAGCCACGATCAAGTTCAAAGTGCCGAGATCTTGGATAGTCCAAATGAACATCGATGAGGGCACCATCCGACTGCTCAGGTATAGGGGCGGATGGCAGAGGTTGTCGACGGGGGTGATTGGCACCGACTCCACCTACTTCCACTACGAGGCGACCACGCCCGGGTTCTCGCTGTTCGCGATCGCAGGGGAGCCAATGGTCGCGCCCACGTCCACCCCATGGGGCAGACCTACCGTACCGCCGCCAACCCAGGCCCCGCCATTCCTATACGCGGCGCTCTTTATGTCGGCAGGCGTCTTTGGCTTAGCGATGGCCTACAGCTTTGCGAAGCCATCGAGGTACTACGTTATGCTTAAACGGCTTAAACAGCTCGAGCGCGAGCTGATCAAGCCAGAGGTCAGGCATATAGGCCTGCCGTTGCCAGAGCCACCAGTCGGAGTCGTTCAGATCAGAACGCATCGGACCAGGGATAAGCGTAAAGAGGGGGGCATCATGTCCAAGGTGCGGGAGGCGTTCAGAAAATTCGAGGATGCAAACTGGGAGCTCCGGGCCACCGAGCGCGAGCTTCATCACATGGAGGGGAGTAGATGGTCGTTTAGAAAGAACATGCTGAAGTTTGGGTTCGCGTCATGGGTCCTCGGCCTTGCTGTTTTCTTATTTGCGATCGTGGCGATGAGTACCGAACTTTTTGGAGGGGCTCCGTTGGCCTGGAGCTCCATGCTCGTGGGAACCCCATTGCTCGTGGGAGCCTCCGCAGCACCCGTGACGATGACGGCCGTGTTCATCCGCAAGCATGACAATAGGGTAAAGCACCTCGGAAATATTCGAAGAGGCTTAGTGACGGAGTACCAGGGAGCCGCCCTCCAATATGTGGGGCAGGTAGCGGCATCTGGGCATAAAAATGCCAGGGTGCGAAAAGCACGAGAAAAAAAGTGAAAACCTTGCTAGGCTGTCCGGGAGACAGTATTTAAACGGTAAACTGATCTTGTAGCTATCTTTTTTTGGTTCGCATTTTTCTGGGAACATAGGTCTGGAAAAGAAGCATCGATGCCAAGAACCCCCCAAGGAACCCGACCCCATGTGCCCAAACATCGACCCCTGGCTTGGCGTTCAGGAAACTCCCTGGGTCCGTGAAGATGATGAGCAGGAAGGAAATGATAACGGCGATGCACGTCAGAGCCGGGAGGATGACTAGGGATATCCGGTCAAATTTGAATGTCCCCCACTTTCTTCGCTTGCGGGCCCATCGGCGGCGCTCCCTAGCGATGACGCGCACGTGGGTGGGAAAGCTCCGGAGGGAGGCCGCGAGGAGGACGCCGAGGGCACCGTAGACGATACCCGAGGCGCCCCATGAGTTGAAGTTCTGGTCCCATAGTAGCGATGGGTACTCGGTCGCGTTCGCCGCGAAGCCCGCCACGAACACCAGCCAGATGAAGGCCCGGCTCCAACGCTTGCGGACCCGGACGGGATTAACCCGGCTCACGATGACGAAGAGCCCTATAGCGAGCACGAACCCCTCTAGGTTGCTGACGAGGTGACCGAGGTCTTCGTGAGTGAAGGCCGAGGTGAGAATCCCCCAGGGGCGGTCGACCGAGAGCCAGAAGACCTTGAGGAGCGGGGGGTGCAGGGAGATCAGGAGGAAGAGGGCGAGGTTCAGGAGGGAGAACAGGGTGAAGGCTATGCCCACGCTGCGGAAACCAGCAAGGTAGCGGGAAAGGTAGGTGTATTTTCTCATATTCCCTTGGGCGCGATTAGTTTTTGCTCCCTTATTAATAACCCCCACGCAAAGCCTCGGCGGGCAAGTTGGCAATCGTCGAGGGGACAAAAGCATCGTTAAGGACTATATATCGGACTCAGCAAGGTGGATACGACTTTCACGAGGAGGAAAGGAAGATGAAAGCATACCCATGCAGGTGCGGCGGAAAAACGCGCCTTGAGCACAAGCAGGAACGCACGGGCGACATCTCGATCAAAGGGGTGCCCGTACTGGTTTGCACCCAGTGCGGGGAGGAGTGGTATCCCCCGGGAGTGGCAACGATGATTGAGGGAATCAGGAAAGCCGTGAAAAATCTGGACCAAATCGAGGTGTCCGCTGAGAGGGTCAAAGCTCCAAGCGCGTAAGTTACAGGGAGGCTTTTCCGCAGGTCGGCGAGGAGACGCCGCACGAGGTGGTCGTGTCGCTGCTGCGTCAGATCCCGGCGGTGCTGACCACGAAGGGGGGCAAAGTGACCGGAATCGTGACCAGGGCTGATCTATTCAAGATTGTAAGGGGCACTTGACGGACTTCAGGGTCTCCTGCTCTCACCAGCTTGAGGTAGCCACTCTTCCTCGAGTGCCAATTTGTCAACCCTCTTCCTCAGTGGATTCTGAGAGGCTTGGTTGGGGCTGTGGGCTTGCTTGGGGCTGTGGGCTTGGTTGAGGCTGTGGTTTATGCTTTCTCATGTAGAGTGCTCCCAATACAATGCCGATTGTCACTATCGCAACGGCTCCCGCTGTCGCCACTGGTAAGGTTACCGCAGACACTAAGATCACCGTAACAACGAAGACAGCCAACACCACTTCCGTGCTAATTGGTTTCATGCTAATTGGTTTTATTTATTTCACCTCCTTTAAATTTGGTATTCCTATCATCACGCTCCTAACATACTGCCATCTACTTGATGCCCTTTCGGGGGCTTCGGGGAATGGATTTGTTTCGCCTCCTATCGAAACAATAATAAGTCACTCTATTCGGCCTAGTTCGGTGCTCGGTTCGGGCTAGATGGCATCGAAAAATTAAACCAATTCTAGGAGTCATCGTTTTTTGGCGAAGTATATTTTAGGATTTTTCATATTATCATAAAGTATGTTTAACGATTTACCTTAGACCCAAGTTCAGGAGAAAAATTTAGTTTGGGGTTGGCGAAGCGGGACCCATCCACGTTTTGTTTCCTTATAAATAACCTCCGCTCAAAGCCTAGACGGGATTTTTGGGGTCGCTGAAATCGGTCTTCGGCAGCAAGGTCACCTTGGATGCGGCGGTCATTAAACATGTCTTGAAAAGACATCCCGAGATGAAAGGATTGCGAGATTTGAAGGGAAGCATATCGCTCACGATCACTTCTCCAGATTTTGTCTTCGAGGGGAGATACGGGGAAAACATCGCTGCGAGGAGAATCGAGGCCGGCGCGTTTAAGGACAAGTGGATGATGGCGCCATATGAAGAATACGGAAGGGTGAAAACAGCTTTTATAGCTTCGAAAGTCGAGAAATTACTGAAGAGGGGGATTCTGTTATGGAAGCGAGAATAAAAAACGTGGAGGACATAGATGTCTTCTACGACAGGGATCGTGACGTGCTCTACATCAGTTTCGGAGGGGTTCGGGAGGCGGATGATTCCGAGCTGACGAGCAACGACGTGGTAGTCAGGTACAGGAAGGGCGAGGTGGTAGGCATCACGGTGCTCGAATTTTCCAAGCGGGCCCCCGTCGAGATAGGAGAAGGTGCGAGGGCTCCGGCCACAGCTTGAGGATTAAAGCCCTTCGTCAGGGAAATGACCGATGAAATCGTCTTCGAGGCCATGGGGCTCAGGCTCAAGCACAGGCGCCTGTCTTACGCCGACTGCATAGGGTACGTCACCGCGAGGCACGAGGGGATGAAGTTCCTCACGGGGGATCGCGTGTTCGAAAGGATGGAAAATGTGGAGTTCGTGAGGTAATAAAACATTGACAAGGCTATAGCTGCTATAACAACTAAATGGGATGGGAGATGGTCACGACTATTCAAGTCCAAGAAAGCACACGAGATTTGCTCAAGAGCATTGGGGAGAAGGGGGAGACCTACGACCAAATCATTCGTGAGCTCGTTGAAATACGTGAGGCATTCATAGACGATCTTTTAAAGACCTTCCAGGAAGGCGAGTTCATACCGCTGGAGGAAGCGATTCGTGAAGTTGAACGTCGAAAGAAAGGTCTTGGAGACTCGACATCATTGACGAAATGATCAGGAGGATTGCTCGTTTAAGGGCGGGCAAGAAAGGATAGGCAGCCCCTAAAGTAGGGACGGAGGCGGCACGTGGGACTCGTGGATAAAATCAAGGGGGCATTCAAGGCCTTAGGTCAAATCACGCCAGCTTTGTCTCCCTCAAGTATCTACAGATCAACCGCACGAACGGCTTCAGGTTGCCCTTGATCGCAGCTTCGATGGCCCCGTAATACTCCCCCCTCCTGTGATAGGCGACCGCTATCGGCGGAAACCCGTGCTTCATCAGGATGAAATTTAGCAACAGCCTGCCCACTCGTCCATTGTAATCGACGAACGGGTGAATGCGCTCGAACGCCGTGTGCATGTGAGCCGCAACGATTACGGGATGGTATTTTTTCTTGTTTCCCCGGTACCAGAACATCAAGCCCCTGAACTGCCCCTCCACGTCCTCAGGCCCGGGCGGCACGTGGTCCGCACCCCGGATGAAAACTTGGACCTTCCTGAACGCGCCTGATTCCTCATGCATCAGAATCCCGGCGCTCATGATCCGGTGCAGCTTGCACACGAATGCCTTACTCACGTCACCGCGATGTGCCATCGTCCAGTCGAATGCGCGACTGTGGTTTTCAACCTCCCTTACCTCCCGCATCGTTTTGTCAGGTGGTGTCAGCCCCTCAAAAAGTATCATCGAAGTTTCCTGCAGGTTCACCGTCGACCCCTCGATGGCGTTCGTGTTGTACGTAAACGTCGCCAGGAACCACTCGTACCAGCGCCGTTTGACCGCAGCCGACATCGCCCCGCGGGATTTTCTGTACGCGGCCCTCACCTTTTCGAGATCGGCGGCTTGTTTCCCCGTGAGGAGCCCAAGCAGCGGGTCCACAGATTTGAGGTACGTTGCGACCTTTCGATCCAAAATTTTAGAGTATTTTCCCGCAAGTTCGTCTAGGCGCTTTTTGCCCAATTCCCCTTTCCCGACGTAGATCGTGAATTTTTTCCACGTCCTGCCCACCCGCACGGTCTTGACGAGGTAAAAATACTTCTTCCCCTTGATGGTTTTTTCCAGCATGTAGGGCATGGAACAAGTTAGGTACCACGCATATTTAAGATTTTCTTTCACGTGTGGTACCTAACAACTGTTGGGTTACTGTCCTACTGGATGACCACGTTGGGCCGCCGCTTCCACCAAACGAGCCGGTGGTTTTTCCCACTTCTGCGGAGGATCTCCGGGAGGGAGCACGAGGATAGCGCCGGAAAGCTCGGCGGGGGACTTAATTTTGTAATCGGGCGCCGGGAGTAGTAGCTTTACCCCCATATAAAAGACCTCCACCCAAAGGCTCGGTGGTGTGCGGGATGCCCGAAAGGCGAAACGAAGAAAGTTACATTAATAAGACAAGTAATACAGATAATACAACGAGGGTTATCCTCACCAAACACGCACGTGAGCGAATGGTTTCGAGGGGGATATCGTTGGAAGAGATAAAAGAAGCGATCCTGAAAGGAAGCAAAAGGATCCAAAATGGGAAGATCGTTGCGGTTTACCGATACTTTGAGGTAGTTTACAAAAAAGTGGATGAAATATTTATTGTGGTTACGGTGTCGCCGAGGTGGTGAAAAATGTTAAAAAAGTGTCCGATGTGTGGGAAGGGTTCCCTAGCCCGGAAAAAGGTGGATGAAACGATGTTCGGGGTGAACTTGGGAAAGTTCCCGGCGTGGGTATGCAATCACTGTGGGGAGTCATTCACCGATGAAACCACCACTCAAGCGATCATGGATAGCGCAAAACGGAAGGGGATCTGGGGGCTCGGCAAAAAGGTAAAGGTCGTTAGGTCTGGGAACTCGTTGGTAATTCGGATACCCAAAGAGGTAGTTGATTTCATGGGACTTGAAAAAGGCCAAGAGCTCTTTGTACATCCCGAGGGCAAGTCCAAGGTTGTAATCGAAGCCTAGCTGGGCCGAAACACGCCGAATCCCCTATTGAATACATCCTTTCTAGCGTCCTTCATCGTTGGGTAATTCATGGTGGATTTTAAGAAATGCACCAGCGATCCAATTTGAGGGAATGAAGCCCTGTAATGGCTTTATTTTGAAATTTAAGACGCAGGATACAACCGTAACGGGAGGAAGAGCAGCCAAAAATGGGATGAGTTCGAAGCCCCTAAAGTGAGGACGGAGGCGGCACGTGGGATTCATGGATAAAATCAAGGGGGCATTCAAGACCTCAGGACGACCGGGGAAGCCAAGGGAACAACCACCCAAGCGCCCCGAGGAAAAGCCCCATCGCTGCATAACGTGCGGGCGGAGGATCTCCGAGAGGGAGCACGAGGATAACGCCGGACAGTGCGACAACTGTGTCCTGGAGGATACCGGGACGGCCATGATTTATGATCTGGAGGAGTGACCACCGATAACTTCGCACCTGTACCAAGGCAATGGAGTTCCTACATTAGCTAGGAGCATGTTTTGATCAAAATCTAAATTTCTCGACGTATGTTCTGGCGATTGCGGTAGTACGTCTCCCATACTAACTATAAGTACTTATAATGATAATAACAATTATGGTGATCGAAATGGTGGAAGCTAAGGCGAGGGAAATCACGACTATTCCGGTCAGCAAGGGGACTAGAGACAAGCTGAAATCGCTTGGGATCAAGGGTGAAACCTACGATGAGATAATCGCACGCCTGATGGAGGTGGCGAGGTACGAGGAATTTATGGAACGCCAGTACGCGCTGCTCAAGGAAAAGGACAAGTTCGTGCCCCTGGACGCGATCTGATGCAATATAAGGTGATGCTTCACCAAAGAGCCGTGAAATTTCTGGACGATCTGGACGAAAGGACCAAGGACCGTATTAAGCGATCCCTCCACCAACTGCAGGGAGACCCCATCAGGAGCAGACCTGGGGCGGATATTAGGAGATTGGTGGGGACGAAGGGCAGACAGGACCTATTCAGGCTGAGGGTTGGGGATTTCA
>JABUBL010000069.1_pt1 | contig 21842 bp, 22 predicted proteins | sample 7240371 | NCBI WGS metagenome assembly JABUBL01 (sample SAMN07256343, study PRJNA390944) | subsurface metagenome | isolation source: Methane hydrate marine sediment | place: Pacific Ocean: Eastern North Pacific, ODP site 1244 | collected 2002
GCCCCGCAGGTTTATTTCTCGTTGCACCGCCAGGACCTGCGATACCTGTGATACCTATACCATAGGTCGAGTTGAAACGCTCACGAACCCCCTCGGCCATCGCCTTGGCAACTTCCGGACTCACCGCACCGTGACGTTTAAGTAGGATGTGTGGAAGACCAAGAAAATCCTCTTTTGCCTTGTTCGAGTAGCTTACCACACCACCTAGGAAATAATTTGAGCTTCCTGCAACGTCTACGATGCTTGCAGCAAGCATCCCGCCGGTGCAGCTCTCAGCCACTGACAGGGTCTCACCACGACTAAGAAGCAGTTCCCCTACTACCTCTGAGAGTTCTTTTCTGCCCACAGCGTAGAGATCGTCTTCAAGTATGCGGCTTAGTTCCTTCAAAGCTTGAGATTTCTCAGCGGCGCAAGCAGCCTGGATCCTTAAATCAACCCCGCCCCGCCTGGGAAGGTAGGAGACCTTAAGGTCGCTAAGACGGGAAAGCACAGGCGCTATCCGCTTCGCAAGCTCGGTCTCTATGGTTCCCACGGTGCGCAGAAGAAGGATGTGAGGGACACTGAGTGCAAAGTTTTCCTCAAGATACGACCGCAGGGCGGTCTCGGTGATCGCCTGCATCTGGCTGGGAACACCGGGCAGCATAACGAGCATGCGATTGTTGTCCTTAAGGATGATACCTGGTGCCGCGCCTGCTGGATTCGTAAAAAGTTCTGCTCCTCTCGGCACCTGAGCCTGGGTTTTGGCGACGGAGTCCATCTTGCGGCCAAGCTTGGCGTAACGTTTGGCAAGGAGATTAAGGAGCCGCTTGTTCGCATAAAGCGGGCGGTTGAATATATCAGCGGCTACTGCACGGGTGCAGTCGTCAGCGGTCGGGCCAAGCCCGCCGCATGAGATAACGAAACCGGTGCGCTCAAGCGCCTCGACGAGGGCCTCTCGCAACTGCTCAGGGTCATCCCCGCTAAAGGTCACACGGGAGACTGAGATCCCAATAGATAGAAGTCTTGCGGCCAGATACGCAACGTTCGACTCACGCACCGCCCCTGAAAGGAGCTCGTCGCCGATTATCACCAGTTCTACGTTGTGATCAGCCATGGAATAAAGGAACCGGGATCAAAAGGATTAACCTGATAAGACCGTTGGTCACAACCCCTGTAGCCAGATCGTCAGCCATCACACCCCAGCCGCCGGGCAAACGCTCAAGTAAGCGCAAAGGAGGAGGTTTGAAGATATCAAGAAGTCGGAACAGTATAAAAGCTATGCCAAAGATCAGGATCGAACCGAGCAGGGATACTGGAAGAGGTAGCCAGAGTAGGGCAACAAGCATCCCGCAGAACTCATCGAAGGTGATTCGTTTATCATCATGTTTCCATCCTTTGCGTTCGGCGTAGAAGCCGCCCCATACCCCTAACGCGAAAAGGATTATAATCACAGCCGCAAGTATCAAAGGATAAGGTGCAAGGAACCATGCCGGAACCAACGCGATCAAACTCGCCACCGTCCCCCCTCCCCTTGGAATATAACCCGTTCCCAAGACTGAGAGGGCAAGCCGCACTGAAAGCAAGTGTTTAGAAGTATCCATACATCAACGCAAACCCATTCCCCCAACCAAGTTGCAGCTCCAAGCTAGGTTCTGCGCTTGCGCGAGGGCAGGATCTTTTCTAACTCGATTACTATCGGGGCCACGATGAACGAGGAGGAGTAGGTTCCTATGACAACACCTATGGCCATGGTCAGGGCGAAGGGGAAGATCGCAGTGCCCGAAGCGAAGATTACTACAGCAAGTGCTACGAAGAGAGTGGTGAGCGAGGTAACGATGGTTCGCGAGATGGTCATGTTGATGCCTGAATCGATGTTATCGGTAAGCGTCGCGCCGCGACGTGTTTTTATAAGCTCCTGGATACGCTTGGAGATAACGATAGAGTCGTTCACCGAGTAACCTATGATGGTAAGTAAAGCGGCGATAACAGTGATGTCTATGCGGATACCTGCAAGCGTGATTATTCCAAGGGTTATCCATACGTCGTGGAAGACCGCGACTACAGTGCCGACGCCGAAGCGAAAGTCAATCCTGATCCAGATGTAGATAAGGATCAGAGCCAGCCCCAGAAGCAAGGCAAGTATAGCGTCCCACTGGAGTTCCTTGCCGAAGGCGGCCGAGACCGTCTCCTCGCCGGTAAGCGTCACCTCAAGGCCAGGATATTTGGTCTCGAGTTTATCAATCACCCGTAGACTGAAGTTTTTTTGTTCGTCTTTCTCTATCAGCGGGGTCTTCGGCGGGGTCTGGATCTGAAACGACGAGGTGCCTGTGCTCACATCCTGGATACGAAAGATCTTGACATCGGTTTCTCCAAGCTCGGCAAGCGCGGATCTGATCTTCTCTGTGGTCATAGGGTCGGAGAAGGAAAGCCCTATCTTTGATCCACCCTTGAAATCGATTCCGTAGTTAGGCCCGCCTTTCGCGATAAGCAGGATAAGGGTAAGCACGATAAGTGCGCCGGAGGCGATGAAACCTATGTAACGAAGGCGGCTGAAGGGGATGTGTGTTTCTTTGAGTATCTGCAGCATCTCCTCTCCTAGATGTAGAGTTTTCGGTCAGGACGTTTGAACAGGTAGAGGTCGAAGAGGCCCTTGGAGAAGTAGATCGCGGTAACCATGTTTATAATCAATCCAACGATGAGTGTGATGGCGAATCCGCGCACCGGCCCGGAGTTGAAGACGGCAAGTATTATTGCTGCTATGATCGTCGTGATGTTGGCATCTATAATTACCCGCCAGGCTTTACTGTAACCCGTCTCAACAGCCGAACGTGGGAACTTGCCGGTCATTAACTCCTCCCGTATTCGTTCATAGATCAAGACGTTCGCGTCCACCGCCATACCGATGGTAAGGGCGATGGCTGCCAGACCAGGCAATGTAAGAGTGGCTCTGAACCCGGCAAGGATAGCAAGTAGCCCGAAAAGGTTGAAGATAAGGGCCGCCACCGCTACAAATCCTGAGCCGGTGTAGTAGATGACGATGAATAAAACGACTGCGGCCAAACCGATGATGATGGCTATAACGCCTGCACGGATGGAGTCGCGTCCTAAGGTAGGGCTAACCGTTCGCTCCTCGACGATGCGCAGTGGAACAGGCAGGGCACCGTGCCTGATGAGTATGGCCAGATCCCTCATCTCGTCGCCGCCCCTATCGTAACTCGTAATCGTGGCAGCCGAACCAGGTGGAATGCGTTCCTTTATTACCGGAGCAGACTTCACCACATCATCGAAAACGATCGCCAGGCGTTCGCCTACGTTGTTGCCGGTGACCTGGGCAAAGCGCGTCTGACCGCTGCGCTGAAGATCCATATCAGTTACCCAGGTGTTCTGAAGATTGGGATCATTACCCGAATAAGGTTTGGCTTTTGCGTCCTTGACGTCTGCACCGGTGATCTCGGCCCTCTTCTTTACCACGTAGACCCTGCGAATGGTTCGTCCCTCAACCTCCTCCTCATGGCCGAAGAGAATCTCAGCATCTGAGGGAACCACCGCACGGGTCTCATCAACAAGCTTCTTGAATGCCCGATAGTTACGCTTCTCAACCGCGGCGTCGCTTCCAGCAGGAACAAGATACCCGCTGAACGGCCTTGCGCCGCCAAGAGAGTCACCTGAAAGATGCGCATCTATGTCGGAAAATATCTTCAGGGTAGCTTCATGGCTCGCAAGCAGCCTGAACTCAAGTAATCCTGTCTTGCCTATCACCTCAAGCGCTCTTTCTCTGTCCGCTATCCCGGGAAGCTGGACCTGCATGCGGTTCCTTCCAACTCGCTGTATGTTAGGTTCGCTGACACCAAGGTCATCTACGCGATCCCTTATGATGCTTATGGCGTTGTCAGTGGCGCTCGCCACCTCTTTGGGGGAGAAACCCCTGCCAGAGGTATCCGCCTCAAGCACAAGGTGCATCCCACCCACAAGATCAAGCCCAAGGTGGAGCGCCCTCTTCTCGAGTGCCATACGCTCCTCTTCATCCAGATCGGTTGCTACGAGCAGCCTGAGCGTAGGGTAAAGAAGAACACCGCCTATCACTAAAGCCAGTATGAAGAGAACCAACTTGATCCACAGACTTCGCTTCATCAAACCTCCTTGAGGGGTTTGCCAGATTCTTCTCTCATCAAACTTCCTTTCCCATAAGGATTGCCATCTCCCTTACCGCCTGCCTAATACCTACCTTCAGTGCCCGCGCCACGATCGTAAAGCCTATTGAAGCGCCGGCTATCTCTTCTATCTCCATGAGCGGAGATATGTTCTCGTAGTCAAGCGCGTGACCGATGTGTGCCTCAAGCCCCAATGTGTTTGCGAACCTTGCCCTCTCCCGGAAGAGTTCTACGAACTCAGCCCGCCGTTCAGGCTGATGGGCATAGGCATCGGTGTTGAACTCGACCCTCTTGGCACCGAGCTTTTGAGCAAGCTCTATCATCTCCTCGGCGGCCTCGATGAAGACCGAGAGACGGATGCCTGTCCCAATAAGTCTCTCGGCGCAAGGCTTGACATCACCGAACCGGGCTAGCAGATCAAGACCGCCCTGGGTAGTAACCTCTTCCGGACGTTCGGGAACCAGACTCACCTGGTGCGGCTTGATCTCAAGTGCGATCCGCGTCATCTCTTCAGTGGCGGCCATCTCCAGATTAAGCTCGCCGCCGATCGCCTCCTTTAGCCGACGGACGTCAGCCTCCTTTATATGCCGACGGTCACAGCGCAGATGACAGGTTATACCGTCAGCCCCGCCTGCCTCGGCTTCCAAAGCAAACTCAACCGGGTCAGGAAAACGCTCGCGCCGCGCCTCGCGCAGGGTGGCGATATGATCCACGTTTACACTAAGCTCACGCATAAACGGAAGGATACTTGCAAAAAGGGAGTATGTCAAGATTAAAAAAGACCGCCCTACTACTTCTATTGAGAAGACTTGAGGCCGGTTTCGAGGTTAAAGCGGTTGATATCTCTCAGGAGGCGATCAAGAAACTCAAAAGATGGGCACGCAAAGAAAAAAGATAAGCCGCCTAACGTCGTGGAGACGACTCCTATCTGCCCCGCATACTTAGAACGTTTTGACCCTAAACAAAGTTTCACCAAGAATCAACCCTCTTTATCCATCATAAGCCGCAGCCTTAAAATCCCTGAGCCGAAAGACCCATACGGAGAGAATCGAGAGCGGATAGATAGAACACTCATGTATCCCCCTACTTAGATAACGAATTCAATAGGACCCCTTCATCAAAGCGCCCCCTCCTTAAAAATACCCTTATAAGGTTTAATATCAGGGTAAACAAGTGGCTTCAATTTACTTGACATGGATGAGTTTTTCCCTATTGTGGTAGAATAATTGAGTTAAAAAAGCGAGGTCTTATGCTTGACAAACTAGAGACAGCTATAGGTTCCTCCAAGGCTGACTACACAGACATCCGATACGAGGAGAACCGGCGGGTTACAATAAGCTACGAGAACCGTGAGCTGCGCAGGCTTTCGACAACCACCAGCCGGGGTGGTCATGTGCGCTGCTACACCAAAGGCGGAAAGGCTATCCATTCGTTCTCCAGAATGGAGGATATGGAGCGTGGCCTATCTCAATGTGCGGCTGACTCACAGATCGTAGGCTCGCACCGAAAAGCCAAGCTCTCCCTTGCCCCTACTGAGCCTTTGCGCGGCCAGTTACTGCTTTCGCCTGAAAAGGATCCCCGCAAATGGCCTTTGGATGAAAAACACGAGTTACTCAAGCACTACCGCGATCTGCTTCTCTACATCCCAAAGGTGGTGGTGGTAGCAGGTGCCTACTCGGAGTGGCACTCGCATCGCTGGTTCGTCTCATCTGAAGGCACCGCGATCGAGTACGATCTCCTGATCACCAACATCGGCTTCCAGATTACCGCAAGAGACGGCAATGTGGTAGAAAAAACCGTGTATTCTGTAGGTGGACGCGACGACTACTCCAACCTCCTCGGCCGAGACGAGGGGTTCCTGGAGCGTGGCAGGATAGCGGCCGAGCTTACCACCGCAGATCAACTGCCTGCAGGCAACTTCCCGGTGATCCTTGATTCTGATGAGGCAAGCGTCTTCATCCACGAGGCGTTCGGACATCTTTCAGAGGCGGACGGTCTTCAGGATAACCCCGCGTTTTTGGCCAAGCTTCAGATCGGCGCCGAGCTAGGCTCCGGGATACTGAACGTAACGGACGACGGCACGATACTCACCGCGCCGGGCGGACATCTGGTTGACGATGAAGGAGTACGGACCCGGCGCACCGAGCTCATAAAGAAAGGGGTGCTGGCAGGTCGCATGCACTCCCGCGAGACCGCCGCAGAGTTTTCCGAGGAGCTTTCAGGAAACATGAGGGCGGTCGGACCCAAGTTTACCCCAATCGTGCGCATGTCCAACATCTTTATCGAGAGGGGAACTTCCACTTTTGAGGAGATGGTCTCTTCCATCGATCACGGCTACTACCTTGTGGGAGCCAAGGGTGGGCAGACCTCAGGTGATGCCTTCACCTTCGGCGCCCAGTACGGATACGAGATAAAAGCTGGCAAGCTCGGCAGGCTTCTTCGCGACCTCAACATGTCAGGGGAGTTGTTTGAGACTTTGCAAAACATCTCCATGATCGGCGACGATTTAAGATTTGCAGAGCGCGGTGGCTGCGGCAAGGGCGGAGGCGGCCCCATGCAGCTTAATGCAAAATCAGGAAAGGGTGCTCCCCACATCAAGATCAACAAGGTTACCCTCGGAGGTGCCAGATGATAGATGAGGTGCTTAACGCGTCTATGGAGCTTTTCGACTCCTCGGAGATCTACCACAAGGAAAAGGCAGACACCAGTGTGCGCTACGGAAATTGGGACCTGAGAAACATCTCATCCAACCGGGTCTCAGGCGTGATGATGCGGGTAAAAAAACAAGGAAAGCTGGGTATTGCTTCAGCCACCACACTGGACGATCCCAAAACCCTTCTTGAAGCGGCTCGGGATTCGGCAAAGCACGGCAATGAGATCCCCTACTCCTTCTCTCAGGCCACAGGGTTTCCCCAGGTTCAAAGTTACTCTCAAGAGGCCACGAATTACCCCACCGCAAGGATGATCGAGATGTGTGAGCGGGCCAAGGAAGAGGTGCGGGAGGTTCTGCCCGACATCTCGCTGAACATCACGATGAGCAAGGAAGAAGAACACATACGTATAGCTACCTCCGGCGGCACGCGCGCAGAGCAACTCATCACCAACGTGGATTTCACAATCTCCGCTCCTATCAAGGGCGCCGGCATATCAGTCTACCGCTTCAAATCGGAGGTCGCCCCATTTGAGTATCCCGCTGAAGTGGTCCGTGAGTTCATACGCCGCTACCGCTGGACAGAAAACGCAGTAACCCCTGCCACCAAACGCATGCCGGTCATATGGGACCCTGTGGCCTTTTACATGTTCGCCTTGGCCCTTTGCGCTGGAATCTCAGGCGAGGAGCTGGTCAAGAAGACCTCACCCCTCATGGACAAACACGAAAAGCAGATACTTTCGGATAAGATCACCCTCGTAGACGATCCACATTCGCCTCGCGTTGGTGCCAGAGGTTTCGACGACGAGGGCGTGCCTACCGAGAAGCGAGCCCTTGTGGAGCGGGGCGTGCTGCGGAGCTTTCTCTTGGATCTTCGCACCGGTGCCAAGCTGGGAGCACGTTCCTCGGGCAACGGCTTCAAGCGTGCTCTATTTGGGGGCGGCACAAGCGCCATGCCCACCACATGGCCGGCAAACCTGTGGATCCAACCGGGTGATTCGTCGCTCGATGAGATGATCGCCGGCCTGGATGAGGGAATCTTCCTCACCGGCGGGATGGGATTCCATTCATCGAACTACACGCAAGGGCACATCGCGGTAAGGGCAATAGGTTTTGCGATCGCAAAAGGACGCATCACCGGGCGGCTTGAGAACACCATGCTCTCAGGAAACATCTACGAGGACTTCAAGCATGTGCGCGCTGTCTCCAAAGAAGTAGAGCTGGGCAGCCTCGGTTACTACCCATACGTGCTTGTAGATTCCATGCAGGTGGTAGGGAAGTAAGGCTCACAGCTTACGGCTGGCAGCTTACAGCAGGCGGCTTAGGGGTTGAAAGATGCGAGAGATCAGGAAATATGAGGTGTTTAAGAAATCCCACAAGCTCGCGCTGGATGTATATCGAGTAACTGCCACATTCCCACAGATGGAGGTCTACGGCCTTGCAGCGCAGACCAGACGCGCAGCCTATTCGATACCAATGAATCTTGCGGAAGGCTCTGCTCGGGAAGGTGCAAAGGAGTTCGCGCAGTTTGTTAATATAGCTATTGGCTCCTGCGAAGAGTTAAGGTATCAATTATTCCTGGCTAAGGACCTCTCTTACATTGGAGAAAAGGACTACCGATTACTTGAGCAAGGCTACGAGAGTATCAAACGTATGCTAACCCAATTATACAAGAAGCTCAGGACTGCAAACAGCTGATAGCCGTTCGCCGTGAGCCGTCAGCTGTGAGCCGTGAGCTGTCAGCTGTCAGCCGTGAGCCGTGCGTGGCTTGATCTCAAGCCAGAGACAGACAAGGAGGGCACCGAATCCGAAGATGAAGGCGGCGATCCTGAAGACCCACCCCGCGTAAGGGATACGGAACAGCACCAGCGCGATGAAGGTGCCCAGAAGCATGGAGATGATGATGTGTGGTTCCTTGCCCTTCCTGGCCGCGGAAAGCAGCCAACGTCCCATAGCCGTTCCTGCGTAAACTATTGAGAAAATGATACCTATCAAGTAGAAAGCACTGACAAACAGACCCGCACCTATTCCCACGATGGAGGCGAACGAGAGTATCACTATGAAAAGCACCAGCGGGAGCCCCAGAAGTGCTATGCCGCCGGTTAAGGCAGAAAGGCCGGGGTTGACCATCAGTCTGCCGGTAACGTTTTTGAAGTGACGAGGAAGAACCAGTGAGATAAAGAGTCCTGCACCGGCAAAGAAGAGGAAACCGATGATAGTCCCGATCAACCAGCGTCCAAAGGTACGCCTGGGCAGTTTCTTTTCCACTTCAGGTTTCTCTTTAGGCTCAGGAACAAACTCCCTGGCGCCACTTTTGAGCACGGCCCCTTCCGCTATATGAAGCCTGCCTGCACTGTAGCGCAGGGTATCTTCGATAATCGCGCCATACTCTATGAATATCTCCGCCCCTGAGAGCATCACCGGCCCCTTGACGTGTCCTCGAAGGAAGATCACCGCTGCACCAGCCTCAAGCGAGTCGGTGAAGGTTCCGTCAAGCTGAAGACTTGCCCCGATGACATCAGCCTTACCTTTGATCTCACCTGAGATCTCCACCGCCGCTCCTGCAGCCATAAGGTTGCCTGCTACATCCGATAAGAGACGCACATGCGCTCCTCCCAGGGTGGCATCCCCTGGAACAGGTGCCGCGACCTCAACAAAGGCACCTCCAGCAACCAGATCGTCTGAGATCTGCCGGGTTGAATCAATGCGTACGGCTGCACCGATCAGCGCATTGTCGGAGGCAAACTCCCAGGGGTTGATCTCAACCGCGCCAAGACCGGCCACAGAGAGAAGAACAACAAAGACTACATACTTTCTCATGAACGCTCCTTTAGTTTCAGGTTTACTGGTAAAGACGCAGAATGACGAAAATAGGTTTCATAATCGCTCCTTTTCCACTTCATGAAAAGAAAGGTAGGGGCAAGGCACAGGGTGCCCCTTGAGCGGTTCATACGCTCATAGGGTATGCCTTGTCCCTACATCATCTTTCGCCAAAGGCAAAAAGGAGCACTTGATTTGGGGTGTCTAAATACCGCGCTCCTTGCGCTTCTGGGTAAGATCGGTGATGTGCTTGCGTTCCTCCTCTGCTATCGCTTCGATAAGCGGGTGATCGGCTTTATTCACGAACCGCATCATCTCGTGGTAGAAGAGCAGAGAATCCTTCTCCAATCCTATAGCGGCATCGAATGCCGTGGCCTCGTCAGGTGCTTCTTTGGCTAACCGTGCTCCCATGTTTTCATCTGCAAAGACCTCTTTGGAGACCAGTGCCGCGAGGTAGTCACGCGCCTCGTCCCAGTCGTAGGGAGCAACGTAGCCCTCTTTGGACAGCCTATCTCGCAGTTCCTTGAAACGCTCAAGATGAACATCTTCCTGATCGGCAAGATACTTGAAGAAGGTCCTCATATCAGCCTCGTTGGATTTTCTGGCAAGCTCTTCGTAGAACGCCTTGCCGTTGCGCTCGATCTGGATCGCCATCTCGCCTATCTCGTATCCTGAGAATTTAATGCCCACTTTGCCTCCTTTAATTTTCCTGCAAGTTTACTCCCGTTTCGTGACATCCAGCCGCAGTGTTACGGGTGTTACGGGTGTTATCTCCTTGTGCGCGGAGCGTAAGCTCCGAATAACTATGAGAATACCCTATGAAGTATAAAATACTTCAAGGGGCAGGCTCTGCCCCGCAGGGGTACGGGCGTGTTACGGGTGTTACGGGTGTTACGGGTGTTACGGGGCCTCCTTAGGTTCCATATCCTGGCCGCAGCAGACGAGCGTCCCGGCTCCCGCTTTGGTAACCTTCACTTCCTGTCCGCAGATGTTGCAGACGTAGGTCTTTCCTTCCTCAGCCATTGGATCCTCCTTGTCTTTAATTCTAAGTTGCCTCGATTCTTATCTTACCTGTAACCCCGCCGGCGGGCGTAAGCTAGACGACTGTCCGGCGGAGGTCGTGTGCTCTCCTTCAATTTACTCTAAACAAAAACCGGCTCTTGTCAAGGTCAGAATCTGCTGTGATCCGGCAAGCTTTTGGGAACAAAGCACTTGACTACGCCCGTTTTTTGAATAGGATGCCCCATGAGTGATGCGGCAAGCAGAACGGATTCCGACCCTCAAGCGAGCAGGCAAAAAAGGGCTATCCCTGATCTATTCCTGTTGCAGTACCTTCCCATCATTCCCCGCGGGGTAGCGCTCGACCTGGGCGCTGGCAACGGTCGCAACAGCCTCTTCCTGGCCGAGCACGGCTTCGAGGTGGATGCATTTGACCGCGACGCCGAATCAGTAGAAAAACTTATGAGGGTAGCCCAGGAGCGGAATCTGTCTGTCAGGGCGATAAGGAACGAACTCACCACCCTCACTATTCTGCCCAAACGCTACTCGCTCGCCGTAATCGCCTGGGTGCTGATGTTTTTGAGACGCGGCGAACGCGATGGATTGGTTAAGATGGCCATTCGAGGACTTGTTCCTGGCGGATTCATCTACCTTGGGGTGTTTTCTACCCAGGACCCTGGATACGCTCTGTGTAAGGAAAAGTTCGAGGAGATCGAAGAACGCACCTTCTTCGTGCCCAAACGCAAGATGACCATGCACTACTTCCTCCCGGAAGAGGCCAAGGCGCTCCTGGGGGGCCTTGATTTGATCGCCTTCAAAGAAGGCTACGAGATGGACATAGGCCACGGCGATCCTCACCATCACGGCCGCATAGAGGTAATCGCCCGTTTGCCCAAAGAATAAAACCTTTGCATCTTTCAAAACCCCTATACCTTGACTCCATCCGAGTAAAATCTATAATCTAGGGTATGCCTATAAGAGAGTTCTGCTGCCGCGACTGCGGAGCAAACTTTGAGTTCCTGATCCTCAAGAAGTCGGACGAGGCCCAGGCAAGTTGTCCGAAGTGCAAGTCTCGCAATCTTGAAAGATTGCTCTCGGTGTTCGGGGTAGCAGGAGCGGTTGAGAGACCTACGGCATCGGGTGGCGGCGGATGTTCCACCTGCTCCTCTGGCGACTGCTCCACCTGCGGACGTTAAAACCGGCCACGACTTGGCTGCACGAGGAGGCGGAATCCCCGAGGAGTCAAGGCTACCAAACAATCGTTGAAAGGCGGGAAAATGAAGTCTTTTAGGGTTTTAATTACGGCTCTTGCGTTGAGTGTGTGTGTTACGGGCGTGGTGGCAGCACGCTGGGAGGTTGATCTGGATCAGCTTCTGAAGACCACTGCCGAATCCGAGCAGGAGATGTTGATCTCAAAAATCGTCTCCGCAAATCCTTCATGGCAGGAGGTGTCAGAGCGCATCCAGGGGATGGAGTTCCCCGAAGTCGAGATCGGAAAGATTTACTTGCGCAAGACCACATGCAGTGACGGTGTGGAGCGTTCCTGGATTCTTTACGTTCCCACCTCCTACGACCCCGTCCATCCCACCCCGTTGTTTGTAAACCTGCACGGAGGGGTAAGCCGGCCAGAACCCATACCTGACTCTGAAGCACTTGAGTTCATGGGAGATAACTTATTCAAGAATCTTGCGGAGGAAAACGGTTGGTTGCTTTTGTTTCCGTTTGGTCAGGAAGGAGCCACGTGGTGGGACGAGGTAGGCATGAGTAACATCAACGATCTGGTCAGAACCGTCAAGAGAGAGTACAACGTTGACGACGACAGGGTTTGGATGGGCGGCTATTCGGACGGGGCTTCTGCCGCCTTCCTCTACGCCATGGTTTTCCCTACCGACTACGCGGCCTTCATTGCCCTGAGCGGTCACATGGGGACGGGCAGCCTGGGCGGCGATCTGCACACCTACGCCCCTGACTTCTACAACACCCCCATCTATGCGGTAACCTCGTTTGAGGATCAACTCTTTCCCTCAGCCAAGATGCGGCCTGCTGTCGAGATGGCCAGGGAGGCAGGTGGAGATATCTTCTACCGCGAACAGGAAGGTGAGCACGATTTTTCTTACGCAGAAGAGGAGCTGCCCAAAATCGTTCGGTTCCTTGAGCGCCATCCCCGCGATCCCTTCCCCACCCGCATAATCTGGGAGTCAGCGGTGCCCTGGTTCGGCACCTGCCGCTGGTTTGCCATCGATCGCATCAGCGCCGATCCCCCTGCATCGTGGCACGTTGACCATAACCTTGTCCTTACCGACGACCGCATCACCATAGGCTTTCGCCACGACGACACCTTCCCAGGTCCAGGTATCAAGGTGAGAGAGATCGTTGAGGGCACTGCCGCGGAGCAGATGGGCCTTGCGGCTGGAGACGTAATCATTCGCGGTAAGAAGAGGAAGATAAAGGATATGGATGACCTGATGGCCTATAAAGCCGGTCTCAAGCGAGGCGATTCCCTAGAACTTACCGTTCAACGTGATGGTGAAAAGTTGGTGCTTAAGGGGCAGTTGCCTCTGCCGACCAACTACTACCTGTTTAAGCGTGAGCGTCCCTCGGCTATGGCACGGGTTTCCTTCTCTGCAAATCGGGTGGAGATCGAAGGTTCGCGTCTAGGAGGATTCAGCGTCTTTGTTCATCCTGATATGATTCGCCTTGAGAGGAACCTTGTGATAAACGTTAACGGAGAAGAAGCCTTCAATCAGAAGGTGGAGCCTGACCTTGAGTTCCTCCTGCAAAACTTCCTTGCCAATCGCGACCGCAAGCTCATCTACGTTGCGAAGATAGAGGTAGAAATTTAAGACATCCCACGAAAAAGATTAATAAGCCAACCTGAGGCTGGCTTTACCTGTTTTATTTTACTCCCTTTCGCCCTTCGAGCGAAAGGGAGGAGATTGAGTGGGTGATCAATCGTTGCGGAACCAACGACTGCCTTCGGAGACTTCCTCAAGATCAGCGGGTGAAAGATCAAGGTAGCCGAGTGCGTTATCCGGAATCTCTATCGGTAAAGGCTCAGGCCCGGCTCTCTTGCCCTCAAGGAAGCCCGCCGAGGCGGCAAAACCTGAGATAAGGGATTCATCTATGGTGCAGTAGTAGAACCTGCCGTTACGGCCTATAACTGAGAGATTTTTGAACCGATCTAAATAATCGAGTATCAACTCCAGCGGTCTCCGGTAGCCTACGTTCCATATGGGATAGGCATGCGGCACGAGCAACTTTTCGGCTTCGCCGATCTCAGAACCCTCCAGGAGTTCCAACCGGCGAGCGGTGCTCAGGGTCATATCCAGAAGCTCGTCGGTTGAAGCGTTCCAGAACCGATCCCCCTTGTTTGCGAAGAACTCAACCACAAGGGATGAGTGGCTGGAGTCAGGAACCATTGCAGCACTCCAGTTGCGGGGCTCGTGCCAGCGACTGAACGGAACCCTCTCGTCAGGGAAGTATATCCATGAGTCATCGGTAACGTTGGAAGCGTTGATGCGGATGAACAGGATCACCAGGTCGCGGTATCGCAGCTTAGAGGCTGCTGCAAGGACCTCGGGGGGAGGCGCAGGATCGAGGGCCTTCAGAAAAAGATCAAGATCAATGGATGAGGCGACCCATTCGGGTCTGATGGATTTTCTCCTGCCTCTGGGGTCCTGGCTGATGATTCTCGTGATACGCTTGCCGTCGTGTTGAACCTTGATAACCTCCTGGCCAAGATGAACCCCTCCTCCACGCTTTTTTACCCCCCTTTCCAGATAACGAGCGATCTGGCCAATCCCGTGACGCGGGTACAGGAAGCGGTCAACCAGGGTGGCGATATCCCCCTTTCGGGAGAAGAACTCGGCAAGAACCTTTCCAAGGGAAAGCCCCTTGATTCGCAAAGCGGCCCAGTTCGCGGAGAGCGAGGCAGGCTCCATCCCCCACACCTTGCGGGTATAGTTGGCGAAGTTGAACTCGTAAAGCGAGCGGCCAAAACGGTGCACCACCCAATCCTCGAAGCTCTCCTCTTTTCTGCTTCTAGTGCTCCTGGCCTTTTCTACCAGATAATCGGTGAGCATCTTAAAAGAGTGTGTTACGGGAAGCTTGCGGGCAACGTCTGACAACCGAACCGGATAATCGAAGAACTTCCCATCGAGGTAGAAACGGCTCCTGCGAGTGGTCATGATCAACTCATCGCCCAGAAGGTTCTTGAGGAAGGGAACGAGATAGCGGGAGGGGCTGTAGTATCGGTGTCCGCCAAGGTCGTGGTAGTATCCGTCGTCGGTACGGCGGGTAAGGGCGAGTCCGCCGGGTATGCTGCGTTTTTCCAAGACTTGTGCAGATACACCCGCTTTGGCCGCGAGGTAGGCTGCACCCAGGCCAGCGGTGCCTGCGCCCAGCACGCAGAGACAACATCCCCTACTCATAGCCGACGTAGCGTGTTTGTCTTCTTAAGACCGAAGATCAATCCGTGTGCTGCAAGAAGCGCTGCAAGCGGCAACAAGGGCAGGAAGTGGCGAGGCTGTCCTGCCGGGCCGGTAACACCTATAAAATACAGCGCCGTCAGAAAAGCGAGGAGGTTAAAAGATACCTTGAAGCTTTTCTTAACGAATCCCTTTATCGCCAGTACGATAATGAAGATATTGAATAGCAACCCCAGCACGTAGACAACAAACACCCAGCCGGTGGGTGCTATACGTTCCTGCCAGATTACCCTTAGCGCCTCCCTCACATCACCCTTCAGAATAGCCTTTTGGACGGGGGGAGTAAGGTTTCTGATCCCTTGCTCAGGGGAAGCGTAAAAAAGCAGGAACTCGGCAAAGCCCAAGGGGAGCAGGGTTTTGGCCACACCTGCGGCGTAGAGCACTGTGTATCGACCGGGATGCTTCAGGATGTAGCGCACGGCTTCCCGCCCGGTAAAGATGAACCCCTCCGCCTCATTGCACGGCTCGCCGTATCTTGCAAAGGCGGCCCGCTCCAGATCGGCTTCTGCCTCATTGACGGTCTTGCCTTCAATACTGGCTTTTATCGGGGCGGCATGAATATGCGACAGGTTAAAGGACTGCACCGTGGAGAAGAAGAAACGCCCGAATACTACCCGATTTCGAATAAACCAGGGAGAGACAACCGCGATGCAGACCAGAAGCAGCGCTCCGTAGCCGAACAAACGAGATCGGCCAGGCTTACCGAAGGGTTTGATGAAGAAAAGAAAGGCGAGGATAAGAGGGAAGTATAGTCCAATGGGTCGTGTAAGAGCGCCCAACCCTAAAAGCAGGCCTGCACCAAGACCGGAGGATACAGGACGGCGACCTTCAAAAAGGCGAAGCACCAACCACAAACCAGGGAGAAGAAATACAAGGAAAAGGATATCGGTCATTATCTGAGTGGAGTAGAAAGCAAGACAGATATTAAGCAAAAGGAAGCCCCCCGCGATAAGCCCTTCTCTTGCCGGGAACCGCCGAATCCCCCGCCACGTAATCCCTGCAATAAGCGCAAGGCTCAGGATAACCTGGATTATCACAACAGCATAGGGTGATTGTCCGAATACTGCATAGATACCGGCGATGAACAGTGGATAGCCAGGGACCATGGTCGAGTTCGGATCGTAAGGAGAGGCTTGAGCCAGGGAGTAACCGTTACCCTGAAGCATGTTAAGCGCCAGGCGTTCATAGCACACACTATCAGCCCATACAAATAGCCTTGAGGAATCTTTGAGTGCAGGGATAAGTAGGAGAAAGTGGATCGCCAGTGAAGCCGCCAGCAGCAAAACCAGCCACCGATTCCTCCTTAAGGTCTCCCCAAGATTCAATCGGCAGCCGTGCATTTAATAACTATTCCAGGGATTCCTCAGCCTCGGCGCTCAGGTTCTTGAGATAGGTGCGGGCCGTTGAAGAAAAGGACCCGTCAGGATCAACCTCAAGCACGGCTTCAAAGTCGCTGCGTGCGGCATCCATCTGGCCTTGCTCAAGACGTATCTTACCGCGCTCAAGGTAGGCTTCGGCGATCCTTGAGCGGGCAAGCTCGCTTTCAGGATCCCTCTCAAGTGCTTTTTTGTAGTCGTCAAGTGCGGCGTTGTATTCGGCCTGGTCAAGGTATACCCTTCCTCGATTCAGGTAGGCGCGGGTGAGGCCTGGATCAAGGAGCAACGCCTTGGTGTAGTCGGCCTCTGCTCTGATTAGATCACCCATTCTGTAGTAGGCGGTGCCGCGATTATTGTAAGCCAGGGCGTAGCCGGGCTTTAGTTCAAGAGCATGTGTATAGTCGGCTATGGCCTCATCAAGACGGCCCGCATCCGCATGCAGGGCACCTCGGTTGTTATAGGCCAGGGCCGAGCCCGGATCAAGCTCTAAGGCCTGATCATAGAACTTCAAGGCCTCCTCGTCCGAGCCTTCGTATTCCGCGCACAGTGCAAGGTTAAGGTATATCTCCGGGTTCTGGGAATCAAGCTCACGAGCCTTTTCATATATCAGTCGTGCCTGGTTGTAGTTCTCCTTCTTGAAGTAGACGTTGCCCAGGTTGTTGTGGTAGTCGGCCCTTGTCGAATCGAGCCTTATAGCCTGCTCGAAGTCGAGCCTTGCCTGATCCAGCGCCTTCATGTGCATGTAGGTGGTGGCGCGATTGTGGTAGTAGACTGCGTCCTTCGGGCTAAGTCCTATCGCCTTACTGAAGACGGCGGCTGCGGCCTCGTAGTCGGCGAGCGCATCGTAGGCCAACCCCATACGGTTGAAGGGCTCGGGCTTCTGGGGCTTCTTCTCGGTATATTCCTTGTATAGCTCGGCGGCTTTGGCGTAATCTCCCTCTTCTAGAGCCGTATCTGCATCGCGGATCAACCGCGGGGTGCAGCCGAATAACGTAAGGGCAACGGCTAAAAGACCCGCCATGTAAAGAAACTTCTTCACGATCAACCTCCGGGTTTTCTTGTTTGCTAAATCATACAGAGAGTTTGAGAGGTGTCAACTCTTAAAACCATGCCGCAACCGAATTAACCCCTTGACAAGGCTCCAAAAACTGGATAATATTAATGGATTCGGATGTTTCTTCCAAAGATTGAGAAGCAACCGCACTCGTTGCAAATCAACCAAGGAGGAGTAATGGGACCATCCAAAAAGCTGTCGCTAGTGGTGGCATCAATCTTTCTTGTGGGGGGGCTACTCCTATCCTTAGGCTGCACAAGCAACAATCTACCCTTGATCCCGTCAGACCCACACCCGAGCGACGGTGCCAGTGGTCAGCCGAGGAGCCTGACGCTTCGCTGGAGCGGAGGAGACCCGGACCCGGAGCTTTGCTACTACGACCTCTACTTCGGAAACACCACACCCCCGCCCCTTAAAGAGGTCAACCTGCTGGAAAGACACTGCGAGATCGTCGACCTCGACACCAACACCACCTACTACTGGATGATAATGGCCCAGGACGAGCAGGGCGACACCGCTGCCGGGCCGATATGGTCGTTTACAACCGCAAGGGGCGACTCATACGAGCCTAACGACTGCTTTAACTCCGCTTACGGCCCTCTGGTGTTCGGAGCCGTCTACGAATCCTGGATCTGGGACTGGGAGGATTATTATGACTTCTACTACTTTATTCCGGATACCAGTGGTATCGTTAAAATCGATCTCTACAACCTGCCCGCAGACTACAACCTGTTCCTTTTTAATGAGAGGCAGGAAGGGATTGGTTACTCCATGAGATACGGAAACATCCCTGAATCAATCTCCTATCACGTTATCGAGTCGGATATCTACTACGTAGGAGTCTTTCAATACGGTCCTGCAGACTCTACGGACTCCTATCTCCTGAAGGTAGACTACATCCAGGGCCGCGACTCTTACGAACCGAACGACTCCTTCGATGAGGCCTACGGCCCACTGGATTTTGATATGACCTACCAATCATGGATATCCACCCCGTACGATGTAGACATCTACTACTTCGTCCCTCCCATTGAAGGCCGGATAGTGATCGATCTCTACACCCTGCCTGCAAATTACGATCTCGCCCTGCATGATTCCTCCTACAATCGAATAGCTTTATCAGAGAATGAAGGTACTGAGAGTGAGCAGATAGAGTTCGACGTCTCGGCCTCCGAGACATACTACGTGGCTGTATACTCTTACGAAGGGTACGATGCTTTTGATTCCTATTACCTGGCGGTTCATTATTCCGAAGCCCTCCAGTCATGGGGACTTATGTTCGGGGAGAAAAAACTGAGAATCGATTAAAAAGCATCAATAACCTCCCCCTATCTCCGCACTGGGATAGGGGGCTTTTTAAACATCTCCAGGATGATCATGTCCGACAACATTCTCCAACTAGCTAATATAAGCAACGTGAGATCAAAAAGAAGCCCCTTGCGAAGAGATTAGCCCTGGCTTGGACTGCAGGCTAGTTTGCGGACCAATTTGACTGGTTGCAAGTTGATAGGCAAATGCACCCCACGCGATCGCTCCATACTCGTGTGTGGACCACAATAAAAATCACCGAATCGAACACCACAAATCCTACACTTATAGCAACCGTCTGCAAGAGAAAGAAGATTAAAACTCCCACACTCCAGATACCTCTTCCGTCCACCTCCCCAACGCAATCTCTTGTAGTAGTTCTCAGCTCGACTCTCACCTGCCAAGAGCTTCAAGCGCTCTAAAATGTCCACCTTCGATAAGCATACTTACTCCGTTCTCATGGCCAATTCCATAACGAAAAAAATCTAAGCTAGAAACCAGCATCACCCCACGTTAGGGTATCCTTTTCTTAAAACTCAAACAAAGAATACCACAATAACTCCCAAATAAACCTCTACGAATCCTCATAAGTCGTTCTCCTTAAGGAAATAGCATCGTTAAAATACAAAAAGTGTCAGAACACTTGACATATGAATCCAAGACTGTATAATTGCACAATTTATTACTCAAGACAAGTATGGCGAGGTAAATGGGTTGAAGTTGAGAGCAAGTTTATTTACGATCAGGACGAAAGGAACCTATCATGCATAATAACTCCTTTTGCGCCGGGATACAAATGATGGCGTCTGCTGGGATTGAGGACAACTTGATCGCAAAGGTATACAACACCTTCCCCCTCCATAAAACATCGAGCCGACCGCCATGGAGCCTTTCCGGCGACTCATTAAAGTGGGAGAGTTGATGAGGCACATATCCAAGTATGACGAAAACAAAGTGGTACTCCATATTCGTTATATCGGAGGGTTAACCACAGACGAGCACCTTCAAATCGCCGAGCGGGCCGAGGAACTGCCGCTCGAAAAAAGCCAACCGGGTCTCATAGACCTCTCAGATGCCAAAACCCTCCAGGTAGATCGCAACACCGGCAGAAAGGTTACGGACATGATCAATAAAATAGGGATAGAAGGAGCCCGCACCGCCATCGTGGAAGCCTCACCCCTGATGCGATTCATAATGAATATGTACTTCTCCATGATCAAGCATGGTATTAAAACCAAGTTCTTCGATACCTGTGAGGAGGCCCTCACGTGGCTCAAAGAAAAGTAAGCGCACACGGATTAAAAACATGAAAGAAAAAAGGGAGATGAGCGAATCCAACAAGATCAAGGGGTTTGAAAATCGTCCTGAATTGGGCCTTCAACCGGTTACAACTGCAAATCGTAGAAGATGAGAAGAACAACAAGAGATAGCATCATCCCCATCCTCAAGCTCGGGGAGTTCCTGCTTGTCTCTATCCAGATCGATCTTCACGACCGGATGGCCGAACAGCTACAGCAAGATATCCTCGAGCGTGTCTCCCAGACCCAGGCGCGGGGCGTACTCATTGATATCTCAGCCCTGGAGATGGTGGATTCCTTCATAGGTAGAATCCTTGCCGACACCGCACGCATGGCCGCCACCCTTGACGCAGAGATCGTAATCGTTGGCATGCACCCGGCGGTTGCTATCACGTTAGTTGAGCTGGGGCTTTCTCTTGGCGATGTAAAAACCGCATTAAATCTTGACGAAGGCTATACACTGCTGGAAGAACTACTAAAGGAACGAGAGATGGGGGCAAGAACCCGGCAGGAGGAGGAAAGCACAGAGGAGTCCAATGATAGTGATTCCGATTAAGGAAGAGGTGGACATCGTAAGGGTGCGAACGGCTGTCAGGTCTATGGCGCGAGAGATCGGCTTCGGGCTTGTAGACCAGACTCGTATCAGCACCGCCGTCTCGGAACTGGCACGCAACGCCTTCCTCTACGCGGGCGAGGGAGAGGCCCACATAGAGGAACTCACAAATCCTCATAAGGGTATCCGGATCACCTTCATCGATCACGGACCGGGAATCGAGGATATTGAACTGGCAATGAAAGATGGTTGGTCATCATCTGGCAACATGGGCAAGGGGCTGCCTGGTTCAAAACGGCTCTCTGACCACATGGAGATTTCCAGCGAACCCGGTCAAGGCACCACTGTCATCATAGAGAAATGGCTATCCGTATGAAGCAAATCGAGGAGATGCGCATCGAAAAGGAAGAACATATTCTTGAGACACGAGGAATCATACACCGCTTCGCTGAAAAGCTTGGATTTAAGGATAAACTCCTGGCCCAGATAGACCTCTGCGTTAGCGAACTTGCCACAAACCTCGTGGTTCACAAGGCCAAAAACGGCAGGATGAGTTTTCAGGAGCTTAAAGAGAACGATCTGCGTGGAATCGAGATCTTTGTCCAGGACGAGGGTCCTGGCATCAAGAACGTCACACAGGTACTCCAAGGGGGTTTAAGCACCGCCGGCTCACTGGGTCAAGGTCTGGCCTCTGTGCAACGCATCGCAGATGAGTTTGAGATATACTCCAACTCCAACGGCACCCAGGTGCGATTACGGAAGTACCTTCCACCTGGCAAAACCACCGACGAAGCTATCCACAGAAAAGCGGTTGTGAGTGTTGTGGTTCGCACCCATCCGGAGTCGGCTATCTGCGGGGACGGTCACGTGATCCATCACGACGGTCCCAGAACGCTCCTTGCGGTGATAGACGGGCTTGGACACGGAACCCAGGCAAGAAAAGCAGCTGCTGTCGCCGAAGCCTACCTGCATGCGAACCACCGCAAGCCCATCCAGCAGATGCCTGCCGAACTTCACAGTGCCCTGCACAGCACCCGCGGTGCAGTGGCAGGGATAGCTCGTATCGACGAAGCTGCCAATAAACTCTCCTTTATAGGGGTGGGCAATATAAGCGCCAGGAGTTTATCCTTAAATCCAAGCTTTTCAGCGAAGCGGTGTATGATTCCT
>JABUBL010000070.1_pt1 | contig 21664 bp, 17 predicted proteins | sample 7240371 | NCBI WGS metagenome assembly JABUBL01 (sample SAMN07256343, study PRJNA390944) | subsurface metagenome | isolation source: Methane hydrate marine sediment | place: Pacific Ocean: Eastern North Pacific, ODP site 1244 | collected 2002
TGGTCGAATTGCAGCAAAAGGGAAATCAAATCATTGTATCCGGGGAAGTAACGGCTCCCCGGCTGCGGCAACTCCTGCTCGATTCACTCCACAACGCGGCCAGCGACTTCACCTTCCTTGATTCCATTGTTGTATTACCGATAAAAGAGCTGCGCCCCAACGTGTACGGGGTCGTTTGCGTGAGTGTGGCCAATATGCGCCGGGAACCGACTCACCGCGCGGAACTGGTCAATCAGCCGCTGCTCGGCACGGTCCTGGAGCTGTACAAGGAGGAGGATGGTTTTTATTACGCCCGTAACTGGGAACGATACCTCGGCTGGGTGAGTGAATCATCACTGGCCATGGTGGATTCCCAGGCTGCGACCGAGTGGCGACAAGGACCCCGGATAGTATGCACTGCCAACTACGGTCTGGTCCGGGACATGGCGAGCACCGCAGGAAATCCTATCATTGACCTGGTGCCCGGCGCCGTATTGAAAAAAATTAGGCAAAATGGAAACTGGGTAAAGGTCCAGACCCCAGATGGTCAAATCGGCTACGTGGAAAATACGCTGGTCGTTGATGAGGCCCAGTTTCGCCGTGTTAAGGCCGATCGCGACCGGCTCGCGTTGGCAGCGAAAAGCTACCTGGGCATACCATATCTGTGGGGCGGAACCTCGACCAAGGGGTTTGATTGTTCGGGTTTTGTGCAGACCGTATTTCGTATGAACAACGTCTCCCTCCCACGCGATGCCAGCCAGATGGTTCTCGTAGGAGAACCCGTTGAACCCGGTGAGCACTTCGAAAATGTGCTTACCGGCGATCTGCTGTTTTTCGGGCCGACCGCAGAAAGGATCGACCACGTGGTCATCTATCTTGGTGAGTGGCACTTCATTTATGCGTGCGGCTCGGAATTTGGCCTGGTGACCATCAACAGTCTTAATCCCGAACACGAGCGCTATAGTGAATACCGACATAGCACCTTCAGGTCGGTAAGGCGAATACAAACAAACTAGCCAGGACTGCAAACGGAGGTCTATGATCATGCCTGAAAAATCGATCCTGATCCTGGGCGGTTACGGCAACACCGGTCTGGCCATCGCCAGGCTCTGCCTCGAATACACTGACGCTCGGCTGGTTTTAGCGGGACGGAACCAATCCAAAGCCGTCGAAGCCGCCGCGCAGCTCAACGGTCAGTATGTCCCAACGGATCCGCCCGGGGAAGATTTCCGGGTATCCGGTATCCAGGCCAACGCTTCCAGCGAAGACGATCTGAAACGGGCCCTGGTGGATGTAGACCTGCTGGTGGTGGCTTCCAGCACGGCCAGGTACGCCGGGGAGGTGGCCTCGGCTGCCCTGGCGGCGGGGGTGGACTATCTGGACGTCCAGTACTCCACGGCCAAGGTTAAGGTCCTGCAAGCGCTGGCGGGCAAGATCGAAGGAGCGGGTCACTGCTTTATCACCGATGGGGGTTTTCATCCCGGCGTGCCGGCAGCCCTGGTGCGATATGCCGGTGATAACATCGACCACCTGGAGCGGGCCGTGGTGGGCTGCGCCCTCAGGGTCGATTGGAAAGCCTTTGCCGTCGGCGACGAGACCGCCGAAGAGTTTATGTCCGAAATGCTGGGCTACCAATCGCTGCTTTACCGGGATGGACGGTGGCGCAAAGCCAGCATGTGGCGCATGAAGGACTTCCTCAGAATGGACTACGGTGAGCCTTTCGGCCGCCCCTACGCCGTGCCCATGCTGCTGGAGGAAATGCGCGGCCTGCCGGAGCTGATCCCCACCCTGCGGGAGACCGGATTTTACATCACCGGCTTCAACTGGTTCGTGGACTGGGTGCTCTTTCCCCTTGGTCTGCTGGCCCTGCGCCTGTGGCCAAAGGCGCTGCGACCGGTGGGACGGCTCATCTTCTGGGGGCTGGAGACCTTTTCCAGGCCGCCCTATGGCATCGCGCTGCAGCTGGAGGCCGACGGTCAGGAAAAGGGCCAGGTCAAAGCCCTTAAAGTGCGCATTACCCACGAAGACGGCTACTTCCTCACGGCCGCCCCCACCGTGGCCTGCATCAGGCAGTACCTGGACGGGACCGCCGCCCGCCCCGGCCTGCACTTCATGGCCCATATTATGGAACCGGAACGATTATTGAGGGATATAGAACAAATGGGAGTAGAGGTATCCGTTCAATGGGCAATCACGCTGCCCTGACACGGATTACCCGGCATACACCGCGTCAGGGGTTATCCCCGGGCGATCCTCCCTTCGCGTTCTAATCTGTCCAGGTGATTAAGACTGGAGGTTCAGGGCAAAGCCGGTTGATCAGTTCCTGATGGGACCGGTATTGCCGGGATCGTCACTGGTTCAAAATAGGTTGGATTGACAAACCCGCCCAGGATACATAGACCAAAGGTATACCTTCGAAGCAAACGTTGGTATTGGATGATGGCCGTCTCGGGATTTTTGCGGTAAGCTCTCTTGAATTCAAGAGAATTGTCGGCCTCGCGGAGGAAGCCGGCGGTGGCAGCCAGGTTGGCGAAGTCATCAAGCAGCTCCGGGCGGCTGTTGAAGTAATCCAGCAGGGCATGTCTGTAAGGATGATCGCCCACGGCGGTTATATTTCCCTCAGGTCCCACTGCCAGCGTAAGTTCTCCCTCAGCTTTGGCGGGGAGATGGCGCAGGAGGACAGCAACTGTTTCTTGCAGGAGGATTATGCGGTCTTCTACCCAGGCCTGGATGTCGGTAAGGCTGAAAAGTCCGCTGCGCCATGGCTGATGGCAGTCTGCTCGGGCATCTGGAACGAATCTCCTTGATACTCCCAGGTTATCAGCCCCGGCGAAATGGGTGGCTGCCAGTAGATTCTGGTCCTGTTCTTGTATAGTAGAAGCAACACTCATTAAAGTTCTTCCTTGCAAGAAATCTCACACTATGCTTGCACATAGGTGTATTTGCAAAAAGCAAGCCAAAACTGAAGTCCTTCGTTAATCTGAAGTATCTCTAAAGTATAGACCGGAACTTTTTGGGAACGTAAGTTCCTTTTTACCTGTTGTTGATTAAAACTGGGAGTATTCATGACCTTTCCTGTTACTCTTAAGCATATCAGAGCCGCCGCCGAGCGTATAGGTCCCTATGCCCACCGTACCCCGGTCCTCACCTGCGCCGGTCTGGATAACCTGGCCGGGGGCCGCCTGTTCTTCAAGTGCGAGAATTTTCAGAAAGCCGGGGCCTTCAAGTTCCGCGGGGCCTGCAACGCGGTGCTTTCCATGCCTGAAGAGGAGGCTGTAAAAGGGGTGGCCACCCATTCCTCGGGCAATCACGCCGCCGCCCTGGCGCTGGCGGCCCGGCTGCGGGGCATCCCGGCCTATATCGTCATGCCACATACAGCCCCCGGAGCGAAAAAAGCCGCTGTGGCGGGATACGGCGGGATCATCACATTCAGCAAACCCACCCAGGAGTCACGGCGGTCCACCCTGGAATCGGTAGTGGAACAGACGGGAGCTATCTATATCCCCTCATATAACGACCCGCGCATCGTCGCCGGGCAGGGGACGGCGGCGGCGGAGCTGGTGGAAGATGTACCAGACCTGGATCTAGTTATTGCCCCGGTGGGCGGGGGCGGTTTGCTGAGTGGGACGGCCGTGGCCGTTTCCGAGCTTTCGCCAACTACCGGGATTATCGGCGCCGAGCCGGTAAATGCCGATGACGCCTACCGCTCGCTCAAGGAGGGCCGCATCGTGCCGTCGGATGATCCCCGGACTATCGCCGACGGACTGCTGATGTCCCTTAGCCAGCTCACCTTCGGTATTATCCAGGAACGGGTGGAGCGGATAGTCACGGTTAGCGAGGAGGCCATCGTCAGCGCCATGCGGCACGTGTGGGAGCGGATGAAGATCATAATCGAGCCTTCGGCGGCGGTGGCCGTGGCGGCGGTACTGGGGGATGAGCTGGACGTGGCCGGTAAGCGGCTGGGAGTCATCCTCTCCGGGGGGAATGTGGACCTGGAGAGGCTGCCGTTTTAATTTATGCTTAAATAACTCGCCTCTCTCCTTGCCCACCGCCTTTGCTCCTCCCTACCTTCACCCCACTATTTTCAAGGAGTAATTCATGCAGATCGAACGTATCAACAAGGGCCAGTGGGGCAAGATCCGGGCCTTCTTCGACCTCCGCACCGACGAGGGACTGGTAGTGAAGGGCTTCAAGATTGTCGAGGGGTCCAGCGGCCCCTTCGTGGGTATGCCCAGCCAGAAGGGCAACGACGGCCAGTACTACGATTCCGTTTTTGCCGAGGCCGAAACCAGGGAGGAAATCACTCGCCTGGCGATGGAGGCCTACGGCGGCGACATAATGCAGTCCGAGCCGTCGGCCGGAGGGGACCCGCCGCCACCGGGTGATGACGATATCCCGTTTTAAGTCGTTGTGCTGAGCCTTGGCCTGAGCACAGGCGAAGGGTCGTCGAAGTACGACCTGCTTACACGTCACCCTTCGACTAGCTCAGGGTGACATTGTCGCCCGAATCCTACGGCATCCTGTCCCTGCTGCCGCCGGCGGTGGCCCTGGGCCTGGCCCTGTGGAAGAAGCAGATTTATCCCTCCCTGCTGCTGGGCGTATGGATCGGCTGGTGGGTTCTGGAAGGTTGGAATCCCCTGGCGGCCGCAGGTTCCACCATCACCTCCATCGTAGCCGTTTTCGAAGACAGCGGCAACACCCGCATTATCCTGTACAGCCTGCTGGTGGGCAGCGTCCTCACCCTTATGAGCGCCACCGGCGGTGTGGATGGGTTCGTCCAGTGGGTGGGGGATCGGCGCTGGGTCACTGACCGCCGCCAGGCCCAGCTAGTGCCCTTCTTCATGGGCCTTCTAATCACAGTGGAAAGCTCCATCACCTCCCTGGTGGCGGGCACGGTTGGACGTCCCCTTACCGACCGCTACCGGGTGAGCCGGGAGAAGCTGGCCTATATCTGCGACTCCACCTCTGCCCCCATCTGTATTTTGGTCCCCTTCAACGGCTGGGGGGCAATGGTCATCGGCCTGCTGGCGGTGCAGGGGGTGGAGAGTCCGGTGGCGGTGCTCCTGTCCAGCCTAGTCTGGAATTTTTATCCCATGGCAGCAATCCTGCTGGTGCTGGCCACCATCGTGGCCAGGTGGGAGCTGGGTCCCATGAAGCGCGCGGAGCGGCGGGCCAGGGACGAGGGCAAGCTCATGGCTGATGGTGCCCATCCCCTGGTGGGAGAGGACGTTCTGGGTGTTGAGCGGCTGGAAGGACTCACGCCGCGCGCAATCAATCTGGTCCTCCCCGTTCTGACCATGATCCTGTGTATCGTGGCGGGGATTTATTTTACCGGCCGGGCCGCCGCGCCGGAGGGGGCCGGGCTGTGGGAGATTATCCAGGCTAGTTCCGGTTCTACGGCGGTGCTGTGGGCGGTCATAGCCAGCCTGGTAGTCCTGGCGGTCCTGAACGTACGGCCGCACTCCCGTCGTAATCCGGAGCGGGCTGGCATGTCGGGCCGAGCCTTCCTGGACCTGACCTTCAAGGGCATGGGCGGGATGATCCCGGTGGTGACGCTTCTCATTCTGGCTTTCGCTCTGGGAGCCACGGTGCGGGAGCTGGGCACCGGTGTTTATGTAGCGCAGATCATCAGCGGCGCGGCCAGCGGCAAGCTGGCGGTGGTGGGCCTGTTCCTGCTGGCATGCATCATGGCCTTCGCCACCGGCACCTCCTGGGGGACCTTCGCCCTGATGGTGCCAATTGCCGTACCGCTGGCGGCGGCGATGGATGGGCACCTGTCCCTGTACCTGGCGGCCGTCCTGGGCGGGGGCGTCTTCGGCGACCACTGCTCCCCCATCTCCGACACCACCATCATCTCCTCCATGGCTTCCGCCTCTGACCACATGGACCACGTCCGGACGCAGATACCATACGCCCTGATCGGGGCAGGGGTGGCGGTCGCCTTCTACTTAGTAGCGGCCTAGTTGGACCCAATGGGATAAGTACCGGAGGGCCATCTTTTTTTAACCTATTGACATACCGGATGCTTGAAATTGCGACCCACTTGTCCGAAATTATGGGTGCCTCATACCTATGAATATGCCTGCTTTGTCAATTTATGAACATGCCGCTTTTCCCGCACTCAGATTAATAGGAGGGATAGATGTACAAGATTAAGGAAGGCATGCTCTCCTGGATCCTGCACAGGATCACAGGGATAGCCGTCGTCGCGTATCTGATCATACATATCTGGAGCATGGCCAAGATGGCCAAGGGGCCCGAGGCCTTCAACGCCGTCATCGAGACTTACAAGACCACCCTGTTCCGGGCCGGTGAAGTCCTGCTCCTGGGGGCCATTCTCTTCCACGGGCTGAACGGCCTCCGGCTGATCCTGGGAGAGTTTACCGCCTGGGCCATGAAACGGCACAAGCTGCTCATTTATCTCACCTACGTACTGGCGGTGGTGTTGTTTATCATTGGTGGTTGGATCATGTGGAGGGCGGAAGGATGAGTAGTCGCGGATCTCAAGCCTGGTTATTCCAGCGCGTCACTGCCGTACTAATTTTCTTACTTTTAGGTACGCATGTTTTCCTGTACCATTACCTAATAGGACCGGCTGATTGGGGCTATGACATTTTAGGCTTCGGCGCTGCCGACCTGGCGAAGATCAAAGCCGATCCCAACCTGATGAAGTACTATTCCCTGGCCAAGGTGTTTGCCAATCCTTTGTGGAAGGTGTTTGATGTCACGCTAATATCCGTGGGCACCTATCACGGGTTTTACGGCATCAAGGCCATTATCGATGACTGGGTCACCCACGACGGCTGGCGGGCCATCGGTAACTGGGGCACTTACCTGATCGGCTTTGTCCTCTGGGTGATCGGGGTGGTAGCGGTAATCAGTTTCAATCCCAATCTGTTTTAGGGGGCGGCCATGGTACACAAGTTCGATGCAATCATTGTGGGTGCCGGCGGAGCTGGCCTGCGCTGCGCCCTGGAACTCAGTCAGCATAATTTCAACGTGGCGGTGCTATCCAAGCTCTACCCGGTACGCAGCCATACCGGGGCAGCCCAGGGCGGTGTCGGTGCGGCCCTGGGCAACGAGGAACCGGACAGCCCGGAGTGGCACTTCTTCGACACGGTGAAAGGCTCCGATTACCTGGGCGACCAGGACGCCATCGAGATCATGTGCGAGGATGCCGTGGAGGCGGTCCTGGAGCTGGAGCATTTCGGTCTGCCCTTCAGCCGGACGCCCGATGGCAAGATCGCCCAGCGGCCTTTCGGCGGCCACACCCGCAACTTCGGCGAGGCCCCGGTCAAAAGGGCCTGCTATGCCGCTGACCGCACCGGCCATATGATTCTCCACACCCTCTACGAACAGTGCGTCAAGAATCAGGTGCGCTTTTTCAATGAGTTCTATGTTTTGGACCTGATTATTGACGGCGAGATCTGCCAGGGGGTGATTGCCTACGAGCTAGCCACTGGTGAGATTAATGTCTTCCAGGCCAAGGCCACGATGCTGGCCACGGGCGGTAACGGTCGCGCCTTCTCCATCACCTCCAACGCCCATACCTACACCGGGGATGGTATGGCCATCTGTTTCCGCCGGGGAATCCCGATGGAGGACATGGAGTTCATCCAGTTCCATCCCACCGGGATGCGGAAGCTCGGTATCCTCGTATCCGAGGCGGCCCGGGGTGAGGGTGGCATCCTGCGCAACCGGGAAGACCTGGACAACATCGGCACGGGTAAGGACGGTTTCATGGCCGCCATAGCCCCGACGATCAAAGACCTGGCGCCGAGGGATGTCGTTTCAAGGGCCATGTACAACGAGATCAAGGAGGGCCGGGGCATTGCCGGCACCGGTGATCCCGGCTCCGACTATCTCTACCTGGACCTGGTGCACCTGGGGGCTGATATTATCAATAAACAGCTGCCCGATATCTCCCATTTCGCCCGCACCTTCCTGGCCGTCGAGCCGATTAAAGAGCCTATCCCAGTGCAGCCCACCACCCACTATGCTATGGGTGGCATCCCGACTGATATCGAAGGCCGGGTGTTGTGGGATGCAAAAAACAAACCGGTGCCGGGCCTCTACGCTGCCGGCGAGGTGGCCTGTGTATCGGTACATGGCGCCAACCGCCTGGGGACCAATTCCCTGGTGGATATCATAGTCTTCGGCCGCCGGGGCGGCAAGGACATGGTGCGCTACCTGCAGGAGACGGAATTCAGCCGCATGACCGGGGAGCCGGACGCTTTCATCCGGGGCGAAATCGACCGCCTGCAAAACGGCGGCGGCAAGGAGCAAGTAGTAGACATCCGCACCGCTATGCAGAGGGTAATGATGGTCGAATGCGGGGTTTACCGCACCAAGGAAAGCCTTACCAAGGCCCGGGATACTATTATGGAGCTACGCCAGCGCTACCAGCAGGTCGGCGTGGCTGATAAGCGCGCCTGCTTCAATACGGAGCTGGTGGAGGCCATCGAGCTGGGCTTCCTCCTGGATTCGGCCTGGACTATTGCCGAGAGCGCTCTCATCCGCACCGAGAGCCGGGGGGCCCACTCACGGGAGGACTTCCCCGAGCGGGATGACACTAACTGGCTGAAGCACACCTTCATCCACTATGTGGAGGATGGCAAGGTGAAGTTCGATTACAAGCCAGTAACTATCACGAAATTCAAACCGAAGCCGAGGGTATATTAAGATGCAGGTAACCGTTGAAGTTTTCCGTTACGACCCATAGACAGACGAGTCTCGCTTCGACACTTTTGTAAGAGAAGTAGACCCCAAGGACCGGGTCCTCGATGTCATGATGGTCATCAAGGATGAGGAGGACGGTACCATCGCCTTCCGCAAGTCGTGCGCCCACGGGGTGTGCGGATCCTGCGCCATGGAGATCAACGGCCTCAACCGCCTGGCCTGCCAGGTCCTCATCCAGGACTTGAAGAGCAAGCGCATCCGTATCAAACCGATCAGGGGATTGAAGGTGCTCCGCGACCTGATCGTGGACATGGAGCCTTTCTTCGCTGGGCTGGAGAAGGTCAAACCCTACTTCATCCCCACCGAGCCGGCCCCGGCTGCGGAGTACCACCAGTCTGTGAAGGATCGCGCCATCTTCGATGAAACCACTAAATGCATCATGTGCGGCTCCTGCACCACCAGCTGCCCCTCCTTCCGCTGGTTCAACCGGGAGTTTGTAGGCCCCGCCGCCTTCGTCAAGGCCCACCGCTTCATCTTCGACTCCCGAGACGGCGGCAATGAGGAGCGCCTGGGTGTGCTGGACGACAAGGACGGTCTGTGGCGCTGCCACTCCATCTATAACTGCACCGACGCTTGCCCCCGTGAGATCGACGTCACCAAGGCCATTGGCGACCTGAAGCGCTATGTGGTGATACACCGGTAGGGGAGCCTCAGGGGGAGAACCCAAAACAGAAGACATATCTTTTCTTCGTGGTTAATAGCTGCGAGACAACGATAATTTCGTATATTCCGACTTGAATGAAGTTCAGTGAACTTGTCAGACTGCTTGAGCGCAACGGGTTCAGGATCGTGAAAGAGAAGGGTTCAATCCGCTATTATGGAAAGAGTGGATGGGATCGATTGATTCGCGTGGATTACTATGGGTCGAAAGAGGTTCCGACGGGAACCTGTCATGCCATCCTTAAGGCAGCTGGAATAAAAACTCGGGAGGGAGGAAAGAAGTGATCTCTCTGGAATATTCCCTGGTAATTGAAGCTACAGAGGAGCCGGACTATTTCGGATTTTACTCCCCGGACCTGGAGGGGTTCACAGGTATCGGGCATTCTATTGAGGATTGTTTATATAAGGCAAAGTGGGGAATGATCGATCATGTAAATCTGTTGAAGGAGAAAGGACTGCCGATTCCGCCCCCCAATCCCGATCCCAGCATTGTAATTCAGAATGCCCAGCCAGCCGAACAGTTGGCTTGATAGCAGAATCACCCAGCCCATCGGCGACCTGAAGCACTATACGGTGATGCACCGATAGGGGGCGTCAGCTGATCCGGCTGTTCTCCACGTCGGCTGTTAGTACCCACTGACACAACTTCTTATAGTTATTCTCCAAAGGGGGATACGTAACTTTCCTCCTATGATAAGTCAATTCATAAGCTAAATCCTCCTGGGACCAGCCAGCCGTGCTCCGCCGTTTCCTGGAAAGCTCTCTTCTGTTCATCCACGTCATCCGGTGGTTCTTCATCGCCGTGGTGGTGGGGATACTGGTGGGAGCGGCCACTACCTATTTCCTCAAGGCTCTGGACGGCTCCATAGCCCTGGCGGGGCGGTGGCCCTGGACATTTCTGTTACTGCCGATTGCCTTGCCGGTCAGCGCCTATCTGGTGAGGCGGTTTGCTCCCGACGCCGAGGGTCACGGCACCGAGAAAGTCATCGAAGCCTACCACCGCCGATCGGGACGCATCCGTCTGGCCGTGGTGCCGATCAAGGCTCTGGCCACTATTGTCACCATAGCCGTAGGCGGTGCCGCCGGTAAGGAGGGCCCTTCGGCCCAGATCGGAGCGGGGCTGGCCTCCAGACTGGCCGGCCTGCTGAGGTTCCGGGCTGATGACCGCAAGAGAATCGTCGTCTGTGGCCTCAGTGCCGGGTTTGCCGTGGTCTTCGGCACGCCCATCGCCGGGGCCATTTTCGGTGTGGAAGCGCTGTTTGTAGGCGCCATCGTCTATGACGTGCTGTTTCCATCCTTTGTGGCCGGAATCGTTGCCTTTGGCACGGCCCATTGGCTGGGGCTGGTCTATCCCCACCAATTCCAGCATTTCGCCGTGGCTTTGGAACCCGTTCTCATGGTGGAGGTAATCTTCGCCGGGGTGTTCTTTGGACTCCTGGCCCTCTTGTTGATCGAGGCCATGAAGTTGGCCCGTAAGGTTGCCCAGCGGGTGAAACTATCCCCCATCTGGACGGCAGCTATTGGTGGTGCCACCCTGGTGATCCTGGCCCTCATCCTGGGGCGGGAGTACCTCGGCCTGGGGCTGGAACAAACCGTAGCCGTTATCAACGGGAGAGAGGCACCCCTCATCGCCCCCTTCGCCAAGATGGTCTTTACCAGCATCACACTCAACTTCGGCGGCAGCGGCGGCACCCTGAGCCCCGTCTTTTATGTTGGCGCCACCGGGGGGCAACTGCTGGCGACCCTGTTCAACCTGGACGCCACCTTTTTTGCCGCTATCGGCATGGTGGCCGTGCTGGCCGGTGCCACCAACACCCCCATCTCGGCCAGTATCATGGCGGTGGAGCTGTTCGGCCCCACCATTGTGCCGTATGCCGCCCTGGCATGCGTGGTAAGCTTCCTGATGACCGGCCACCGCAGCGTATATCCCAGCCAGGTGCTGTCCTTTATCAAATCACCGGCGTTGAAGGCTACGACAGGGAAAGAGCTTCAGGAGCTCGATGAAAAGGTCCACTTCCAGGCACATGAGGCCGACGAGCTTTCCGCCCTGCTCGTCAGGGGCAGCACTGCCGCCATCCGCCGCATCCGCAAGATCGTCCGCCGGAGCCGCCTGCCGGCGAGGATTCAGGAGGATGACGGCAAATAGCCTTTCCTGACGAGCGCGCCCGGCGGCCCCGGTTGGACTCCTATTGTCTAAAGGTGCCTATCGCAGGGCCAGCAGCTCCCGGGCCTGGCCGAACAGCTTCAGGGCCGCCTGCACCTGGTTGTCCTGTTCCAGCCGCACCCGGTAAAAGGCTCCACGATCCCACAGAAGACCCGCAATTTCACTGGCAACTACGCTGGTGAGGTATTCCCAATCAGCTTCGAGAGGTTCGTCATCAACCTCCTCTCCCTGATTGCGCAGCCAGTCGGCCAGGCGCTGGCGTTCCTTTCTCCCGGGATGGTAATCAGCCATGAATGAGCCTACATCGGCGTAACGACCCGTCAGCTCCCCGGCTTTCTGTTCGGCATACTGATAGAACAATCGCTCCGGGTTATTCATCAGTTTAATGGTTTGTTCGGTGAGCTTGAGATTCCATGGGATGGACTCATCCGGCATGATGCCCCCACCGCCATAGACCACCCGGCCCGCCCTGGTCCGATACTGGGGTAGGGTAGCCAGAATAGAGTCCTGGACTTCGGGATCGAGGGGCCGGGTGAATAAATCATGGTAGTATTGCTCGCTGCCATCGACATAGGATCGTTGGATGAGCCGGCCGCTAGGCGTGTAGTAGCGGCCCACGGTAAGTCGCAGGGCCGAGCCGTCGCCTAACTGCCACTGTCGCTGGACCAGACCTTTACCGAAGCTGGTCTCTCCGGCGATCAGGCCCCGGTCCAGATCTTGTAGGGCGCCGGCCACAATCTCACTGGCACTGGCCGACCCCCGGTTGATAAGAATAATAATCGGGAGTTGGGGATGGGTACCGGTCCGGTGTGCCATATGGACCTGATCCATGCTTGATCCCCGGCCCAGGGTGAACACGAGGGTGTCCTCAACCGCTACGAACTTATCCACCACCTTGACCGCCTGTTCCAGATACCCGCCGCTGTTATTCCGCAGGTCGATAAGCAGTTGGGTCATGCCCCGGGCTTCAAGCTCCTGCAGGGCCGTTTCCACCTCATCGGCGGTGGTGCTGGAGAAACGGTTAATGAGGATGTAGCCGGTTTTTTCGTTTATCATGAAAGAAGCCAGGACGCTGTAGATGGGGATGTCGTCCCGGACGATGGTGAATGAGAGGGGCTTCTCCAGCCCGGGCCGCTGGACCTTGAGATTAACCGACGTTCCCTTGGGTCCCCGCAGGGTCTTCATTACCTGTTCCTGGGTGAATTTGTAGGACGACTTACCGTCAATCTCGATAATCTTATCCCCCGGCCGCAGCCCGACCCGCTCAGAAGGACTGCCAACAACGGGAGCGATGACGGTGATCCAGTCATCGATAACGTCAAACTCGATCCCGATTCCCTGGAACTTGCCCACGAACTGCTCGGTGATGGACTCAAGCTGCTCCCTGGAGATGTAGTTAGAGTGCGGATCGAGGCGTTCCAGCAGCCCATAGAATGCGCCGTCCATAATGTTTTCCCATTCCACCGGGTCCACATAGTTTTCATTAACCAGGCCGATAATTTCCTGGAGGGTATTGAGTTTTCGATAGAGGTCGTTGGTGCGTCCCCCGTACTGTGACCTGAGGTTGGTCCCCAGTAGGCTAAGGGAAATCACGCCGAGAACAGCGGCCAGGAGAAGAATTCGTTTCTTTTTCATCATAGGTTATTCTATCATTTGATGGTTGGTGGACCTACCCGGAGGGTGAGGCGTATCGGCCCGGCGGGAACTGTACCGGCCGCCAATTACCGTCAGGGGGTCTCATTAAATGCCCAGATAGAGCATAACCCGCACGGCCGGCGCGTTGAAATTGCTCACGCCGGACGCCTGGATTTCACCGAAATCATTCAGGGTCCATTGGTTTGCCGGGAGGGTCCCCACGTTATAACCGGCGCTCATCCGCAGGCCGGCGCGATCCAGAAATTGGAGCTTAACAGCGACATAAGGTTGAAAGGTGAAAAAGGTCCCCGACAACGATACGGAGTAGTTATTAGCGTCGATGTTGTTAAAGATAAATTGATCATCCCAGCTTGGTATATCGATCTTTTTGGCAAACTGTATGATAGCCCGGCTAAAACCGAACAGGGAACCGGCAGCGATTTCCAGATTGCTGAACAGGGGGATGACATATTCAAGCGAGGCGTTTCCGGTCATAAGGGTGACCTTCAGATCAATCTGGAGATTGGAGGCAGTATCGACGTGAGTGATACTTTTAGAGCCCAGACCCACGTAGGCCCCTATTCGCCAGTTTCCGGATATGTTGCCAAAGCCTTCCGCGCCATGGATCACCAGAATATTGCCCAATTTATCAATATCATCAGGAGTGAAATTCAAGCCCTGGGAGCCAAGGAGACCATCATCACTATCGGGACTGCCGAGGGGATTAAACGGGAATACTTCTGCAATATTCAGTTGCAGGAAAGTAGGTGTATACCCGATGCCGCCCCCGAAGTACTCTTCGGTAGAAAAGGGGACATTACGTTGAGAGTAGAGGGCGGATACGAGTAGCAATACCAGCCCGATGGGAAGAAAATGCTTAGGCATGTGCAGCTCCACTTTCAGACATTATTACCGAATGTAAAACAGAAACCTTTGACCCTCACTGACAGAAGAGTAGTTTATTAGAGTATTTACATACTTCGCCCGAAATTACAATATAAGCGATTTCCTGGCACTCAATAATTCATTTTTACTAAAGAATCTTCATCAATACCCCTGAGAACCTTTTCCCTTGCATAATCCAACTACTCCGTCTAATTTTTTGAAAATGATTAACAACCGTTATGGTATGACAAATTCATGGTCTACCTTCCAAAACTCTGGTTCACTTAATATGAAACGTTAAGTCCTGGTTCAACTATTTTGGGCTCTTATCTGCATATCCTGATTGCCGCCTTATTCTGCACCAGCTTTCTGTCGGCTGAAGTAGCAGTCAAGCGGCTTATCTCCAGGGACCAGATCGTTCAGGTCCTTGGCGGCGGCTGGGATCACAACGCCAACAACCAGCCCGAGTTGCTGGCCTTACATCTGCCAGTCGACTCACTGGCCTCGTCTGAAGTGGTGTATTATGAGGATGCCGGCGTTGATACCCTGGCGGTTTTGTGGCGCCATCGGCTGGGAGCTGGGACACCAGCCCACATTGTTGACGCCGGTGTGACCGATCTGGATGGAGATCGACTGCCTGAAATCGCGGTCCTGTTGCGTTATCAGACCCTAGAGGATAAATCGGCTCCCTACTGGCTCCAGGTATTTAACTGGAACCCTGACGCCGGCACGTTTTCAACCGAGCCAACTTCCCGGTGGAATTACCGGGGGCGGGGGATATCCTACCTGCGCCCGCGGCAGATGGTCGTCGCTGACCTGGATGTTGACGGGAATGACGAGCTGGTGATTGCTATGGGCAGTCCGGACCGGATGGTATTGATCGCTGATTGGGGGCCGACGGGCCTCCAGGTTTACAAGGAACTTCGAAACCGTGAAATGATCTCAGGACCCTGGCCGTTCAATGTTGCGGTGGCCGACTTAAACGGTGACCTGCGGATGGACATCCTGATTGTCGGACAGGGCCAGACCCCGGAGATGCTCGCTTATATAAATGGCCGGGATGATTTCCATGCAACGTCCGTTACCACAACTGTTAGCGAACCGGTTCTTCCAGCGATATCGGCCACCGGTGACCTTAACGGTGACGGCCAGGAAGAAATCATCCTGCCCCATACGGACGGTTCTCTCACCCTGGTAAGCCTTGCCGGGCCCGCTATGAGGGGCGTGGCTCTGGACACCGAAATCCCCAATCTCCTGGACCTGGCTGCTGTCGACCTGGATGGGGATGGCGCGTCGGAGATCGTTTACCTCCAGGCGGATGGTACTGTCACGACCAACGACAACAGGTTCGTTACGCCCGTAACCAGGGAGCAGATCCTGTCCCGTTTACCGGATGGCGTTGCACCGCCCCTGCGCTACCAATCCTTCGCGGTCCTCCCTGCCAGCGTGAAGAGCCCGCCGGTTATCGTGTTACCAGTCCATACCGACACAGGCTCCTTCATTATACTCACGGCAATGGGGGAGCCGCTGTCCAGGCAGTTGCCTTTGCCGCCGTACGAGGCGGTTCGGCCTACTGAACCTGGACCATTTACCGAGCGCGAGAAGGGCCGCCAGGTTGATATCCCCGACAGGTCGTTCCCATCCGATCCCCGGGCATTTCCACCGCAGCGAACACCCGACGTACTGCTTTACGTGGGAGACGAATTTACCAGGGCCGTACTCGGCGATCGCGTCGAGCAGTTTGCCGGCTTCCGCTTCCTCCAGAAAGCGCCGGACATGGTATTTAACTTCCAGCGCCAGGCCATTGTGTGGCAGCCTAAAGCTAAGCACCTGGGTACCTGGCACGTTGAATATGAAATCACTTACGACATCGGCGTTAAACCCGAGGCGATGATAACCGATTCCATCCTGATTCCTGAAACGGAGGTAATCCGGGATCAGTTTCTTATCTACGTCAACGACAAGCCGCACATCACCAGCCAGCCCGATAACCTGCGCCTCCTGGCAAGGCACCTGTTCGCCTACCGTATCCAGGTCGAGGACCGCAACTCTGACGCCCGCATTGACTACCGCCTTGAATCAGGACCAGAGGGCATGATCATTGAGCCGGACGGCGTCGTCAACTGGCATACCAATGAGACCCACCACGATGACTACCAGGTGGTGATCTCAGCCAGCGACGGATTTGACAAGGACATTCAGGCTTTCACGCTTAATGTCAACGCTCAGCTCACCATCACTTCTACCATACCACATGTGGCTCACGTACAGAAACCCTATAGCTACCAGGTAACCGTTTTCCAGCCCGGATCGAAGAAGACCCAGGTCTTTTCCCTGCTCCAGGCACCGGACGGCATGAGCATTGATCCCGGCGGCCTTGTCAGCTGGACTCCCATGCCGGCACAGATTGATACCCAGTACTTTCAGATGCAGGTCACCGATGGTACCGCCGAGGACGTCCAGGATGGATGGGTCTATGTTAATGCCCAGCCCAGGCTGGTCGATACGCCGCCGTTGGCTGTGACCATTCTGGCCGGGGATACGCTGCGGCTGTCATTCGAGGGGCGGGACCCTAACCCGCACCAATACATCCAGTGGAATCTGGCAAGTGGCCCCGTGACCATGACTATCGACTCTGCCGGTGATCTCGCCTGGTCCACTACCTTCCAGGATCTTGACGCTGCCCGGTACGTAGTGGAACTCTCTGATGGCATCGACAGGGTTCTGTTCAGAGGCATTGTCTTTGTCAATAGCCCTATCAGCATCATTTCAACAGCACTCGATTCCGCTGTCATTGGCCAGACCTATCACTACCCGGTCAAGACTCGAGATGACAACCAGGGCAGTTTGCTCAAGTTCAGGCGTCCTACGGTGGTCACTGATATAGCCAGCACCATCGCCTACGAGGTGAATCTCCAGGACGATAAGTTCAAGCGGGACCTCCCACGCTACCTGGCACAATTCAGGGAGCTGAAAAATATTTTCATCAACAAGCCTCGCAAGCCTCCAACCGGCGAAGTAGCCGAGGCGGCACGCATTGATCTCAAACAGCACGTTGAACATATTTTCCTGGAAGGCGACCGGCTGGTTCTGGTGATCGACAGCCCTGAACAGGGATTGATCGAACTTGAAGACGTTCTGTGGGAACTGTTTCAGGGTGGCCGGGGGATCATGCCAAAGTACACCGCCGAACGGGTTCCCTTTGTGCACTATAGTCTGCGGGAATTCCCCGACGGTATGACGGTGGACGATGACGGCCTGATTACCTGGACCCCGACTTTCAACCAGACCGGTCACCACCAGGTGCGCCTGTTAGTTTCTGACGGCTATACCCGGGACGAGCAATCCTTTCAGGTTTATGCCAACTATCCACCAGCAATTATCTCACAGGCGGATACCCTGGCCTTGGTGGAGCAGCGTTACGTTTACCGGGTACGTGTTGACGATAAAAACAAAGACGCCCACCTGACCTACCGGCTGACGAAACAGCCCGAGGGAATGAAGGTAGATTCCCGAGGTATGGTCACCTGGTAGCTATAGGGTTTCTGTACGTGAGCCACATGTGGTATGGTAGAAGTGATGGTGAGCTGAGCGTTAGACCGGCAGGCCACTACCATCTTCGTGAATATGCCGCCCCGGGTCATCTCGCAGCCCAAACCGGTGGCACTGAACAATTTTGAATACAACTACCGGGTAGTGGCGGAAGACCTGAATCGGGACGCTATCCGCTACAAGGCTACCAAGCTGCCCCGCTTTTCAGACTTCGATCCCCGTACGGGCCTGTTCAAGTGGCGGCCACGCAACCTGCAGAAAGGCCCTAACGACGTCGCCTTCGAGATCACCGACACCCACGGCGGGGTAACCATACATGAGTTCCAGGTACACGTTTTTGAGGATCCCAGCCAGCGCCGCTTCCTCTTCACCGGGTGGCCATTGCTGCTGGCCTTTGCAGGCATGATCTTCGTACTGGGTTTAGCCCTCAGTTAGTTACTTGCCAGAGAGATAGGCCAACCTAGCAAACCTGGACTCTGAACTTCCAGAACACGGCTCTTGTCTCCGGTCATGATAAGGCGGTAGCTTCTTCCCGAAATATTGAGCCGGGAACACGAGTTTAATCCCTGCCTGGTCAGTGTGCTAAGAAAGGATAACCATGTCAGGAAGTAATAATACCTCTCAGCGGATTCGGGTGGGTCTGATGGGTTTCGGCCGTATCGGGCGGAACTTTTATCGTCTGGCCTCCGAGACCCCTAACGTGGAAATCTCCGTTATCAGCGACGTGGGACAGCCGGAGATTCTACATTACTTGCTTCAACGGGATACAATTCACGGTTCATTCCAGCATGAGGCGCGCCTGGAAAATAATCGGCTCCTGCTGGATGACGGCCGGAGCTCCGAAATGATCCTTGGCGTCGCTCCGGGGGATGTCCCCTGGAATAGCTACGATGTAGACCTTGTCGTAGATGCTACGGGAAAGTATCTTGGAAAGGCCCACATGGAAGCCCACCTGGCGGCCGGCGCCAAACGGGTGATAATCACCAATCTGCCCGATGAAAAGATTGATCGGCTGGTTGTAATGGGTGTGAATGATGATACCATTTCTCCCTCCGACCGGATGATATCCGCCGGCTCATCCACTACCGGCCCGGTGGCACTGATGTTGAAGATCATGGACGAGAAGTTTGGCGTCGACCGGGCTATGATGACCACTATTCACGCCTATACCAGCGACCAGCCGCTGGCGGACACGGCGGGAAGTGATTTCCGCCGGAGCCGGTCCGCGGCGGAAAATATCATCCCCAATGAAACACCCACCGCAAAGTGGCTGGGAGCCATCCTGCCCCAGTTCAAGGGCGGATTTGACGGCATCGCACTTAACGTTCCGGTTGCAGATGGCTCGTGTGTCGATATCACATACCAGTTTAAAAATGCAGAAGCTACGGTAGAGGCTATCAACGAAGCTATGTTTGAAGCCGCCGGGAAAATGCCGGACATCATCGAGGTGACAGAAGACCCCGTTGTCTCCAGTGACGTCATCGGCAATCGTCACAGTCTGGTTTTCGACAGTAAGGCTACTATGAAAACCAAAGGCCGTCTCGTTAAAACTATCAGTTGGTATGACAACGGGTGGGGGCACGCGGCCCGGCTGCTGGATATCATCCAGGCTTACGCCAGATTCAATGAAAAGGAAGGTGCGGCATGAGAGTGGCAATCAATGGATTCGGTCGTAACGGCCGGTCGGTATTTCGCATCCTGCACGAGCGCGATGACACTAACGTCGTAGCTATTAACGACCTGTTTGATCATAACGCACTGGCATACCAGCTCCAATACGATACGATCATGGGGGTATTCCCTGGAAAAGCAACTATTGAAGACGGATACCTGAAGACCTCCCGGGACCAGGTGAAAATGCTGACCGAGCGGGATCCAGCTGCTCTTCCCTGGGGTGAGCTGGACATCGATGTGGTGGTGGAAGCTACCGGCGTTTTCCGGCAACGGGAGCAGCTTCAGCCTCACCTGGACGCCGGCGCCAAACGGGTGATCCTGACCGTCCCGGCCAAGGATGAAATAGACTACACAATAGTCATCGGCGTTAACGAGGATGGTCTCAAGCCGGAGCACCGGATTGTCTCCAACGCCAGCTGCACCACCAACTGCCTGGCTCCGATGGCCAAGGTGCTGCACGAGGCCTTCGGTATCGTGGAAGGTATCATCAACACCGTCCATGCCTACACCAACGATCAGCGCCTGGCCGACGTACCCCATAAGGACTGGCGCCGCAGCCGGGCCGCCGCGGAGAATATCATTCCCACAACCACCGGCGCAGCCCGGGCCGTCGGGATGGTACTGCCCGAGCTGGCGGGGCGGCTGGACGGCCTGGCCTCAAGGGTGCCCGTCCCTGACGGGTCCGTAGTGGATCTGGTCTGTATCCTGGAAAAGAAGGTAACAGTAGATGACATCCATGCCGCTGTCCGCGATGCTGTGGCCACACCTCGGATGAAAGGCATCCTGGCTTATTCCGACCTGCCTATCGTTTCCCGGGACATCATCGGCGACCCACACTCATCTATCTACGATGCCCCCTTCACCAAAGTGTCCGGCGACCACTTCGTGAAGACGCTGAACTGGTATGACAACGAATGGGCCTATTCCATGCGGGTGGTGGACTTGATCGGGATTTTCAGCGGCTGGGGGGATTAGACGGCCGCTATATAAAGAATCCCTTATAATAGTTGCCGGGTTATTAATTCAATTGAGGTTCCTGTATATCAGACTAGTAATGATACCGGCATGCCAGGACCCGGATATAACAATCCGTCACCTCATAAACCAGGCGGTGTTCCTACGTAATCCTCCGGGACCAGCATCCTGATAATTCATATTTGAGACGCTCAGGTTTCCCTCGACCTTTGAACGGGTCTTTTGCCGCCTCCCGAACAAGGTCCAGTATCTTTTCCGCTTGCTTTCGATCCTCCCTGACCCAATAGCCTAGTGCTCCGTCAACAAGATAACATTGGATATAGACGTTTAATTTAACCCTTGCGTCCGCAGTAGTGAAACGCCAGTCAATCTTAGCCTCGACCATATTACGCTTTTGCTGCCAAAAAGAAACCTCACTGGTCAATGTTGGCTTATCGGGAATGCGACGATCCAGACACTGCCGGGCGAGAACGCTTAATTCAATCTCAGCGATATTAAGCCAACTGCCATGTTTGGGTGTGTAATGGATCTCAAGTCTATCAAGAAGTCTGCGGGCTTCTTCTGGAGGAAAGGCTTCATACAATGATGCTCCGTTATGAGTGTTGAGGTTATCCATTACCAAAATAATTTTTCGCGCTGCAGGGTAATGCACATCCAACAGGTCCCTAATCTGCATCGCCCAGTCCAGCCGGGTTCTTCTGTCGGTCACCGATACGTATCGTTTCCCTGCGAAAGGCTCATAGAACATAAACAGACTACAAACACCATTACGTTCGTATTCATAGTCATAGCTTGTTGGACATCCCGGCCTAGCGGCGATCAGTTCCCTGGTTTCCTTTGTCAATTGCTTGCTGGTTTCGTCCATACAAATTACCGGTTCATTGGGACGGTAGCTGCGTTTGTAGACAGTAAGTACATCCTCCATGGCGCAGACAAAAGCGGCATTGCTGTGGGGCGGTATGAACCACTGTTTTCGTAACCATGGCTTTAACTCGTTTTTTTTAGAGCTCTGCGTACAGCTTCGTGTGAGATGCGGTCAACATATCCAAGTTCTACCATCTTTGTGGCCAGTAAGCGTAAACTCCATTGTCTGTATCCTTCAGGCGCTTCGCTACAGGCAAGGGCAATCAGGTGTGCCTCAACATCACCATCAATCTTTTTGCGTGATACCTTCTGGGTATATTCTTTCCGACGGAGAACCGCATTAAAACTCTCTTCCACAAGTTGTTTACGGATTCGTTCAACAGTCTGCACTGTAATGCCAAACGCCTCGCTGATCTTCTTATCAGGCCAGCCTGGTCCTTGTTCACCTACATCAGCTTTTAACAGCACGTGTGCTCTGGTGAACATTCTCGCTGAACCCCTGCCAGAAGATACGAAACACTTGAGATTCTCTCTTTC
>JABUBL010000071.1_pt1 | contig 21635 bp, 41 predicted proteins | sample 7240371 | NCBI WGS metagenome assembly JABUBL01 (sample SAMN07256343, study PRJNA390944) | subsurface metagenome | isolation source: Methane hydrate marine sediment | place: Pacific Ocean: Eastern North Pacific, ODP site 1244 | collected 2002
GGTGTTCTTTCAACATTTCTGTTATCACCACCTTTAAAGGCTGAGAGCCATCGGAACACTTTAACCCTTATTCTTTCATGCAATAAAAGGTTTCTGAACGATACTTCTAGTCTTTTTCTCTAGACAAAAGTTTCCTAAGCGTTAAATAAGGAGAGCATGCACACGTTCTTTAAGGTTGTAGACTATGGCTAAAAAAATCCTTTGTCCGATAGAAGGCTGCGAAAGAAGCTGTAAGACACCAGAAACCCTTAATTCTCATCTCTACATAGACCACACCAAAAATAAACTGTCAGCAACTATAGTTGTCTTAATGGACCTAGTAAATGACATTCAAACAGAACTTAAAGACTTGAAATGGAAGTTTAGAACTCATGTGTAACAAATGTAATTTAGTAGACAAAGTTTTGCATGGTGGCTTAACTGAGCTCAGTGAAATCTACGGAAAACCGATAAGATACGTGCATAATGGCGGTTACTTCATAGTGATAGACAACCCGACTTCTAAAGGTTACATGTGCATGTTGAAAGAACACCGTTACATGCCTTTACTGTTGCACCGTCAAGCTATGGCAGACGCATGCGAAGGCCTATTTCCAACGCACCGTTTAGAATACCGTGAAAAAAGTGCAGCAGAACATTTCTGTTTCTATCTGAGGCCTACCCGAAAGAAGGTTGAACCAGAAGCTATTGACGAAGAAGCTACTAAGAAGATGCTTAGAGGTGACAAGTGATGGAGAAAATTGAAGTTCTGATTTTAGACTCTATTTCTATCAACTACAAATTTTCTATTCATCTTAGGTTCAAAGACAAGAAAGAACTAGACGCTGTAACTGAGGCTTTGAAACCGTTAGGTTACACGTTCAGATTTCCTAGAAGGTGAAAAATAGAGATGCCTGATAGAGAATTAACTGCTGAAGAAACTAAACAGTTAGTGTATGAAAAGGTCGATGATATTTTTGAGGCTCTAAAGGTATTCAAAGAAGAAAAAAGTAAACCTAGTCTCCACGACTTATGTCTTCTTGAACTAGGTGCTAAACTAGAGGCTGTAATTGCGACTTTGATTAAGCAGGGAAGAAAAATTAAGGCATTGGAAGGTAAGTAACATGAAGGTTGCAGATTGGAAAAACGTGAAAGTCGGCACAACCCTAATCCTAGCAGACATTCATAGAGGCGTGTTCAGGGTTCGAGTGACTGAGATAGACGTGGAAATTACTGTGGACCATCCGACATATCATAAAGCACGGCCTTATGGTCTCACAAAAGATAGAGGCATAGTGCAAATTATGGTTGGTGAAACTGTGGAGTTAGGTAATCTCCTTGAGCTCATAAAATTTACGACATCTATGTTCAACACTCTTACAAAAAACTATCTTCTCTACAGTAGCTATTTGGACACAGCAAACGAATTCAAAGAGGCTTTTCGAGACTTAGTGAATATTGAAAAGGCGAAATAACAGCGTGAGAGGTGAATTGCTTGAAACGATTTAACTGGTTGAAACTGTTTGTGTGTTGGGCCATAGTGAAGTTCAAGCGTAGACGTAAGAAGAAACGACATGGTATCTTCATAGTGAGTTCCTAATGTGCTTTGAGAATGTAGACATCATAGGCCTACTATCCTTCATTCTTTTTTGTATTTGGGTAGGCTTCTGGAAACTGATAGACTTAATTTTGAATTGGTAGCACCACAAGCCATTTTAGTTTATTAAACAATTTATGTATCGAGCAACGATGGTTAGAGAAGCACACCGCAGAATCAGGAAATACGAGAAGAACATAGACCCTGAACAGACTAAACGCAAGCTACAACGTGTTAGAGGTGTCATGATAGACCTTGAAACTCCTTATCTTGCTCAGATAGCAGAGATTGAACGTAAAGTTAAACGGATTTGTGAGGCTCTAGGGGTTCAGACCTTTGAGATAGCGCAATACATCAACTATGCGCGCCAACTCTACAGTAAATGTAAGAAATTTGAGGGCGCGACCCTCACTAACGAAGCTCAATACCTCACTACTCACTGGATTAGCAGAGGTCTTTTATGTTCTATTCTCATTCTCATAGCTAAACTGTTTGGAATAACCGTTACTTGCGTGGTTGCACCTACATGTTCACCTTACATCTGCGAAGCTAAAGTAGGTCACCGAATACTTAGTTTCTATATAGTGCAATCAGATGGTATGAAATCAACTGGTCTATGGGAAGATAGTGTAGTAGCACAGTTTTTTCCAGTGTTTAGACCTATGACTTTCAGCCACTTCACTGTTTATACAATAGCAGGTGCACCACCTAACGATTTAATGAGACTAGCACTTTACGATAGTGACGGTAACTTAGTGCCTAACAACCTTCTACTTGAAACCGCGCCTTTCGCACCTATAGCATGGGCTTGGCATGACGTAGCTATACCGCCTATAACTTTGCAAGCTGGCATGTATTTCTTAGCGTGGCAAGCAATCAACGACCAGATAACTATTGTTTATACACCTCATTTTGTTTCACCACTTCAAAACGACCCACCTCTAGGCTTAGCACGTTCTCTAATTACAGCATGGGCTGTAGACCAAGCGTGGGGTGCTTTTCCCGACCCGTTTCCAGCACCAACATGGGTAGACAACTATTATTACTGGATGGGCCTACTTCTTAGTGCGTTACCGTAAACAATGGTGAAAGAGTTGCATGGAAAAAAACGTCAAGCATGTATGCAAATTGCAGACTTCATAGTGGAGAAGATGAAGGAGAAACAGCTACAAGACTTTTATGCGAGCATAGACGCTGAAGTTCAACAGAAATTTAAAGCGTTAATCCAGAAGCACAACGTAACCTTAAAAGACATCAAAGAGCTATGTATTATGCGTATGAGGTGACATTGATGGCAGACTATCATGTAGATGGAATTAAAAAGGCTGACGAGATAAAGGTTGCGTTGAGAGAATATTTCACTAATGACCAGATGAAGCGTATGACTTTTGATGCTTTTGGGAGATTAATGCGTTTTTGGTGTCCTACAGAGCTAACGCCTGAACAAATGTTCATAGTTGAAACTATAACCGGTCTGAACTACCGTGAAGCAGGTTCGGCTCGAAGCAGTGAACCATAGTGCCTAATCCTTTGGACCTAGAAGATGCGATGCGCAAGTATCGGAGAAATCTAGGGCATGTTCGACTTACAAAATTGCTACGGTCCATAGAATCAGATACTAATGAGAGAGGTGCTAGTGCTCAAGCTGTCTTAGAACTTATCACTGTCAAAGTTAAAACTCTCATGGACCAGATAGGAATTTGGGCCGACTTGCACCCTTCATATCTTGCTTATGCTTTCGCTTTTGACAAGTCACAGAAAGTTATGGAATTCCGAGTAGACCGCATAAGAGAATGGGAAATTTTACGTGACCGTTGGGAACGTAGAAACTTAGACCCTAACATTCTAGACAGGATAGACAGCCTTTTATTACTAGACCGACCATAGGGTAGTTATGGGCTCTCTAAAAATTTTGACGTTGAAAGAGGTAGAGGCTAGGATACCTATAATTCTCAAGAGACTAGCTCTTTCTGCTATTGACTGTATGATAAAGCTGGATACGTGTCCAGTGAATTCTAGAGAGGTTGAGAGTAGGATTTTAGAGATTACTGGTTACATCGGTTACTTGAACAAGTGTGTCTACACTGTGTGGAGAGCACCAAAACCCGAAAAGAAAAAGACTTAGGGGGTAGCCTACCTACGTGTAGGTGTATCTTACGACATAAGATATATATAGTGAGCTACACAAATACACTTTCTAGAAGTGAACAGTCATGCGACCAGCCATATTCAGAGTTAGAAAGTATGACGCTAAGATGGACCCTGAAGCCATCAGGTTACGCTTTGCTGCACAACGAGATTCTATGGTTGAACAGGTAGAGGCCAAATTCGCAGAACTCACAGAAGTTGAGAGAAAGGCCAAGAGAGTAATCGAAGCTGCTGGTATCTCGGTGAACCTTATTCCTTCCTATCTGAACTTTGCTAGGCAGTGTTACCGACTCTCCCAACAGTTTTCGGGAGTCACTCAAACCAACGAAGTCTACTACCGATATATCACTTGGATTAGTAGAGGCTTGACCTCTGCTGTGCTCAGGGATATATCCGAATTGTGTGGAGTAGACATCGCAACGTATCTCGGAATCTAATAGAACAGAAGCCTTATCAGCGTCTTCCTTCCTTCTTTTTTCTGTTGATGGGTGTTTACAACGCCAACCTTTAATGTTCAGCTTGAAGTAACAACAAGATGTAATGACGACTGTCTTTTCTGTCCACGTGCACAAATCATTAAGAAAGGGATTCGCACCCTTGCAGATGCACCATTAGACCTTTTCAGTTTGATTGTTCCGCAGCTTGCAGAGTTTAAACTTAACAAAGTGGTGGTTATTTCAGGTCTAGGTGAACCTTTCCTCTATTCGCAGCTTAACCAAGTTCTACAGATGTTCAAAAAGTTAGGTAAAACGGTTTATCTAGGGTTGAACACTAACGGAATATTGTTAGAAGGTCCACGCGCAGAATGTCTTATAGGCAGTAATGTAGATGCTCTCAGAGTTGCGTTAAATCTAGCTACTCAAGCTGCCTTTAAAAAGTTTAGGCGTAGTGGAGACTTCAACAAGGTAAGAGACAACATCATCAAATTTCTGAAGTTGAAAGGCTCTCGCAAACCGCGTGTGCGAGTGAGAATTAACCATTTTGACGTGAACGACATTTTCCTGAACGCTTCTAGACGTTTTTGGTCTAAACATCTAAACAAGAATGATGTGTTTGAGTTAGGTGGTTTCAGTAATTGGGCTGGAAAAATTGATAGGGCCTCTTGGGTTGAAAGACCGTTACAACCACGCAAACCGTGTAAATACTTGTGGACTCATCTAACCGTTAATTTAGAAGGTGACGTGTTCCCATGTTGCATAGGTATAGCAGAAACTAGAGATTGTAGCCTATTTCTAGGAAACATCAACGAAGGCCCAACCCTTCTAGAGCTCTATAATGGCGCGAGACTTAAAGAGTTGCGTCTTCTACATCAACGGAAAGACTATCCATTTCCATGTTCTCTCTGTGATTCTTACGGTCCTTCAGACTGATGGTGAAGCGTCACTTTTTTAAGCGTCTTCACCCCTATTTTTATAGTGTGAGCCTTCATGGTTAGAAAACAACTGTGGCGTAAACTGAAGTTTGAGGCTAAACTAGATGGTTCAGTCATTGAGAAACGCACAGACGCATATAGAACGACTCAAGTAGCCTTACACACGGCTATGGCCACAATTCTAGTGGACAAAGAAATAGAAGCAAAAACCACTATTTTAGAACCTGCTGGTGTTCCAGTGAATGAAATGCCTTTCTACCTTAACGCTATGCGCGAATTCTGTAGGAATAGCAGAAACTTTACTTCAGTGACTAGAGAGAACGAATGTGTCAATATTTATCTGAAGTATGTAGAGAAAGGCTTAGTTCCTGTGTTGGTTGCACGTTTAGGTGTCATGTGCGAATGTGAACTCTCAGCCTATTACTACTAGCTGGAAGTGTCGGTCTTCAAAGTTAAGAACACGCTTCTCATGAATAAGGCTACTGAACCCCTTGTCACTATACTTTCTGAAACGCTTAACATGTATCTGAAAGGTCAAGACTTAACAAATTCGCCATACGTCAAATGGGGAAGACAACTACTAAAGAAAGGCACATGGTTTTATGGCTGCAAAACAGAAAGACACCTTCAACGTAGACAACGACACGTTACAGACCTTTATCTCAGCTTCAAAAAATACGGTTACATGGGAGAGAAAGGCCCTATCTCCGTCTATTTCAACTGGGAAGGCAAAATTTACGCGCATGACGGTTTCCATAGACTAGCCATAATGCAGTTTCTAGGAATGGTGACAGATGTAGACGTGGTTATTACAACGATACCGCCTAAAGCGTTCTGTAGAACCTCTGGTGACTTTCCACTTGTTGAAACCATCATGAAACTGAATAGTGGAAGAAACCTTTATCAGCCAGTTTCAGACCCACGCCTCAAAAGTTTCATTGTTTGGAGACCCGACAGCCACAAACGGTTACTCTACATTCTGAAGCGGATTAAAGGCAAGACCGTTTTAGATATTGGTTGTTGCGAAGGATATTTCACTCATCAACTTGCTAAAAGAGGTTTCAAAGTCACAGCTATAGACTCAAACTGGAAACGAATAGCAGTTACACGTTACCTAGCTACCATGAGCAACCTAGACGTTGAATGTGAGGTTTTACACTGGTATGCATACTTTAACCTTCATCCAGACAAGCATTTCGACACAGCATTATTCCTCTCTGTGTTTCACCATGACCTTTTCAATTTGGGAGTAGACCGAGCTTTTCAACTATTATCTAGGTTGCGAGGGAAAGTTGGAAAACTATTCTTTGAAACCCCTCTTTCTTCTAAAGAGGTTGTATGGGTTGGACCTGAAAAGAAAGGTGTCTTCAAGTTCTCAGAGCATGAGCTTAAACGAAAGCTAGAGAAAGCGTTAGACATGCGTGTTGTTGCGATTTGGCATAGAGAAAGGCCTCTCTACGTGTTGGTTGCGGATTAACTATGTGGAACGAGAAAGGCAGAGCTAGACACTATATTTACACCTATGGCCCACCTAACAACCCGAAGCCACGCTATAAACTACGCATGCAATCTGCTGCAAAACTCATCATAGGAGACAGCGTTTTAGACGTTGGTTGTGGCATAGGCCACCTTTACCCTCACATAAAAAACAAAGTAAAAGTCTACAGAGGGATAGACGGTAGCTTAGAGATGCTTCGACTCGCTAAAAAACATAATCCAAACATTGACATTCACGTTGGAGATGCTTATGACTTGTCCAAAGAACGCCAGTATGACACAGTTATTGCGTTATCTCTGTTAATTCATGTGCCTTTGAAAGACGTGTCTAAAGTAATAAATGAATTATGGAGTCATTGTAAGAAGGCTCTAGTGTTCTCTATTGCTTTGAAATTTCCTGAAGGCTCAAAAATGGTAGAGAAACCTTACTTAACAATCATAACATACCTCTCATTAACAACCCTAAAATCAATCATGCGTGAGCTCGATGCTCAGGTTGTGCGTAAAATTCCAGTTGGGAAAGGTGCTTTCGGTTATGGACTAGGTGACTATTTCATTCAGGCTGTGAAAGACTAATGGAACGGTGGCTAAAGACTAGGCAAGACAGGGTATGGTCAGAAGATTTAGCTGCTAAGTTAGAAGGTGATTTGACCGCGCAGAGCCATCAAGACGTGCTGAAACGTGTAGTCTCTCTGATAGTAGGCAATTCAGTTTTAGATGTAGGTTGCGGATTTGGAGAGTTAATTCCATATCTTTCACATGTTGAATATGTTGGTGTAGACTCTAGCGAGGCCATGCTTAAAAGAGCAAGAACTAAGTTTCCAAAAGCGTTTTTCTTAGACGCTAATCTCTACACTCTGGACTTTCATAAATGTGATACTGTAGTGGCTATAGACTTCTTACATCATCAACCAGCATTAGAACCAGCCTTCTCAAAACTTCTAGCTCTAGCAGAGAAACGGTTAATCGTCACGTTATGGATTTGGGGTAGAACTAAAGGTCAAGACGGTCCACGTCAATATCATGGCATGTGGGGGGAATTCTTAACATGGCATACTGAAAAGGAGTTGCGGCAGAAGTTTAAGGGTCTAACGTATCGAGTGGAAAAGAGCATAGGTGGCTTGTGGAGTGACCTTTACATCTTTGACGTTTAGAGGGTTCACAGAATGGAAGCAATATTAGAGAACAACCGTGAAGTGTGGAATAACCTTCACAAAAAGGGCTATAGAGGGTATAGAAAGACAGAGCATGCAGACCAAAAACTCAATGCTTTAACTAGAAACCTTCCTAAAGGTTGGCTAGACGAAGATAAGGCGTTGCTTGAGATAGGGTGTGGTGTTGGACATTGGATGGAAGAACTTTCTAGTATGGTGCTGTCAGTTCATGGAGTAGACATTTCTAAAGTAGCTGTCGAATTTGGTAGGATAAGGCTTTACAATTTGAACAATGTGTTTTTTCACGTGACTAAAGGAAACGAGTTAAGCATGTTTGACAACGACTTCTTTCATTTAGTGTATTCTTTTGGTCTTTTTCAACATATTCCTAGACAAGCTACAGCCGACTATCTCAAAGAAGCCTACCGAGTTTTGAAAGTGAATGGTCTTCTAGTGTTTCAAGTTACAACCTACTTCGACTCTAAGCTGAACCAAAAGGACATAGGTCTCATTCAAAGATATGAAACCATAGGTCACACTGAAAAGCAGCTTAAACAAATGGTTTCTGCAAGCAACCTCACTCTAGAAGCTATCAACCGACAACGATTAACGAGTAAACACAAGAATTGGTCAGCTTGGTTATGGGCTGTCTGTAGAAAAAAGGTCTAGTGTCTCCATGAGAATTAACATCATAAGCACTCTACAGAAATACGATGGTCTAAAAGACTGTTTCAACTGTAACACTGTTGAGGCCTACCATCTAAGAGAGGCTTTAGAAAAGCGTGGTTGTGAGGTTAGATTTGTAAATGATAGGCAACTATTAAGGGCGTTACCGCCAAAAACGAACCACACCATAGTTATTTCTGCTACAGCAATACAATTCATACGCACCAACTCAGCTTATCTTAAACGCATACGATTAACCACAACAGGAAAACTAACGATTTACTTAGCTGCTGCATGGCTAGACTATGACAAAATCTTTGACTACATTTTCACTGTTGTAAAACCCTTTCGAGAACGGTCTGCAAAATATGTTTATGTTGGTTGGGGTGCAGACCCTACATATTGTTATCCTGAACAAACTGAAAAAGCTGTTTTCGTAGACAGTTTCATGTATAAGTTCTATAAGGGAAAGTTTAACCCCATCTACGACATCATTAAGAGAACTCTGCTAAAATCCAAATTGAAAGTGTATATTCCTCAGCGAGAGTATCATGGTCACAAAAAGATTTCATGGCCCATCCTACAGAGCATCATGAGAAAATGTCATTTTTACGTTTGCACTCAACTAGGCGAGTCAGGCTTAACACGTATTGAAGCTGCCTATTGTGGTGCGTTGTTGGTTGTGCATAAGGCTTTCTATAGACCTCTCACTATGGCCACACTTGAACATGCAATCTGGACCACTGAAAAAGAGCTACGCAAAATCTTAAAAAGTCAAACAAACCCGATGGAGATAAGTAAAAAAGCACACGTGCACACTTGGGATAAGGTAGCAAACAGAATACTGTCAAAGTTGTGAACTGATATGGCTAAGATACCAGTTTTAATGTTAGTAGACCAGTATGGTTGGAGTTTCGACTTTGTAAGCAGAGGCCTTAGAAAATACAGCACCAAATTTGACTGTAGAACTAAGCGATGGAATGAAGTAGACCAGTATGATAGACGTTTCCATTATGTTCTAGCTTTCAACTGTAGTGTATGGGGTGCTTGTGGAGTTCGTAGAAGTTGGCTTAATGCACCTCAAACAAAGTTTTACATAGGAATTCCTAGAGACATCATTGACGTTAGGTTACATGTTTTCCTCAAGAAACTTAGCGGTGTTGCATGTAACAACCTAGTAGCTCTCAAAAAACTGAAGAAAAAATATCCGAAATCTCACAAACTTTTCTATACTCCAAATGGTGTAGACACAGCAGTTTTCAAACCTTATGTAACGCTAGACCGTTTAAGCATTGGAAAAGAAGACCGTTTCGTAGTCGGTTGGAGTGGAACGGTTGAATGGGATGTTAAAAGAGTGCATCTAACTAAGAAACTGAAGTATCCAGTCAAGATCAAGTGTAACCGTTTTGGAAACTACTTCAAGAGAGGCGTAAGTCAAAGGCCCATGATAGACTTTTACAGGTCTATAGACTGTTTCATTCACACTAGCACCAGTGAAGGTTTGCCTAACGTGATTTTAGAGGCTGCTGCATCGGGTTTACCTATAATTTCAACGCCAGTAGGTGATATTCCACGTTTAGTAGAGAAGAAATGGCTTGTTCCACTGAACCCTGAAAGGCTAGTTATAAAGGAGATGAACAAAAGACTAAGTCTACTTAGAAATAATGCCGAATTGAGGCGAAGGGTAGGCGCGCGGAATAGACAAGAAGTTGTCAAAAACTGGTCATGGACCAAACAAGTTCAGAACTACGAGAAAATGTTTCTAAGTTCTCCGACCTAGATTTCTCACTAAGACAGGGGGATACTTACGTTCTTCTCCTAAGAAATGTTTAGGTTGCCACCGTTTACGCCAAAGAGTGTCATACTGTTTGTCTTGACCTTCATGTTCACGCACACCACCATAATCTTTCTTATAGTGAAGGGCGCGCGCGCAGGGATTAAACTTTAACAGATACCCTTTCTCTCTCAGCGTCAAACAGAAGTCAGTTTCCTCTCTGAAGCCACCAACACCATAACATTGAGGAAAACCATTTACTTCCCAAAACACGTCTTTTCTGATAAGTTGGTTTCCACCTCTTATGTGGTCTACAAGATACCACTGACACTCATTTACCCAATATTCGCTTAAATCTACAATTTCACCCCAATAATTAACAGCCATAGGCCTAGCTAGGTATCTCCAAGTATAGTTTACAAAGTCGTCTACATTCATGTTTGGAACACTCCCACCAGTAGCAGCTAGTTTACTTTCACTCCACTCTCTCTCACAAGACAAAATACGAAAACAGTGAGGGTCTAAGACTATATCATCATCAGTGAAAAAGAGGTGTGTAGACGCTTTGCATGCATACGCAGCACCTAGATTACGGCTTTTAGCCACGCCTACAGTCTTAGAAATTCTATATTGCTTGCAGACACCAGCCATTTTAGGTAAAGGCGGATTTGAACCATCATCTACTATAATAATTTCCTCTAGGTGTTCTTGCACCGCTAAACTGTCAAGACATGCTAAAATGGTGCGTTGTCGGTTAAGAGTGTTCACAATAGCAGATATTTTAAGGTGCATAACCCTATCTATGGTGTAGGTGCTATAAATGGAGTTAGGTATCATAGCGTTGCGAGGTCCAGCATCATTCAGAAACCAAGCTGAACTAATTAGTAAAGCTGCACGTGCAGAAGGCTACGGAGTAATAGACTTAGACTTAGCTTCAGCAGTGGCAGGACCGCCACGTTGGAAATGGGATAAGTTCATAGCGTTAATACCGTTGTGGAGAAGATACCTCATGGACATGGTGAGGTTCACAGCATGGATAAGCAGAACTCATCTAATCTATGGACCTGTAGACGGACCTTTTCAAATGAACATAGGTCTCTTTCAGATTATGAAGAACATGAATTTCTGTGCACCTAGCAAATGGTGTGCGCGCATGATTACGCAGAGTGCAGAAGTTCCTTGTTCAGCAGTTCCTCATGGCATAGACCACACTAACTTCAAGTTTTCAGAAGACCGTGTAGAAGCTCAGAGAAAAGTGTGGTTAGACGGAAAAAAAGATAAAACCATCCTATTTTCTAATCTTACGCCTCTCCATCGAAAGGGTTTTCCACATCTCTGTAAAGCGTTAGGTATTCTCCATGAAAGGTTAGGCTCAAAGTTTCTTATGGTTTTGCATACAAGTTTGAAAACTGCTAAAAAACATTACCCTAATCTTGAGAAGACACCATGCTTAAAGATAGAAGACACCTACAACACGTTACCTTTCAGAGCTATAGCACTTAAAACTGTGGCAGCCGACATCTACGTGAACCCTAGTCTACAAGAAGGCTTCGGACTCACTATTCTAGAAGCTATGGCTGCAAAAACTGTGGTAGTCACCTCAGACGCGCCAGCAGTAAATGAACTGGTAAGTGACAAAGAAGGGTTTATATTTCCTATTACAACGGTGAAACAAGAAAAATGGGCCAACGGTGCTATAGCACACTTACATGAATACAAGCCTCAAAGTTTAGCTGACGCTATGGAACGAGCTATCACAGAAAAAGCTCTCAGAAAAGAGAAGGCAGCAGTAGCTTACCAAAAAAGTTTAAGTTACGACTACCGCAAAGTTTATCATGATTTGATAGCTTTGTGTGATTGAGGTATGCCTAGAAAAAGAGGACCATCCACTAGAAGTTCTGCACGTAGACGAAAGGCTAGACAGACAAAGAAATACACGTGGAAAGTTGTTCCAGTTCTCTACAAGAAACAGTTAGACACTAGCACTTTAGCTGTAGAAGACTGGCTGTTAATACAAGACGAGTTAGAAATACAGAGTATAGAGGAACTTGAGGACCATAGCGTTTCCTCAGATGAACACCCACATTATTTAGCTTTCGCAAGAAGCCTACTCAGTAAATGCTTGAACTTCACATCAACTACTTACTCTTGTGAGCAGACAAGTCTTAGAACCGAGTTTATATTAAGGGGAAAACAACAAACAGTATTAGATGCTCTCATCGTTGTAGTAGATGATTTATGCGAGGTGATTAGGTATTTGGTAACGGTTCGAGAGTTACTTACTCAAATTCTAGAAGATATAGGGGTAATGCATTTTAGGTCACATAGTAGAACACGTGTGTATCCTCAGAATGTCACGTTAGCACCTACTTTAACTGCGTTGGCTGCTGCCGACACTTTTGGACCTTGGGCTGAGATTATTCCTTTGAACACCATTCCCTTTCCTTTTCATGTAATCGGGATTTGTGTGTGTGAAGTGAGTGCTGTAGGCAACTATCACTTTCAGCTAGGCTATAACACGGTTGTTGCAGACCCACCAGCAAACTATGAAATGGGAGAACGCAGAATCAGATTTGCAGACCACCCTATCGCTAGGCAAAGTGAGCTTCTTGAAATTAGAGGTCAGGGAATTCCAGCTAACAGTAGAGTAATGGGAAGGTTGAAGACAGCTAGTGGAAACGCTGATACTGCAACCGTGAATGTAGTTGTAACACGTCACTTAGAAATTTCAGATGAACCAGACTTGTATCCTAGTTTTCCGTGGTAGGGCTTTTAATTGTCTCCTGCTAGACGCACCACTGCCTATAGACGCATAAAACGATACAGAGCTAAAAGAACGTGGAAGGTTATTCCAGAAAGGTTGAAACGGTTAATTGTTGAGCCACCTTATCACATGCCTAGAGAATGGGAAGACCAAGAGCCACCTTTTGTCTATTGTGAAACACCTACTATGCTTTTGTTAGAAGCTCTAGAGGTTAATGCAATACTGTGGCCTTACTACATAGGTTTTATGAAAAGATTGTTAGCTCTCTATAAAAATTTCACTGGTGAAACCTTACTGCTAGAGATACAGAGTCTCATAGCAGAATATGTTTTAAGGGGTTATGACGAAGAAGTATTAGACGAGGTGCATTTAGTAGTTCAAGACTGTAGTGAGGCTTGTTACTTGAGTTGCGAAATTGTAAAAGCATGTCTTGAAGGAGACTATTCTAGTTGGGCTGTTTATGACCGTTTCGCAGACGCAGACTTTACAGGAAACAATCTTAGCGACTCTGGAATATCTAATTCAGACGAGACTAAACTTGTAATTATTAATGGGTTGGATGCCAACATAGGTATCCTAAAAACCTATGACATCGCCACTAAGATTTTAGGTGCTGTGCTCATGAACCAAATTTTCACTACTGGTGCAGTTCCTATAAATGCATTACGCAGTGTTCTAGGGAAGTATGTAGTCATGTTGAAATGGACTGATGCGGTGAACAATCTAGATGAACTCAGAATATTCAAAGACGGAGTGCTACAACAAACCCTTACAGACGTGCAGCTAGGTATCCAAAACAACACTATCAAAACAGTCTTCATTTCTCATAGTGGCAAATACATAGGTGTAGGCGGTTTTCTTCCAGCACCTATAAACGCTTGGGGATGGGTTATTCTAGAGGGTAGCTAAATGGTTAAAAAGTCGAAAGCAAAGAAGATTAATTTTGAATTCATAAACCCTAAAAAGCCGTTAGGTGCTGAAGGCACGTCAAAGGTTAAACGCACTCACAAAGGAAGGACACACGGTAGGAAGTGACTTGTGATGTCTGAAGAAGAAAAGAAAGGTAAGGTGACAGTGGAGTTTCTGAAAAAGTTAGAGGGAAGCTCAAAACGAAAGAGGCGTTAAGTCATGAGCCAATATGAAGTAGACCCTAAAGCCATGCCACTGTATGGTGTTATCGGTGGTCAAGGCGGTATTTGGGCCCCTCTGAGAACGAGACCGCATGTTCCCTATTTTACTTACTATGCGATGTCACGCGCAGCTATGATGTTTCAAAACATAGCTATGAACGCACTGATAGCAAACAACATAGACGTATTAAGCGGAAGCCTACCCCTCTTGCTTGGAACAAACTTCAGTCAAATCCAAGCTCAATTTAGTGCTGGTGAAACTGGTCACGTAGGAAAACTGAAAGAAAGTTTGGTTTATGCCTATAAGGGTCTCTACCAAAACTGGAAGGCAGGAGTATGGCATGGAGTCGGAACAGCTTATTCCTCAGCTATGGAACAATTCATGGCCACTGGACAGTTTCTTTACGCCTACAAAGCTCTAGCAGTGCAGACAGCAGTAACACCGAGACTACGTAGACATTGGATGCAACGATACACGCCTACAGTTCCAAACATTTCTATGGCATGGCTACTGTGGAAACGTGGGGTCTTTAAAGAGACTGATTTTAACAAGTATGCTAGTTATGAGGGCTGGCCAAGTGGCTACTTGAAATGGGTGAAAGCTGCTTTTGAAAGATGGCCTAGCATTTGGGCCTCAGTGAGACTATGGCAGAGAGAACAAATTACTACAGCTAAACTTCATGACGTAATTAAGCAAGAAGGTTATTCAGCCTTCTATTATGGTAAGTTTGAACAACTCTACAGACCGTTACCAACAATAGGTCAAGCTGCAAGAATGTTTCTTAGAAGTTCTATCACAGACGCGGACTACATGAGTTATACACGGTGGTCTGGTTGGACTGCAAATGACGCACAGCACATGATGGTGAACTACCTAACTTACCCGACTCCTAGAGAAGCTAACTACATGTGGAGAAGAAACTTCATAGATAAAGCCACACGAAATAAATTCTACAAGGCGCAGGGCTACCTAGAAAGTATGCATGACCTAATCAGTTTGAACTACACTCAAATTTTTAATCCGTTAAATGCGTTCAAGCTGAGAATGAGAGGTGCACTAAGTTTCACTGATTATGCACAGGCTGTATATGAGAATCGTTGGGGTAGACATGAAGTATTTTTGTTTGATGCTCTTTACCAGAACATTCCGACAAGTCAAGAAGCTTTTTACATGTGGGCTAAGGGCCAACTGAACGCCACTGAGATGCTTGCTGCTTTCAAAGCGTATGGCTGGATGGAGAAATGGCATGGTAAACTCATAGAAAATTACTGGTATGTGCCTACTCTTTATGACCTTTTCAGAATTGCAGACAGCGTAGAGATAGATGAGATTTGGGCAGCAGACGTTATGACACGTAGAGGCATTAGACCTAGTGACCAAGCTAAACTGTATCCTATGCTGAAGATAAGGCCTCTCAGAGATGAAATCCGTAGGCAAGTGCTTATTTGGCTAAGACGGTATCAGAAAGGTTGGGCTAGTGATGTTCAGCTAGACGCTGCTTTAGACGATATGATAGCTCGCGGTTACATAATGACTACTGAGAAAACCCTTATCACCCAAGAGGCTTATCTGATGTATGAAGACGAACTTGTTTCTGAACAAATCACGGTTTGGATGTGGTATTACCGAATGGCTGCTGTAACTGAAGCACAGTATTTAGCTGCACTTATCAGCTTAGGAATTCGTAGAGAGAAAGCTAACCTCATGGTTGAGGAACAGACAGCGATGGGTTACTATGGTTACTACTAAAGACGTTTTTGAATTTCTCAGGAGAACGCAGAAGTTCATTAAGCTGAACAAAGACCTTATTTTAGCTAAAAAAGACAAAGCACCGCTTTCTTATAGTCAAGTCGTAGACGCTATTGAGGAAAAGATAGAAACTTATTTATCCGAAGTAGACACAGAAGAACCTAGTGAATAGGTGAACCCTAGTGAACAGTAATCTTCTTAACTCAAATGGTGGCGCGACATACCAAGATGCAATCAAAATCGCGGTTATCCTAACCATAATGGCTTACTTCACTGTTTTTATGCCTTTATGGGGTCTTGAAGCTGTCGAAGCTGAACCTATCAAGTTCTGCTATGACACTATCCAGTTTGTAGGTGCTTCAGTAGCCACTCAATTCGTAGTTCTCAGTGGTCTCGTCAAATACACGCAGCCAAAGAAAGAGGAAGACAAAAACCCATCATAAACTATTTATTAAAACAAAGTTGCTTCCCATTTGCTAAACTGGGGATGAAGTCAGGTGCATGCGTCTGACCGACCTTCTCTCACTTAATGCCTATTCGCCTCTACGCTGAGGATATAGCTCTTTCTTAACAAGATTGGTTCTGCGTATGAGTTTTTGTGCTTCCTCTCTCTTTGTCTTAATTCTACGAATGTGAGTGTTTAAAGTGCCTATTCGCATGCCTAGTGTGGATGCTAGGGCCTTACGAGTTCTACCTTTAATGTTGGTTACTATGGTTTCTTCAGTAGGTGACAAGCCAGCCATGCCTTTAACCTCATGAATGATTATGCTATGCTTAGATATTTAAACGTAACACCTACAAAGTAGTTCATAACACAATGTAACACACTGTTATGAAGTGTTGTATTATGTAACAGTCTACTATTGTTCTCAGATACCTATACCAAAAGAGCTTAGAAGTGTGAGGCTGCATGTTAAAAAAGGCTAAGGGGGAGATGTTTTCTCTGGTTGCGCGAGTGCTAGACCTTTCTCTACTTGTTCCATCTGATAGTCGGCTGCTATCCACTGTGACAAGCTCATGATGTAAGCTACTTTTCTATCTTTGTCTTTGAAACCTATGGCCTTCTTTAGTTTAGCGTCTATTTCTTTGAGTGTGATAGGCACGTTTAGTCGCCTTCTCCGAGAGTAGTCTGCATGTCTACAATTTTGACGGTTACAGTATGTCCGATAGGTAAGCCTTCGTAAATGGCCTCTGAGTCACCGATAAGAACAACGGTGTCGCCATTAGGACTTTGCAGTTTCACCGTAAATTTTGTGCCTTTCTCCGTCTTCACTTTCTTATGCTGTTTCACCCAAACCTCAAATTTGCGTTCTTTCAAGCGATTTAACCTCTTTTAGAAAATGCATGCATGCACACTATTAAAGCATGTGGAACAGTCTTCTAGAGTTATCTTTCAGTCGAAAATGTTGAATAATCTTATCTAGAAGGTTAGAGGGAATCGTTAAAAGCTCTGAGCACCCACCTTTTCGATGGTGCACCAGTGCGATGATGAGCAAAAATAGACACCCCTACGTTTCCACTGCAACCCGACAAACAGCTACTCTCTTTTTTCATAAATTTGGAAATAGAGTAAGACTTTGGTCTACCTTTTGGGGGGTCTTTTAGGATGCAAACTCAGAGGGTTGTTAGGTTAGGTCCAGTGAGAGGAACGTGTAGTTTTAAAGGTGACTTAGAGTTATGGAGTAGGTTTAAGACTACGTGTAAAGAGAGAGGTGTTAGTATTTGTCATGTGGAAGAAGCGTTACATGAGGCGTGGATACTAGGGCAAAAAGCTGAGGCTACTGTTGTTAAGCCTGTTATCATTAATTTGACTATGGAACATGTTGTTCAAAGACCGCGTAGGATGATTGATGCGTGGCAGCCTAAGAGTTTGTTGTGGCCACCGTGTTGTGAGCATGCTGACAAGTTCATTAAGTCTACTGGAGAGGTTGGTTGCTTGGATAGTAAGGAGTTTATAGGGTTGAAAGAGTGTTGGGCTTGTTTCAGACGTAGAAGCATGGTTTGACACTTTTATGTCTATCATGTTTGTGTGAGGTTCGGTTTTACGAACTAAGCTGAGAGACATAGACTTTAGTTTATATTTTGCGTAGCATACATTCAAGAGACATACTAGAAGTTAATTCCATAATGTTTATATGGTTGTATTCCCTTTAGTATTACGTGAAGGAAGACAAACTATGTTCAAAAGACTCATAAAATGGCTGAAAAAGGCTGTGTCCGCAGTGGAAGACGAAGACGATGAGGAACTTCTGCTGCAATTCCTAATCTTTGACGAAATGGATGGTGACTAGCATGAGTGAACGAGACAAAGAAGTCTATTACTTCAATATACTGGTAGAGGCTAAAACACGTGCTCTAGTTCAAATGACAAAGAAGATTCATCCAGATTGGACCAACGACCAGATAGAGCTTTTCTTAAGTGATGCTATGGTTTATGCTGTCAAAAAAATGCTAGGAAAAGGTGCAACTTAGATGAGTGAACAGAAAGCGTGGACCATAGAAACTCTCAAAGCCTATTTACCAGACCCCTTTCGCGAGCTATTAAACTTCGAGGACTATCCAGAACTCATTAAGGTGTCTACAAAGAAGTTTATGCATGGTCCTAAAGGAAAAGAAGACTGGGGTATCATTCACAAGTTGTTGAAACAAGCTGGTGGCGCGTGGGTTAGTGAGGGAAAGCTGAGTCATTGGGCTGTTAAGAAACTTCAGGTAGACACTGAGTCTCATGCTGGTGCACACTACATGATGCAGAAACACTTAGAAGACATTAAACATGCAGCAGACTATTTGCTCAACGAGATAAAAGAGGGAAGACTATGAAGTATGTAGCTGTAGGTTTCAAAGTGACTGAGACAGTTTTCATCTTCTCTTTCAAATCATCTAACGTAGACTATTTCTGGCGTAGACTCAAAGAATTCATAGAAGAAACCAAACCAGACTTTGTGAGCCTACGATTTGTAAAAGAGGAATAACCATGTCTAGAAAAACAGTGGAAAAAGGTTTAGTAAAACGACTTGTGGCCTTTTCTATCATAAGCAATAGTGGAAGTGGTCTACTAGGGAAAAGTCCAGTCTACATTCTAGAAAAATACACTGAGGCTATGCAGATACCAGAGAAGTTTCTTCTCAGCATGTTAGACGATACAAACAAAGAGAAGGCTAAAGCATATTTTAAGGAGTGGGAAATTGAGCATGTTGAAGGGTAAGGGCCGACTAATCTACACTCCTGACGGTAAGGTTTCAGTGTATATTCCGACAAGTGTTCACCGTGATAGTGCGTGGCCTTTCAAAAAGGAAAACCAAGACGTAGACGTTGAACTGATAATCGACCTACATCTAGACGGAAAATGTCTAATCATAAAATCAAAAAAAGAGGTGAAATAGATGAGTGAAGAACAAAGCGTTACTCATAAGACCGTTGGTTTCAGTTTCAATGTGAGCATAGAACGTGAAGTTAGAGTGGAGACTGGTGCGAAATATCCAGATAAAACCGTAGTTAAGGCTTCTATGGGTGGTAATGCTGAGACTATGGCAGAGGCTACTGACAATCTCAAGAAGGCAACGGAATTAGTTAGAGAACAAACAAAAGAGGTGAAAGAATGACGTATGAGAATTTGAGAGCTAGGATTGAAATTAGGAAGATTCTGAAACGCATGGGTGTGAGTGACAAAGCAATAGAAAACGTCTTTAAGGTGTATCAGTAAAGCTATAGTGAAGTGCTCTAGCATGGTTCGTTCTGCATTAACTAGGTCTACTAAATACGACAAAAAGATAGATGGTGACGTGTTCAACCAACGGACCACAGCGTTAAAGTCTATGATGGTTGAGCAGATGAATTTGAGAGCAGCAGAGCAGACTTTCTATGAACGTAAATGCAAGGCCTATCTCGAACCTATAGGCATGTATGGTCTACAACAACATCATTACATGAACTTCATGCAAGGTGTGTGGAGACTCACAAGAACATTCAATGATAGGACCTTACAAATGGAAGCTGAAGCACTGGCTAATAATTGGTTGCGGAGAGGCTTAATCGCAGAGCATCTTATTGCTATAGCACAATTCTTTGGAATAGACTTGACGGCATGGCCGTAGTTGTCATAGATTGGTGTTACCTAGCAGGGATTTCTGGCATGAGACCTTTTCTTTCCTCTAGTTGTGGACCTAGAGACTTGTCTTTAAGGTTTCAGGGTTGCTACAAGTTCCTTTCTCACGGCACTTAGCAGCCTAACCAGTCCTAGATACTGAGGTTTCACCAGTGGACCTAGACCTTTACTGCCCTTTCAGCTACCAACCCAAACACCATTTATTCAAGAGAAGGTGTAGACTCACTAAGAAGGTGTGTAGCAACCCTTTCAAGTCTCATTTCTACAACTGTGAGACCGCTAAGAAACAGAGGCAATTAACACCATGTTCAGAGAAGTAATGAAAGTTTCTGTGAGTAAAGCAGAGTATCGAGTAATCTTTAGACTGGAAAAGCTAGGTTACGGACAACACATGGTCATGCAGAGAGGTCACACGTTTCTAGAGTATCGAGATGGTGTAAGAGGAACATGGACCGACATCGAATATTTAACACCCTATGAGCTCTGCATTTTCATAGACTTAGACAAGTGGCATCAGAAATCGAAACAACAACTCAGAGATGAACGAGTGTCTACAGCGTTACGTGTAAGAGGTTATACAGTCAAACGCTATCTCTATTCTTATGACAGCAGAAAAGGAATTTCAGACACAAAACTAACAGAAGTCACTACAGACATTATAGCGGTCCTCAAATCAAAAGGCTACAAACCAACAAAATAAGGGGGTGAACAGATGAATGTAAACGTAGAACTAACAACCCTCACACCAGAGCAACTACATAAAGTCTTAGATTGGTTAGAAGCATGCCCTCTGAAGGGAGAAGCCAAAATCACAGTAACAGTAGGTTGCATCACCCTAAAACCCAAAACCTAACAACCAACAAAGAAGTGAACAATCATGGGTAGTTTCAAAAAAATTAGGATAAGAAAAGGCAATCACAAACAGCCACCGAACTGCTACACTTGTCGCAAACAATTTCAGTATGGCCAAGAAGTATGGAGTCACTACACAAGTGGATTACAAGTAAATCGTTACTACTGTCCAACATGTTATCAGAAATTATGGCAGTGAACAACCTTGAAAACCCTAGATACATGGCTACATAACCGTTACTGGTTGCATCAAACCTTCGGTCACACTTGGGTAGCTACCCTCTACCACAAACTCAGAGACAAACCAACAAAGAGGTGAACAACCATAAAACCAGACTACAGCTTAGAAGAATTAGAACGAGAAGTTACAGTATGGTGTCGCTACTACAAAATAAAACCCCGCATTATTCCTTACTACCTAGCATACACGCGCCGACATCTCAAAGCAACCACACCTCAAGAAAGACGTAAAATCACACTCGAATGGAAACAACAACTCTCCAATAGAGACCTACTCAAAACAATAGCACGACTCACAAAGAAATTCCGACTCCACCAATAGCAAAGAATAACAATCTTGGTTAAACTATGTGCCACATAGAAGGGCAACACCCTTAGCACCACCATGTTCAACATCTTCATGCCAAGCCATCAATACTAAAGAGTAGTTAAAGAATATATATAATGTAAAGAAGAATGTAGAGAGAGAGGAGAGAGAGAGAGTGAGAGTAAACGTAATACTGAAAGTAAACTATAACGTAAGAGAGAACATTAAGTATAATGTGTTCGGTAGAGGGGGGGGGTCTGACGGTTTGACCGTCACGATACCCACATCATAGTCACGCCC
>JABUBL010000072.1_pt1 | contig 21442 bp, 19 predicted proteins | sample 7240371 | NCBI WGS metagenome assembly JABUBL01 (sample SAMN07256343, study PRJNA390944) | subsurface metagenome | isolation source: Methane hydrate marine sediment | place: Pacific Ocean: Eastern North Pacific, ODP site 1244 | collected 2002
TTCGTTTGCCATTTCCAGGCTATCGCTTCGTTGAGGATGTCGTAAATAAATACCATTTTAAAATGATGGCAGGTTCAAAAGCTGGATATGCTTTAATTGAGGGGTCGAGAGGATGTCCGCACCGCTGCACATTTTGCTCTCAGTGGAAACATTGGGCGGGGGTATGGAGAGGCAAGTCAACAAAGCGCATCGCAGACGAAATGGAGTTTTGTTACCAAAATTATGGAATTCGGTTTCTCTGGCTAACTGATGACAATTTTGGATTGGGTAAACACGCGAGCAACTTATGTGATGAGATCGTCAAGAGAGGAATTGCAGATGACATACTGTGGTTTATGCAAGTTAGATCTGACGACATTATCAAACATCAGGATATCTTACCCAAAATGCGAAAGGCGGGGAACCGGTGGGTGCTTGTAGGGGTAGAAAGCCACAGCTCAACCACTCTAGATGCATTCAAAAAGAGAATACGCCCTAAGGACACCAAAACTGCAATGAAATTGTTGAAAAAGAACGACATATTCGCCCAAGCAACTTTAATTATCGGAGAACGTAAAGACACGGCTGAATCGATTGCAGATCTTAGGGAGTTTGTAAATGACGTTGATCCCGATCTAGCAATTTTCATGATTCTAACACCTTTTCCGGGAACCGAGCTTTATGAAACGGCAAAACGAAATGGGTGGATAGAAGACAACAATTGGGCAAATTATGACATGGTGCATGCCATTATGCCCACGGAAACTCTGACTAGAAAAGAAGTGCAGGAAGAACTTTACAAATGCTATCGTAACTATTATGGTTCTCTTGGCAGACGATTCAAAGGTCTTTTCTCCAAGAACAAGTTAAAAAGGAAAACTTACAGGTACCTCGCCAATCAGGGTCTTTTGAGAGAGCTAAAAAACTTGTTCAGGTGAGTTATTTACCATGTCTCGCAATTTTATTCTAGCATTTTTTCTCGGCGTGTCATTATTTGGGCTGAGTGTTGTAGTAACACTGGCACTTTATCCGCCGCCTGTGCTGGAAAATTTCCCTTTGCGAAAACCACTGGTGGGCTCTATTTTTGGACTAATCTGCGTTTTTGGCATGCTCGCAGTAATTTTTCCAGGGTCGTGTTCTAGAATAATTGGTTTTAAGGGAGAAAAACAACAGGCTCCTCACGTCTTTTACACGGTCGGTAACTCCAAAGGAAAAAAGTTGACCCTGCGCGGACACCATCCTATGTGTAAAAATTTTTCTGCCCATGTAATTCAGACGGGCGGCAAGACTTTTTGTGCCGGTTGCTCCGGGCTGTTCTTGGGAGGTTTAGCAGCTTCTGTTGGAACCCTCCTGTATTTCTTCGGCAATTTGCACATCGGGCAGAACAGCCTTTTGCTGCTCTGGATAGGTGTAACTGGGGTGGTTCTCGGGTTGCTTCAGTTTCCGCTGTTTAACATTCCGTGGAGTTCAGTCCGTTGGTTTTTAAATGCCTTTTTTGCTTTTGGAGCATTTTTAGTTCTTGTTGGAACTGATGGGATAACGCAAAGCATTTTTGTCGATTTATTTTTGGTTGTTTTGATTATTTTCTGGATTTTTACTAGAGTATTACTCTCTCAATGGGGTCATGAAAGGATTTGCCGGCTATGCAAAGTAAGAAAGTGCGAATTCCGTGGATTTTAGAAAGACAAGACTAACGCTTACGACTTAACCCATAAACGGCGCCTGTAAGGATTAACACCCCAATGATAACTAGCACCAGCGGCCAGAGGGTTTCCCAAACGTCTATAGTCCACCCAAAAAATTGACCCATGACATACAGCAGCCCAACGATGATAATTACCGCACCAAGAAGTATGCCAAAAATCGCGCCACCTCGGGGAACTCCAAAACACTCTTCCACGTGTTGTTCTCTTCGTTTTCGCGGCCCAAAGCATGTTTCTGCTCTGCGTTCGATTACCTTCCCCACGGGTGGATATATGCTCTCTCCGCACTTGGCACATATTTTGGCGTCGTCTTTATTCTTAGCACCGCATTTAGAACAATAGACCAATATCATTCCACCTTTACAGTATTTTATTTAATTATGAACTATTAACTTTTTCCCAAAATGCGAATGCTATCACACTTCTCACAGTCAGAAAAAGTAGGTGGAGTATAACACGCCGCTGTCATGTTAGAATCAGTATAGCACAAAAAATAAGTGGTATTGCCTATCCCTAATTTAGTGGGGATTTAGTTGTTTGGGCGCAGGGAAGCGCTTCGCGCGCTGCGCGAGGCGGGCTGTTCAAAGGAAGTTATCAGGCACTCGCTTGCCGTCGAGCGGATTTCTCTAAGGCTTGCTCGGCGGATTCGTGCGAACGGGCACAAGCTCGACTTGAAGTTGGTAAGTTTGGGCGCGTTGCTGCACGACATCGGGCGGGCTCAAACGCACAGCATCAGGCATGGGGTCGAGGGGGCCAAGATCTTGCGAGGCCTTGGGTTAAGCAAATTTGCGCGGTTCGCCGAATGTCATTTGGGTGCCGGTATTCCAGCTGGAGAGGCGAGGGAGCTTGGGCTCCCAGCGCGAGATTTCATGCCCCGAACGCTTGAGGAGAAGGTTATCGTCTACGCGGATAAGCTGGTGATGGGGCGCAGCATGACATCGTACGAGCGGGCCCGCGATTGGTTCAAATCAGAACTCGGGCAAACTCACCCTGCGCTTGGTCGCTTCAAGGCACTTCACGAGGACATTCAAAGTCTTCTAAAAAAGCGTTAGAGGTGGGCCCGCCGAGACTCGAACTCGGGATCTCCACCTTTCTCACCAAAATGGATGTAAGGGTGGCGTCTTAACCACTAGACCACGGGCCCAGTTGATTTTTTGTTCCACAGATAAAAGTGTACTCGCCTAGAGCCATTGGACGATCATAATTATCTTGAGCACGACTAGAGCCACGATTATTGGATTAAACATTCATACCAATTGCTCGCGAAACCAAATCCCATTGAATAGTAATGCCCGAAAGTAATGGCGCCGGGGGCGGGATTTGAACCCACAAGACGCTTACGCGTCACAGGGTTAGCAACCCTGCTCCGTACCAGGTTGGGACACCCCGGCAAGGCGACGAGCGCGCTCGAAGTTGACGCCTTCCCCACACGACGATTGCTGGCCCCTAGCTCCATCCCGTTATCTGCCAGCGCTGATCGTCCTGCCTACCGCTGTTACCTTCCGGTCCTCACGGGATTCGACAGGTGAGGGCAGTTCTCCCCGGCCCTACGACCGAGGCCCTACCGCCGCCAGCCCAGCAGGACAGGACTTCTACGCCGGAAACCAGGTCGACGCACGGTTCCAACGCCGTCCCCGAGCTTCGGCCCACCGTAAACCCCATTTGTGGTAGAGGCAAGGGGTGGCTGCCCGCCTAGCTCGCCGCCGCATTTAACTGGATTTTGGAGAAATAAGAGTTTTTTGTAGCCGTTTCAACCCCAGTCCCTTTAGGAGTTCGCAGCTCTTGCAAATGTCTGCTGAGGTCTGCTCACCACAGAGTTCGCATCTCCGCATTTTGAACTTTGGCGCCACGCGAGCAATATGTGGCTTTAGCCTTTCAAACATCCTCAAGATCATGAACTTTGAGTTTGGGTGATTCGTCTCGAGCTCATTCAGAAAGTCGCGAATCTCTGTGTGGATACCGCTTGCATACGGGCAAACTCCCAGATGCACCTTTAGTCCGCGGAGCAAGGCGTAAAGGGCTACCTCCTTCTCCGGAATTTCGCGCAACGGTTTGATGCGTGGGACGAATCCTTTTTGCGGTGGATAGGTTGGTCCCAAGCGGTGGAGCTTGGAGAGGTCCGCTCGCACGTAGTTGAGCATGATCGCTTGGACCTCGTCGTCGAGATTGTGTGCGGTGGCGAGTTTGTCAGCCCCAATTTCGCGAGCAGCTTGGTTGAGAAGCGAACGCCGCATCACCCCACAGTAGGTGCAATGGTTCAATCCAGTTTTTTTAAGTTTCGCCAATTTTACCATTTGGTCGAGCGTTGCACCGAACGCCAGTTTGAAGCTCACGACTGCGTGCTCGACACCCAAAGATTCCGCATTTTCCCGAGCCATTTGCACGCTTCGATTGCGGTATCCCTTTATGCCTTCGTCAATCGTTATCGCAACAAGCTCACAATTTTTCTGTTTACAATATTCGGCAAGCAAGTGCATGAGAGCGATGCTATCCTTTCCCCCGGAAACCGCTAGCGCAACCCGCCCCCTCGGAGAAATCATCTGGTGCTCAGCGATTGCGCGCCGGAAGCGCTTTTCGACGCTTTTGATCAAGCACCTGTCGCAGAGAAGCACACCCGCGTAGCGGCGGTGGTAAGCCGCGCGCCGCCCACAAAAAGTACACTTGAGCACTCAACCACCTGTGACGATGGGCAAAATCTCGATGAGGTCACCATCGGAAAGGCGCTCCTCCTCAACCACTATCTTCCCGTTGCGTCTCACGACGACGGTCTCTCGGCTGTGGCCTAGTTTCTGCAGCAGGTCAGCAATGGTGGTGTGGGGGTCGAGTCGAATTTCTCGTTTGTGTTTCTTCCCGACTTGCTTTACTGTAACCTTGATGTGGGTCATTTCATCACGTGAACATGGGTACGAAGTTCACGATAATCAACGCCAACACGATGAACGAGAATATATAGCTCAAACGTTTGGCCGTTTGTTCGGAACTCGCTCGCTCAGCCACACCCTGCAAGATGTAACCTCCGTCAAGCGGCACGAGTGGCAGGAGGTTGAACATCCCGATAGCGAAGTTGAGCAGAAACATCCACGTTAACACCGAAACCAATGGCCAAGGGATTAATGCATTGTCGGAGTATGGATGGAATAATGTACGCCCCATGATTCCGTATGATATTGCAGCGAAGGTAAAGAGGGGATCGGCAAAATTCGATCGTGGCAGAGCAGAAATTGTGGTCATCCCTATAAAACCACGATTTTCATTATCCTCGCGCGCAGTTGTGGTAAGAATAAATAGTCTCTCATCTGCCACAATACTGAAGTTTTCCCCGGGGCGTATATTATCTGTGAAGTCGTAGTAATCCTGCCAAGTATTCATCTCAATACCGTTAATCGAGAACAGGCGCATGCTAGCTTGTATGCCCACGTTTTCCGCTGAAGAGTTTTCGCCTGTTCCCAGAACGTAAACACCAGGACGTGGAACGACTACAATTAGGATGATAGCCAAACAAAGTAGTGCAAAAAGGATATTTGCGAACGACCCCGCGCCATACACTCGAAGACGTTGCAGGATGGGCGCTTTCTTCAGACGTTTTTCGTCGGGCTCAACAAATGCCCCTGGAATGATTATGAACACCATACCCCCTACTGATTTCGTTGGTATCCCCTGCGCTCGAAGCAGGAATCCATGTGAAAACTCATGTACGAGGAGCAAGCTGAACATTGCGATCAAACCTTCCCAAAGTGGGATGGTCACTCCCGGTATCACAAGCCTCACGCCAGCGGCAGCGGCCCCTATTTTTGGTTGCGTGAGGATAACAACCGCATTTAATATGATGATTACAAACATAAACACCATAAGTCCGAATCCCACAACTGTGGCTGCGTTTCCAAAAATGCGCCATCCTCGCTTGTGAGAGCGGCCAACCCGGTCAATGAATTCTAAGCCACGTTTGGTGCGCCACATCAGCACTCCGGGGGAAATTGCGAAGCCCCGCTTTTCGAGATGATATCGGCGCTTCGCTAGGATTATGAAGCTCCAGAATAGGAGCAGAGCTATAGCGATTAGCACCCATTCTATCATTTAAATCACTGTAGTCTATACCACCGACAAAGTTTAAACCTCTGTGCTCAGCTCAATTGTTGGAGCATATGTTTTCGCTGGTGTTAACAACGGTGAAAAATCGCTCGGAAGCGAAGCGGCTTAGCGAGAAGTTGGTGTCGGAAAAGCTCGCGGCCTGCGTGAGTGCTCTGCCCGGTGTAAATTCAACTTACAGATGGCGCGGGAAGCTTGAGCGAACGAGGGAAGTTTTACTCTTGATAAAAACCTCCAACAAAAAGCTCAATCGCTTAATTCCGCGCATCAAAGAATTGCACAGTTATGAGGTGCCCGAAATTTTGGTGGTTCCTATCAAGCGCGGGGCACCTGAATATTTAAAATGGATTGATGAGAGTTTGAGGTGATGCTGATGAATTTTTCAGGAAAAACCTTCGTGGTAGGCGGCCATGCCGTGGGGCTTTGATATGGTCAAGCCAGTTCACGCCGCCGATGTTGCCGAAGTTGTGTATAACGAAGAGCGCTGGCAACTTTTCAAGGGGCTACGAACGCGCGCGCTGGAATTGATGGAATCCTTAGTGAAGCGAGGGTTTAATCCAATCGTCCACGGGAGCGTCGCCCGAGGTGATGTCAGCAAAGGTAGCGATATAGATGTTTTCCTCCCTTATGTGGTGCCATCCTACAAGGTCGAGCTAGCCATTCACGAGGCCAAGCTCGAGCCAGTGAAGCGGGAGATAGTCATGGCAACCCCTTGGCAGCTCCCGAAGGCACATATTTACATCGAAGAAGACCGTTCGATAACCTTCCCGTTGGTGAATCCGAAACAGCTAGAGGTTGAATTCTATTATTTCGGGGGGGCGGCGAGCCTCGCGCAGGTCAAGCAAACGGCTCGCGTACCGGGTGTCGACAAGCGCCTGATGTTGATCGAGCCTACACCACGAGGGCACATCGAAAGTCCAGTTATTGGTAGGGAAGCTGAGGTGGCGAAGCGTGTCAATGTTAGCTTGGGGATTGTTCGAGAGCGCGTGCAAGTCCTAACCCGTAGGGAAGATGTAGGCCATACCGGAATTTTCATCCAACGCGCACTTTTGCCGGATGAAAGCTTTGAGGAAGTTTTCAAGCGGTTGGTGGAGAGCCATCCGGAGATGAAAGTTCGACTCAAAAAGTAGCTTCCTTAAAGCGCGAGATGACGAACTCCTTATCAAGAACCGATATGAAGCTGCCTGCTCGGGGGCCGGACTCCCGACCCAGCAAGACGAGATAAATAGCTTTGAACAACTCGGGTGCTTTTAGACCGACTTTCTGGGCAAGTTCATAGATGTGGTTGTGAAGTTCGACCGGAGTGAAATCGCGCGAGGATATATCGGCGGCCAACTGCGTTAAACCCTGTTTCTGTTTTTGGGTGAGGCGCCGTGCAGCTTCGGCAGGCAGGGTTTCAGCAACTTTGAACCGCAAACGCTCGGGTGCATGTTTTGGCACCCAATTTTGCGCACAACTCAAGCGACGGAGGGCTAGTTTAATGTCAAATTCGCTTGGGTCCGTTAGCATTCCTTTGGAAGTTAAAACGTTGATTGCCTGCTTTTCATCTCGTATAACTTGGCTCAGCACCGCGGCAAACCTGAATGGCATACGTTGCACAGGTCGTTCTGGCGTTTCGTGAAGCTGGGAAAGCTGGTAGATGCGCTTGAGCTGTTCTCCCTTTCGGTCGCCAGCTTCCGCCATGCCGAAGTAAACTTGCTCCACGAGGTCGTACTCATCATAAAGGTCCAGCAGCGCTAGCCCAGGGTCGAACTCCTTGGCCTTCATAGGTTTACTCCTAAAGATGAAGTAGCGTAGAATTTCAGGTTCGGCTATCTCGAGCCATTGGGGAAGTGTGAACACAACTCCTTTGGAAGAAGACATCTGCATGCCCTTGAGGCTGACCCATTCATAGGCCACGGGGTAAGGGGCGTTGTATCCGAAAACTTTTTTTGCGATTAATTTGCCCGTATCGTAACTTCCACCAACGACCGCATGATCCTTGCCGAAAGGCTCGCAAGTGACGCCGAGCAACTTCCAGCGCGCGGGCCACTCCACCCGCCAAGTCAGTTTACCCTGGCCTTTGGTGAAATCGGCCTCCCCCTCATAACCACAGCCGGCAGCGTAGTCAGATCCTTCGCACCTATAACTTACGTAGTTATCGTGCCAGCTGTACGATCGAGTAGTTGCAAGTTTACCGCATCGCTCACACAATGCATCATAAGGCAACCAGTCCTCGGGCAATGGTTTGGAACGGTATCGGTTGAGGATCGCGCGAATTTTGTCGGCTTTCTCGAGAGCGATTCGGATTGGGTCCGTCATCTTCCCACTTCGATAAATCTCTGCACCCGAGTAAACCTCCACATCAACTCCAAAATCGTCGAGTGATTCGATGAATGGGCGGGCGAAGTAATCGACGAAGTTTTTGTACTTCGGGTCGGGCGAGGGGATATCGATGTAGGGCATACCCAAGTACTGCTTATATCTCTCAGCCAACTCGCCCTCGTTCAACGGCCAAGGTATCCGGCGCATGGGGTCGAAATCGTCGGCATACCAAAAAGCCTCCCCTTCACCCCCCAACTCCTCGAGCGCCCTTCTGACCCCATCGGCTATGAAGACATCATTGCAATGGCCGATGTGGATGTGGCCGGAAACGGAGATTCCGCTGGCGATAACGTGTGTTTTGCCCCGTTTGAGCAAGGTTTTTGCGACGCGGTCTATCCAGTGCATGTAACCAAGTAGATTTAATATCGTACACGTAAAATGTTAGCGGGTGTGAGGTTGAGACCAGCCAAGCGCATGAAAGAAATCCCTCCCTCGAGCACGTTTAAAGTTCTGAGCCTCGCCAAGGAACTCGAGCGCCAAGGAAAAGACATCGTCCACATGGAGGTTGGCGAGCCAGATTTTGACACGCCGGCTCACATAAAGCGGGCCGCGGAGGAGGCTCTCGCGCGCGGGATGACAAAATATACATCGAGTGCTGGCCTGCCCGAGTTACGTGAAGCAATTGCGGAGCACTTAGCCACGAAGGGCATTTCCACGGATGCAAAAAACGTGATAGTTACTCCGGGAGCGAAACACGCTATCTTCTGTGCCTTGGCCGCAACGCTTGACTCCGGAGACGAAGTGATAATTCCCAGCCCGTGTTGGACTTACGAAGCCATGGTGCGAATAGTCGGGGGTAAACCTGTGTTCATAGAGAGCAAACAATCTGATGATTTCAAGGTGAAGGTAGAACAGGTGCAAGAGGCGCTAACCGACAATACACGGATGATTTTGCTCAACTATCCTAACAACCCAACCGGTGCGGTCATGCAACAAAAAGATCTTCAGCCTATCATTGATCTTGCTATCGATCACGAGCTTTGGGTTTTGTCCGATGACATCTACGATTGCTTGGTGTACGAGGGAAAACACGTGAGCGTGATGTCGCTACCAAATACGGCTGAGCGCACGATTTACATCAACGGTTTTTCGAAAGCTTATGCGATGACAGGCTGGCGTCTGGGCTACGCGGTTGCGCCAGTCGAGTTGATTGCGGAGATTAACAAGATACAGCAGGCATCGACAACGTGCGCCGCGGGGTTTGTACAAGCCGCGGGCGTAGCGGCTCTGTGCGGTCCTCAGGATTGCGTTCGTGAGATGCGCGATGAATACCGAAAGCGTCGAGATGCGATCGTCAAGGGGCTAAACTCAATCGATGGATTTGAATGCACAAAACCTGTGGGTGCCTTCTACGTATTCCCCAGCATCGAAAAACCGGGAGTTTCATCCTTAGATTTTTGCGAATTCCTGTTGCGCGGGGCAGGCGTTGCCGCGGTGCCTGGCAGCGGCTTTGGCCCCTATGGCGAGGGGCATGTCCGTTTCAGCTATGCCACCTCAATCCGGAATATCCAACGGGCCATAAATCGGATAGACGATGCTTTCGCAAGACATTAGTTTAAATATCATGAAAAAAATTTATATTAGGGTGAACAAATGCCAAAGAGGATAATGATTGTTGATGACGAGCCCCACATTTGTGAAGCAGTAAAAATTACCCTAGAGGCCGAAGGATTTAAAGTACTGACCGCGTTAAGTGGGCCGGAATGTCTGGAGAAATTGAAAAGTGAATCGGTGGACATGCTCTTAATAGATTTCTTTATGCCGGAGATGAATGGTAGGGAATTATGTACAAAAATCAGAAAAGAGCCCAGATTAATGTCACTCCCGGTAGCATTTCTCACCGTTGCGCAATTTGGCGGGATAGGAAGGGAGAAGTTACGTAAATTGAATGTCGCAGATTACATATCGAAACCATTTGATAACGAAGAGTTGGTCAAGAGGGTAAAGAAAATCTGTAAGTAAATAGGGAAAATTGGAAAAGTTCAGGGTCACGGCTCTCTCAAGGTTATTTGTTTCACCTATTTTCAGAGAGGGGTAAAGAGGAGGAGTAGATGAGATATCGGCAGAGCGTAAAGAGTTAAAGAAATCGATTGAGGAACATCTGAACGTGAAAAGGAGATGTCAAAACAAGTACCATGGGGGCTCGAGTTGGAATATCGATCTACTCTTCGCGTCGTCGGCTTATTTTGAGAATTGAAACGAATGCGAAGGCAAGACCAATCACTTGGGGGAACCATTAAACTCAAAAAATAAAAGATAATGGGGACATTTTCGTTTTTTGCTATTTAAGCACTTTTAAGCATGAGATTGAATTAATTTTGTAATAAATTAATATTAATCTTTAAAAATTTGTTTAAATTTGGGGAATAAGGAATAAAAACGTGTTTTGATTGAAGTTTTTTTCTGAGTTTGTTAGGGAAAAAAAAGTATTTAAAACATTAAAATATAACGAAATACGTAAAAGGAGGATGGAAAGAGGAGGATGAAAGTATGAAAAAGTTGTTTGGATTAGTTTTGACCGCAGTGATTGCAGTAGGATTTATGGGCGCGTTCGTGGCTGTTGGGCCAATATCCGCCCAGACTCTAAGCTGGGATTTCCAGTGTCACACGCAAAGCCACCCCTGGTTGGATCAATTAACCGATAATGAAATTCGCGCACAGTATGAGATGGTAAACGATGCATTCACAGAACACGGTTACGCCACTCCAAACCACACAGCGTATCCGGGCGGAAGACTTGACAAACAGGGAAGGGTCATAGCAGTAACTTCGGAATATAGACTCACCGGCAGAGTGGTCTGGGGTCAACATAATACTTGGCCCTGGGACGACTGGTATCACCTGAGGGGCGCGCAACTGAAAAGGAACACTTCGGAAAGGGTCATGAAAGGATGGATAGACGAAGCTGTGGCGGACGATTCATGGTTGGTCGTATTGGCTCACGATGTGAAGGCGAACCCAACAGTTTACGGCTGCACTCCGGAGAAGCTCGCTTATATCCTTGACTACGCTCTCCAGAAGGAAAATGAAGGTGTGCTGCAGATACTGACGCTGGCGGATGCCTATGATGTCTGGTCAGGCGCAACCGCACCCGAAGCCACCGTGAGCTTCACCTTTGACGACTGCTGGTTAACCGACTACGATAACGTGTACCCGATGTTCAAAGAACGCGGTATAGCCGGTACTAGCTACATCATCACTGGCGCCATGGAAAATGAGGCGTGGGACGACACGGCAGATCGTCTGACTTGGGCAATGGTAGACGACATGGTAAACTGGGTGTAAATTGGAGGTTGAATAACGGGGGAGATCTGATCTCCCCCTTTTCTTTTTTTTGAAATTGTAGAATTTGATTTCAAGGAATAATAAGGCAAGAGAAATTGTTTAAAATTGGCCTAAATTAAGATCCAGGTTTATCTATACCTCTTGGGTTTCAAGTTCTCAAATACGATCTCGCCACCGACAATCGTCTTCGTTACATTTAAGTTTTTATCTAAAATCACAAAGTCCGCACTCTTTCCAACTTCGATGCTTCCGATTTCATCGTCGACTCTTATGTCCTTGGCAGGGTTTACTGTCATCATGGTTAAGGCGTCCTTAAGTGGCATTCCAAGTTTAAACACTAAATTGCGTAAGGCTTTATCCAAAGTTAAAGTGCTTCCAGCTAGCGTACCGTCAGGAAGTCTAGCTTCGCCATTCTTCACATGCAGTTCATATCTGTTCTTGTATACGCCATCGGGCATATCTGTAGCCCGTATAGCATCTGTTACGAAGATAACTTTGTCTTTTGGCTTTAACTTGCAGACTAACCGGATTATCGATGGATGCACATGAACAAGGTCCATGATAAGCTCCACCGAAACTTTGGGATTTTCCAAAACAGCCCCTAAAATCCCCGGTTCTCTATGATGATACGCACGCATGGCATTAAATAAATGAGTAGCATGAGTTGCTCCCGCTTTTATACCGGCCAATGCTTCTTCGTATGTGGCGTTTGAATGACCAAGGGATACTGTAACGCCTAGTGAGGATGCATGTTTTATAAGTTCGATTGCTCCGGGTACTTCGGGAGCTATCGTTATCAACTTAATGGACTTTTTTGATGCATTCAAAAGTTCATCAAACTCATCTATGCTCGGCTTTCGTAAATCTTCGGCTATCATTGAGCCGGGTTTTTCTGGGCTTAAGAAAGGGCCCTCCAAGTGTGCTCCAAGCGCTCTAGCGTTGGATTTTTTACTAGCATTAATCGTTTTCAAAGCTTTCTTTATATGATCAAGAGGAGCTATATCCGAAGTGGGACAAAAGGCAGTTACCCCATGATTTACTAATGATTTTCTCATCTTATCCATTGACTCAACCATGGCATCCATCACGTCTACACCTGTGATCCCGTGGATATGCACATCTATAAAACCAGGAACAATTATCGATTCGGGGAAATCTAAAGAAATTTTTTCGGTTCTTCGCTCCCTGACTTCTGTTATTATACCGTTCTCTATCGTGATAACGCCATTTTTTATTTTTTTATAAGGAGTAAGTATCTCACCAGCAGATAATGAAAAAGACCTCAATTGATCATCCCCATCAAATTTACATACGGTGAATTGGGCATGTTATAGCTTGCCCCAGGGGTTCAAGTAATCTGTTTCCACTTTTATATCCTCGTTTGCAGTTGGCCCCTGTTTATTAAAAATATTTCTACCATAATCGCTTTTCAATTAGAGCTTATGGAGCGTGAATTGGACTCAAACTTTAAAATAAGTTTAATTTTATGTGCAAAAGACCCGCGGTGCACAAACTTTTTATAACTTAAACAGTAAACTACTGGAGAACTTGAATTCAGAGGGCAAATCATGACAGCTGATCAATACTTTGAGGGTATCAACGAGATTCTGAAAAAAATTCGTTCAACTCAATCCGAAAATATTAAAAAAGCCGCTCGGGTCATGGCGGATTCTATTGCACAGGGGGGAGTTGTTCATATGTTCGGTAGCGGGCATTCAGTGATACCGGTTCTCGATATCTTCCCCCGTTATGGCAGCTATGTAGGCTTTCATCCGTTGCTGGATCCGCGGCTGATGTGGTTCAATGTAATCGGTCCAGGGGGAGCTCAGGAATTGCTCTGGCTGGAGCGTCAAAAGGGCTATGCCAGCATACTTCTCAAACATAATAAGCTTAAAGACAAAGATGTCATGTTGGTTTTCTCCCACGGGGGCGTCAATGCGGTGCCTGTAGAAATGGCACTCGGGGTCAAGAAAGCAGGTCTCTTTGTGGTCGCGGTTACTTCGATGGAAAATCAGAAGAAAGTTTCCTCCACTCATCGCGGAAATAGACTATGCGATATAGCTGATATTACGATTGACAATTGTGTGCCGCTGGAAGATGCACTGGTGAAAATAGACGGGCAGCGAGAGCCATTTGCAGCCGGCTCCACGGTGGCTGGGGTTGTCATCGCCATGGCTTTGGTGGCAGAGGTGGCAAAAATCCTAGTTGATAAAGGCGTGCCTCTAAAAGTTTTTGTTTCACCAAATATCGAAGGAATACCCAAGACTCATAATGAAGAAGTGTTTGAGGCCTACAAAAAAATGATGAAAGAAAGGGAAGAATAAAATGGCAGATTTCTTCCCCATTTCTGTGTGGTACGGCGAGGGTAAGGCGCGCGCCCCAATGCTTGCACCATCAACTGAAGAAAGTTACAAAATCGCCCGAAAAGATGTCGAAAACATAAAAAAACTCGGTTTTAACACCATAAGATACTGGGTTGACTGGGCAACCGTAGAGCCCAAGCCCGGGGTTTGGAATTTGGGCTTCATGGACCGTCTTATGGATTTAGCAAAAAAAAACGAATTGAAGGTAATCATCCAGCTGTACCTAGACTCGGCACCCAACTGGATCGCCTCTCTTTTTCCCGATTCACGCTTTCAAGCACAAAGCGGTGACGTGATCGACTCGCAGGCCTCACCGGGATTTTGTTGCGATCATCCGGATGTCAGAAAAGAAGCAGAACTCTTCATGCAAAAAGTGGCCGAGCGAGTGAAGGACCATCCAAATTTTTACGGCTGGGATGTTTGGAGTGAGCCGCATGTAGTCAGTTGGACTTGGCTCGACTGGCTTCCTAGAGCGGTTGGTTGGGTCTGTTATTGTCCTCATAGCCAGGAGCGATTTCGTCGTTGGTTGGAAAAATGTTACGGCGACATAAGTAGCCTGAACAGAGCTTGGTATCGTGCCTATCGAGACTGGAATGAGGTAATTCCACCGAAGTATGTGACATTATCGACTTGGAGGGACCTTGTGGATTGGCAGCTCTTCAGCATAGAAAAGCTGGCAGAGGATTTGAAGTGGCGAGTTCAGACAGTAAAAAAAATCGATCCCGGTCATGTAGTTTCTAGCCACTCCGCTATCAGTTCAGTTTTCATCCCACCTCTAAATTGGTATGGTAGTCCAGATGATTGGGAGATGGCCAAGCAGGTTGATGTTTGGGGAACATCGCTCTACCCAAAGCACATCGGCGAAAGTATGCCGCTTGATTCCGCATGGCGTGGAGTAGCTTTAGATGCAACCCGATCTTCTTCCGACACTCAGGGAAAGGATTATTGGCTTGGGGAACTTCAGGGCGGAGATGGTGTAGAAGGAATTCGCTTTGGAGAGCCGGTTACTCCCCAAGACATACAAATGTGGGCTTGGAGCGCAATAGCCAGGGGGACAAAAGGTTTGAACTTCTATGCTTGGTACCCGATGAGCTGTGGGTATGAAGGCTCCGGATTTGGATTGATAAACTTGGACGGGAGCATAACAGAGAGGGCTCGGGCAGCTGGAAAAGTTGGGAAAATAGTAGATCAAAATATGGATCTATTTTTAAATGCCAAGCCTCCACAGGCGGAAGTCGGTATCGTATACGACATCTATTCATACATCATGCTGGCTTGCTCTAGAGAACGAGCTAGTGAGATTGTAAATATTGTATCTTCAGCGTTAACGGGTACCTATCGTGCCCTATTGGAGGAGAACATCCCGGTAGATTTCATCCACATCAATGATTTTGCCAGAGGGAACGTTAAAAATTACAAACTCATCTTCATGCCTTTCTCCATCATGATGACATCTGAAATCGCTGAAGGTGTGAAGAAATTTGTCCGTCAGGGCGGGAAATTGGTGGCGGAAGTCCGACCCGGGTGGAGCGATGAAAAAGGGCAATGTTCCGAGGTGATACCGGGTCTTGGTCTGCACGAGGTTTTCGGTTGCAGGGAAAAATGGATACGCGAGAGGCAGAAGCCGAAACTGTGCGTAGAATCGGTGCAGGAGCTAATGCCCTCTTTAGCGGAAAAAATGGAGATCTCAGGATCGGTTTACGAGGAGGCCCTAGAGCCATTAAAGGATACTGCAAAAATCTTAGCGCATTTTGAAGATGGTTCACCAGCAATGATAATTAACAGCTATGGCAAAGGCAAGGCGATGTTGATAGGCTCGTTGGTCAGCGGGGCCTACGAGCTGGACCGGGGTGAAGAAAACGGTAAGTTCATAAAAGGCTTCTACAAATGGGCCGGCGTTAAACCTCTGGTGGAAATAGCCGGAAGCGACAAATCGGAAGGACGGATTCTGGAGGGCCTAAGGTGCAAGCTTTTGTTTGGCTTTAACCATGATAACAAAAAAGCTAGTATAAGTTTTCGCCTTCGAGTCCCCGAAGGAAAATATAGGATTTTGGACCTATCCAATCAGACAGAGGTAAATTGGAGCTACGACAATGGCATCCGAATTGAGCGGGAGTTAGAACCACAAGAGGTCTGCGTGCTAAAGATCGAACAGGTTTGATTACTGCCATGCCTTATCGCCTCTTTATCTGATGGTTTAAGGAGGCGGAACTTACCAGAAGAGCGAGAAACTCAACTGTTGTTAAATTTCAAAAAAGGAACTGTTTTTTTCAAGGAAATATCGGTTTAATAACTGCCTGCCATTTTTTACTCGTCAAAGCATCAAGCCTTACAATTCCCACCTTTTGGTCAAAACTTTCCTGCATCTCGTGATCATCAAGCCCCTGACATGGTTCCAGACAAATAAATTTGCGGCCCACTTCCGACCAGATGGCCAAAAAGGGAAAGTCCTCAAAATTGATTTTCACTCCCCTTTTGATTTTTGGGTTGTAAAACTCACAATTGCGGAGTTCCCTTTTTTCAATTTCTAACATGATTGTGCGTTCAAGCTCTTCTTCACTACAGTCAAAAGGGCCGGCTATGTCCAAATCTTCAGTTTCTCCGGTTAATCTACAATTCTCGTTGTTGAGGTGACGCCGATATTTCCCCTTTTTGAAAATTATCTGCCAATCCTCTTTTTTGCCCCCGAAGTCAGGAAAAGCCGTGCTAAAACCGGGATGCCAACCTAGGGAGAAAAAAATATCTCTCCCCTCTTCCATGTTGGTGACTTCAAACTCGGCAGATAGTTCATTCCCCTTCAACGAGTAAACGATATCCAACCTGAAATTGAAAGGGTAATATCTTCTTGTCTCATCGTTTGCCTTGAGGCGGTAGTGGATATATGCACAGTTATCATTGCCGTGATCGACTGATTCAAAAGTGGAATGACGAGCAAAACCGTGATTGCCCCGGCTGGTGATTTTTATATCGCCAAGCCAACTCTCATTGTTTTTAAGCCCTCCAACGTGAGGGAAAAGGACCGTAGCATGGTTTTTCCATCCCCCCTCTGGCGGAGGAGAATCGTTATTGTCATTCCATAGTAAAGGAAGTGTTCTTTTGTTTTCTTTGTCCCACACCCGGTAACTGATTACCTCAGCACCCAATCTTTTGATGACTACCTGAGAATTTTCCTTTTTGTTCATCAGTTTGTCAAATTTATCTTCTATTCCAACAGAATAATTTGACATTGCCATTTATTTCTCTCTTTTACTCATTTTGTTACTGCTTTGGCTTTCAATTTAGTATAATGAGGAATTTCCCCGACCAAGGGTCTTATGTAATCAAGAAATTTACTGGTAACGAAAAAACCGTCGCTAGAAATATAATTGTCCGGCATCGGTTTGGTTTTCATCGCCACCTCTTTCAAAGAGATCGTCCCCGTTTGGCATAGATAAGGATGATTACTCTTCCTTTCCAAGGCGACCATTACGCCAGATTTTCCTTCAACGGCCAATTTTACAGCCTGTGTGCCGACGAGATAAGCCTCCTCGCGATCTACTTCAACCATCCTATCTGCGCAGCACATCGGCAAAGATTCGGTGATCTGAAATTCCCCGCGCCAACCGAATTCAGAGGAGATTATTCTGTGTAGAATCATAGCTGCGGAGGTTCCACCCATCGCCCCAAATTCGATATTTCCGAATTTGTCCCTGATGACAGATCCTGAGATGGGGGTGCCGTCCGCCCAGGTGATTCCTTCGCCACATACTATGGATACAAAGCCGTATTTATCGTGAAATTTTTTGACCTCTACTAGGAATTTTTCCTTGTTCAGCGGTCTCTCTGGAATTATGATAAGATGGGGTGCATCCGATTCTTTTTGCTTAGCAGCAGCCGCCGAGGCAGCAAGCCAGCCAGCATCCCTACCAATTGACTGATAGATAACAAACTGATCCACCTTTTGCATATCTCTGGCTAAGACCCCCTCCTGTTTGACCGAAAGGACTGTAAATCTTGCCGCTGTTGGAAAGCCGGGAGCGTGGTCTGTGCCAAAAAGGTCGTTATCTACAGTTTTAGGGATGCCAACACAAACGATTTCATGTTCTTCTTTGGCGCAATATTCTTCAATCTTATGGATGGTATGCATGGTGTCATTACCGCCAATCATCAAAAAATATCTGATGTTGAATTTTTTAAGTATCTCCAAAATTCTGGGAAGATCATCCTCCTTGACCTTGTGACGGGAAGCTCCCAAAGCGGAAGAAGGGGTATCCAGCAGCCTTTCAATGGTCTCTTCATCCTCGTACCGGAGATCAATAATGTTTTTCTGCATGAACCCTTCTATGCCAAAACGCATTCCGTATATCCCTTCTATTTCTTCATGTTTTTTTGCCTCTTGAATTACACCACATAAACTAGCGTTGATTACGCAGGTCGGACCGCCAGACTGGCCTATTATTAAATTACCCTTCAACATGGTTGCCTCTTTTAATTATGGGGGCTATTTTTTATATTTTTTAAATACTTTCAAGTTTAGAAGCCGCTGCTTCGTCAATAATAAATGTACAGTTAGGATGAGTCTGGAGAATCGACGCAGGTACCTCTTCTGTTACTGGTCCCTTAACTGACTTGGCAACCGCATCCGCCTTCCCCGCACCGCTTGCTAGGAGAATGATTTTTCTCGCCTCCATGATGGTGTCAGTTCCCATGGAGATGGCTTGACGAGGCACTTCATCAATGGATTTGAAAAATCGCGCATTATCTTTTATCGTTTGCTCCGAGACTTTCACGACCCTAGTTCTAGAGTCGAATGGTGAACCCGGCTCATTAAAAGCTATATGGCCGTTACTCCCTATGCCTAGAAGTTGGAGGTCAATTCCGCCAGACTTCTTAATGGCTTCCTCAAACTCCTTGCAAGTTTTCTGGAGGTCGTCTGATAGGCCATTCGGCACATGCGTATTCTCTATTTTGATGTTTACATGGTTGAAGAGGTTTTCATTCATGAAATATCGGTAGCTTTGGGGGTGGGTTGGCGGTAACCCAATATACTCGTCTAGGTTGAATGTCACAACCCTTGAGAAATCGAGTCCTTCCTCCCTGTGCATGCGGACGAGCTCGCGGTAGCAGCCAATGGGGGTGCTTCCGGTGGCCAATCCAAGAACCGAGTTCGGTTTGTTTTGTATGGCATCTGCGATGATCTCAGCCGCCCTCTTGCTGAGCTCATCATAGTCCTTTGTGGTGAAAACTTCAATCGGCATGTTGTTTCGACCCCCGTTTTCTTTTCCAAACCTCGTATAAATAAATCGTGCCCGATATTTAAAAAGTTCTTTCGTAGAACACTCCCCATTCACAATAGTGGCAAGAGAGAGCATTGAGTTCTGGATACAAAATAAGAGAGTGGAAAAGTATAAGATACTCCCATCCAGTGCTGAAAGTGGTTGTTAAGTGAAAAAACTGAAAGTTGGAGTTATCGGGGTCGGATATCAAGGCCAAATGTACGCTGAATCTTACTCGAGGCTTGAGAAGGCCAATTATTAGCTATTTCTGATATCAACAAGGAAAAAGCTGAAAGTGTGGCTAAAAATAAATCGGCAGAATACTTTTCAATAATTTTGCTCAGGCACCTGTCTTTAGAAGCCTCTCGATCTCCTCAATCCTCTTAGCCACATTCTTCCCCAACTCTCCATTGGCTTGGGCGGGCACCGATTGGGGTTATGAGTTATTAAAAAATACAGGAGACTCGGAAGATTTCTCCATCGATAGGATTCTCATCCCAATGGGGCTCGCCCTCCTCCTCTCTTTTTCTGCAGGGCAAGTGCCAACAATTGATGAACTCTTAATTGGTTTTCTCTCCGGGGCGGCCTTTCAGGTAAACGAGCAACATTTTCTCCCTCTCGTTCCATTCGGCTTTGACCCTTTTCCTTCCATTCACACCGGCTTGTCCCATGAGTGAGGTGCAGGAAACAAAAAATCCGTTCCCCTCTGCTTTTGAAATCAACCTCCGCTGTCCTTTCGCGACTGGCTTTATCCCTAGCAAGCTCATTTTGTCGTCTATGTACAGATCCGCTCCCTTGTATCCCTTGAAATGTCCAGCGGCCCAGGCAAATAAATCGATGCCTATTTTATCGATGGAAACTTCGTTTTGTGTTGATCTCCTGCGAATAGGCTCCCACTTCTTCAACTTTTCCATAAAATTTTCCAATGCTTTCACCTCCACTTTTTTTCGTAATTTATAACAATCTATTTTCTTTTCCCTCTTAAATATGTTAGGGATGTATTATTACTAATTCGTGAACTTAAGTGATTTTGCCGCTACCAATTCCTAATTTTGTTCCGATATTTGTCGATTATTTTTCGGTTCTTTTCCATTCCTCCCGGCAGGTTTGCGCTCCAGAAAATAGGAGGTTCTTTCATTATTTTTGACAGGTTAGACGTGGCCTGAACCATAACTGCGTGCAGCAGGTAAGCACTCGTAATCGTAGATGTGGGCCCTAAACCTTGCTCTAACCCGGGTATTTTAACAGCAACGTCTCCTATTTCTCCACAGTTATCTAGAACCACATCTGCGACATCCATCAGTCTTTTACCGCTGGAATGTCGGGACGGAGCACTCTTGCTATATGTTTTAGAAGTTACCGCTACTATTTTGTTCTCCCTCTTTTTGGCTTCCATAGCAACTTCAATGGGGACAGGATTCCGACCTGAATTGGAGATGATAATAAATACGTCCTGAGGGTCCGGATCAACGTAATCTACAATAATTTTTCCAAATCCTTCTAGTCGTTCCATAGCGGAACTTTTAATGGCTTCGCGATATGTCATCAAAGATGGCTCAAGAATTGCAGAGACCGGGGCAAGAGTGCCCGCTCGGAAGAAAATCTCCTCAGCTAGAATGTGCGAGTGCCCTGTTCCGAAGGTACGGACCAACCCGTCGTTTTTAATGCACTCCGAAACTAATTCTGCAGCTTTCAGAATGTTTTCTTGTTGTGTTTTCCTTATCTTCATCAGTACTTTTTCTGTCTCGTCAAAGTAGGATTCATATAAATATTCGGTTCTCAAATTCTCACCCACACTCTTTTTATTCCTCACACTTTAAAACTTATGAAACAAAACGGAATCGAACTGGGGAGGTATTGCCATGATTCACAATTCCGGCGAGACGGCAAATGAAAGGCCCAACATAATCATACTTCTTAAGCAAGTCCCTGATATCGAGGAAGTAAAATTTGATACTGAAAAGGGGACGCTGGACAGAAGTTCAGCAAAAGCTGAGCCTAATCCTTTCGACCTAAACGCTCTGGAGGCGGGCGTCCAAATCAAGGAGGAATTAGGGGGCACAGTAACCGTGGTCAGCATGGGGCCCCCCCAAGCGGAATCAGCGCTGAGAGATGCCCTGGCTAGGGGGGCCGATAGAGCCATCTTGCTTACAGACAAAAAGTTTGGAGGCGCTGACACGTTGGCTACTTCCTATACTCTCGCTAGTGCCATTAAAAAATTAGGAAATTTTAATCTTATCATTTGTGGGGAAAAAACCGTTGATGGGGACACAGGTCAAGTAGGGCCTGAAGTCGCGGAACATCTGGGTATTCCGCACATTGCTTATGTTTCTGAAATAAAAAAATGTGAAAAAGAGGGATTTGTCGTTGTATCGGAGATGGGAGAATATCGTTACTTGACGGAACT
>JABUBL010000073.1_pt1 | contig 21343 bp, 19 predicted proteins | sample 7240371 | NCBI WGS metagenome assembly JABUBL01 (sample SAMN07256343, study PRJNA390944) | subsurface metagenome | isolation source: Methane hydrate marine sediment | place: Pacific Ocean: Eastern North Pacific, ODP site 1244 | collected 2002
ATGCGAGTGGATTCCACATATAGGGATAATGAGCTCATTAGGCTCACATTCACTAAATGTAGGATTGAATTCAAGAGTTGTTGAAATCGATACAATAACATTTATGGATAACGCAGTCTCAATAGATGCAGGTATCTTTTCGTATCTCACCATAGCAGGTAGATGGGAAATAAGGAACAAAGAGGTTCTTTTAGAAAGTGAGGGAACGGAATGGAAAGTAATAGAGCTAAGATGGGACATCTCTGATTCCCATACACTTAATATTATGGCTGGCTCTGAAAAGGGTGGGCTCATTTGTTCTGGTGGTGTATGTAGAATAGAGGAACCTTTCGAAGGTATCAAAATCAACCTATTAAGTAGATTTTAGTGAATAAAATCAAAATGAGAGGAGTGAGATGAAAGAGAAGACAAAAACCCTAAAGAAGAGACTGATGCGTGAATTAAAGCCTGCATGGGACCATTATACGGACAAAGAGAGAAAAAGGGTTTTAGAATTCGGTAATGGATATAGAGATTTCCTTAGTATAGTAAAAACAGAAAGGGAAGCAGTTGAATGGATAGTTAGCAATGCAAGGAAAAATGGTTTTGAAAAATTCTCAAAAAAAAGAGGTAAAAAACTTTACAAGTTAAATCGTGATAAGAGCATCGCACTTGCTATTATTGGGCGGAATCCCATATCAAAAGGCGTACGAGTAATTGTCTCACATATAGATGCCCCTCGCCTTGATCTGAAACCAAATCCACTGTATGAAGATGCAGAACTTGCTCTGTTAAGAACACATTACTATGGCGGAATAAAAAAATACCAGTGGACATCAATTCCCCTCTCCCTTCACGGAATAATTATAAAGGGAGATGGAAAGAAGATAACAATAAACATTGGGGATAACCTCAAAGATCCTGCTTTTACCATTGCTGATTTGCTTCCACACCTTTCTCGTAAGGAACAGTCACAGAAAAAATTATCCGAAGCAATAGAAGGAGAAAAATTGACACTTCTTGCAGGAAGTTTCCCTTTTCCTGATGATAAAGAAAAAGAAAGGGTTAAACTTTCCGTCCTGGAGATTCTTAATAACAGGTATGGAATAAAGGAAGAGGATTTTATAAGCGCCGAGATTGAAGTGGTTCCTGCAATACCGGCAAGGGATATAGGATGGGACATGAGTTTGATAGGTGGTTATGGTCAAGACGATAGAATCTGTGCTTACACATCATTTAATGCAATTAATAAAATAAAAACGCCAGAGAATTCAACTCTTGTCATTTTTGTTGATAAGGAAGAGATAGGTAGTGTCGGTGCAACCGGTGCACGATCACAGTTCCTCATAGACTGTATACGAGGAATAATTTCATGGAAAGGTAAATCTTCAAGTTTTGATATGGTTAGGGAAGTCCTTAACAGTTCAAAAGCGCTTTCAGGCGATGTTAATGCAGCAATAAATCCCAACTATCAAAATGTTCTTGAGAAGACAAATGCTGCAAAAACTGGATATGGAGTAGTTTTAACTAAATATACAGGAGCAGGTGGAAAATATGGAACGAATGATGCATCTGCTGAATTTGTTGGAGAGATACGAAGACTATTCAACAAGAATAAGGTAATCTGGCAGACAGGAGAACTGGGTAAGGTGGATGAGGGCGGAGGTGGAACTGTATCGGAATATATTTCACAACATGGTGTAGAGACCGTTGACTGCGGACCTCCACTCCTTGGAATGCATTCGCCTTTTGAGGTTTGCAGTAAAGCAGACCTCTACGAAACCTTCAAAGCATACAAGGTCTTTCTTCAATCGTAATTAATGAAGGGTCTACCCCTACAACCTTTGCAACAAGATAACTTGATTCACTCCAGAAAAACCACAAGATAGACAAGATATTATAATCATGTTCATCCTGTTATCCTGTCAAAAAGACAAGATGGAAAAAGTGAGTAGGTCAAGATGCTGGTTCTACTAATTTACATTTACTGAATGAAGGGGTAACATATAGTGCATTTTCCGGGCAGACGTGGACACATTTTCCGCATCTTATGCAGTCATAATCTGTAACATTTTCATATATATTTATGTCCATTGGACAGACAATCCTGCACATATCACATTTTTCCGGGGTACATCTGTTCTCTCTGAGATTAATCTGCAAAAGACTCACCTTATTAAAAAGTGAGAGTATTGCTCCAAGAGGACAGAAAATTCTGCAAAAAGGCCGTTTTGATATTACAGATAAACCGAGAATAAAGAGAAGTATTCCAAGCTTAGTGAAGTAGAGCCATCCTATAAGATGCTTCAGGTTAGAGAGACCACCTGTTTGAGGATTCCAGGCTATTATGGGAATTCCACCTTCAAGTAAACCAACGGGACATAGTTTTGAAAACCATGTTTCATGAGTTAGGTAAGGAATGACTATTACAACAATCAGCAAAATTGCAAATTTGGAGTATGTAAAAAAGCGAGGGATTGTAATTTTAAATGTTCTTATTTTATAAAGTAGATCCTGTATAAAACCAAAAGGGCACAACCATCCACATGGTGCCCTGCCAACCGAGAATCCTGTAATTCCAAAAATACCTATTAGATAGTATGGAATTGCCCTTATTACTGCATAGTGCTGTAAACTCCCTATCGGACAGGCAAAACGTGCAAAAGGGCAAGCATAGCAGTTTAGAACAGGAAAAGGAATGCCTTTCAGACTTCCCTGATAAATACCCTTTTTAACTATAGCATAAAAATAACTGTTAATCCCGATGGTACTAAATATCTGAACGATAATTCTTTTCATAATTTAGTTCAAAGTTAACATGTGTAGCTTTCAGCTGTTGTAGTAAACATCTTGAATAACAATCAGTTCGATATGCCAACACAGGAAAGACAGAGTAAGACCGCGTTCCAAAGAACTTCTAAGAAATCACCGAGCTTCAATCCATAAAAGATAAGAAATCCTGAAATTACAAAACCAATCCCGAAGATTATATACCTTTTCATTTTAACAATTTATTAAATCAAAATTACCTTAATGTCAAGGGAAAAAGATACACGCTTTAGAATATGAAAGTAGGGGCGTTCAATTGAGCGCCCCTACTCACAATGACATCTTATCTTCACATTTACCCCGTTAGATAGAAAATTATCTAACGGAACGGGCAAGTTTCGCTACTCCATTGTTTCTATTCTTCTTTCTCAGGGATTATGTGAACACCTTTTTGGTCTTTTACAGCCTCTTCGTAATTAAAATCAGGACTCTGGTCTTTTGTATGACACTTTGTACAAACCTCTTCTGTTTGCTCATAAAGACCATTAGCAACAGACTTCTCATGGTCCTTCATAATAGAAAACTTTTTGTATAAACTCCCCGGACCATGGCAACTCTCACATTGGACACCAACAAGATCTGGAGTCTCTGTTGTATCAACAAACCCACCCGATTCTCCATAACCCACTGTATGGCATGAAAAACAGGTCGTATCATCAAGACCAGTTGAATCTAATACGCCCTGGAAATTCAGCGCGTGTGTTGTTTCCTTCCAGGAATCGTATATATCCTTATGACAGGTTTTACATTTCTTATATCCGACATACTCAGGCTTTTTCTCTTCTTCTTCCTCCTCCGCACTTAAAAGGATAAACATAAAAATTAATATGGAGAAAATAATTAAAAACCACTTTTTATTCCTTAACATTTTTCTCCTCCTTTCTGATTTTAACGTATACTATTTCTCTAACTTTGTCAAGGAAATTTTAAAACATTTACAAGAATTATCTCACTTTCATCCTTTTTCTTCTATCATTTCTTACTTATGCTGCCTGAATAGGTAAAAGAATGCTGTTTTATTTTTATATATTTTCCCTTATTGACCCCGATTACATTTCCACACTGACATTTCACTTCATTTCCGTCCTTAACGCTGTAATCCTCAATTATTCGTTCCTTCCAGCAATGCCATAATCTTCCCTTCCCAATTTTCAGATACTTAAAAACCTTTCTCTTGCACTTAACACACTTAATAACAATCATTTGTTCATTATCCGAATTTTGATATTTACCTGTTTTTTTTCGTCTTTCTCTTTTCTAAATTCCTCACTATCTTTTCATCGCTTTCTTTTTCATATCAGGATCCATTTTTTCAATCGCATACCGTAAAGCCGTGCGCGGCATCTTTGCCTTATTCTTCATAACATACGCAAACACTTCCTGAAGATACTTATTGCTCGCTTCCTTGAGTAACCAGCCATATCCTTTCTGGACAAGGTCATCCTGATCCATCATTAGCAAATCGGAAATCTTGAAAACATCCTTAAGATACTTTTTGTCCTCGAGCAGACTTATCATAAGTACTGCGGATGCCCGTCTAAACCATCGATTCTTTGATTTAGTCCACTCTTTAACTTCTCCCATGAATTCGGGGAACATCAATACAAAAGGTCCAAGTACACCTAAACAAAAACCATCACAGTGTCCCCAGTTATTTACATATTTCTTCAACCACGACTTAAATCTTTTAAAATCAGTTGGACCGAATTCATCCTTGAGCCACGCTGCCCAACCAAATGCAATTCCCTGTTCTTCACTGTATTCCTTTTCCAGCAGCTGCTCACATATTTCAAAAATTTCTTTCTTGCTTTTTCCTTTTATCTGGGAAAAGTACTTTTTCGAAATATCTCTAACAATCGGCGTCCTTACACCGAGGAAGTTTATCTGCTGATCCTCCTTAAAAAACCTTTTAATACTTTCCTGGTATGCTTTATCAACGTTTTTCTTCAACTCCTTTCTAATCTCATCAAGAATCATCATTCTACTCCTTTCCTATTGAACACTTAAAAAATGGAATATTATTCTTATCTTTCTAAGAAGAGTCGCTTTTCTTTGTAAATTGTTCCTTAATTTCGTCAATTCGCTTTTTCAGACCTTCCATTGTCCTGTTTATCCTCATTTCTAATCCTAAAACATTCCCGACGAGGAGATTGACTCCACTTGATATAAATCCAGTGGATATTAAACCACCAACTAATAATAAAAATCCGCAAATACCATATGCAAAAAAATTGAATATACCGAGAGGAAGTATGACCTTTTTCCCATCTATATCTAATGTTCTCAAATTTGGGTTTTCTGGAACAATTTGCTTAAAAACTTCGAGTTCCGTTGGATTGGTAAATATCTTATAAAGATTCATAAAAACCCAAACAGCTAAGAGAATTCCAGCAATGATTAATAATGCTCCGAAAATATTCTTAAGACTCCAATTTACTTCGTATAAATTTGAACTTTTATATTGTTTATCCTGCTGTATCATTATATACTCCTTTCCATTTTAGGTGGAACTTCGTAGTTCTCACAATAAGCTCAGGTAAGACAAGATGCTTTACCTATTGTGTATGACTTTTGGAGCAAGATGTGCACCTTTTTGATATAAAAAGTTAGTGCATACCTTACAGAGCACTAAAACAGTTTGCAAAAACCAATATCTTAAAAGAATAGAAACCTTAATTTGTAACGACATCGTTATAACAGAAGTAAGTGTTTGTTACCTATATGGACATTTGTGAGACCTTCTTTTAATGCTGCATCGTAAGCCTCATAAGCAAGCTCTCTTGAGGTAACTGGAATATCTCTAAAATAGAATTGGGGATGAAAGCAGAGAAGAGAATATGGAATTTTAGGATTAAATTGGGCTATGAACCTTGCTATTCTCTTTATCTCTTTTACATCTATGTATCCTGGAACAAGAAGGGTTGATGCGATAAGCAGCGGTGGATTTGGTCGTTCACTTATAAAATGAGAAACATGTCCGAAGTTATCAATCGTTGTCTTATTTGAAACTCCACAGAGAGCATAATTAAGTTTTTCGTCGTATGCCTTGAGGTCGAATTTGATACAACCACCGCTTTCAAGTGCGATTTTAGTTATCTTCTTAAGATAAGGTAATTGCATAGAACCGTTTGTTTCCCAGCATATCCGTAGTTTCCTTTGTTTTTCTTTAGCCTTCTCAGCAAACTTGATCGTGTGATTTATCTGTGGAGATGGGTCACCACCAAAGAAACAGACACAAGATGTTCGTTCGTCCACCTTTTCCAACAGCTCTTCAGGTGAAACCCTTTTTCCCAGGGATTCCCGAAAATGGTAATTTTGACAGAAGAGGCAGTCAAATGAACAGGCACGGTAGAAGACAGCCAGGTTTTTGTATCCGAATTCTGGACCATCTGCATATGAAAACTTTGGATATCCTGATTCCGTACAACCAGCACAACAGAAGGATGCAACGCAGTTGGTCGGCAGCGGGTCATAATACCAATCAAGCCACCCAACCCCCTTTGTTCGAAGATGACCACTCTTTGCGTATCGTAATCCGCAGAAACCATATTCACCGTCCTCCATTCTACATTGGTTTCCACACATAGGACATTCAACCTTTCCATTTTTTGGAGGTTTGTGCGGTAAATCAAACGACGCTCTTGAGTCTTTGTGTGAACGTTCAATTATTTTGAGACTTCTCTCAGAACCCTCTCTTATACAGTCAATGCAGATGGGAAGTGATGTGGAAATCAACTCAGATTTTTTGCTGCAAATCTTACACGCTACCATTATGTAATTAAGAATTAGGAATTGGGAGTGCAGAACTTTCAATCATTAAAATTTGACTTTTATTTTTCATTTCTCTTATTATATTAGCGACTCCTGCGTTTTTGATACTCTGATGCTCTGATATTCTGATACTCTGATACCCTATGTTCTCATTGTTTTTCTTATTTCTTCAAGCGTTTCCTTTGCTTCAGGAAGTTTTAATTGCTTCCAGAGTTCTCCAAGTTCTTTACAGGGATATGCTTCGCAGTAAGCACAATTTTTGACACCCTTTTCCAGCGCACACTTTCTTACCTTACAGAATGAAATAAACTCCATCACTCGCTTTCCAACAACAGGACAGCCATCACAGTTAACATCCTCAGCTTTGAGAGTATGCTCTTCCGATGACCATTTCTTAGCAGTCTTTTCTCTTTGCTCGTCATCGTTATTCTGTGTCGCAATAAAAGCAGGACAATCAGTACAGACAATACCACAAAAGGCTACCATTTTTTCTTCAGCCATCTCTACCTCCTTTTTAGCTTATTTATTTTTATCACTAAATGCAAAAGTTTGCAAGAAGAATTTTTAAATATTTTCTGCCCGAATGAGATGAACTACAAGTTAAAAGTAAAAATAAACGCACCTTTGTGCTGTAAAACTAACGCGTTGTTGTTAAACAAACACTTCGTTGTTAAACAAACGCTAATGCTGTGAATTAAACGCTTCGCTGTAAACCCCGTTAGAAAAATCGTTGTTTCTAATGGGGTAAACAAATGCTGCGCTGTAAGAATGGGATTGCTTCGTAAGCGAATAATTTGGGCGTACTCGTAATGACATCCTTCTCAGGCTGAAGCCTGTGGCTACAGGCAAATCTATCGTAGGATGGCTTCGATTTGGGAAAGTAATTGTTTGGGGGTATAATGCTTGAGAACAATTGCATTTGAGGGACAGGCGGATGCGCAGGCACTGCATCCCTTGCACAAAACTTCATTAACAATCATTATCCTGTTTATACTATCAAGGGTAAGAGCACCGTATTCACATGCAGCTTCACAGATACCGCATCCAGAGCAAGTATTCTCATCTGTAGTTGCGACAACAGGCTCAATATTCACAAATCCTCTTGTGAGTATGCTCATTGCCGATGAGGCAGCACCCTTTGCTTGTGCCACTGTATCGGGTATATCCTTCGGACCTTGACAGCATCCTGCAAGAAAAACACCATCCAGAGCAGTATCTACAGGTCTCAACTTTGGATGGGCTTCCAAGAGGAAACCATCTTGTGATTTTGAAAGTTTAAGGATTTTTCTTATATCTTCTGTTTCATTTCTTGGGACAATACCTGTTCCCAGCACTACAAGGTCAGCTTCAATCTCAACTGGTTCACCAAGGATGGTATCTTCTGCTTTAACAATCAGTTTTTCACCTTTTTTATATATCTCACTTGGATTACCTCTTCTATAAATAACACCCTCCATTCTTACCCTGTCATAGAATTCTTCATATCCTTTTCCAAATGCTCTCATGTCAGTATAAAGAACAGTAACCTCGGCATTCGGTATACATTCATTGACAAGATGTGCTTGCTTTGCAATAAACATACAGCACACCCTTGAACAATATTCGTTTCCTACAGATTCATCCCTGCTACCTACACAGTGTATGAAAACAATCTGTTTTGGCACCTTTCCATCTATTACAATTTCTCCTCTGGTAGGTCCTGAAGCAGAAATCAATCTTTCAAATTCAAGACCGGTAATAACATTCTTATATTCACTGTAAGCGTATTCCTTTTTTATACTTGCATCAAAAGGATCAAAACCTGTTGCAACGATAATCGCTCCAACTTCGATCTCCTTCTTCTCTTCTTTTTGAGCAAAGTCTATCGCATCTGGTTCGCATACATCTTCACATACCTTGCATGTTTCATTTTGAAAAAACATACATTTTTCGGAATCTATTACCGGTATGTTTGGCACCGCTTGAGGAAACGGGGTATATACGGATGGTCTTTTTGTCAAACCCATATCAAACTCAGATAGTATAGGGATAGGTTTCTCACCAGCTATCGTAGAAACATCAATTGCATCTGTTGGACAGATAAATTCACAGGCACCACAGAGCGTACATACCTCAGAGAATTCCTCAAATGGTGTAACTATCTCCCTACTTGCACCACGATTTTTGAACCCTATTGCTCCCACTCTCATTACATCACTACAGAATCTGACACAAAGACCGCAGAGAATACACTTCTTGTTTGCCTTATGCCTCTCTCTGAACCTTGTTTTTTCAGCACCATATTCCTTTGCCAGCTCCTTAATCTCAGGCGAGTCAGGCGCTTCTACAAGCATCAGTTCAAGTATGGTCTTTCTTATTTTCCTCACAAGCTCGGAATTTGTTCTGACCTCACCTTCCCAGGCAGGATAGGTGCATGCAGTATGAAACATCGATTTACCTTTCCATATTATCTCAACAATGCATATGCGACAGGCACCATATGGAGTAAGGGATTTGTGATAGCAAAGGGTTGGAATGTCTATTCCCAGTTCCTTAGCTACTTCCAGAACAGTCTTTTCAGGATTTGGTTCTGTCTCTATACCATCAATGATGAGTTTTTTCATTCTACTCCTTTACCACCGCATCAAACTTGCAGATTTCATAACATATTCCACATTTTATACACTTTTCTGTATCGAGGATATGAACCTCATTTTTTTCTCCCGTTATTGCCTCTACAGAACACTTCAGCTTGCAGAGACCACAGCCATTGCATTTATCCTTATCTATGCTGTAACGTATGAGAGCCTTGCAGACACCAGCAGGACATCTCTTCTCCTTTATATGGGCATCGTACTCCTCTCTGAAGTATTTAAGGGTTGTGAGAAGCGGATTTGCTGCTGTAGTGCCAAGCTGACAGAGACAACAATTCTTCATTAACCAGGCAAGGTCCTCTAATATCTCTATATCATTCTCTTTTCCCTTTCCATCACATATATCTGTAAGTATGGCATCCATCTGCCAGAGACCCTCTCTGCAAGGTGTACACTTTCCGCAGGATTCATCCTTAAGGAACCCCACAAAATATCGTGCTATGTCCACCATACAGTTATCTTCATCCATTACAATCATCCCGCCAGAGCCCATCATAGAACCAACCTCTGTGAGTTTATCAAAGTCTACAGGAGTATCTATGAGGCTCTCCGGGACGCATCCACCTGAAGGTCCACCAGTCTGGACAGCCTTCAATTTCTTTCCTCCCCTTATTCCCCCACCTATGTCATAAACTATCTCCCTGAGGCTAATTCCCATAGGAACCTCAACGAGCCCAGTATTGTTCACCTTTCCCACGAGTGAGAATATCTTTGTTCCCTTGCTCCCTTCGGTTCCAATACTTGCATACCATTCCCAACCCTTATTGATAATAAGTGGGACATTTGCCAAAGTCTCAACATTGTTGAGAGTGGTGGGCATCTCCTTTAGTCCTTTTTCAACGGTATGAACGTGTTTTGCCCTTGGCTCTCCCGGTTTTCCTTCTATTGATGCCATAAGAGCGGTGGATTCTCCACAAACAAAGGCTCCCCCTCCTCTCGCTATCTTCACATCGAAATTAAAGCCAGAACCAAGTATATTTTCACCAAGCAGTCCATATTCCCTCGCCTGTTCAAGCGCTATGGTGAAGTGTTTAACAGCCAGTGGATACTCCTGTCTCACATATATGTATCCCTCATAAGCCCCTATGGCATAAGCACCTATTATCATACCTTCCAGAACTGAATGAGGATTTCCCTCAAGGACAGCCCTGTCCATATATGCACCAGGATCTCCTTCATCGGCATTGCAGATAACATACTTAATATCCCCCTGAGCCCTCCTGCAACTCTCCCACTTGATTCCTGTTGGAAATCCACCTCCGCCTCTTCCTCGTAAACCTGCCTTCTTAATAGTTTCTATCACAGTATCAGGAGACATACCTTCAATTACAGCAGCGAGCGCAGTATATCCTTCTTGGCTAATGTAATCAAGGATATTCTTGGGATCAATCTCTAAGTTCTTTCCGAAAATGAGAGGCATCTGCTTTTTGTAAAATGGAATATCTTCCAGTTTTTCAAACCGATTTCCTGTCGTTGGATCCTTGTAGAGTAAACGTTCAACTATACGATTGTTTTTCACAGCCTCGAGTATTTCCTGAACATCCTCTTCTTTAACCCTTACATAAGTTATTCTGTCAGGAAGTATCACCACTATCGGTTCTACTTCACAAAAACCGATGCATCCAGTAATTTTTATTTCAAACCCCCCACTTAAGCCCTTCGTTTTTTCAACCATTGCTTTACTAACCTCTTTAGAGCCTTTTGCCCTTCCACAAGTTCCGTTTGGAATCACAATGAACCGCTTCTTTTTCTCTTTAAGTAATTTCTCTTTCAATTCCTTTAAGTCACTAATATTGCGTATCTTACTCATATTTTTTAAGAAACCCTCTACCTTTTCAGGGGTTACGGTAAGGTATTCTTCGTCTACCATTACCACAGGACCTATTGCACAACAGCCGAGACAGTTTACAGTTTCTAAGGTGTATTTTCGATCGGGAGTTGTCTCCCCGGATTCAATTCCAAGCCTTCTTTCAATCTCTCCCAGGACACCTGCAGCTCCTCTTGCATAGCATGCTGTTCCCATACAGACCCGTATGGTATGGATTCCCCGTGGCTTCAGGCTGAATACAGTATAGAAGGTTGCAACATGGTATACCCTTGATAGTGGAACACCAATCTTTAAACTTATATATTTAAGTAGGTGTTCTGGTAGATACCTGTATTCCAGGTTTATATCCTGAAGAATCTGTATCAGATTTTCCTCATCTCTTCCATACTTCTCAATTATTAGACTCAGATTTTTTTTCTCTTCCTCTGTAGTTTCTGGATACTTTGGAGGTGGTTTAACTTTCGGCTCATACCTCACAGGACAGGCAGTACTGCAATCACCACAACCTGTGCATTTTCCTTCATCGATATATCTTGGGTTCTTCTTGACTGTTACCTTAAAATTGCCTACATAACCTGAAATATCCTCCACTTCAGAGTAGGAAAGAAGTTCTATGTTTTGATGCCTTCCTACCTCAGACATCTTTGGTGTTAGTATACAGGCAGAGCAGTCCAGTGTTGGAAATGTTTTGTCAAGTTGAGCCATCCTTCCGCCAATGGAAGGCTCCTTTTCTACAAGATAGACTTTATAGCCAGCATCTGCAATATCAAGCGATGCTTGAATACCAGCTATTCCAGCCCCTACAATTAAGACCGATGGGGTAACTGTAACTGTTTTTTCCTCAAGGGGTTCAAGTAGACGTACCCTGCTTATTGCACCAGAAAGAATTGTCTTTGTCTTCTCTGTTGCTCTCTTCTTATCTGAGTGAACCCAGGAACACTGTTCCCTGATATTTGCCATCTCAAAACAGAAAGGGTTCAGTCCTGCAGATTTTACTACTTCCCTGAATGTAACCTCATGCATAGCAGGGGAACAGGATGCAACCACAACCTTGTTGAGATTGAATTGCTTGATGTGTTCCCGAATCAACTCCTGTCCTGGGTCAGAACACAAATATGTATAATCCTCCGCATTGATGACACCGGGCAGACGCTTCACATAATTGACAACATCCTTTACATCAACAGTGGATGCAATATTAATGCCGCAATGACAGACAAAAACACCTATTCTCTGCATAGCATGCTTATAACACGAAATTAGAAAATTGGGAAATTGCGAAATTCACACCTTCTAAACACTATTTTAACGGACTTTATCATGTTACAATTTACTATTTTTTATCTTAAAATTTCCGTTTTCTCAGCGCGAAACAAGTTTCGCTACTCCATTTTCCTAATTTCAATCGCAATGACGGGGTTCATCGAGTATTTACGACCGTACATATTCAGGTGGAACCTACTCCTACCTATGTTCATTTTACTTCGAGAACCTTTTCATTTAGTTTTGGAATAATCTGGAAGAGATCACCGACAATACCGTAGTCTGCAACAGTAAATATGGGTGCATTTGGGTCCTTGTTTATTGCAACAATCGTATCCGCACTCTTCATTCCCATAACATGCTGGAATGCTCCGCTTATACCGACAGCAATGTATAGTTTTGGTTTCACGGTCTTGCCTGAAGAACCAACCTGTCTATCCTTTGACAACCAGCCAGCATCAACGACTGGCCTTGAACAGCCAAGCACACCTCCTATGGATTTAGCAAATTCTTCCATCAAAGGAAGATTTTTATCCTCCTTTAACCCTCTCCCTATTCCAACAACTACTTCTGCCTGTGTAATGTCAACCTCTCCCTTTGCTGCTTCAATATACTGCACAAACCTCCTGTAATCAATTTCTTCCTTTAAAGGAGAAGTTATAGCAGTGACTTCTGCTTTTAGTTCACCTTCTTTAGGGGCAACCGAACCGGGTCTTACTGAAACCATATAACCCCAATTTTCCACGAGCGAAACCCTTGAGCTAATCTTACCACCGTAAATCTGCTTCTCAGTATAAACCCTCTCTTTAACAATCTCTATATCAATGCAATCTGCAGCATAGGGCATATCAAGTGCAGTAGCAAGACTGGGTGCTAAGTCAATGCCAAAAGCGGTTTGTCCCAGAAGTGTAATGAAAGGTTTTTTCTCCTGTAATAGATTAGAGAGAACCATCTGATAGTATTCTGCATTAAAATCCTTCAGCTTTTCATCATCTATATTAAGAATTCCATCTGAAAATGGTTTAAGTTCATCTATCATTTTTTCGTTCTGAAACCCAAGTATGACAGTGTGAAGTCTACCTCTATCCTTACTCAATTCATAACCTTTCGTTAGTAACTCAAATGTAATATCCCTTATTTCTCCTCTCCTATGCTCAGCAATAACAAAAATATCCTTTGTCATAGCAATCCCTTTCCTTTCAAGATTTCACAGAGTTTACCCGACACTTCCTCTACCCCACCCTCGAGGATTTCAGCCATCTTTCCTGCTGGTGGATAGTACATTTTAACGATTTCCGTTTTCATCCCTTCCACTGTAATATTCTCAACGACCTTTATCTCCTTCTGTGCTGCTCTCTTAATACCGAGTATTGACGCATACCGTGGTTCATTTATACCTGTTTGAATTGTAAAGAGCGCTGGGAGTTTTATCTTGAGTTCCCCAAGAAGTCCCTCTTCCAGTTCCCTCTGGACAGTTGCACTATCATCTTCTATCTCCATATTTATAACAAGGCTTGCATGGGGTATTCCAAGAAGTTCAGCAAGCGTAACACCTACCTGGGAATTGCCTGCATCACTCGATATACAGCCAGTAAGAACGAGATCAAAATTTCCCTCCTTTATTGGCTCAGCAAGAAGTTTTGCAATAGTGTATGAATCAAGGCTATCAAGGTTTTCTGGCGTTATTCTGACTCCGCATGTTGCACCCTTTGCAAGTCCCATTTTTATCACTTCATCCGCTTCCTTTGGTCCTACTGTGAAGAGCGTAATATCGCCTTCTGTCTTTTCTTTAAGAAGCAGCGCCTCTTCAAGTGCATAGTTATCGGCTTCATTAATGTCAAAAACGAGTTGGTCTTCAACAATACGCTTCTCAGAGGAATCAATATTTACCGCTGCTTCTGCTGTTTCAGGCACCCTCTTGACGCAGACTGCTATATTCATTATACCTCCTTTCCAATTTTTCGATGCTAAAAAACCTTATTAAGTTATTGATTAATTAGGTAATTAAGTTATTTATTATTGTGTAAGAGTGTCATTGCGAATTTTTCTTCTTGCTTGACTCGTACGAAACGATCTCACTTTTTCCTTTAATCTTTATTTTTAGTTTCTAAATTCACTGACTCAGCCAATATCTCAATTATGTCCATCACTCTGATTTTATCCTCAAGGTTAGTTGTTTTGACAGCATCTTCTAATGTAAGAAGACAGAATGGACAGGCAGTTGCAATAACATCTACTCCTAAGTCAGCAGCATCCTTCACCCTTGTAGCTGCAAGCCGTTCCTCATCTGATTCACTCTCTACCCACATCCTACCACCTCCACCTTCGCAGCAGAGACTCCGCTCTCTTGACCTCTCAAATTCAACGAGTTCAATACCAGGAATATTTCCTAAGATCTCTCTCGGTTCTTCAAAAATATTATTCTGTTTTCCAAGAAAACAAGGGTCTTGAAACACAACCTTTTTCTCAAAATTTCCTTTCGGTTTTATACGCTGCTCTTTTATAAATCTATTGATAAGTGTAGTATAGTGCTCTACTTCAAATCCCATCTCTCCATATTCATTCTTAAATGTGTTATAACAGTGTGGAGATGTGGTGAAAAGTAGCCCAATATCAAATTCCTTGAATAGCTTTGTGTTGTCCTCCATTAACATCTCAAAAAGACCGAGTTCACCCATTCTTTTTATCTCATTGCCACAGCAGGTCTCTTGTGTTCCCAGAATTGCAAAGTTACTTGAGGCAGTCTTAAGAACCCTGACCATAGCCTTTGCAACCTCCTGAGTTCTTGTTTCATAACAAGGTGTACAGCCTACAAAATAGAGGAAATCTATCTTTTCACCAGGCTTTAGAATATTTACACCATTACCCTCTATCCAGTCTGCTCTTTTTTCTCTTATCTTTCCCCAGGGATTACCAAATTTGAAAACACTCTCTAAGGTATCCCGTACCTGTGGTTGGACCTTACCTCCTTCAATCTCATAACTCCTAAGATCAATAATATAGTCCACCACATTAACCCCCTTTGGGCATCGTATAGAACAGGTAGAACATGTTGTGCATTCCCAAATGCCAAAATCTTTGTTCTTATCCTTTATCTTGATAAGTGAACGATAAATAAGTTTTCTTATATTGAGAGCAGACCTTGTGGATACAGGACAGCCACCTGTGCATTTTCCACACTGAATACAGCCAAGAAGCATATCATTCATAACAGCACCAAGCCCGAATACTTATATCCGAATGACAAAAAAAACACCAATTTCCAAACAGTAAAGCTAATCTGTTTGGCTTTAATATTTGGATTTTGGGATTTCTTAGTCATTAAGGTTTAGGAATTAGTCATTAATATAAGAGATCTATCTCAGTAGGCTTCGTGCGATAACAATCTTCTGAACTTCTGATGTTCCTTCATAAATCTCCATAAGCTTTGACTCCCTGAACATTCTCTCAACAGGATAATCCTTTGTGTAGCCGTAACCACCATGAATCTGAATAGCCTGCCTTGTAACATCTACTACCACTTCTGATGCATACCATTTTGCCATTGCAGATTCAACAGAGAACCTCTTTTTCCCATTATCCTTGATATATGCTGCCTTCAAAACAAGGAGTCTCGCTGCATCTATCTTTGTCGCCATATCTGCAATCATACCCTGAATAAATTCAAACTCGCAAATGGGTTTTCCAAACTGTTTTCTCTCCTTGGAATATTTTATTGATTCCTCTAATGCACTCTGCGAAATGCCTACAGCTTGTGCCCCAATATCTATCCTGCTCACATCTATTGTCCCAAGAGCAATCTTGAAACCCATCCCTTCCTCAGCTATAAGATTTTCTTTTGGAACCCTACAATCCTCAAATATAAGTTCACAGTTTGCTGTTGCACGTAATCCCATCAGGTCTTCGTGCTTACCTTTACTGAAGCCACTAAATCCATCTTCTACAATAAATGCACTAATCCCTTTATGTTTTAATTCCTTGTTTGTTGAGGCAAAAACGACAAGAATTCCCGCTTCTCCACCATTTGTGATAAATCTCTTGGTCCCGTTCAATATGTAATAATCGCCTTCAAGCCGTGCAGTTGCCTCAATACTTGCAGCATCACTGCCGGCATTGGGTTCTGTAAGAGCAAAGGCTCCTATATTTTCCCCTTTACAGAGAGGGGGAAGGTATTTCCTTTTCTGTTCTTCGTTCCCCCAATGCTCTATTGGATAAGCAGTAAGTGAATTGTTTACTGCTACAATTACACCAGTTGATGCACATGCTCTTGAAATTTCCTCAACTGCGATGGCAAGACTGATAAAATCCATACCTGCTCCACCATACTCTTCTGGTACAATAATGCCGAGGAGTCCAAGCTCTGCCATCTTTTTTAGTGTATCCCATGGAAACTCTTGTGTTTTATCAATTTCTACCGCCTTCTCTTTCAACTCCTTTTCAGCAAAATCATGGACCATATCCTTTATAAGTTTTTGGTCATCTGTGAGGTCAAAATTCATCTCTCCTCCTTTCTCTTCAGACTAATTACTGAATGTAAGTTATCTTCCAAGTATCTGTCTCGAAATAACGATCCTCTGTATCTCTGATGTTCCTTCCCCTATCTCCATCAACTTTGTATCTCTTAAGAACCTTTCGAGAGGATATTTCCTTGTAACCCCATCCTTACCAAAAATACTATGAATCTTGGAACAAACCCTTGTTGAAACTTCAGAAGCAAATAACTTTGCCATTGCTCCCTCTTCTGTAACACTTTCTGCTCCTCTGTCCTTGAGCATAGCTGCATGGTATATCAGGTGCCTTGCTGCCATTATCTCAGTTGCAGCATCCGAGATAATCTTTTGCACCCATTGATACTTGTAAAGTGGTTTCCCATTTACACTATGTTCTCTAACATACTTTATTCCGTAATCAAGTGCTCCCTGAGCAATTCCAAGAGCAAGTACTCCAATGCTTATTCTACCACCATCGAGGGTTTCCATAAAAACTTTAAAACCCTCGTATTCTTTACCTAACAGGTTTTCTCGTGGAAGTTCACAATCCTCAAAATGTAGTTCAGAAGTGATAGAACCCCTCAATCCCAATTTATCCTCTTCCTTACCAGGTTCAAAACCTTTTGTTCCTTTCTCCACGATGAATGCACTTATACCATGAGTTCTTTTTGTCCTGTCCTGCGTTGCAGTAAAAACGATTAAATCAGCAATAGTACCGTTCGTGATAAATCTCTTACTACCATTGATGAGCCATTTATCACCAACAAATTCTGCAGTTGTCTCTGTTCCTCCAGCATCACTGCCAGCATTGGGTTCTGTTAAACCAAACGAACCGATTTTTTCACCACGTGCAAGGGTAATAAGATACTTTTCTTTTTGTTCCTCTGTTCCATGAACATAGATGGGTTGACAGGCAAGACTCACATGTGCGGCAATCATAATAGCGGTTGAGGCACACACCCTCGCTATCTCCTCAACAAGGATTATGTAACTGGTTGTATCAAGTCCAAGACCACCATACTCTTCAGGAAAGTTAACACCTAACCATCCTCTCTCTTTTATTTTATTTATAATGTGCCATGGGAATTCACCTTTTCTCTCAATCTGCGTGGATTCCTCAAGTAGTTCCTTCCTTGCAAACTCTCTTACTTCCTCCCTGAACGCAATATGTTTATCGGTAAATTCAGCCAATTTCACTCCAACCTCCTATGCAAATTAACACATTTTATGATGTTAATAGTTTACCTACCAGTACCTTCCGGTAATCAACTGAGCCTGAAAAAACCTCAAGAACCTTTGCATCCCTGAAAAACATCTCAAGCGGGTAATCCTTTATATATCCATAACCGCCATAAATCTGAACACCTTTATCCGTTACATAAAGGCTATTTTCTGCTGCAAAAATACTTGCAATTTCCCTATCAAGAATGCCACTTTCTTGTGACGCCTGGTATACAAGCATCTCTGACGCATTTGCCTTGGAAGCCATTTCTGCAAGCATTATCCGCACCATACCAAATTCTGCAATAGGTCTCCCAAACTGGTACCTCTCCTTCGAATATGAACGGGCATGTCCAAACGATGCCAGAGAAATTCCGCAAGCGACACCTGCAAAAAGAACTCTCATCTTCGCAAAGAAATTATCAGGGGAGTCAATCGTGAATGTATTTCTTTCGATTATCTCCTTCTCATTCGGTTTAAAAGAACAGATACCGCTGGACTTCATTCCCATCATCTCTTTCTCTTCTTTCAACCTTTTATCACTTTTTAAAACAACGAATTGCTTCTTCTCCTCCTTTTCCATAGAAAAACCAAAGATGTCTGAAAATGTCCCATTTACAATTAGTCTCTCTCTCTTCCCATCTGAAGTAACAGGATGCAGCATTGTATCAACAGCCATTCCACCCATTATCTTTCCAGTTGAAAGAGAAGAGAGAAATTCCTTCTTTAACTCAGTAGAACCATAAGAAAGGATTGTATCACCAACAAGATTATGAATGGCGACACAAAGTGCAAAGGATGGGGAAACCTTTGCCAATTCCTCAAGAGTAATAACCAGTGAAAGCAGGTCCATACCTGCCCCACCAAATTCCTCAGAAATAAGTATACCGAGACCACCTATTTCCGCAAGTTTCTTCAACGATGCTGTCTGGGGCTCGCATGTTTTATCCATATCTGCAACCTGAGGAGCAAGTTCTGTCTCTGCAAACTTTTTCATATCCTGTCGCAGTAATTTATGTTCTTCTTTTAATCCCATCCAATCCATTCTATCCTTCCTTCCTTTCTTTTTGGTGAGGTTGGTATTATATCAGGAACACCCAACGGAATGATTGCCTGTAGTTTTTTGCTCTTAACACCAAGAATTTCATTGATTTCATTTTCGAGGTGAACGGGACCTGTCATCCAGCATCCGCCAAGACCCTCTTCACAGAGTAAGAGAAGCAGGTTCTCTATTGCTGCAGCAACAGATTGTATATCTGTCAATTCTCCTTCTACCGTACTTGTTCTGTAGACACAGATGACAATCTGAGCACTCCCAAGTGTATAAAAGAAACGTTCTGATTCCTTTATCACTGTTTCTCTATCTTTAAAAACCTCTTTTAAACTCTCAGAGATAAACTCATTAAATGCTTTCTTCGAAATATCAATCAGTTTATTCTTAATCTCTCCTTTTACTATGATAAAATGCCAATTCTGTCTATTCATGCCGGAAGGTGCCCACATTGCAAGGTTAAGCAATCCCTCTATTTTTTCTTTTGGAATAGGGGTGGCCTTAAATCTTCTGATACTTCGCCTGTTTTTTATCGCTTCTTTAAGTTCCATCACATCCTTCAAAAATTTCTTTCTTCTTCTTCAAAACCTCTCTTAGATTTTTTCTGAACATATCCTTTGTCCCCATTATCCACCCTGTAAAATGCTCTTCAATCTTCATCTTTGTAAATCTATGGTTTCTGATTTCATTAAGCTCGAATAAAAAACCATCGTTCCTTCTCTTTGCTTTTATTCTGCAGAAAGGGCAGATAACCCCCCCATCAGAATACTCAAATACACTTGAATAACAAACAGGACATTTATCAGATATAACTGAATCATTTAAGTTCCGTTTATTTAGTAAGTTAAACAGCAGTTCTTCAACTCTTTTCTCATTCTTATTATTGAGCAATACCTCACCGGGTCCTGCTCCATAGAGCATAAAAGAATCTGCTACGTTAAAACCGAGTGATAAAAGCATAATGTTGAGAAAAGGAAGTTCGAAATGTTGCCAGTCTTTAAGAGAAGAAATGCCAATGCTCCCTCCCAACTTCCCATAATTTGTTCGGTAATAAGGTAGAAAGAGAAGAAACCTGTCAAGGAAGGTTTTTAGTGCACCTGGAATAGAAAGCACATAGGTTGGAGCAACGATAACGAAGAGGTCGTTTGAACTTATCTTATCGATAAGCGAGTAGAAATCATCGTCAAGGTGACATCTTTTGTTTTTAAGAACGCAGCTCATACAACCGTCACATTCAAGCATTTCATAATCATCGAGATATTCGGTTGATGTGGTAATCTCATACTTTGGTGCAAATTTTTCAATCAGTTTTGCGGTAATTGCTGAATTACCTTTTCTTCTTTTCGAGGCAACAAGAGTTAAAAGCTTCATAAAAGTCACTATACGAAAAATTTTTCACAAAGTCAAGGAAAAATATTGAACCACAGAGGACGAATATTCAACCCGTTACATGTTTGCTATCTAACTTAGGAACAACAGAGAAAGAATTAAATATTGTAACCGCAAATGAACACAGTGAAATAGAAAATGATTTGGGTAATTCTGAGCAACCCTACATTATTATTTCACACTATATAAGAAGTTATTATATTTGGGTTATCTTTCGAAAGAAATGGCTATAACTTCACAACTGTCCTACACCTTCTCAATCTTCCCGGATCTAAGACATTTACTACAAACGAGTATTCTTTTCTTTTTCCCATTAATCTTTGCCCAGATACGATGAAGATTGGGGTGTCTTTTCTTTTTCGAAACATTATGTGCATGACTTACAACTGCACCATACTGGGCAGTCTTTCCACATACTGCGCATTTTCTTCCCATGCTTTCTCCTTCGCTCAGATTTTCATATTTACTCAGCGTAAGTTACTCTCTAAAACGAGACAAAAGCTGTATGAGATGCCAATGTTGGCACCAAAATATTAACAACAGGTTACTATAACATAAATATCAGATTTTTTCAAGTCTTATTTGAGAGATTTCTTACTTTCTCAGCAACTTCTTTCAACTTGACACCCATATTTTTATCTGATACTATCACCTAAATGATTGGGGACAAATTAATCGTAAAAGAATTTCATACTAAGGCAGCAAAGGGAGTTCTTGATATTTTAATGAAAACTATTAAGGCGAAAAAGGGGAAATTCATCATCACCATCGCAGGAGAATCTGGAAGTGGAAAATCTGAAATTGCCTATGAACTTTCTCGCCTTCTTAAAACTCAATCCATCAAATCATATATAATCCAGCAAGACGATTATTTTGTCTATCCACCATT